>SXGQ01674557.1_pt1 | contig 23394 bp, 21 predicted proteins | sample 3178371 | NCBI WGS metagenome assembly SXGQ01 (sample SAMN11356859, study PRJNA531348) | freshwater metagenome | isolation source: freshwater sample F1-20 | place: China: Fuxian Lake, Yuxi | collected 2017-12-25 | reverse complement strand
GACAACTGGGGAGAATCCGGAGTAACAGGAAACACGAGCAGGCTTGAAACGACGCGGACGGATTTTTCTGTCGGCAGTGTGTTGTTGATGACCGCGGACAGGACGATCTGATCGCGTTCGGTGAGGAAGCGGGGCACCTGCGGCCGAATCATCAGCTCTTTGGCGGCGATGATCTGACTTTCGCCGGAGCCGACGCGAGTTCCGTCCCCGAGGGTCCAGACCTTGATTTTCCAGGTGGTCAGGTTGTCGGGAACTTTGAAGGTGATTTCGGCGGTGCCATCATCGTCGAGGCTGACTGCGGTGGTCCAGAACGCGGTATCAGCGAATTCGGACCGCAGTGCGGGGGCAGCTTCAGCTTCCTGTGCCTGCCCTTTGGCCATGGCCCCACCCATCATCCCGCCTGTCGGGTTTGCCATACCCCGCATGGCGGGCATACCGGGTGCAGCGTCTGCGACAGCCATGGCGGCAGCCGGAGCACCTTCGGCCATCATCATGAGTTCGGGGCGACCGCCACCACCGAATCCGCCCATGCCCATGCCGCCTCGCCGGCTGGCGGCGAATTCGACAGGTGTGTTCCATGGCAGCGATTGCGCGCGGAGGAACTGCATCTGCGGTTCATTGGGCAGTGCCACGGGTGATTCTGAGCGCTGCAGTGAGCTGCTGGAACGCAGGTAGTGCGAGCGGCGGACGTCCCAGAAGAAGCTGCGAACTTCGGGGATGCTGGAGGCTGCGAGGGCTTCAAGGCTGGCATCATAGACGGAAATCACAGTGTTGCCGCGGAATGGCTGACCATTCAGGTCTGTGAGTTTCAGATTGAGTCTGGCCTGTTCGCCAGGGCGATATTTTTCTGCTGTCGGCTGGACGTTCACAACTGCAATGCGTTTTTCGGGGGGCACAACGATTTCACGAACTTCGCTGAAGACCTTGCCATTGGAAACGGTCAGGGCTTCGACGTAAAAGTTGGGCTGGTCTGCGGCGGTGACGGGCAGTTCCACGACGGTCGACTTGCCCTGCAGCTGCAGCACCTGCGGGGCAGGGCAGTTGCCATCCTGAGCACGCACAAACAGCAGTACGGTACTGTCTGCCCGGGCTGTACTGATCTGCAGCCGCACGACGTCCCCAACAGCGTATTCCTGACGATCAGGAATCAGTTCCAGGTCACTGAAACGGAAATTTCTGCCATCTTCAGCGGGGCCGCGAACGAAGAACACGACGGCCCCTTCCTGCTGACGACCGGCAGCATCGGTGACTGTCACGCTGGCACGATACTGCCCGGATTGCGGCAGATTTAAACGCAGTTTGCCGGTGCCGTCGGGGCCGGCAGCGGACTGCCAGCTTTGAACTTCCTGTTCGACAAGCTGCTGGTTCTGGTCCCAGGAAGTGGTCAGCAGGCGAATCTGAGCCGTTCCGCTGACGGGCTGGCCGTCCGGAGTTCTGGCCTGAAACTGCAGCTCGGCCTGGGCACCGGTCTGATAGTGTCCGCGATCCATCCAGGCGAAGACCTGAAACGGATTGCGTGCTGCGAGGACGCTGCCGCTTCCGGTGATGGTGCGGCGTGACTGGTCCACGACTTCTGCTGTGATTTCGTAGATGTGGTCATCGCCGGGGTGACTGGCGAGTGCATTGGCGGAGTCGATTTCGAGGCTGTAGGTGCCATCCGGGCCCAGCAGTGCATCGCCTTCGCTGACGATTTCCGGGGGATCCGGATTCCAGTTCCACCAGGGTCTGATGGGAGGCAGGCAGCCCCAGCGACTGAATCCTGGGTACCATTGATAATCGCCGGTGAACCACCAGTAGCCGGGAGAATAGAGCCAGTCCCAGCGCGCGGCCGGGAACCAGCGTTCCTGATTTTTTTTGCGTTCGACTCTATAGTGGAGTTTGGCTGCTGAGACCGGGGCACCGAAGTAGTAGGTGGCACTGACAGTGGCCGTGAATTTTTCTCCGAGGGCCACGGGTTTTTCGGGGGCCTTGACGGTGACTTCGTATTCAGGTTTGCGATATTCCTCGACGGCAAAGCTGCCGCCTCCGAGTGCTTCGCGGTCTGTTTCGTTGACAGTCCGGGTCTGGCCATTTTCTTCAATCAGTCGGACGACCTGCACCTGTCGGGCTGCCATGACGGTCCATGTTCCCAGTTGCGCGTCAGCGGGCAGTGCATACTGTCCTGAGACGGCACCGCGGGCATCCGTTTGCAGCTGCTGCTCCGAGACGGCTTCGCCCTGAGGATTCCGGATCTGAATCCAGACAGGTTTTTCGGCCCACTCATTGCTGTCGCTGTCGAATAGTGGTCGACGGAGCCAGAGGCTGTAGTTGACAGTGTGACCGGGTCGATAGATGGGTCTGTCGGTGATGGCATAGATCTTCAGCGGACTCCATGCCAGGGGTTCGATTTTCTGAGCGACCCAGAGATTGCCGAAGCCGGTGAAGGCCGTGCGGCCATCGGGGGCTTTGGCACTGATCAGCCATTGGTTCTGAGTCTGTTCGGGGGTGACTGGCGGTGTGCAGAGGCCATTGGCATCGGTGCGATCAGCGAAGCGGCTGGTGTTGATGCGGGGCCTTTGGTTTTCGTAGCTGAACTGCCAGCCGAAGAACTGCAGATCGGTCCGGGGTACGGGGCTGCCAGTGACTGCGTCCGCGACGTAGATGAGCGTGCCTGATTCGGTTTGTTTTTCGGCAATTGCGAGGTCAGCGAGCCAGAGAATCATGCGGGAGGTGTTGCCATCCTGCAGCTGGGCCTGCACCCACCATGCTCCGGCTTTCGGCAGCGGGGCTTCGATGGTTTTGGTGTCATCGAAGTGTCCGTCAGCCGGATTCAGGTCGACGGTCCATTCAATGGGTTTGCCGTTCAGGTATTTTTTTCCGTCTGCTTCGATCAGTCGCCAGCCGATATCGGGAAGCTGAGCGCGGCGGAAATTTGGCTGTTCGGGATTTGAAGCGAGATATTTTCGCAGATCATCCAGCAGCAGATCGACATTGACGGGGACTGCTGAGAATGTGACTTTGCGACCGTTTCGGAAGCGGATATCGAAGCTGGCTTTTCCGATGGCGGGCTGTGTTTCAGCGGGCAGGAACTGCAGCCAGTTGCCTTCGATCTGGCTGATTCGCTGGCGGACGGCATCAGCTTCTTTGGCGGGCGTCAGTTCCAGCAGTTCGCGGAGCAGTGCAGCGGCCTGGGGGTACTGTGTGCGATCCATGCGTTCCCGGATCAGCAGTTCGAGGGCATTGCGAGCAGTGGCATCATTGCGTTCAACGATGGAGCGGGCGATTTTCAGGAAATTGAATTCGTCGGGCAGTGCGAAGCGTTTGATACCGGTAGCCAGTCGTGCCTGAGTTTCGCTGTCCTGCAGGGAGAGCAGGGACGATTTCTGCGGGTCTGTTTTGCCGTTGTTCTGTGCGGGCTGAACAGGTTCGGCCCATGGCTGATTCCACGTGGTGCCAGCGCCGAACTGTCGTTGCAGAAACTCCGCGAACAGCAGTTCTGTGGCGCTGCGTCGGGAGGGATCGAGTTGCAAGACCTGGTGCAGAGCCCAGCGCCAGCGTTCGCCGTCGGAGGCTGCGGTTTCCCATGACGCGGGCAGTTTGTGGAACACGGGCTGGCCCTGTTCGTCGACCGGAGCGGCCGGGGGCGTGCCGGGTCCGCGTCCCCGGAACATCCATGGTGTTTCTCCGGGTTCCGGTTCCGGCAGTTTCGTGAGGTCCGACAGCAGCTGCAGCTTCCACGGTTCCGTGGACTGGTCTGTGCTGATTTGAGCGGCAATTTGATTCCAGGCTTCGGCTTTAAAGGAGGCTGCGACGGTGGGGTCGGATTCGGCGGACTGCAGAGCCTGCAGCAGCAGCTGGAGCGAGCGGATGCGATCGCGGGCGGTGACGGAGGCGTATTCGCCGCCGCCGCGATGGCCGCCACGTTCGAATTTGCCGGCGATTAAGAATCCGAATTTTTGAGCGGACTGGTAGCCTTGTGCGGCCGCTGTCAGCAGGTCGAACCGGGTGGGCTGAACGGAGACGGCATTTTCAATCAGCGAATCCAGTTCATGAATTTTTCCAAGGTGCTGCAGGCAGAGCAGAGCCTGCTGCAGGTCGTGGCTGCTGCCGGCGGGCAGGGCGAGCAGATCGCGATACAGCTGCAGAGCGTCATTGAAATTGTTCTTCTGCATTTCGGCGTCCGCGTGAGTTCGTTTGTCGGCCGGTTCCTGAGCAACGGTGATCAGGGTTGAGCTGCTGAGCAAAAACGCCGCGAGCACAGTCAGAATTCCACGCATGGCCTGCAGTCCTTGAGTCACAATCGGGCGGAGCGAGAACCGTGTATTGTAACAGAGAAGTTAATTTCGGGCGAGACGCGGAGTGGCTGACGTTCGGAGTGGCGACAACCATCCAAAAATTCAGGCAATTGCTTGATTTGACGGGAGAAAGGTCTTTAACAGGCGGTAGTCAGCGGTGCTGAATACCGGGTGTTGAGTGAGCTCAGAGACGCCTCTGCGAGAGCCAGGGTTCCGGAAATCCGGTTCGGACACTGATAAAACGACAAGAATCCGAAGGTGTGGGGATCCAACACAATGAATCAGGGAATTCTGCTGACGTGTGCTTTCAGTACAGCGGCGATGACGGGGTTAATCTGGCTGATCCAGATTGTGCAGTATCCGCTGATGGCTGAGGTGGGTGCGGAGCAGTTTGTGCGGTACGAGCAGCAGCACTGCAATCGGATTACGGCGGTGGTGCTGCCGCTGATGACGGTGGAACTGTTGACTGCTCTGTGGCTGGCGTGGAAGCCGGTGCCGGGGTACCATGGAACGTTGTGGCTGGCCGCCGTCGCGGTGCTGGGTATCTGGGCCTCCACATTTTTTATTCAGGTGCCTGTGCACAATCGGCTGTGTGTGGCCTTCGACGCGGATTTGCATGGGCGGCTGGTGCAGAGCAACTGGATTCGCACGGTGCTGTGGTCTGTTCGGTCGGTACTGATGTTCCGAGTGGTCTGGGGGCTGTGCGGCAAAGGGTGATGGGATGAAGCGTTGCCAGTATTTTGGCCGGGGCTGTACGTGTGTTGCAGCGGGGATCATGCTGGTGGCAGCCGGCAGTTTGGTGCCCGGTCCGCGAGGCGAGGCCATGATTCCGGTTCCGCTGCTGTCGTTGGCATTGTTTTATCCTGGGCTTACGATGATCGGGATGGCGATCTGGCCGGACTGAGTGATGTCTGCGGAGTTGGTGTGAAGGCACTTGCTGTGGAACGTTGTTTGATGCAGGGTTTGACCAGCATTGGATCAACTTGCGGGATTTCGTGATCGCGTCGGGTGCAGGCTCAGATTTTCCATGCCATTGCCGACGGAGGCGGAGTGGGACCATGCCTGTCGAGGTGGCAGCAGGACGGCTTTCATTTTTGGGGGCAAAGACGCGGATCCGGCAACTGCACCTGGTATCAGGGGACTGCGTGGGACGTCGGGAGTGCTCCGTGGAAGCGCTGTGAGCAGTGACCCGATGATCGGTGCCTGCGGCTGCTCAGACACGCGACATGTTGTGTCCTTCGCGGGGTGTTTTGCGGTGAGCATGGCCGTTTGTGTTCGGTGTCAGGAATTCCCGAGTGACGACTGGCGTGTGGCTGCAGGTCTGGGGTGGATTTAAGCCTGGGTGTTGACGGCGGGGTTGGCCGCCGGCCGGGGAATTCTCCGGGGAAAACGGTCCGGCAGAAACTGGCAGCGTTTGTAAGTTGTTTGCAGGGAATGGTTTGCGTCCGTTTCTGCGATGCGGTCCGATATTGACCCGTTTTTGGGGCTGCCCGTATAGTGCGGAGATGTTGCGGGATTGCGCCGGGAATTCCGGCCTCGATTCTGTGCTTTCCTGTCCTGTCGTCCCTGCTTACCTGTCTGCTTGCCCCCTCCTTTTCTCCTCGAGGCAGTGCCTTCGGCATGCGTCATGGCTCGACCGTACTGATGCTGTTTCTGGCGACGACCGTTGTGGTCGTGCTGTCGGGTGCTGCGCGCGGTCAGGATGGGAATGTTTCGTTTGAGAGCGTGTCAGCGGAATCGGTGTCTGGTGAATCAGCACCGCGAGTTTCTCCGGCGGAGAATCTGACGGAGGACTCTGGCGCGCCGCTGCGGATTTCGGGTTTGTATCAGGAGACGCTGCGCTGGTCGGCCACGGATGTGCATCTGATTGCGGGTCAGGCTGAGGTTTCGCAGGCGGGTCAGACATTCGCCGGTGCGCGGATGGCGGTATTTGTGACGGAAACGAACGAGGGTTTTGACACAGCGATTTATGCTGAGGATCTGACGATTACGGATCGGAACGGCCAGCGATCCACCGGTGCGCTGTCGTTTCGCCTTGAATCGACGGGGGTGCCGGTGTTTGATGTGCGTGAGTCGACAGCGGCTGAGACTGCGGATCAGCCATTGCTGCGGCGGGCTTTGGCGCGGCTGTTTCCGGGCAGTCTGGACGAGCCGCGTCTGGCATCGATGCAGTCGCCATCGGATGTGTTTTCAGCCCCGGTCCCGGCGGTTCAGCCGGCGGTGGAATCGGGTTCGCGGCGTGTGCAGATTCGCCCGCGATCGAATGATCCGCTGCGAGTGGAATCGTCGACGAATCCGGACACGGTGCCGGCGGAGCGTGTGACGGTGATTACGGGTGGGGTGAATGTGCTGGTCGACGGCCTGGATTCTCAGGTTGAGGGTCTGAATATGGCACCGGGCCTGATTGACCTGTCGGCGGATCGCGTGGTGATCTGGACTCAGGCCGGCGAGAGTGATGCGCTGGAAGCCGGAACGACAGTGGTGCAGCCTGCAGATGCGCGTTTCCAGGTCTATCTGGAGGGCAACATCGTTATTCGTCAGAACCAGAACGTGATTCGGGCGACTCATGGATTTTTTGACGCGGCGGGGAATCGGGCGCTGCTGCTGAATGCGGAGCTGCGGGCGTTTGTACCGACGACGGGCAGTGATTTTCGGGTGCGTGGCGAGCGGATGCGGCAGCTTGGACGAGATCGTTTTCACATTCAGAACGCGTGGGCAACGACCAGTCCTTACGGCAAGCCTGGTTACAGGCTGCAGGCCAGCGACATTTTTGTCGAACCGGGTCCGAGTGCTGTGGTGGGAGTTGATCCGCTGACGAGTCGTCCGCAGGTGGGTGGTTCACCGTGGGTGACCAGTCTGAACAATCGTTTTGTGGTGGGTGACATACCACTGCTGTATTTGCCGAAGGTGAGTGGTCCGGCGGAGGATCCGGGGATTCCTCTGCGGGGCATTACGGTGGCCAATGACCGTGTCTTTGGTGCCCAGCTTGATACGGTGTGGGATCTGAATCGACTGCTGGGACTGCCGAAGCAGCCGGGCCTGCGTCTGGACCTGCTGGGTGACATCAAGACGGATCGTGGCGTGGGGGCGGGCGTTGAGGGGCGTTACGCGGGTGAGGATCCGAACGGTCCGTATCAGGGTGGCGGTCGAATTTATTATCAGTATGACGGTGGTCTGGACAATCTGGGCCTGGATCGTCGCAAGCTTGAGCCGGATGACAGTAATCGTGGTGAGGTGACGTGGCGTCATCGTCAGACGCTGCCGGGTGGTGCGCTGCTGTTTGGTGAGATTGGTTATCTGTCGGACCGGAATTATCTGGAGCAGTTTCACGAGTCGCGGTTTGACACGGAAAAGGACGTGGAGACGGTGCTGGGTGTGCGTCAGGACTATGACGCGTGGTCGGGGCGGCTGTGGGGTCGCGCGGATCTGAGTGGTTTCGAAGCGAATACTCAATGGTTGCCTCGCGGCGACCTGTATTCATTTTCGCAGCCGCTGTTTGATGGTCTGGCGTACTGGAGTTCGCATTCGAGTCTGGGTTATGCGGATCTGCAGTCCCTGCAGGCTCCGACAAGTGTGGCGGATCCATTTAATCCGGCGGGGTTGTCCTGGATGACGGATGCGGCTGGTATGGTGGCGATGACTCGCCACGAGCTGGCGGCACCGTTTTCAGCGGGTCCTGTGGCACTGGAGCCGTTTGTGGGGGGTGAGGCGGCGTACTGGGGGTCGGGGTTTGCGGGCGAGTCCGTGGATCGGACGCTGGTCAATGCCGGACTGAGGGCGCGGATGAGTGCCAGTCGGGTGTTTCCGTTTGTGCGTAATGCACTGCTGGGCGTGAACGGGTTGGCGCATAAGCACGACACGATGCTGGAGTATGCGTGGACGAGTGTCAGCACGGGGCTGAGTGAGATTCCGCAGTACAATGAAATCGACGAGAATGCTCAGGAGCGTTTTCGGGCGCGATATTCGCAGCAGATTTTTCCGGGTGTGATTCCGGAGCAGTTTAATCCGCGGAATTACGCGCTGCGTCAGGGCGCGGGTTTGTGGAGCAGTGCTCCGTTTCATGAAATTGCGGATAATCTGCAGGCACTGCGGATTGGTTTTCGGGACCGTCTGCAGACCAAGTCCGGCCCCGAGAATGCTCCGCGAATCCGTGACTGGATGGTGTGGGAGTACGGGGCGACGTTCTTTCCGCGATCGGATCGTGACAACTTCGGCAGTGACTTTGGATTGTTTTACAGTCACTACCGCTGGAATGTCAGTGATCGTACCAGTTTGCTGACGGATGCCTCGTGGGATATTTTTGACAACGCGGGTGCGGTGCGAAGCATTGGGATCCTGAGTCAGCGCAGTCTGCGTGGCAGTGTGTATCTGGGTCTGCGAGAGGTGGAGGCGGGCGAGTATCTGAAGAGTCAGACGGCGATTGGCAGTTACAGTTATCAGATGAGTCCGAAGTGGATATCAACGGCATCGATGGCGTATGACATTGCCGAAAGTGAAGCGCGCGGGACAACGCTGACATTTTCGCGAGTGGGACTGGACTGGATTCTGCATTTTGGATTTGGTCTGGATTTCAGCAAGGACAACGTGGGGGTGGGTGTATCACTGGAGCCGCGATTTGGGCCGCCTTCGCCAAACAGCATGGCCTCACTTCTGGGACTTCAGTGATTCGTCGTGCCGGGCCTGTATTCGGCGTGACATTGGTGAAATTGCGGCATATCTTTGCGGGTGTTTGAGTTTTCCCCGACCGGGTTCCCGCCTGTCTTCTGCCGTTCATTTCCTGCCTGCCTCAGTCCTTCAGTTTCAGGAAGACCACGCATGCTCCTGACTGTCTCATCCCCTGCGGAAGTACCGGATCCGAAACTTGCCTGGGCTGCTGCTCAGTGGGCACATGACCGGCCCCTCGTATCCTGTCGTTTTGATCCGACGGGTCAGTATGTGTTCTGCGGGTCAGAGGACCGTGTGGTCGAGCGATTTCGGCTGTCAGACGGTGCCCGGACGCTGTTCGAGGGTGGTCATCAGACGTGGGTCAATGCGTTTGCATTTTCGTCGGATGGTGCGGTGGTTATCAGCGGTGGCTGTGACGGTCGACTGTGCTGGTGGACGGCAACGGCTGATGTACCGCAGCTGGTGCGGACGGTGCCGGGGCATGGAACGTCGTGGGTGCGAGCGCTGGCGGCCAGTCCGGACGGAACGGTGCTGGCCAGTGGCGGTAATGACAACATGGTGCGGTTGTGGAATCTGGCGGACGGGACTCTGCTGCGTGAGTTATCGGGTCATGAGAAGCAGGTCTATTCGGTGACATTTCATCCGGATGGCAAGTCGTTGTTTTCGGGTGATTTGGGTGGCGGTGTGCGGCAGTGGGATGTGCAGACGGGGGCCGAGCAGCGCAAGCTGGATGCGACTCCGCTGTATTCCTACAACGGTGGCCAGCAGGTGGATTTTGGCGGCGTTCGTGCACTGGCGGTCAGTCCGGACGGCAGGCGTCTGGCGGCCGGGGGGTTGTACAAGGCATCGAACCCGCTGGGTGCGGTGCATGAGCCGCTGGTGATTCTGTTCAGTCTGGAGAGTGGTGCGGCAGAGAAGCAGCAACTGGCCGAAGGGATTACTCAGGGAGTCCTGTGGCGGCTGGTCTGGCTGTCGGACGGTTCACTGATGGGCGTGTGCGGTGGTGGCAGCGGAGGCTGGCTGTTGTTCTGGAAGCCTGAGGCGGACAAGGACTATCATCGGTTTCAGCTGGCCAGTCTGGCGCGGGACATGGATCTGCAGGCTGACGGGGTCACGGTGGCGACGGCGCACTATGACCGCCATGTGCGGATCACGAAACTGAATGCGAAGCCGGGCTGAGCATTCGTCGGGGCTCGGTTCATTCAATGGTCCAGGAACCTTCTTCGCTGGAGCCGCGATCGCCGTCGGCGGTCCAGTCCAGTCGGCCTTTGGTCGGGTCCTGGGTAATCTTCAGCTTGTAGGTTTCGCCGTCCTGTGCGGTGCCGGAGCCTTCGAAGCCTGAGGTGGCTGGTGTGAGGGTAATCTTTTGCAGTTCCAGCTTGCGAGTCATTTCAGCTTCGACTCGGGGCTGTTTCCATGTGCCGGGAGTTTCGGCGGCGCAGCCGATGAACAGCAGGCAGAAGAACAGGGAACACTGGAACAGGGCGTTGCTGTGTCTGCGAAGTGAATGCACGTGAGCGATGTCCTGTGACATGTTACGATAGGGAGGGCTGGAGGGCTGGCGGGCTGAGTTGCCAGGCCGTGACGTGACGCAGGGCAGTATAGACAGGGACCTGATTTTCGGCCAGTGCCCTGGAGTGTGTGTTGCGGGTGTGTTATGGAGCAGGATTTTCTGCGGCGGGAATTTCCGGGAGGCAGGGTGCGTCGTCTGCGGTGTTCGGATCGGCGGGCGTTTCAGGCGTATCGCAGTGAGGCTGAGCTGGGCCGGTATCAGGGCTGGGAGCCGATGTCTGAGCAGGGGGCATTTGATTTTTTGTATGGGATGAGCCTTGTGCGTGGTTTTCGGCAGGGAGACTGGATTCAACTGGGAATCGCCGAGGCGGGTACGGACTGGTTGATCGGGGATATTGGTATGTACTGGTCGGAGGGTGGCAGTTACGGGGAGGTTGGGTATACGCTGCGTACGGCGTCTCAGGGGCGGGGTCTGGCGACGGCGGCGGTGCGGGCCGTGATTGAGCTGTTTTTTGGGCAGACCGAGGCACGTTGGGTGCAGGCGGTGACGGATGAGCGGAACGTGGCAAGTGTGCGGCTGCTGGAGCGGCTGGGGTTTGTGCATCTGGTGACGCGGGCTGCCCGTTTTCGGGGCCAGCCGTGTGTGGATCTGGAGTATCGTCTGGAGCGGGGAGGGTGGGTTTGATGTTACTGGCGGTAGAGACATCGGGGATGACGGGATCGCTGGCATTGTCTGCGGACGGTCAGTTGTTGTCTGAGCGGGTGCTGGAATCTGAGGGGCGTCGTCATGCGCAGACGCTGGTGAGTGAGGTGGGTTTGCTGCTGTCCGGACAGGGGCTGACGGTGGGTGATCTGAGTGCCGTGGCGGTGAGCATTGGGCCGGGCAGCTTTACGGGTTTGCGTGTGGGGCTGGTATTTGCGAAGACGCTGGCGTGGCTGCGTGGAATACCGCTGTTATCCGTGAATACTCTGCAGGCCATGGCTCAGCAGTGTGCCGGTCAGTATGGTGAGGTGCTGGGGATCAGTGATGCGCAGCGTGGTGAGGTGTTTGCGGTGTTGTGTCGGCGTGATGCGACCGGGTTGATGCGGATGGTGGACGGGGTGCGTGTCCTGAGTCCGGGTGCGCTGCCAAACGCGGAGGTTGTGGCTGGTCCGGTGGTGGAGCAGCATCGGGTTGTTCTGGAGGGGAATTTTGCGGGCCGGACGGTGTCACCGGTATTTCCTCGAGCTGCCGCGGTGGCGGTGTTGGGTGCGGATCAGCTGCTGCGGGGTGAGGTGGCGAATGCAGAGCAGCTGGAGCCATTGTATGTGCGTCCGAGCTATGCTGAGGAGAAGCGTGGGGTTGAGGTTGCGGGATAACTCGGCAAAAACACCGGAAGTGGTCGGGAAAGTCGTGAGTTTGCCTGCGGCGGGTGGCATAATGTGGGGCGTCCGTCGGGACGTGAGTGTGGCTGGAACTGGGAACTGTTTTTGGGCGGGGCGCATGACGGCAGCAGCGGCGGGTTCAGAATCCGGTGCGGGGGTTCCGGAGCAGTCCGGAGCAGGTGAACCCTGGTATCGTGAAGGCTTGCAGTTCACGTGTACTCAGTGTGGCGACTGCTGCACGGGGGCTCCGGGAGATGTCTGGGTGACGGACGAGGAGTTGCGTGAGATTGCGGATTATCTGGGGAAGCCGATTGGTGAAATCCGCCTGTTTCATACGCGACTGATTCGCGGTCGGATGCTGCTGACGGAGTTTGGCAACGGGGACTGTACATTTTTCGATCCGCGCGGGCGGAAATGTACGGTGTACAAGGCGCGACCGGTGCAGTGTCGTACGTGGCCGTTCTGGAATTCCCATTTGGCCAGTCCGCAGGCGTGGCAGAGCGTGTGCGAGAAGTGCCCGGGTTCGGGGGAGGGGGCATTTTTCAGTCTGGAGCAGATCCAGGAGCGTGCCAGCCGGATCGATATGTAGCGGTCAGCCCGGGGGTCGTCCGGAAAAGCGATACTTTTCGGGGATTTCGCTGTTTCAGGTCCAAAATAGGGACGTGGACTTTCCGATAACGGGGTTGAGCACGGGTGGTGCTGCGCTCGAATTCTGCGCAAAAACCACGATTTTCGACCGTTAAAGTGGCGGAAATCGGGGGATTTGGAAGAATGGAGTGGCAGTGCGGAGTGCTCGTCGGTAGCGTGTTGTTGGCGTGCTGGATCTGGTTCGTTGTTTGTTGAAGGCGCCCAGAATGTCGCAGATTTCAATGAAAGTTGCATTCCGGTGGCGGATGTTGTCAGCGGTGCTGGCTGGTATTGTGGCGGTGTCAGCGGGTGGTTCAGTGCTGCAGGCCCAGGTCGTCAGGGCTCCGCTGAACGAAGGTTTTGTGCGGACCAGCTCGATAGCAATGACCGTTGACGAGATGCTGGGTGTGCGGAAGGTCCGTGGGGCAGGCGACCCGATTCTGGGGCCAGGATATCCAGCGCTGTGGATTGCCGAGGTGCAGTTCAAGCCTTTGCGGCTGATGCGGCTGAACTGGCCTGACGCCGCTTCCGGGGAAACTCGTCAGGAAATCGTGCGGTACATGGTCTACCGTGTGATCCGGCGGGATTACACGGATCTGGCCGGTGCAGAGAAGGCTGCTTTGGAATTGAAACTGGCGGATCCGAACAGTGATCCGGTGAATGTGCTGGATCCTGAAACCACCAATCCGCTGCAGATGCCGCGTTTTCTGCTGCAGGCGCAGGAGCTGGACGGGACGGTGACCGCCAGTTGGCAGGATGAGGTCAGTGTGGCGATTCAGAATGCCGTGTTTGCTCGTGAAATGGGGCGTCGGGGTCGTGATTTGAAGTTATTGAACAGTGTTGAGGCATTGCAGGAGGTGGGTCCGCCGGTGGCTGCTGACGATGCGGATGCCTTGTCAAAGGCGTTCTACGGTGTGGCGGTCTGGCGAAACGTGGATGACAAGGCGGACTATTTCACGGTGTCGATGTCGGGATTCAGCAATGCCTACCGAATCACGAAGGATGCTCAGGGGCAGAACATCTTTGAAGAGAAGGTGATTGTGCAGAAGTTTGAGCGTCCGGGTGACGAGTTTTTGCAGGAGGAGATGGAGTTTCGCCTGGTGGACCAGGGAGACACGGACGGGGACGGGAAGGCGGACGTGCGTTATCCATTGTGGCAGTACCGTCCGCGTCAGTTTAAGACTCAGATTCCCGGTCTGGACCTGATTCTGCGAAACATCAGTACTTCGGCCCCTGCGGCGTCAAAGTGATCATTTGATCACCTCTTGTGGTGATTGCAGCCTGGCCAGTTCCCGGGAATTCGTGGGCTCTGCCTGCGAAAAGTCTTGAAAATTCCCGATAAACCGTCAAACTTGCCGCCCTTTCCCGTGGCAGGACAGTTGCAGCTTTCGAGCTGTTCAGAATACACAGCGAAACAACAGCACTAAACAGCACTAAGGGGTTCAGTCATGGCTCATAAGAAGGGTCAGGGTTCCAGCCGCAACGGTCGTGATTCTCAGGCGAAGCGTCGTGGGATCAAGAGGTTCGGTGGCGAGGCTGTGATTGCCGGCAACATTCTGGCTCGTCAGTGTGGCACGAAGTGGCATCCTGGCCGCAACGTGGGCATGGGCAGTGATTACACGTTGTTTGCCCTGTGCGATGGCACTGTGACGTTTGACCAGGGTGGTCGTCGGATCAATATTGAGGTTGCGGTGGCGGCCAACTGAGCGGTGCCTGGTATCTGCGACTGTCGGTCGCAGTGGCAGCGAAGCAAATCGCGGCGGCATCTTTCGAACGGTGAAGATGTCGTCGCGTTTTTTTACGCGCTGTGGTTGTGGTTGTGGTTTGTGTTTTCTGCATGGTGGTGGGGGCGACTGACTGATGCTGGAACTCAGAAATCCTCATAGTATTCTGGCAGTCCTGCAGCGTCGTCCGAAGGCGGTGAAGTCATTGCGAGTGCAGTCGGAGCAGCCAGGGGAGTCGTGGGATCGGGTGCTTGAGGCGGCTCGCGGGGCCGGCATATCGGTGCGTGTTGGTGGTGCTGAGGACCGTCGTGGTCCGCGGCGGGACACGGAGCGAGTGGGTGCGGGAGCGGCAATGGTTGAGCCGCCAAGTCCATTGCCGCTGGAGGCAATTTTTTCGACGGAGAGTGCGCGGGGTTTATGGCTGGCACTGGATCAGATCCAGGATCCTCAGAATCTGGGAGCGTTATTTCGGCTGGCCGGTTTTTTTGGTGTGAGCGGAATTGTGCTGACAAAGGATCGCAGTGCGGCGGTGAATGCGACGGTGTGTGACGTGGCGGCCGGGGGTGCGGAGTATGTGCCGTTTGCGGTTGTGGCGAATCTGGCTCAGGCGCTGGAGCGTGCTCAGCAGAGTTCGATCTGGGTGCTGGGGACGTGTGAGCGGGCGGAGTCTTCAATTTATGATATTCGTCGGGACCGTCACTGGATGCTGGTGCTGGGCAACGAGGGCAATGGATTGCGCCGGTTGACTCGCGAGAAATGTGACCAGCTGGTGGGTTTGCCGGCTCAGGGGCCGGTGCCGTCATTGAATGTGGCGGCGGCGGCGGCGGCCAGTCTGGCGGTGCTGGGGCGTCCTGAGTAGGTGACGGGCTGGTCTCTGGAGTTTGACATTTGCGGTGGTTACCGGTGAGAATGGTTTGGGTGCTGGTGATTCCGCCGGGGTTATGTCAGGCGAAGGGCCCATGAAACAGCTCGTGATTTCGGTTTGTGTGCTGCTGGGTTCTGTGGCGGCTTTGGTGCTGGCCAGTTACTTCAGTGTGCGACCGACTGCGGTGGCGAAAGTTGCGGCGGACGCGACTTCGGGTTCGGTGGCGAACACAGCATCTGACGTGGCACCGGTGCCACTGCAGTATCCGGAAAAGGATGATGCTCGACTGCAGGGGATGTTGTGGATCCCGGGCGGCATTTACACGATGGGTGCGGCAGATTCGTTTCCAGACGAGTTTCCTCCGCACTCCGTGCAGCTGGACGGTTTCTGGATGGATGAGACGGAGGTTACCAACCGTCAGTTTGCGGCATTTGTGCAGGCCACCGGCTATGTGACTCTGGCTGAACAGCCGCCGAAGTTGCGCAGTGTTCAGCCTGGTACCGGGGTGTCTGATGCGGACATTCTGCCTGAGCTGAACAAGCCTGGCTCAATTTGCAGTATGCAGTTGAGCAGTCGCGGCGACATTGATCCTGCGAAGGGCGCGTACAGCTGGTGGCAGTATGTTCCGGGCGCCAGCTGGCGTCATCCTGAGGGCCCGGAATCTTCGATTGACGATCGTATGGACCATCCGGTGGTGCATGTGAGCTGGCCGGATGCTGCGGCGTATTGCCGCTGGGCTGGCAAGGAGCTGCCGACGGAGGCGCAATGGGAGTATGCAGCGCGGGGTGGTCGGGCTGGTGAGATGTATCCGTGGGGTCAGGATCGAAATCCTGAAGGTCGCTGGCTGCACAATATCTGGCAGGGTCAGTTTCCGATTGAGGACACGGGGGAGGACGGATTTCGCCGAACGGCTCCTGTGGGCAGTTTTCCTGCGAATGCATTTGGGCTGAGGGACATTTCGGGAAATGTGTGGGAGTGGTGTGCGGACTATTATCAGCCGGACTATTACGAGGCGTGTGTGGTGCAGGGTGCGGGTCGTCCGCTCCGGAATCCTCGTGGTCCGGAATCCAGCTTTGATCCGCAGGAGCCCGGCATTGTGAAGCGTGTGCAGCGTGGTGGTTCGTTTATGTGCAGTGATCAGTACTGTATTGGATACCGGACGACAGCGCGGATGAAGGGCGAGGAGGATTCGGGGGCCTTTCACACGGGTTTTCGCTGTGTGATCAACGGGCGACCGGTGGATGTTCAGCCGGTGTCGTCTGATTCGTCGCGTTGAGACGGCAGCAGAAGGCGGCCATCAGTTGCAGTGTTTCGTCGCTGACGTGGTGTTCGATGCCTTCGCTGTCTGCTGCCGCTGTATCCGGACTGGCTCCCAGTGCCAGCAGGAAGCGAAAGACAATGTCGTGTCTGCTGCGTGAGAATTCTGCCAGTGCGCGGCCTTTGTCGGTGAGTCTTACGGGACCGTAGGGTTCTGCGTCAGCGAAGCCGTCACGTTTCAGGCGTGCGACGGTGCGATTGACGGTGACGTGACTGACTTCAAAGCGACGTGCCAGATCCCGGACTCGACATTCCCCGGTCTGCTGTTCCAGTTCTGCGATGGCTTCGACGTAATCCTGCGTCAGTTCCGTAGCGTGATCGCGGCGGGTTCTGAGGTGGCTGGAGACGTGTTGGCGCTGGTGCGTCACGAGAGCAGATCCTCAGAGGGTACTAAGGGGCCCGACGCCGGCCGTGGTGGTCATTCTGAGCGGGTATTTCTGCAGCAGCTGGTGAATCTGTTCCTGTGTGACACTGCGGATGATTTTCATGTCATCGGCGATGGATCGGTATTCCTGTCGATAGAGCCAGTTGGAGCCGAGTGAGGACAGGCGTCCCATGGGCCTCTCGCCTCGCAGGACGATGCGTGAGGCGACTTTATTGCGAGCCTGTTCCAGTTCTTCTGAGGTGACGCCACCGGTGTTGACTTCGGCGAACACCTGAGCGCAGCGTTCGAGGTTGGCGGCGGCATCATTCGGTGCGCAACTGAGGTAGCTCATCCACGCTCCGTCACCGTCGTACTCACTGAAACCGAGGTCGCAGGTTTCGACGTGCCCGGGGTCCACGAGTTCCCAGAACAGTCGGCTGCCGCTGTCATCACCGACGATCACTGACAGCAGTTCAGCGGCGAACCTGAGGGGGTCAGAGCCGCGGGGAGCGGGGCCCATCTGCATCAGGTGCTGCTGGACGCTGGATTCACGAGTCAGCAGGCTGACGGTCTGCTGCGGATTGAAGTCCGGAATGGTGCGGTGGGTGATTCCGGCGGGGATGCGTGAGCAGTGTTTTTCGACAAGCTGCAGCAGCTGATCGAAGTCGCAGTTACCGGCCACGGCGAGGACGATGTTACCGGTATGGTAGCGGCTGGCATGGTAGCGGCGCATCTGTTCGGAGGTGAGTGCGGTGATGCTGGCCTGGCTGCCGAGGATACTTTGTCCCAGCGGGTGGCCATTGAAGTGGGTGGCCATGATGTGGTCGTAGCAGGTGAAGGACGGCTGGTCCTCATACATGCTGATTTCTTCAAGGATGACATTTTTTTCCATGTCGAAATCTTCCTGCCGCACCGCGGGCTGCAGCAGTGCGGACAGCAGTTCCAGGGCCCTTTCAAGGTACTCGGGCAGCACTGCTGCGTAGTACATGGTGACTTCTTCACTGGTGGACGCATTGTATTTGGCTCCTATTTCATCGAAGACGCGATTGATATCGTCAGCGGAGAATCGGTCATCGCCCTTGAAGGCCATGTGTTCAAGGAAGTGGCTGATGCCAGAGATTTCCTCGGTTTCATCGCGGGAGCCTGCGCGAACGAAGAAGCCTGCGGCGACGCTGTGAACGGCCGGGTTAGTTTCGGCGATGAGAGTCAGACCGGAGGGCAGCTGGCAATGCTGGAATTTCATGATTGTATCCGTGAGGGGCAGATGGATCGGGTGCCTGGCGGGTGGTTGGGCATCGTCAGTGCTGCTGTGGCAGGCAGGACGGGTCCGGTGCCTGTGGTCCGATGGAGACGAGGACCATGGATTTCGGAGCGTGGTCGATGACGAATTGACGGACGCCGTCGACGGTCAGGGCATCGATGCGGTCGTGGATTTCCTGGAGTGAGACGAAGCGTCCCAGCAGGTACATATCGCGTGCCAGCGAGCCGGCGCGGGAGGACGTGGATTCCTGCTGCATGATGAGAGAGCTTTTGGCGCGGGCGCGGCAGCGCTGCAGTTCGTCTGCGGTGATGCCTTCTGACAGACGCAGGATTTCCTGGACTGTGACGTCCAGTGTTTCCTGGGCGCGTTCGGTGGTGGTGCCGGCATACGCCATGACTCGAGCATCATCCTTCAGCGTGCTGAGTGAGGCGGAAATGGCGTAGCAGAGTCCGCGTTTTTCGCGAACTTCGGTGAACAATCGGGAGCTCATGCCGCCACTGAGCAGGCTGACGGCAGCCCAGGCTTCATAATAGCGGGGATCTGAGTAGCAGACGGTGTCCCAGGCAAGTCCGAGGTGAGTTTGAGCGGATTCGTGATGCTGATGAAAGGGCGAAGCGGGGCGAGTGCCGACGGTGACATCCGCTGGTGCTGTTCCCTGCCATTTGCCGAAGACGGATTCGAGTGTCTGCTGGAGTTGTGCGGAGTCCAGGTTTCCGGCGATGCCCAGAATGGCGGATTCCGGGACGACGAACTGCTGGTGATGACGGCGAATGTCATCCGGGGTGATTTGTTCGAGGTCCTGGAGTTCGCCTTCGGAGGGATTGCCCCAGGGTGCAGCGTAGCTGTACTGACGCAGGATTCGTCCAAGCTGCTGGCGGGGTTCATCTTCGAGTGCCAGCAGTCCCTGTGCGACGAGGTCCCGAGCGGGTTCGAAATCGTCATCGTGCAGGTGTGGCTGCAGGATCATGCGAGCGATGAGTGGCAGTGCATCAGTCAGTCGATCGGCGGTAGTAGCTGCCGAGAACGTGATATGTGCGCTGCCGGTCTGGAAGCTGCGCTGGAGTCCGAGGTTATCGAGGGCAGCGCAGAGGCCGCGGGAGGACAATCCGTCGGCGCCGCGGGGGACCATTTCGCTGAGGATTGCGGCGGTGCCGCAGCGGCCTGCCGCATCGCGAGTGCCACCGGCCGGCAGCAGCAGCGAGAGGGCTGCGGACTGCACATCGGGCATCGGTTCAAAGATGACCAGCAGGCCGTTGGAGAGGCGATAACTTTCGATGAACTGAGGAACTTCCATAACAGACTTTATCCGTCGAGGGACGAGAGTGCCTGCCGGCGGATGCCGGCAGGCTGCAAGGGCAGTTACCTGGGGGTATTCTGAGCGGCAGTCGGGATGGCAAAATCGCCTTCCAGGCTGCGGAAGATGGAATGCACGTGGTTGGCATCGTTCTGGGTGTTGTTGTATTCGATAATGAACGTGGCACCCTGAATGACGTAATGATGTCGCTTATTCACCTCAGCATCGCCCCACCAGCCCATGCGGATGTCGGCCATGCCGGCTTTTTCAATGGCTTTCATGCGGTCGCGAACAACCTGAGCGGGCATGACGGACAGGTATTCCCCCAGCAGTTCGCGGAACATTTTCTGCTGATCGGGTGACATATCGGCGTAGCGGAGTCCGACGGGCTGATCGACGACGGCCTGCGGTGCAGCGGCCCCGCGAATGTCATCGGGAGCTTTGTCGGAGATCCACATCTGCTTTTTCTGTTCGTCTGAGCAGGCTTTGAGGATAGCGCGTGCGAGGTCTTCGCGGGCGGCGAGAACGCGAAGTGAGCGTCCCGGGCCGGCATCGATGAGTGCGGGGTTGGCACCCATCATTTCCGGAGTGCTGCTGACGACGACACCGTCACGAATCACGAAATTCAGGGACATGTGGTGGCCTTCAAAACGCCAGCCCCAGGTACCGGTGGCAGCGGGAGTTCCGAAGATGGTGAGATGGTACTTATGCGTGTGTCGACGATCGCGGCGGTAGGCTTCTTCACCACCTTCAAAAAGGTACAGCACTTCTTCAAGGCTGCGGACCTGCAGTGTTTTGGCATATCCGGCAGCGGACAGTCCTGACTTCACCAGTTCTTCGGCGGCTTTGCGCGGTTCACCGAACAGATCCCAGAGCACGATGCCGTTGCGATCTTTGGGGATGAAGTGCCAGTTGAGTCGTTCGGGATCGGCGAATCCGTAGTGCAGTTTGTCGCGCTGTTCTGCGGGCAGCAGTTCGGCGAGTCGAGCGGCGGCGGTGGCCATGGCGACACCGGGTGTGTCTGAGCCATCATCGGCAGCGGCAAAACCGCACAGCAGCAGCGGCAGGCACAGGCAGAGAACTGATCGCATGGAAAAGGCTCCGGGGAATACAGCGAGGTGGGAAAACGATGGCAGACTGTGGCACTAACCGGGTGGCCAGTGCAGCGGTCGACCTCCGAGGATATGTATGTGCAGGTGAAAGACGGTCTGTCCGCCGTGACCGCCCGTGTTGATCACCGTGCGATAGCCTTCTGCCAGACCCAGCTGTTGTGCGATGACGGGGACCATCTGCAGGAGGTGTCCGCAGAGTTCGGTGTCAGCGGCGGTGAGTTCTGCGAGTGAGGCGACCGGCTTTTTGGGAATCAGCAGGACATGCACGGGTGCCTGGGGGCTGACGTCATGGAAGGCCAGGCAGTGCTGGTCTTCGTGAACGATGCGGGCCGGGATTTCGCGATTGATGATTTTCTGGAAGATGGTCATGTGTCGAAGTTGTCGGGTGGAACGGATGCGGTCGGTACCTGAACCCCTGGAAATTAGCAGGAATCCGGGCAAACTCCAGCAGGACCTGCGGCGGGATCCGGGCATTTGTCGGATCGGGGCGTCCGGCATGACCGAGAATCGCAATAATCGGACTGGAGTGTGAATTGCGGGATGGATGCTGGAAAGTGAGCCGGGTAAGCTGCGGTGGCTGTTTTTTCCTGTGGGACGGCGAGAGAGCGTGTGGTGGTTCGGGCGGGAAAGCGGAGCATGGCGTCTGAAATCAAAACATCACGGGGGACTCGCCGGGCCCTGCTGGGGGCCGGTCTGGCGGCGTTTTGTGGTGTGGTGTCGCGGGCTGACGAATCGGATCAGTCTGCTCTGGAATCGCGTATCGACGCCGCGGTCCGACTGGGGCTGAAGTGGCTGGCTTCAGAGCAGCAGGCATCCGGTGCATGGACCACGAAGGACTATGGCGAGTCAACGGCGACGACATCGCTGGCGATGATGGCGTTGATGGCGGGCGGGCATGTTCCGGGCGAGGGACCGTACGGACGATTGCTTTCGCGAGGACTGGCGTGGCTGTTGTCTCAGCAGCAGGAGAACGGTTTGCTGGTGGGGCGGGAGAGCGGTCATGGGCCGATGTACAGTCATGGCATCGCGACTCTGATGCTGGCGGAGATCTGCGGCATGTCTGAGGGAGCTCAGGCGGATCAGTGCCGGCAGAGTCTGCAGAAGGCTGTTCGGCTGATCGTGGATGCTCAGAATCACCGCAAGCCTCCTGAGCACGACGGCGGCTGGCGTTATCAGCCGACGAGCAGTGATTCGGATCTCAGTGTGAGTGCGTGGCAGCTGCTGGCACTGCGAGCGGCTCGGGATATCGGTTGTGATGTTCCGGCGGAAAACATTGACCGTGCGGTGGCCTATCTGAAGCGACTGCATGTGAAGCATGACGGTGGATTTGGCTATATGGTGGGCCACGGCAGCTCGATTACTCGCGCAGGCACCGGGATTGCGGCTTTGGAGATTTGTGGTGAGCATCGGACGCGGGAGACACTGGCGGCGGCCGGGCTGATTCTGTCGCGACCGCTGGTGCGCAGCGAGCATTATTTTTATTACGGCGCGTACTACTGCACGATCGGAATGTACAAGGTGGGTGGTGCGGAGTGGCGACAATCGCGGCAGGTGCTGTATCAGACGATTCTGGATCTGCAGAATCCGGAAGGCTTCTGGACTCCTGAAGACGGTACTGAGCGTCAGGCGGGGCGTGTGTATGCCACCTCGCTGGCCGTGCTGGCTCTGGCAATCGAATATGGCTATTTGCCGATTTATCAGCGTTAGTTGTGCTGCTTTGCTGATCTGTGGAACTTTGCTTGATTCGCGAGGCCGTTCTGTCGCAGAATGGCTGGTATGCGGACCTGAGCACGGTGGTATTTGCAACAGTTTTCGGATGGGATTTCCGGGCGATGAATAACAGCGTGAATCGAAGACTCTGGCGGGTTTTGCTGTGTTTGCTGCTGGCGTGTCCAGCGGCGGCCGAGGCCTTTCAGGGGGCTCCTGCGGCAGCGGATCCGCGGGTGGGCAAACGGGTGCTGGTGATTCGTCACGGTGCACCGCTCAGAACGCCCGATGCGACGGTGTCTTCGGCGTGGCTGGGTGAAGTGTTTACTGTGTCGCTGGTGAATGGCGAATGGCTGTGGATACAGGAGAAGGGTGGTTGGTTGTGGGAGCAGGAGACAGTGCTGTATGACGGCGCGATTGAGGAGCTGACAGCGGGTGTCACAGAGTCCCCCACCGCCGAGAATCATCATCTGCGGGGTGTGGCACTGCTGGCACACAAGCAGTATCGGAAGGCGATTACCGACTTCAATGAAAGTCTGCGGAAGGCCCCCAAAAACTCGGGGGCTCTGAACAATCGCGGGAAGGCTCATTATCTGCTGGGCGGTCATCCGGCGGCGATCGCCGATTTTACTCAGGCACTGGCGATTGAGCCGACGAACGTGCTGTATCTGAACAATCGGGCACTGGCCTACATCGAGACGGCTCAGTTTTCACTGGCGCTGGCGGATCTGCAGTCGGCACTGAAGCTGGTGCCGGACTTTGCTGAGGCTTTGAACAACCGTGGGATCGTGCATCAGCGGCTGCAGAAGACAAACGAGGCTGTGGCCGATTTTACTGCCGCATTGAAGCTGAATCCGAAGTATGTGGATGCTTTGGGGAACAGGGCGTTTGCGTATCGTCGCAGCGGGCAGTACGAGAATGCTCTGGCGGATCTTGAGCAGGCGGTGCGGATCAGTCCGCTGACGTACGAGGCGACAAATGATCTGGCCTGGCTGCTGTCGACGTGTCCTGACCAGCGTTATCGGCAGCCGGAACGGGCATTGCAACTGGCGAAAGCGGCCTGCGAGATGACTCAGTACCAGCAATGGAACACCCTGGATACTCTGGCGGCCGCCCTGGCAGAGAGCGGGCAGTTTGCCGAGGCGTCGAAGTGGGCCGCCACGGCTGCAGAGAAAGCTCCGGAAAAGGAACGTGCTCGACTGCAGGGGCATCTTGAACAGATTGTGGCCGGGAAGCAGATCAGGGAATAGGTTGTCTGTTGTCAGTTTATTGGTTGGGCGGTAGGTTTGTGGTGTGAGTGAGGTATT
>SXGQ01387068.1_pt1 | contig 23398 bp, 30 predicted proteins | sample 3178371 | NCBI WGS metagenome assembly SXGQ01 (sample SAMN11356859, study PRJNA531348) | freshwater metagenome | isolation source: freshwater sample F1-20 | place: China: Fuxian Lake, Yuxi | collected 2017-12-25 | reverse complement strand
TCATTCCATGATAGGAGCAAATGCACCGTGTTCTGTTTGAATTTTGTGATAATAAAAAACTGCAAGTCATGTTAACAATAGTAGCAAAGTCGGAGAGCGGGCAGGAGCCGGAGCCGCCAGCTTTATCCTCGAATATTTGTAACAGTCGTATAAGAATTGTCTTTGTATATATGCTCTTCTATTTCATTATATTGTGATAACATCCTATGTATTTCCTTTCCGTATTCATCATCCCCTATTCTTGAGAATATAAAGAGCTTTTCACAACCAAGGGATTGTAAGTTCATCAAGACGTTTCCACAACCTCCAAGAATGTTCCGTACGTTCTCTTGTACCAATATAGGAATAGGAGACTCATTTGCCATCCTATTTATTTTACCGTGAACATTCACATCCATCATAATATCTCCAAGAACAATAATGTTCTTTTTATTTCCAAGTAGGGTATTCATACTGTTATATAGAAACAAATATAAGTATGCTTCATCTACGAATATGAAGCATACTTATAGTTACACTATCATTAGGCAAGCTCTTTTTCTATAGTATCTAAATCGTAACTACTGTTCAATATCTTGATATCAGCTTCTTTATAATGTATACCGTCTACAAGTACTATCCATTTTTTAACATTATCCCTTGTAGTGCTATTGTAACATGCTGCCAGAGGGCCTGTATGTACACTAATAATATTCTTTGCGTGCGTCGATATAGCCCCTATATCCTTCAACATAAGATTATCTCTCATCGTACATACTATAGAGTCATCCACGCACGTTGTCACGGCAATCTTATATTTATCTTTCAAGCGTAAACACATTTTATTAATCTTATCCTTATCGTATTTGTACTGCATAGATTGGGGCTCTGCGTTAATAATCAATATATCCAAATCTTTGAACTTTTCATCCAATCCATTATAAATATCTTGTAAATATGGCTCTGGTTGATATAATGATACATCGATATTCTCTTCTTTTAAACCGAGTTTTTCTACAATAATCTGATAAAAAGCACTATAATATGTGTCAAACTCTGGATATGCCAAAGAACCGGGCGCTTTTGAAAACACCCCATTAAGTATATTATCTCCCATCCATAAGCCCATGGCGTCACCGGGTTTTTTATCTAAACTGTCTAGAGTCACCACATCTTTGTCTACGAACCGTTCTAACTCTTCTCTCTTATTGTATTTGTCGTCGAAATAGTAGTTTATCTTGATACCCCTTTTCTTCAAAATAGGAGAAATGTTAAAGAAGAATTTCAAGTTCAGGATGTTGTCGCCATAGTGGTAAGTGTTAAAAAAGTTAAATGTCTTTTGTCCAGAGTTTTCTGCGCCCCCCCTTTTTATATAGACCTTCTTACTTCTTTTACGCAAGGCCTTGCGTTTATTCTTCTTTTTGGTATATCGTCTAGACATCCTCCTATAGTTAGTTTAGATTGGTATCCAGCGCCCTGGAAATTCAATGACTGCCTTAGGATTGTTCGGACTCCACACTTTCGGGTATAGTATCGTCGATGACGGATTCGCATCCGCACCAAGAATAGCACCCCATGTGCCAAATGTCGATGAAGATATAATCGCGCCTGCGGAGCACTGACTCATCAGATACATCGCTTTTAACTCATCCGGGTCTATAAACCATTCCAAGACCTTCTTGGTTTGGAAGTTCTGCTCCTTAGACCATTGAGAATCCTCGGGATTTGCCACGACGTATATCACTTCCACGCCCGGAATATTATCCATATACTTCAATGCCGCCTGTAAATATTCTGGCCGACTGTGCTCATTCGACCCTATTAAATCACCGCGCCGAACATGCATAAACGCAGCCTTTGCCTTTATAGGCAGCTCCTTGTATTTTTCCTGTAGCTGTGGCACAAGCTCTTTGCGAATATCGGGTATTATATCTTTAATAGACTCATAGTTTTGATAAAAACCATCAGAATATCCAGGCGTAGCTGTATTTTTTATACGAACATCCCCTGGCCCTTTGGCTTTCTCTTCTATCCCCCAGTTTCCATAAAAAACAAACTGATGCTCATGTAACTTCGTGGCCGCTTCCATACGCTCTAACATTTGAGGTGTTCTATCCACAGACTTCGCGTGTTTGAACATAGGCCTATAATCTGTGGTCGAGTGGTGATTGTTCTCCGCTGGAAAGAGTAGTATTTCCTTCCCCGTCTCCTTTTGTAGTTTGACTGCCGCAGAATAAATAAATAGCTGGTTTCCAAGACCTATTTTTGGACCCCAGTTCACAAAAATACTTCCAGGCGTAGCCCCACCTCTCTTTCTTTGCCGTTTATGCGTATTCTTTGCCTTTCTGCGTCGTCGACTTTTCAAATGCCTAGGCATTCCCTACTGTGAAGAGGGATTATTGATAGCTACCACATGATAGATATCAATAATCATTTTCTACTTTAAGCGTTCAGCTTATTGATATTCGAGTTATACGTCGTTTTATCATTCAATGTAATGAGGCTCGGGACTGCTAAATAGATATTCAAATAGTCTCCGAATTTATGTAGCTGAATATCAACCGGGTCTATCATGAACTCCAGAAAAGGTAGAATACGCTCTTTTAAACTCTTGTTCCGTACAATATAAGCCCAGTTACCCCAGTTATTCGAGACCGTCATCTGCTTCGGAAACTTGTGTATATGCTCAGACACTTTCTCGGCCTTCGGATTCACTTTGTCCAAATACAGTATATCCCAATCTCTCGGAAGCTCAGCCATAACCACTTTCATTTTCTCATTGAAATCGGGTGAGATAGTGACATCGTCCTCCAGGATAATCGTCCCCTGTGACTTATGCTCAGGCTGCTCGGCGATATGACGCATTAATCCACGATGCGCCAGAAAACATCCTATCGCTCCTCTATAGCGCATTTTCACACCTTTGAAGATGATACTCCCTATACCCTGCTCCATAAGCGAATCTCCCATCTTATCATCTACTTTGACCGCGTCCCACTTGTGTAGAGTGAGTCCTGCGGCTTTCGCTGAGGCGCTTGTTTGTTTATAACGCTCCGATTCCACGTTCATTGTAATGGCATATGCCTCCGTAAATAAGGGTTTGCCACTGTTCGTGTTTTGTGGTTTCGTATTCTTCCTAGTCTTGCCCCCAAAGACCATCCTACGAAGAGTTGGGATTCTTATCTGTCGAGGCGATTATGGGTAAAAAGACCATCTCCACCCCCGATTTTATAATCTTTTAGATTCGCAATCAAATAATCCTCTAACTTTGAGAACTTATTGCCATTCTTTCCATTCGCATTCACAGGGCGCTGTTTTAGCAACGGAAGCACTTTCTCTTTCAAAAATGCCGTAGTTGCGATAAATATATTATTGGACCACGTTTGATGCGCGGAATCACATATATACCATTTATGTTTGTAGTCTACGACAGTGAATACACCCGGAAATTTCTCCTCGGGTTTATCAAAAAAGTGGACAGATTCTGCCTTATATGGGAAGCCCGGACTAGCTTTATATTCCGATGATTGTAACTCTTCATGCGTGCCTTGAGGGCGAGAACCTAGTGGTACTCCAGGCTTCTTTCTGTCTCTCAGACGTACCAAAGGAACATCGTGCTCCGTGATTAGTTTTATACATTCTTCTAGGATTTCCTTCGTTTCTTCCGCGTTATGTACTAGCTCGAAATCACACTCTGCGAATATAAAATAGGGTGTTGTAGAGTGCTCGATTAAATCAATAAATGCTTGAAGAATACCTGTGTTTTCCTTTGTCCCCATAATATCCGTGATTCCATATTTTGCCGCGATAGCATCACATTCCGCCGTTCGCTCTTGAAAGTATATTACAGGATGTACCATTTCTAAGAGCCCGTTATCTTTATAGGATTTTAGCGTATTTTCGACTGTCTTAAATGACTTCCAACACAGAATACCGATTGTAATCTTATCCTTCAGGCCAGTCGCGCCTCCACGCTTTGAACGTCTCCGCCTTGTTGCGCCTTTACGCTTACGACGATTACGCCTTGTGCGCCTTCCCCCTTTTTTAATCAGAGCTTTCACTTGATTCGCTAGTTTCATGTCGTCCACTCTATTATTATCATACCGTTTAAAATAATCCATATCACGAGCATTCTCGTTGAACTGCACAAAGGCATCTCCACGAGGCATCTTCACTTTCTGGAAATACTCTTCTGACATGATTGGATAGTGATTCAGTTGTAAACCTGCGGGGCAAGAATCACGCCGCCCTTTTACATTCGGTATATGTATACACGAAAATTCATCAATATCTTTCAAAAACGTAATCGTTTTTCCACTTATACCATTCTCTGGCTCCGCGTTTTCTTGCCAGCGTTTTGTAAATCCTTCCCGAATACTCGGAGGCTGTTTCTTGTGACCATTCGACCCAAACATAGACCATCCGCATGTAAACGCAGAAGGTCGGTCGGGCTTTGAAAATACTTCTTGTAAATGCTCTTTCAAAGGTCGCCCGTCCTTACCGAATAGGTACTCATCCAAATCTATCGTAACAACGACATCCACATTATTTTCACGTAGATGTGGTATAGCTGTGCTATTATATGCCTTGAGCTGAACATGCTTGCCTGGCGCGTCAAAGACTTTCACGAAATCTGGGTATTGGTCCGTTATTGATTTCCAATCATCATCTGAATCGTTATTTAGCATAACTATCATATCGACACCCTGCCACTTGTAATGCTCAATCCACTCTTTCATAACCATGGATTCATTCTTGAAAATCGCCATGACAGCTGATTTAATAGGAGTAGAGCCACCGTCTTGTAACCCCATACTATTTAGACCGCGTAATGTGTTATATCCGAGACACTTTTCCTCTAGCCTAGAAGAGTTTTCTGGCATGTGATACCACGCCTTGTGAATGCCAAAGGGCTGTTTCCCATTGAAGATAGTCTCTATAGAGAACTCTTCTGCCTCTTCAGGCGTCGGCTTCAAAGGCACGGCACCTTCGCACCCACCGCTGAAAAATCCGTCCTCATTATGATTCAACGTTGGGCACTTTTCCAGAATCTCCAACATTTTACTTTTACGACGAAGAGAGAAGCCCCCGTTCCCGAGCGCGTTCCTATCTTTCCATGGGGCGCCCACATAGTCATACTTCATGAATTTACTCAACAAATCGCTACCACCCTTACAAATAAGGCTATCGGTCTGTACTACCAGAAACATCTCTGTAGGAATCTCATCCAGCAACTTCCTACTCATCATCAGCTTGTTGTACGCGTCCATATTCATGCTTGTAATCCCAACATCTTTTATGCTGAGACGAGAGTTGTTAGTCGATTGAATAAATGCCTTCACGGTGTCCATATTCTCAGAGCCAGGGAATACCATGATATTCCATGATTCAGGCAAGTTCTCCAGTAGATTCTTTACAACGAACTCCAAGGCCTTCTGCATTTTCTTACGAGGCTCGATTACAATAGCCGTATATGTCTCTGCGCCCCCTTTTTGTCGTTTACTCCTACGTCTACACGTAGACATCCCTATATATGCCAAATAAGTTTTACCCGGCGATTTTCTGACTACATAGTAAGAAGGATGCCGCATACGAGAAAAAATAGAATAGAAATCGGAGAGGGGCGCTCGAAAAGTATTTACATAGAGCCTACTGTGAATGACACGGCAGTCTTACTCGCCTTCTATAACCCTGTCCCATTCAATCGTATCCTGAGAAACATGTTATATGTCATTCAATGCCTGAAAGAAAAGAATATACCGTATTTTATAGTCGAGTGTGTGTTCCACGGAAGAAAACCTGAGATACCTGATGCGACGATGGTTGTTCATTCCAATAGCTACATGTTCTATAAAGAACAGCTCATCAATAAACTCGAAACAGTTGTCCCTGAACAGTTCACGAAACTTGCCGTCATAGACGGAGATATCCTCTTTGATAGTCCTGATTGGGTAGACCAGACTTCGCGGGCACTCGATGAACACGATATTATACAACCTTTCAACCAGGCATGCTGGCTTACACCCGACAATACGAAAATACGCTCTAAAAAACCTTCTTACGCTTTCGGCCTTGTGAACGACCGTTTAAAAACGCCCCGCTCAATACACATGTTTCACCCAGGATTCGCATGGGCATTCAAGCGAGATGTGTTCACAAAAATAGGGGGCTTCTTTTCTCACGCCATCATCGGAAACGGTGATATGTTATTCGTATTCAACTTCTTTAAAGATGAGGTGCCAGACTTCTGGGTCAATGAAGTTCTTCGTACCAGATTTATTCTGGATACTTGGCCACAATATCACGCCAAATTCAAAGAAATAAATCCCAAGGTCGGATTTCTACCCAATAAAGCCCTACACCTATTCCACGGCGTTCGACAGAATAGACAGTATACTACACGCTATAAATCTGTATCCCATATGCTTAACGGCACATGGGACGAACAGATTTCTACAAATCCTGATGGCCTACTCGAGTTCAAGAATCCTGAAATAAGTAAACTAGTGCTGGAATATTTCCGTCGACGTAATGAAGATATCCCCTTGGATGAGGCAGAGCGTATTGCCCTCAGGCCGTATACACGACGCCGCCATCATACCGCTTAAACTTCCGCATATATTACGATAAAATGGCGGAGGATACTGTATTTCTTCGTATAAATATTCCACAGGGCGATCACGAGTTTGGCGATAATGAATATGACGATAAGGCGAAACAGATGCGGCAACCTGTGTGTAAAAAGCAGCATGTATTTTCATTCCTCTGCGCCTCTATACTGTTATTGTCTGGATATCTACTGATTAGCGCAAACTACTAGTGGTTAGATTATCCGGGACTCCTAATGGCATGGCATATCAACTTATACTACGTAGGATTTTCTGAATCGCCGTTATTTCCTGCGCGCAATCTTGAATCACATCTTTGAGAAACTTCATACGCGGTGTGTCGACTTTTATAGCGCCCGAATACCCCTTGTATTCTTCGGAAGCCTCTTTCATGAGTTTTTCATAGCCAAACAAGTCCGAATATAGCTTGACCAAGTCGTATTCTTCCATTTATTATATATGGATAAAAATAGGATTTAGTTCAAATTTCAAAGGGTTTGGACGCATGATACGCGGGCCTTACACAAGGGGCACTCAGGCTTTTCTTTCAGCCATTGTCGCATACTTTCCTTTTCAAAGATATGGAAGCATTCTGTAAAGCATACTTCTGTAGCTTCTTCAATAGATGTCATGCTAATGGGACACTCATACTTTCTCGCGATAGCATCCCTTTTCAGGCTCTCCATGACAAATCGAGGGATGCTCAGTGTATCTTTCTGCCCCAATGGTGATTTACGCACATTTGGGTGCCCTTCTAGTTCGCGTATAATTTGGAGTCTCATGTCTAGTTGATGAATGATTCGTTCGTTACACTTTTCCTGGTTGCTTATAGATGTGTATATGAAATTGCCAGGAATATATTCTCGGTGGTCCGTATCTAAGATGGGAAGCCATACGCCTCTATGATTCACTGTCCACGGTGTCCTCCATACACCAATATTTATAGGACCCAACCCGATTTTTTCCATCTGTGGCCGTTTATCTTTAGCACTCTGTAGGTCTAGCTCAAATGGCTCCCCCTCTAAAGGTGTGTATGAGGCGAAACAATATTCATATGAACGACCTAACACCCTTTCTTCCAAATATGCGATTTTTATGTTATGTATTCCATTTGTCGTAGTGTCTTCCAAAAGCGCGATCAGTCTCCTTCTCATTTCCTGCTGTTGATAAAAAATGTGTGTTGAGGCTTTAATTTTATGATGTGACATCACGTGACAGCCAATGCGGCTGAGCCCGCTTCGTGTAGCTAAGGATGTGCTTCTTTCCAACGCGATAATACGCCCTGTAGGCGATGAGCGGGTTCTTATTCCGATATTCTTCTGGCATGGCCATCGGTGGCAACGTCCACCCTGTCGGCTCGAGCTCCAAAGGGGGAAACTCATAGAGCCACATAATGTGTTTCTCACAACTGTGCTCCTTCTTTGCCCCGTAGCGATGGCGATACTCCTGGCAAAGGGCGATGCCGAGTTGGCAGAGCCAAACATAGTTATCGAGACTCTGACGCACCCATATGGCGCAAGGATGCTTCTTGTTCTTTATGGAGAGGTAGCCACGCTCATGCGTATTCATTCTGTAGGGGGCAGTGGTGAAATCGGGAGCTACCGATAAGACCCAGTGGGCCGTGTAGAGAAGTTGTGTCGTTTCCAGAATCATCTTCACGACATGTTTATCACAATGCCAACGCGCACAGCGCGATGGTTTGTGAGATAGATAGAAGATGTTCATTTTGCTTAGCGCGGCTGCGGTGGCAGCCTGGCTTCAATTTTTACTGGTACTGGCGATAGTATTCCGCCACATTTTTAGCCTGCTCTTCCTTTGTGCGCGTGCCCGGAAAATGAAGGAATCCAGGCCCTTTCTCACCATCTTCATCCGGTAAACGCGTCCTCGGTTTCAACTTGTTGCGAATCAGAGCTTCCTCCGTATCGTAGTCGACCTTTCCAGGCGCCTTTAGCATATAGTTTATCACGGCTATCTGGTCATCTGTATCACCGGAATCCATCATGGATTGAAACATCGCCTGTAGCTCTGAAGCGGGTCCCATAATAAATCCAGAGTTCAGAAACACGGACGTGGGTGATTCGTAATAGGGACGGGAGGGGTCAGGTTTGAAAAGAGCCGCCTTGATTTGCGCACTTCCACCAGGTATTTTGTTGTCGTCATACCATTTGAGCGCGTCCATGCTACAGTTTTCCTCGTAAAAGCATATGATTTCAACGCCCACAGAAATCGGCATCTTGCGCGGCTTGGCTTTATAAGCGGCCAACTGTTTCGCCGCATCTTTTATACAGAATACATCAAAGGCGTCGACGAATATGGCAATGGCGGTCGGACCCTTTTCCTTCGCATAACGATGGATACCTTCCAAATAGTTCTCCATCTTCGTCTTGAAGCCTTTCCACGGTTTCCCGAATCCGAGCACTTCATAGGAATAGTTATGACGTTTGGTCGAGGCAAGAAGAGCCTCCAGCGTGGGCTCCATACGGTCTGAGCTGGTGAACATCTTGATTTCCGCGCCAGGATGCTCATATTTCAGCTCGGGTGCCGCTACGCCGCCGCGCTGCCGCCGCGTTGCGCGTCTACGTCGTCTCGCTACGCGCCTATGTTTTCTTGAGGCTCTATGCCGTAGCCTCATCACCCTATTTAGGGGCTGGTTTAGTTGCCTGTTGGTCGAGCACTGTCACGACCGAGTTGGGCGCATTCCGCATATCCTGTTTCACAATACTCGGGGTGAGCAAATACATATTCAGCATATCTGCGAATTTGGCGAGCTGTATATCCGGAACATCCAACATGTGCTCCATTCGGGGAAGCACTTTATCCTTCAACGAGGCATTTTTCACAATATATGCCCAGATTCCCCAGTTCTTTGTGGCAGTCATATCTTTCTCCAGTTTCATTACATTCGCTGTAACCGGTTTGCCCACCGTATAGAGTTTGTCCAAGAAAATGAAATCCCAGTCAGCGGGCACATCTTTCTCTATAGCGGCGAGTTTGTCGTAAAAATCGGCGGGAATCTCTACATCATCTTCAAAGATAAGTGTTCCAGGCTTTGTCGGAGCCGTCTCGGACACATGCTTGAATAGGTCACGGTGTGCGAGAAAGGCACCAATCACACCGAGATTAAAGACTGCGCCGGTGCGGTCCTTATAGTTCGTAGTGCCTACACCCTCTAAAGGGAGTGTGTCCTTCATCTGCGGGGTTATGAGTCTCCCCTTCCACGGCTGTAGGGGAACGCCAGCCGTCGTGGCGAATGCCTTGATATCTACGTAGCGCTTGGACGCGGGGTCCATCGTAATGGCATAGGCGTCTTGAAAAAAGGGGCTCGATTTTGTGCCCGTCGCACCGCCGCGCTGCGCCTTGCGTTTGTTACGTCGTGTTTTTCTACGTCCTACGCGGGACACTCTGCGACGTCCCATTCCTATGTATGGCGGTGAAAAATTGACGCCGCCTTTAAACCCCGTAGTGTGTACGAATGGAGCCTGTGGCTGCTACACTTCAACACTATCTCGCACGGCGGGGCAACTGGCAGCTGGTGGCGCAACAGGGGGGGGCAAAGGCCGAGCATGATACTGAGCACGTGATTAGGGCACACCTGGAAGCCGTGTATCCAGGGCAGTTCACTGTAGTGAAGCACCCTGGCGACTTGAAATGGCTATACTTTGATTATACACGCGAACTTGACCCTTCCATGTATGTGCGACCGGCCGAGCCGACAGAAGAGGATGTTTGGTGGGATGATGCCAAGAGCAAGTATATGACGATGTCTGGAGAGAAGGAAGTCGCCGTGCGTGGGGGTGGTGGGTGTATCCTTGACCTCAAGATTCAGCATAATGCATCGGGGCGCCGCTGCTTTCAGGAATGTAAGAATCAGAATGACGCAGGGAATGCGCATGAGCGTGCTGCGAAGTTCGCCACTGCCTCTGTCATCTCCTTCGTCAAAAAGAAACTCGGCGTCTCGTATCACCCCTTCGCCCACATCTTTACTGGGCCCATGGTGGAAAATCGGAAATATGTGGTAGAGCTCGCGACCACCTACGGATTCGAGCCCAACCACCTCTTTCTGTGGAAGAAGGACCGCCCTGTCGAGCCGCTGCGTGAATGGCTCGACACGGTGATTATCCCTCCTCTGCTCCGTGCGGCTACTCCCGCCTAGTAAAGTTGAATGGCCACCGCCGCCCACCTATTTTTACAAGAAACAAATGGAAACTCGCGGAGTAAAATACATCGGAAGTAAGGCTGCGCTCGTAAACGAGATTCTCAACTTCGTAGAGGGGAATATGCCCCCAGGCGACCCCAAAACCCTCATCGACATCTTCACAGGCACTACGCGCGTCGCCCAAGCATTTCGCTCAAAAGGGTGGACAACAACCACAAGCGACCTCTCATGGGCCGCCGAATCTTATGCGCATGCGTTCGTGCTCCGAACAGCCGAATCGGGTGCGCGCATACCCAACCTCTTGACACAACTAGCTGCGCTTCCGCCCGCCGAATCCGGGTGGATTACCTCCAACTATTGCGACGTGGTTACCGCCGCCGGAGGTGTCGTCAAGATGTGGAAGCCGGTGAATGGTCGGAAGGCGGATGCGATTCGTGAACAGATTGCGGTCTGGGAGACGGCCGGGGAGTGTTCTCACCACGAGGCAATGATTCTGGTGGCCTGCCTCATCTTTGCCCTGGACCGAGTGGATAGCTCCGTAGGAGTTCAACAGGCATATTTGAAAGAATGGGCTGCGCGAGCTTCCAATCCTTTGGAGTTGACGGACCTCCCTTTCCCGGGCGGGCCAGCGGGCACACACTTTGTAGGAAATGCCTTGACCATTCCATACCCGGCTGCCACCGTGGCATATCTTGACCCCCCGTATTCCGCGCATTCCTATGCGACCTACTATCACATCTGGGACAGCATTACTCGCTGGGATAAACCTGCCGTTGGCCTGAAAACCAATCGGCGTATTGACCGTGTAAGCGCCTCCGACGAGTTCGATGAATCCATGTCCTCTTCTTGGAACTCCAAGAAGACTGCTTTGGAGTCGTTTACTCGATTGGTTGACCGTCTCCCGGTCAAATATGTAGTTATCAGCTACAATGATGAGAGCCTGGTCTCTCTAGAGGTGCTTGTTGATACGTTAAAGGCGAAGTATACCGCCGAGCGTGTTGTCGTCAAGAAAATCCCCTACAAGAGGAATATCATGGCGCAGATTGGCAACGCTGCCGAAGCTATCGCAGATGGTGCCGTGGCGAAAACGGAGAACAATGAATTTCTTATTTGGATTCGGAAGCCCTAGCCTTCTCTTCTAGCCGTACCATCACTCGCCACATAAGATGGAATATCCCTATTCTGTCGAAATAGGGCAATCTCATTCTCCGGACAGAAGGCCCAGCACCGCTCTCTTTTTAAAACGGCGGGCAAGACACCATCAATAGGAGCTGTTTCTTGTTTTTCATCGAGTATTCTGTAGAATTCTATAACTTTTCGCATCATCGCGTTGCTTATTACATAGGCATGGGAGCCGTTGAAATGGTTCGTGGTTTTTACAAGTCGTGTAAGATGTTTCCAGCTATAGCAGCCACATGTACTCAAAAGGGTGAGGTGTTGTATGTTGGTAAGTTGAAACTCCCGGGCAAATCGTTTCGCGCGCCGAAGATATTCGCGCACGGCATCTAGGCTGAATCCGGCCGATGGAATACAGTCATCTTCAAATACTATGAGATGGCTGAGTCCCAGCTCTAGAGCCCAGAAATAGGCATCCAGATGACTCGCCGCGCATCCCACTTCTCCCGGTGTACGCTGAACGCCTTCGTCGATTCCACACTTTGTAGGGTGGCCACTCGCAATAAGCGAGGCGCCTTCTATCGCATCCCGCACATGTAGGGGACTTTTTATGGCAGCTTCTATTGCCTGAATATTTTTGGCGCGCTCTTTTGCTCGTGCTAGATGAATAATAACGGCCCGGATATTTCCGGGTGGCCTGTCTACAAAGTCTGCGACTATGTCACAAAGTGTCGTGGACATTCTTTATAGGGATGTGTTGGAAAGCTTAGACCGGTTGCGGAGGCGGCTGCGGAGGCGGCTGCGGGGGCGGCTGCGGGGGCGGTTGCGGAGGCGGTTGCGGAGGCGGTTGCGGAGGCGGCTGCGGAGGCGGTTGCGGAGGCGGCTGCGGAGGCGGCTGCGGAGGCGGTTGCGGAGGCGGCTGCGGAGGCGGCTGCGGAGGCGGTTGCGGAGGCGGCTGGGGAGGCGGTTGCGGAGGCGGTTGCGGAGGCGGTTGCGGAGGCGGCTGCGGAGGCGTGGCTTGTGGCAGCGGGGGAGCAGGTTTTGGCGGAGGTCCATCCGCAGCTTTCACACGAAATCCACGATAGGCAATAGCAGTTAAGCCATTTGTCGTAGCAAATGTACTGGGATTGAACTTCTCGCGCTCCGTTATTTCGGGGAGTTCAATAGGGTTAGTATGCACGAATAAACCTATTATATAACGATGCTCTCCCGTGCCAGGAGGAGGGTTGGGAGGACTCCATTTGGCCAATACCTTCGCATCAGAGTTATCTGTTCCTTTACAGTTCACAATAAGCCAATGTAAAAAGGATTTTGCCGCTGCGTCAGGGTCCCAGCAAATAATCGAATACTGTGTCGGAGGAGTTGGGGCCGTCCAAACAGGGTACGGCTCATGAGCCGTTTGGTATATAGTATACAATGGGCCATCTTCACGAGCTTTTAAACTAGGTTGGAACCGTACATTAAAATCTATTCCGCCCCTTCCAGAAACAGGGGGGGCATCAGACTCCTCCAATAAAGGACGCACAGGTCCGCCACCACCCGATTGTAACATCTTTCTCACATTTCTCAAGATAGGGTGCTCATCAACTTCCGGGGTAGCTCCAGGGTGCTGTTTAGAAGGGTCTGTGGCCTTTTTCGTACGCCCCCCTTTGCGTTGCTTAGTCTTTCTACGAATCTTTTTCGTATGGCTTTGACGCCGCATCTCTTAATAGAATGATAGCAATAATTTTACATATTTCAAAAACTCGGTATATGCGAATAGCTGGCCGCTACGCACTCTTATTGCCCGCTTCATAGGGATATCCAGCGCTGCTAGCCGTGCCTTGAAATCTGTTCTACCGTACGTCGGTGTCAGCTGGTCGTAGGGAAACATGGGGCGCTGGAGGCTCTCATTTACCCAGTTATGTAGCTCCCAGAACCACGTTTTCACATATTCTCTTAGTTGCCCCTGTGGGAGCTCTTTCATTGCCTTTTCGACGGGGTGTTCCCGTAAATAGACTTCATAGTGCTCTTTACAAGAAGGGCATGGGATAGTTTTCTCTAAAGTAGTAAATAGCTTTGTAAGAGCTCTTCGCTCATCCGCGTAATATTGCGGGGTTATAGGTGAGCCCGCTTTTTCTGCTATGCCGTGAAGAATCGCCCATAGTTGAGGCCCCCATTCGGATGCGTCGGGGTATATTTCTGGCGGTAACAAACATGCACAAGGCATTTGCTATTTTTATGAGCTGTTAATAACAGTTCGTAAAAACGCGTTATATATTCCCTATGACGTAGGGTGTCCGGGTTTACCTCGCAAGAAGTGCTCTCTAGAAGAACAACATCCGCGACGTTGTAAGCCGTGAATTATTTACCCAGTTAACGGGCTACATTTACGTTGATTGTGTGCCGTGAGTAGCCCTAGTATGTTTGACTGTTTTGCTGTGAGGAATCCGTTCGGACTCCTTACCGCCATGGAAATATCACTCGTGATCCGATTCCGCGGCCTCCGTATAATCTACCCGTTTCAGTTTACGCAGGTTATATGTGTTCTTCTCTGAAGTGAAAAACTGAACACGACGAGCTGTAGAAACACCCCCCTCCTTCTTACTTAACCATGACCAAAAGGTCCAAGAGGGTGAACGTCTAGGGCAAAGCATATCTAGATTATTATATGAGGGTGGCGTTTAGACCGTTAATAAATATTTCCGCACCTTGAATCGTATAGACTCGTAGCGATTCGAGCGCATGTGCTCTAGTACGGGTTGGCTCGCAAGCGCCTGCTCTATAGTACTCAAAGGCTCTTTAAAGAATCTTAGGAAGTTCTCGCGGCATTGCGTCCGCTGCGGATGTAGAGGAAAACGCGGCTCGTCCGTTTCTAGGCTCTTCACGTTTAATAGGGCCGCACGCGATTTTGTGCGCGCCACAAGAGGCACATTCGCAGGTACGATCGTATCCCATCGATTCGAGCATTGAAGAGTTTCCAAAGTCTTCAGTGCGATATTCAACTTAGAAACTCTGCGACGAAGAGTTGCCATACCTTGGCTAAATGTGATAAGGGGGTCGGAATGGCCGTATAAATATGCGGCAAACTCCTTTGTAAATTTGTCCATGCTCTTTCCCTCTTTGGGCAACCATTTCGCAAATAAACTGTGCGGCCTACCCTCTCGTAGTGCCACTTCATCGGCATTCAGTTGTACCTTAGATAGACGAAATGCCTCCTCTAATAATCTGGAATCCTCTAGCGCAAGACAAAATACATCCTTCCAATAGCCATAGTGCGGGACCAGCTCTAAAAGAGATACTACTAGCTGGGGGTGTATTTCTAGAAGGGCTAGCATCATATCACGAAAAATCTGGCGCTCACCATTTCCTTCATGAATATCACGCATATAAAAGGCTAGCACAACGATTGCCTCTAACATATTTGGACTATCTTGGGAAAGTAACCTATGTATTTCCTTCGTAATATTAGTATGCCCTATTCCACGAACGAGTAACTTTGAAAACTCTAGTATTTTTTCTTGTGTATGTGTCTCATATTCTAATGAAACAGACATTGTATATTAATATTATTTGAACTCTAGACTTTAGACCCGTGTCTGCATCTAGACTAACTTTGGCACATACCTGTAGCAATATTTCCAATCCAAGAATATTCGATTCTTCTATCGTGTATTAGTGTATCTGAGCGTAGATTCTTTAAAATATAGACATGCGATTCATCTAGCAAATCAATTTCCATCGGCTGTACATGTCCTCTCCCATCGAAAGATACACGAATACGCGCAAATCGCAGCCAACATGGAGGCTCAAACAATGGCTTTTTAACACTCTCATTATGTTTCAATGTAAAATAGCCCACATAATCATAATATTTTCTACGGGCAAATATACAAATACATCGGTCGTAGGCGAGGCCGTAGGGACTAAGATATTTGTCCAATAAAGTCTCCCAGGCATGTAGAGTACCCCATCGGGACACGCGTAACAGACGGCGCGGGCTTTCTCCCATTGTATAATCATTGTCGTCAAGGTATTGTTCAATTTTTACTAAATACATAATAGATTTTATGAACTGCTGTGCTTCCGCCGATTTTGTCTTCTTGGAAAATGGCTTGCGGGTATCGGAAAAAAATATCCAGGCCGACGGCTACACCCTACAGTTCTTTCCCTATAGGGCTATTCAATCTGTTCGCTATAGCTATACTCGTGGAGAAAATGGGGGGACCCTGAGCATCTGGATACTCGCGAATGGCTCTGGCTCTGGGTCCACAGGAATGTCCTATCGCTACTGTTTTCCGTGCGGGGAAACTGGAAAGGGGAAGTTTGAAGAGCTTATTACTCGTTTGGAGTAGGGCGTACTTTATTAAAATTGAAGTCCGCGATGTATAGGGTTGATACTATTCCCATGCGTGACCGTAGCATCATGGACTTCCTTGACAACTTGTCGTTCATCGAGATGATTCTGTATGGGATTATCCTACTGATTGTGCTGATACCTCTCATCCCTGCGATGTTGATGATTATGATGTTCCGCTTTGCGATGACGTATTAATCAGCTGAACATAGGCTTCCCACCCATTGACTGCGATGTAGTTCATGTGGCGCATCATAATACCATATGACGCGCCCGAGTGATTATCAAGTAGGCTCATGTGCTTGTGTACGTGGGAAAGGTCAATCGTAGTAGAGAACATGTATCCCCCCTCCCCAGGATCTTGCGTCATGAGCTCCCATGCCTCCGCCTTTGTAATCGCATCATACGCATCTTTCATCTCAGCTGCACTAGGATACAAAGTAGTCTTGAAACGGAAGTCACCGCGAGTGTATAACATGGTATGTCATATACTCGGTGTGATGTGCTTGTTCAATTTTTCATAGAGTCCAACGTAATCCGCTAATACAGCGTGCGCCCTTTACCCATACTGCCTCGTCAAATACTTCCTCGCGAGAACTGCGAACGAACTTCTCCGAAAATGTGGCCTTCGATGCGCGCTCTACGAGGTCCCTGATTTCAATCTGCGACCCCTCCTGGGCATCTACTTGTGTAAGTAGCCATTTGATGAAATCGCGCGTCTTATCATCGACATATTCACCCAGAAACTCGCGCTTGAAAATCTTTGTAGGAAGAGTCTTCGTGGCCTCCGCCTCATGCTCCGCTGCGGTCTCTTCACTCCCCATCGCCACACGCAGAATCGTATTGAGCTGCGCCTCCGCTTCCATAATATATCCCTGAAACTCGGCGAACATCGTATCCGTGCGCCTCTTATGACCCACGAGCGCATTCCTGTGCTTCGTTACAGAAGTCGCATGACTCCGTAGCAGATTCGTAATAATCGCAGCCTTCATCTCCAGCGCCCTCACAGCCTCCGTATCCCCCTTCACAGGCTTCGCAGTGGCCTCCACCATCTCGAAAAAGGGTCGAAGAGTCTGTAGGTAGAAAATAGGGTCGTCGTGCGACATGAACTGCCCAATATAGAGAATGAAACGGCCGTCCTCCAGAAACTCCACGTCAATATCGCCACCGCGATTCTTCCCTACAATACCCATACGCAGAGATACGAGGATGCCTCCGCGCACATCGGGGTGTAGACGCAAATCGCGTCGGAGTTTCTCCACCTCCTCTTTTGTTACCATGCGCGTATAGTTTTTGACTTCCCATAGGTAGTTCCCTGCCGCACGCGTCATACGAATATCTGCGCTCTCGCGCTCTTTGCTAATAACTTCTACGTCGCAATCATACGCCTTCTTCAGGTGATTTTCAATAACGCTTTCACCGAGGCTCCCCTTTTCCTTCGAAGAGGCGTATGTCTTTGTAATAGATGTCTGTAGAGATTCCACCTTCTTCCCTACAGAGTCCATGGCCTTCTCCAAGGCCGCATGTGCTTGTGCCACTTGCTGCTCTTTCGATACGAGAATCGCCTCATAGGTCTTTGCCACTTCCTTTTGAATCTGTGAACGGAGCGTGGCTGCGTCGGCCTCCATGGCCTCTACACGAAGATTCGCGGCGCGCGCAGCCTCCTCGGCGCGTTTAAGTTTCGTAGCTGTCGTTGCGCTCTGGCGCTCAAACTCCCGTGTGACCTCCTTTACAGCCTCGTCCGTGGATTCTGAACGCGCTGCGTTGAGAGCTTCCTTCTCCAAATACGAAATCGCCTGTGCGCCCAAGGTGAGCGCTAAGGCGATTTTTTCTTTATCCGCTTTCAAAAATAATAGCGGTAGGGCGAAATCTTTTGGAATCTGTAATGTAACACTCGTCATTCTATATGTATTATGTGAAAGGGCTTTGGGTGGCTGCTGTGTGAAAAATTAGCCTGCGCGTTTTGTATTCGTATATTATAAGAAATGACCAAAATCGTGTGGCGCGTATATGCCTATCTGCTAAACTGCCTGGGCTGCCTGAAACCTGAAGATCAAGTTCACATCGAGTTGTCACGGCCTATAAGTCCTATAGCAGAGCCCCTGCGTATTAAAATCCCTGTCGAACGTGTTCAAAACTGGCAAGAAAACCAGATGTAAAGAGGGTAGTAACCATCACATATTTAGTTGCCAGGAATCCATTCCGAAGGGAATAAATCCGGCTGCGCGGAAGATGGATTCCATTTGGCAGGATATATGACAGTATTGCCTGCTACATGTGCGCCCATCATGGCGCCCCACCAACTATAGGTAGAGCTAGCTATTATTGCCGCCCCATGACAAAGGCTCATTAATCCTAGCCCGTCCAACTCATCCGGCTCTTCTACAATATCTAGTTTGGAGAAAAAGGGGGAGCCTTTACACCAGGTAACATCATCGGAAATAACCAGCCAACGGCGCACATGCCTTAACGATGTATGGTTTACAGCCGCCTCATAATATGATACGGGTTGAACACGATGATGCTCAGGGGCGCGTAAATAATCCCCTCGCCGCACATGTATAAATCCCAGTGTATACAACTCGCGCAGGCCATATTTTTTTCTTAGAAGCTCTTTTCGATAATAAAGATATTCGTTCAGGTCATCACATATCTGGGGGAGTATATTTCGTATAGCGGGAATATATTGGAAATAACCCTTTATAGCGATAGATATCTGCGTTCGAAACGAACTCGGCGACCATTTTACAAAGGCATCACAGACAACTTCATAGCGCGTATCTACGATCTCTATGGACGGTAGTCGCCTATATATTAGCCCCCTGTAATCACGCCCAGAATGCTTATTTTCTTGGATAGGTGAGAGATATATCGGGACCGCGTTTTCTTTCGCAATGGTTAATGCCGCTGCGTATTGAAATAACTGATTGCCGATGCCACCTTGTAATATAATATATATAATCGGTGAAATCCTGGCCTCCTATTAGAATGGCGAGAGGAGCTTTAAGCAAAATGGCGGACAGCACATTTTATCTACTATTTGTCAGCTTTCTTGTTATCGTATTTTGGCATGCCACATGGGAGTTAGTAACAGAGTTTATTTCATATATTGAGCAAAAATATAATATAAAGAAGTGGAAAATATACGTTGCCCTTCTATTGATGGTTATATTATTAATAGAGTATCACCCCACGTTTCTGGAAAAAATATAAGGGGGGTTGGCTTGAACAAAATTGACGCCTCAATTCCTTGAATAGTTAAGTAGAACCCAGATGCCCGTTACTACCCGGTCTTCCAGTGCTACCATTATTGAGGCGGCGAAGAATCTTGTGCGGCTGAAGCACTCTGCTGTTGCGAAGCCTCTCACCGGCACTACCACCAGCTCAGGGCGCCCGAAGCGTGCGTGTGCTACTTATCTGCGCGGGATGTATGCGGAGGAGCAGTAAGGGGGGTTTGTGCTAAAATCCGAATCGCCGCTTATAATCGGCCACGGACTCTCTAAAGGAGGGCTTATTCCACAAAATCCAGCGTGATAGCGCGCCAGCTGTATCAGGCTTGCGCCAGTTTTCTCCCATTCCTGAATGACGCTTAATATAACGCTGTTTTCTCGTGGAATTTTTGTGTTTGGTATAGTCGGACATTCCCGCTGCACCGAATGATATGGTCTTCTCTCTGCCGTTTTTTTCGAATACGGCATCATACTTTTTTTCGGAGCGATGCGACTTGCGAATCGTTTTCAGACGAAGAGACATTCTATTATAGTTGGTTATTTTCTGGCTAAGATACATTGACGGCAGACGCAAGTTTCCACGACTTCTGTACAAAAACACCCTGGGCACTTATTATTATCGAGAGGGCCTTGGCATTGTATACATAAGGCCTGTCTAGCCATTAGGGCCATATACGGTCCGCGGCACTCGTCGCATGGCTGATAAAAATGTATGTAGCGTGAGCCTGCGAGTAACTCTATAGTCATATTATTGGGCATTCCACATCCGTTACACAGACCTTGGTCGGAAACCAGTTCAGCCCATTTATTCTCAAACTGCTGCTGGCAGTGTTCGCACGTACAGACGCATGTATCGTCACAATCCGTATTACCGTGCTTACAAGGCTCCATTCTCTATAGAGCTTCGTTTATTGGGTTTAAATCATGGCGAATGGGGGGGTCAGGCAGTTGAGGGAAAGGGGTTGTGAAACCTTCATTCAGAAACTGGATATAGTTGGCCGTTGTGACCGGATTGTTTGGGCTGGCCTCATCCCAAGAAACAAGTAGGAGTCTCTCGCCGTCCTTGAATGTATTGTATACGGCATTGTAAAGCATTCGATGCCACAGAGTCTCATCTTCTGCCTTACAGTGTTTGTAAGCCTCGAGAAGCGTGTTGAACACATAGGAAACCAGTGTACCGTTATTCTTCTTGGAAATAAAACGGTACATTGCTGTTATACTGGGCTTATAAGAGGTGCTTAAGCCCAATTTTAGCCGCAAGTGCTGTTAAACACTCTCCGTTTTCTGCGATAAACGCTCTCTATAGGTGTCATGAAGGGCCGTATCCTTCACAGGATGGAAAAACGCGTCATTATTTACCGTATCTTCCGTCCATGTATGCCTGAATATGATACTCTGGAACTCACTTGGCATTTCCATCGTGAGTCCATTTTGAACAGCCAGCGTATTGAACATGATTTCAATGAATACGAGAGTCTTCTTAGAATCATGGAGTTGTTTCACTAAGTCCAACATGCGCCTGGAAACGCGTGTGGCACAGACTAGGCTCCGATAAAAGGGTCTATCCATTTTGCCATCGCCGTCATACCAGAACTCGAACGAGGGGTCATCCGTGTCCTTTACATGCTGCTTCATGAGATAGTCCGTCTTCGGATAACGCGCGTCGAGTTCTTTAAAGAGAGATTCGCGCGGAACGAATACGTCCTCTTCAATGAACCAAACAAAGCCTGGTTTCATCTCCTGCGTACAGAAATAATAGATGGCCTTGTCCCATGCCGAAGGGCGTTTCGGTATCGCGGGATTGGAGTTATTATATCCTGAACTCTTACACACATCGTCGCCGAGCTTCACGAAGGTAAACGGAGAGTCTTCGGGAACTTCGCAGTTTGGGTCGTCACAGACAACATAGACGGGATGTGTTTCTGCGTAGCGTTTTGCGAACTCGAGGACGCGCCCTGTAGGACATACGCACAGGAGACAGATCACGATATTGTGCTGTGACTGGAAACCTTCTTCTACAAATGGCATCATTATCGGCTGCGTTTGTCCTGTAAAAAAATAGGCGATACTCAATATAATCACGATAACTATAATAAAGGCTGTGTCTATTCCTCTGCTTGGCATCTCTTCCTTACTTAGACAGCTGTTTTTTACCAATAAAGGCAAGCATTTGATTTCTTGATCGCTGTAGGCTTTCTGGAGAGTAGTGTGTATAAATCAGCTGCTCACTGGACGGTGCTTTATAGGGAACGTTAAGCTCTATAACGCGCCCATCTAAATAAGTGTTTTCTTTGGGCCAGATTATGGAAGTCCACTCTTCTTCCACCGTACTTTGCGGTGGCTCAACGATTCCCCCTGGCGTAATATTATCAAGGCACTCGGGAGTATATTTAAGAGAAATACTGTACCACCCTGCTTGATCACATTGCGCCGGTGTCATTTTGAAGGGGTCCATTTGGTCCTCATCGGGTTTTTCGGCCTCTTCTATATCGCGCATTATACGTTTCTCAATCATCTGTTTGAAGTCCATTGTGGGCTTTGTGACAGATGGGACTATTGGAGTTATTGGGGGGTTCGCAAGTCGCGCACGAATCTGCCCCCAAGAAGCACCTGAACTCACGGGCTTCATTGGTCCAAGTGCTGGGAATAAGTTTTCTGAACGTAGATCTTCCACATTAAGTGTGCTTTGTGGCTCCGATATCGGATTACGCTTCGAAGGAATAATATAGTGTCTTTCGGAGATAGCGGGCGCGGTGGCTGCTGTTAACCTTACAGGTGCCAGTTTAATACCTTCACACGCCTTTGACATGATTGTTACTAAAATAAAAATGTTATAAAAGCTGCTTCAATTTTTTACTCACCGATGCTAACGGCATAGGTCAAAGCTACGTAACGGCATGTGCTAAAGTTAGGTACACCCCATAGTGTACCGGCATGTGCCAAAGTTAGGTACACCCCTAGGGTGTACCTAACTTAGCCTACATGCCTACAGTAGCGATGTAGGCAAAAAATAAGTACCCCCTAAAGGGGGTACTTAACTTCAGCACATCGCGGTAGCTAACTTAGCCTACACACCCTTTTCTTTAATAAGACACCATTTCTGGGAGGCAATGTTCCCCGTATAGCTCTGGATACGGCGTTTCCTCATGAGGGATTGAAGGCTACGTTGAAGCGTTTCGCGCTGTAGGTGCGGATAAATCTCTTTCAATGTGACAAACATCGTTCGGGTAGGCATAGCATCGGTTTCATGTGCCAGGACACGAAGAATGTCCTTATCGAGCTCTGAAAACTGCTCCTCCGCTTCCTCCTGTTCTTCAGGTGGCTCGGCCGTTTGTGCGGTATTACTGTAGTTCACATTGAACACGACGCCATGGCTCTGTTTGAGGGTCGCGTTGATGTTTATACCAGAGAGAACAATGTTGATGATGATGCCGAGTAAAAGTACTAGATGCGTATTCAGTTTCATGCCCATCATGTATACCTGGAGCCATGGAGGAAGAGATGCGAAGAAGGGTAGGATGAAATGGAAATCGGCCAGTGGGTGAACAATCATCGACATATTTGTCGTGAGAGGGCACATCGTGTTCACGTCAAACATCTTTATAATAAACTGGGCCTTTTGTATGCATATACATTGCATACAAAGGCATTCAATTTTATCGTGGGCTCCGTAAAATTTTGAATAAGGACATTATAAGTAAACCCCTATGGCGGCAGAGGCAATCTTCGGAATATCACTTGTCGCAGTGGTTTTATTCGGGTGCTTTGCATTAGTAGTATTGCTTGCAAGGTTGAGAGTAAGGGTGCGACCCATTTAGACCAACGCGTAATAATGCGCGTTGGTCTAAAAAAGGGTGGAGTATTCTAGCAGCACATCACGATAAGAGGCTTCAAGAATGAAGAGGATTTTAACTTTGGCACACCACATTATTCCTCCTCTACCAGCTGGCGCTGGATGCGCCGCTTTCTCTTC
>SXGQ01619494.1_pt1 | contig 23405 bp, 23 predicted proteins | sample 3178371 | NCBI WGS metagenome assembly SXGQ01 (sample SAMN11356859, study PRJNA531348) | freshwater metagenome | isolation source: freshwater sample F1-20 | place: China: Fuxian Lake, Yuxi | collected 2017-12-25 | reverse complement strand
TTTTTGTATTTTTAATTTTACCTACATCTAAATCACCTGATAAATTTAAATTTCCTGTAATAATTCCTGTTGTCGTTAAATTACCACTACCTAAATCAAGAGCTGCACTAGGAACTGAACTACCTATTCCTACTCTACCACCACTAGTAATTCTCATATATTCAAATGAACTAGAACCTGTTTCAAAAATTATATCATGTGCTGTAGTAGTTCTAATTTTTAAATTATTAGTATTATTATTTAAATTTGATGTATTAATTGATTTATCTACATCTAAAGTTCCACCTGATTGGTCTACAGGCGAAACCGTTATTCTTGCATTACCGCCTACAGTTAATGTAGATGTTATATTATCATTTAATGTAACACCTATACCAACTTTACCATTATATAATATTTTCATTCTTTCAGCTGAACCTGAACCTGTTTGAAAAACAATATTTTTATCAACTGAATTTTTAATTATTAAATCAGTTACATAAGTACCTGTTGTTATATTAGATGTTGTTATATTTGCTGTAGTAATTGTGCCAGCTGTTAATAAATTACCATTACCTAAATCTAAATTTTCACGTGGTATGGAACTTCCAATTCCAACTTTACCATCGCTAGTTATTCTCATAAATTCTGACGATAAAGAACCATTTTCAAAAATTATATTGGTATTTGTAATATTTCTTATTTTTAAGTCACTATTATTACTATTCATTAATGTAGGTGAAATTAAAGATGTTGTTGATAAAATATCACCAACAACATATAATGAAAGCTTAACTCTTTCTGTTGTTCCTATTCCTACAAATCCAGATGGGAAAATACGCATACGTTCTAATGAAGATGCACCGCTTTTAAATATAATAGAATTAGTATCTGTATTATTTGGAATTAAAGTTAAATCACTCAAACCACATATTTCTGACGTAATTAGTGTTCCACTTGACCGAATATTACCATTTACAGTTAATTTATCTGTTAATGATGTACTTGAACCAATACCAACATTACCATCATTTGTTTGAATACGCATAACTTCACCAATACCATTTTCAAATATTATTCCTTTTCCAATAGTAGATGTATTTGCTTTTATTATTATATTATTAGTAGTTCCAGAACTACTTAATTTTAAATCACTTAATGAATTAATTTGTTGAGCTGTAACAGTACCGTTTACATGTAATTTTGAATTGGGATTAGTTACACCAATACCAATATTTATAAAATTAATCAAATCTTGTGAATGTAATTGTAAATTAGCAAATATAGCATCTGTAACTTGTGTAGTTTGATCAAAATTAATAATTGGAGTTGTGCCTATTAAACTTGCACCTATTGTAATATAATTTCTATTTAAATTAAAATTGATTATATCCAAAGTTGTTTGTTTAACATTATTTATATATAAATCAGTTTTATAATTTTTAGTAATTGGGTCTAAAAATTTAACAAACATTAAATCATACCAAGTATTCAAATTTACTGGAGTACTTGAAGTATAATAATCTTTGAATGGCGAAAAATTATCTATCAAATAATAACTTATCCAATAACTTATATTAGCATCGGTAATACTAGCCCCTAATTCAAAATATTGAGAAGTATCATCTTTCATACCAAAACAAATATTAAAACCATTATTAGTATAATAACTTATTGAAAATTTTAATGTAAACTCATTATTAATATAAGTAGTATTTAAACTTGCATTTGTTAAATACAAATAATTACTTAACGTAGTTGAATTATTTTTAATAATAATTCCAACTTTATCATTAATAGATGATGAATAAGTTGGTACTGGAATACTTCTAATATTGTCTGTAGAAAAATTTGTATCAGTACCACTATAATTTAAATTACTATTAAAACTCCAATTTAAATATGATAAATATGCAGGAATATTAATCCTCATTCTTTCAATCGCATTAATGTTAAATAAAATATTGTTAAAACTATCAATATTTAAAGTACTATTAATATTACCTGACAATCCATTAACTTTAATATTACCACTTGCAAGAATATTTCCATTTACTGTTAATTTTTCTCTTGGTATAGTACTACCTATACCAACATTACCACTCAATCTATTATAAATATCATTAGTGTTATTTATAGTCCAAACACCTGCAATTCCAAGAGCAGTCCAAATAACATTACTTTCAGTTTTAGTTGTAAAAAGATTTGATGTTTCTGTTATATTTAAAATATTATTAGTTATAGTAAGACTACCATTATAAATTCTAAAAAAACTATCATCTAAACTTAACTGTAATTTACCTTGAGTACTATCAAGATTATCGGATATTATAAATGGTTCATCTAACTTTAAAGTTAAATAATTATTTGCATCTAAATAAATAGGGTCAGAAAATATAGGAATATCTTTAATATTACTGTAATTAATTAAATATTGTGAATTTTTTAATGAATTACTAGTTACAAATATATTACTTATATTTGTATTTAGTTTAAAAAAATCATTTGCTCTTATATTACCATTGCCTAAATCAAGTCTTTCATTAGGTATTGTACTACCTATACCTAAACGTTGTGTAGTATGAACATAACGCATTTGTTCAGAATTATTAGTTTGAAAAATAATATCATTAGTGGTTGCTGTTTTAATTGTTAAAGATGAATAACCACTATTTATAATTGGTGCTGTAACAGAATTACTAGCAGTTATATTTCCACTAGTTGAATCATTTCCTGAAACCAAAAGATTTCCACTTACGTGGAGTTTTTCACTTATTGTTGTAGTTCCAATACCAACATTTCCACCTGCTAAAATTCTAATTCTTTCCAAATTATTAGTTGCAAAAGATAAATTGGTATTTTCATAATTCCATACAAAACAATCTTCACTGGAATTTTTAATAATAGCAAAACCATCTGTATTCGCAGCACCTGAACTACCATCAGTTAAATTTATTTGAACAATACCAGATTGATTACTATTATGAAGATGTAATAATGATTGTGGATTTGTAGTACCAATACCAATAAAACCAGTATTTGCTTGAATTCGCATTAATTCCCCAACACCACTTTCAAATATTACTCCTTTTCCAATAGTAGATGAACTTGTTTTTATTTTAATACTATTTGTAGTTCCAGTTGTTGCTAAATTTAAATCATTTGTAGAATTAATTTCTGGTGCTGTAATAATTCCATTAACATGTAATTTTGATATTGGATTAGTTATACCTATTCCAATACTCGCAAAATTAATTATATCTTGTGAATAAAGTTGCATATCTGAAAAAATAGCATTTGTAATTTGCGTAGATTGGTCAAAACTAACAACAGGATGATTTATTAAACTTGCACCAATTGTAATAACATTTTTATTTAAATTTATATTAGGAATATCTAAAGATGATTGTTTAATACTATCAATATATAAATCAATTTTATAACTTCGTGAATAATAATCAAAGTATTTAACATAAGTAATATCATACCAATTATCATAAATAACTGGAATACTTATAAAATTTTTTTTATTAGGAACAATAGAACCAGATGATACATAATTAATCCAATAAGTAATTGTATATATATTTCCATTAATAATAATAGTACTTCCTAATTCAAAATAAGTAAAATCTTGATTTTTAAGACCAAAACAAATATTAAATCCAGATACACCTGTATTATAAGTTATATATGTTTTAAAAGTAAAATCTTGATTTTCTCTGATATAATTACCAATAATACTATTATCTAAATACAAATATTTAGATAAATTACCTGAATTACCTATATTAATTCCAGTTTTTGAATTAAAAGGTATAGTGGTTGGAACTGTACTACTAGTACTAAAAATAGTACTATTATTAGTATCAGCAAAAGTATTGGTATTACCAAATTTCCAATTTAAATAAGATGATAAACTTGGAATATTAAATCTCAATCTTTCAAATGAATTAATATTAAATAAAATATTACTTGAACTATTTATGATTAATCCAGATGTAGAATTTCCTGAAAATGAACCTCCTCCTAATGAAACATTTCCTTTAATTGAACCAGTAGTAACAATATCGCCACTACCTAAATCAAGTGTTGCTGATGGTATTGTACTACCTATTCCAATTCTACCACTACTAGTAATTCTCATTTTTTCTGCATCATTACCATTTCCTGATAAAAATACAATATCATTAAAACCTGTAGCACTTTCAATTGAAATAGGACCATAATTAGTTATTCTAGGTGTAATAATAGATGAATTTGCTGTTAAATATCCAGAAGTTTTAATATTGCCAATCACAGTTAATTTATCAGTAATTGCTGTGATTGTTGTACCGATACCTATATTACCATCATGAGTTATTCTCATTATTTCACTTGATGATGATCCAGTTTCAAATATTATTGGATTATCTGTACTAGTTCTAATTTTCAAATCCCCTAAATTGTTATTTATAAAAGAAGTTATTAAATTACTTGACGTTTTTATATTGCCACTCACAGTTAATTTATCAGTTATTGATGAACTTGTTCCTATACCTACATTACCATTGTCAATTATTCGCATTTTTTCACTTGATGATGAACCTGTTTCAAATATAATCGGATTTGTTGTATTAGTTCTAATTTTTAAATCTCCACTATTATTATTTAAAATAGAAGTTATTACAGATATATCTGCTGTCAAAGTTCCTGTTGTTCGTGTATTTCCAAATACAGATAATTTATTATTAATAAAAGAAATTGTTGTACCAATACCTACGTTACCATCTTGAATTATTCGCATTATTTCACTTGATGATGAACCCGTTTCAAATATTATTGGGTTATTTGTACTAGTTCTAATTTTTAAATCTCCTGAATTATTATTTATAAAAGAAGTGATTAAATTACTTGAGATTTTAATATTACCACTCACAGTTAATTTATCAGTTATAGATGAACTTGTACCTATTCCTACATTACCATCTTGAATTATTCGCATTATTTCAATAGATGTTGAACCTGTTTCAAATATTATTGGATTATTTGTATTAGTTCTGATTCTTAAATCTCCTGAATTATTATTTAAAACAGAAGTGATTAAATTTGCAGAAGTCTTAATATTACCATTCACAGTTAATTTATCACTTATAGATGAACTTGTACCAATACCTACATTACCATCTTGAGTTATTCTCATTATTTCACTTGTTGACAAACCCGTTTCAAATATAATAGGATTTGTTGTATTAGTTCTAATTTTTAAATCTCCAGAATTATTATTTATAAAAGAAGTGATTAAATTACTTGAGGTTTTAATATTACCATTCACAGTTAATTTATCAATTATAGATGAACTTGTACCTATACCTACATTACCATTATCTGATTGAATTCTCATAGATTCCCCGACACTGGATTCAAAAATAATTCCTTTTCCAGTTCCTATGGTATTTTTAATAGTTATGTTATTAGCAGTAGTAATATTTAAATCATTTGTTGAAGTTAATTCAGGTGCGGTTATACTTCCATTTACGTGTAATTTTGAAATAGGATTAGTTATTCCAATACCTATATTTGTATTATTAATTATATCTTGCGAATAAACTTGTATATTATCAAACATAGCATTGGTGATTTGTGTAGTTTGGTCAAATGTAGGTATATCTGAAGTTAAACTTGCTCCTATGGTAAATGAATATCCATTTGAATTAAGAATAATATTGGGAAAATCTAAGGTAATTTGTTTTATACTATCTATATATAAATCTATTTTAGTTGTTCTTGAAAATGGGTCTTTATATTTAACATAAATTATTTCATACCATTTAGATGTAGAAACAGGAATACCACTATTAAAATAGTTTATTGTCTCTACTATACTACCATTTGGTATAAATCTAAACCAATAAGAAATACTTAAAGATGACCCACTTTCCGAAATAGTACTTCCTAATTGAAAGTAAGATAATGATTGAGTATTATCTTTAATACCAATACAAATATTAAAACCATTTCCATTATAATTAATAAAAAATTTTAATGTAAATGATGAGTTTAAAATAAAAAGTGTATTTATATTATTATTTCTATTTATATATAAATATTTAGATAAACTGCTTGAATTATTTATATTCAAAGCTTTACTAATGACATTATTAATACTACTTATGACATATGATTGTGAGTTAAAACCATTAGTGGTAAATTGATATCCCGATATAGTTCCATAATTATTAGTATCACCATCAATATCAAATAAATATTGTAACGATGGTAAATAAAATTGATTATTTATTCGTAATTTTTCAAATGAATTTATATTAAATGCAATATTACTAAAACTATTGATAATTAATCCAGAGTTAATATCTCCATTTAATGATGCATTTGATAATGAAATATTTCCAGTTGTTAAAATATTACCATTTATTGTTAACTTTTGTGAAGGTAAAGTAGTACCTATACCTATATTACAATTATTGTCAATAACAAATGATAAATAATCATTATTATAAAGTTCAATTAAATTTTTATTAACATTTTTCTGTCTAACTTTTATAGCTGTAAAATTAGATTCATTTGATAATTCAAATTGTTCTGTAATAAGAACACTAGTATTTAAAATAGTTGTATCTCCTGACACTTTTAAATTTGATGTAGTGATATTACATGAAAATAACTCTGTTGTATTTATTTTTCCATTTACATCAAGATTATATTGAGGATTTGTTAAACCAATACCTATATATCTATTAGTCTCAGGTATGATTAAATTTCCACCACGAATATCAAGAATTCCTAATGGAATTGTCGTTCCTATACCAATACTTCCTGAATTAGTTATTCGCATTTTTTCGGTTGTAGAAGTTTGAAAGATAATAGGGTATGTTGAACTAGTAGTACGTATATTTAAACTTTCTGAACTAGTTAATAATGGTGTATTTACAGCTGTTAAACTTGTAATAGTTCCAGTACCAGTTGTAAGATTAGTATTATTAGTAGATACATCACCACCCTTAATTAATCTTAATTTTTCAACATTAAATGCTTGGAAAACTAAATCATTGTTAGTATCAGTTTTAATAATTAAATCACTGTCATCATTTTTAACTAGAGATGTTATTAATGAAGTTTTTGCTATTATATTTGAACTAGAAAATATATTACCTATTACTTGTAATTTATTATTGGTAATATTTGTAGTTCCAATACCAACATTACCATCATTTGTAATTCTAAATTTTTCATCATTATTTGTTTTAAATAAAATAGGGTCTGTTATACTTGTAGTAATTATATTTAAAGTATTTGATGATGTTAGAGTTGGTGTAATAATATTACCAGTTGTTTTAAAAGTACCTGTACCTATATCTAATTTAGAGGTGGGCGAAGTACTCGCTATTCCAACATTACCATCATTAGTTATTGTAATGACTTCAGTATTATTAGTAGCTAATGATAATTTAGTATTTTGATAATTCCAAACTCTACAAGAATTATCAATTGTTTTACTAATTTCAAAACCATTATTATTATCACTACCAGTGCCACCATCGGTTAAACTAATTCTAATATTACAAGATAAATCTGTATTATGAAGATGTAATGTAGATTTAGGATTTGATGTGCCAATACCTATGTTACCATTTATAAATAAATTTGAACTTTCATTAAAAAATTTTAGATTTTCTGATTGTTTTAATTGTGATATACCTCCATAAACTAATTGTTCATTATTTATTTCAGTTATTCCTGTGCCACCAAAAACGCTAGGTAAAACACCACCTGTTATATCACCAACATTAGTACCCTTATATTCAATATAAGACTTATTGATAAGTAAATCATCCAAATAAATTTTACTACAAGTTATTCCACCTTCAACAGATAATTTTATATCACTATCACTATTGATTAAATTTACATTTGTAGTACCAATACCTACACCACCAATATTATAATAAATATTATTAGTATTAACCACTGAATTTGACCATTGACTACTTACATAACTAGTATTATCAGTTTTATTAATCGTACCATTTAAATTAATATCACCTTTTATATTTACAGTTCCAATTAAATCAAAAATAGCTGTTGGATTATTCGTGCCTATTCCAATAAATCCATTAGAATCAATAATAAAAATATTAGGATTTGTCTTATTTCCAATAATTATATTTCCTTTATCAAAATTATTATTAATTATTAAATGTTGATTACTATCTTTCATAATAGTTATTCCATTACTATTATTAATTCCTGTTATACTATCAGTGAATTGTATTCCAACATTTGAATTAAAATTATTATGGAGATGTAAATAATTTTTAGGTAAATTTGTATTTATTCCAATATTAGTATTTGTAATATAAATATTTGAATTTAAAATTAATGGTAAAACAGCTAAATCATTAGAATTTAAAGCTGAAATACTTATATTAGAATTATTAATGTCAAAAATAGTTCTTGATAATATTTGTGTATTAGTAAAACTAAATTTTGTACTATAATTACTATTATTGCTATTATTATTATTTAATAATTGTAAAGAAATACCATTGCAACTATAATTATTTGCTAAATTTCTTTCATCATATAAACCCTTACCTGATACTTTAAGTCCATATGATAAATTATACGATGTATTATCTATATAAGTATTAATAATAGCATCATTAAATAGATATGACATATATTTACTATTATTATTTATATTAAAAAAAAAATAATCAAACTAAACAAATGAATTTATTATAAAATAAATATTATCGTATTATGAAATAATAAGATGGATGAAATAATTAAGCAAGCACCTGAAGGAATTGATTTTTCTTTAATAAAAGAAATTTATGAAAAAAATAATCATGATGTTATAAATACCCTTATGGAATTATGGGATATTAAAGAAAAAAAAGAAAAGGATATTTCTGAAACTCAAAAACATTGGAATGATATAAGGGAAACTTGTGATTCTTTTGATATTGAAATGGCTAAAGTAATAAAAGAAGCAAAAAAAAATTCTGTTAAATTATAAAAGAATGGATATACATTCTTATAATAGTTTGTATAGAACTATTAAAGAACAATATTCAAGACCAGTGAAAATAAACAATAATAATGATTTTAAATATAATGTAAATGGGATTAATATGGAGCAAGGTTCATTATTACAAATGTTGACGGAAGGAGAATTAGGAAAATCATTAGCTAATTTATATAATATTCCAACAATGAATAATTTATTTAAATCTGCTAATATAGCATCATCTTCATTAATGTCAGATACAACTCAAACAGAAATAAAAGATGATAGAAATAGATATATATATATCTATCAGTAACAAATTTTTTTATATTTAAAGAAAGATTTATAATAAATATTAATTATCTAAGATGAGTAATAATGAATATTTATTAAATATTAAGACAGTTCAGGCATCTACAATAAAATTGGTAATTGATGCAATGAAAGAGATATTAATGGATGTTAATTTAGAATTTGATGACACAGGAATGAAAATAATTGCATTAGACAATACACATATAGTTCTTATTCATCTAAAATTAGAAGCTGAAAAATTTGAAAAATATCATTGTGAAAAGAAGTTATACGTGGGAATAAATATGCTTAAATTTCACATGTTAATTAAAACAATTACTAATAATGATAATCTTTCATTATTTATATTAAAAAGTGAACCCAGTACTTTAGGTATCACTATTGAAAACAGTGAAAGAAATGTAAAAACAACTTATAAACTTTCTATGTTAGATATTGATGTAGTTAATGTTGATATTCCACCACAAGATTTTAATACAATTATTACAATGCCGTCTGCTTATTTGCAAAAAATAATTAGGGATATGCATAATTTAGCTGAATATATTGAAATTAAAAATGTAAATGATAATTTAATTTTGAGTTGTCAAGGTGAATTTTGTTGTCAAGAAACTGTACTAGGAACGGAAAAATCGCAAAACATAAATATGAAGAAAAATGGAAGTGATGCAAATAATCAAGATATTATTCAAGGTGTTTTTAGTCTTAAATATTTAAGTATTTTTACTAAATGTACAAATTTATGTACAACCGTTGAAATTTATCTTAAAAATTCTTATCCAATAATTCTTCAATATTCAATTGCTTCAATGGGTACAGTTAAATTATGTTTAGCACCCAAGAGTGATGACTAATTTGATTTATATGTGGTTTTAATTTTTCCTCTAAAATAACTTTTTTATAATAAGATGGATGTTCATTTTCAAAGTAATTAAGTATAATCATTATAATAATCTTATTGAAAGGATTATTATCATCTTCAACATTATTTTTATCCATAGATAAAAAAGCGTTTATTTTTGTTTTATCATTTTTATCTTGATTTAAATGGATAAAATAGTTAAATCGGTAAAGATTAGTAATTCCTTCAAATAACTTATTTTCAGTTAAATTAATTTGATAATTAAATTGATTATTTTTCTTATCATAATTTTCAATTATTTTCAATTGAATAGTTGGTATATCTTTAAGTACTTCATTTAAAACATCTTTTAAAAGTGGCATAAACATAAAGATTTTGGCAGTTCTATAATTTTTAGTTATTATTCTTATATTATCATTAATAACAGTAATACAATCTTCATCAACGTGAAATAAGGTTTTAATAATAGAATTAATATTTCTAATAAAATCTTTAAAAGAGTTAGTCATTGTTATAATTTAATATTAATTTATAATAACTTATTATTATATGGAATCTAAATGCGATTTATACATTAAAGTTGAATAAGAAGGTATTTGAAAATTATAATTATCTTTTGATATATTTTGATTATTTTTAATCCAAATACGTAAGATATGATAATTTTTTTTTGGACAAATAGAAATTCCATTTATGTTATTTGAAATTACGTCACTTTTTCCTAAAGTTTCTCCAAACATTAAAGATGTTATTTCAAATAATTTCTCTGTAATTTCTGTTTTATTAATTTTAAATGAAAAACAACCACCATTTCTATTATTTTCATCTTCCCATCTAGGTGTTATATGTTCTCTCATAATAAAAAACATTCCTCTTGACCATAAATCATTAAAAATTTTATAAATTTCAATGAAATCTTCTACACTACTAATTGTAGTTATAAATTTATAACTAGAAGGTTCCCAATTCATATCATAAGGGTCGTGAAAATAAAGACTCCATACATCATTAAAATAATTTTCACTCATTTTAATAATAAAAATAAAAATTAATCTTAAGTCTAAAGTAACATATGATAATTATCTGGTAAATAATTATTTTCTTCAAATGATATATATTTAGTTCCACCGTGAAGTTTATTAGGTTCAATAAAACTTATATTATTTTTAATATAATGATTTAAAATTTCTTTATTTAAATAATTTTCATTATTAAACTCTTGATGTGCAAAATTCTTAATTTTATTAATAATAAAATCAGCATCACCTTGCCAAGAAAAATGCCAACCTCCTTTTTGAATATGATATGTATTAATAGTTGGCAAAAATTTTAATCTAATATCTTGAAGAACTCTATTAAAAATATTTTTATATGTATGATAATTTACAATTCTAGCGGAATCCCATTTATTACCAAATAAACAATTAAGATTATACCAATAGTGGTCTTGTAATAGTTGATATCTAGTATTATTGTTCATACCAGTAGGACGAATAAATGTCATTATATTTCTATCTGGTATTTCATCTAAATCACTTAAGAAAATGATATCAGTATCATCAATACCATATCTATTTTCAATTATTTTAATTCCTCTGTCAATTGCATTTCTTTGTTCATTTTCTCTAACCCAAGAATCATTTGTTTTTTCTAATGGACTTAAATCTTTTACTATTACGTGAATAATTTTATCTTTATATTTTTCAAATAGATGTTTATTATTTTCATAATATAACTCTTTGGAATTACCGGAATGAGTAAGTGTAGCTTCAACTAAAACAAAATAATCAACATGATTATACAAATATTCAAGTCTAAAGTTAAGCATTTTGAGTTCATTATAGAAAGTAAAACAATCAATAATTTTATTAACCATTTAAATTAAAATAAAAATAAAGCCTTATATAATTATAATAATAATTCATATTTATCTGGTAAATATTTATTTTCTTCTAATGGAAGATATATTGTACCTCCATGAAGTGTATTATCAGGTCTTATAAAAGTTATATTATTCTTAATACAATGGTTAATTAAATCTGAATTACAATAAAAATCTGTATTAAAAACTTGGTCTGAAGAATTTTTAAGTTTATTAATAATAAACTCACTATCACCAAAATAAGAGAAATGCCATCCTGCTTTTTCTATTATTTTAATTGCTAGTTTAGTTCCTCTAACATCATTTGCTATTCTATTAAATAATTTTTTATATGTATTCATATCAAGTAATGCAGCTGCTTCAAATTTTGTTTTATTAAAATAACAAGTTAAATTATACCAATAATGGTCATGTGCTAATATATATATAAGTTTATCATTTGTTTTATTTTCAAAATATTTATAATATTCTATTATTTTTCTATCTGTAATTTCGTCTGCATCACTTACTAATATTATATCATTATCATTAAGTCCATATTTATTTTCAATTATTTGAATTCCTTTATCAATTGCATTTCTTTGTCCCATTTCTCTTATTCCATCATATTTTGGTCCTTTTAAATTATTAAAATCATCAATAATTACGTGAATAATCTTATCTTTATATTTTTCAAATAGATGTTTATTATTTTCATAATATAACTCTTTGGAATTACCGGAATGAGTAAGTGTAGCTTCAACTAAAACAAAATAATCAACATGATTATACAGATATTCAAGTCTAAATTTAAGCATTTTGAGTTCATTATAGAAAGTAAAACAATCAATAATTTTATTAACCATTTAAATTAAAATAAAAATAAAGCTTTATATAAAAATAAATATTTAAACATTAAATTAAATTATAATAGTATGTCTTATCAATCAACTATTAGAAATAAAAAAAATAATAAGTCTTTTAATAAAAATAAAGAAGTTAAATATAAAATTAATGATGAAATTGAAGAATATGGAATAGTAATTAAATTGCTTGGTAATTGTCGTTGTTCAGTTCTTTCAAATATGAATGTTGAATGTGTTGGTACTATTTGTGGTAGTTTAAGAAAATTTAATAAAAGAATTTTAATAGAAAAAGGCGATATAGTTATTATTACTAGTCCTACAGAAGGAAATAATAAAGTCATTATTAATTATAAATTAAATACTGAGATGATTAATAATTTAATTGAAGAATTTAAATTAAATGAAAAAATAATTAATTTATATCAAAATAATTGTGTTAATATAAATGAAAAAGACCAATTAACTGATTTAACCTTTAAAAATATTTAATTTTTTTTATGCCTTAACAGTTTTTGGTGGAAAATGGTGAGAAATCAAACGTTGAAGAATAAAGAATGTAACTTCTTCGTCATCTTTTACATTAAGAATTGCCTTTAGTTTGGCATCTGGAAGAATTACACGACGATTAGTTGGTTTATTAAGATTATGTTCTTTTACATAACTATTGATATATCGGGTGATATCTGTACGTGATTTTTCTGTACCATGAGGAACACCAATAAAATCACATAATTCATTTGAAATTTTATTTGGTTTCGCAAATCCTGATGGAGATTTACGAGCATTTTCACGTTTCTTTTGAATTTTTTCAACAATTTTCTTAAGTTTATCATAATCTCTAGCTACTCCTTTTAGTCCAACTTGAACTTCCTTAAATAGGGCGGTCACTGCCACAATTTTATCCTGAAGATTTTTCATTGGGTCTTCTGTAGTTACAGGTGTTTCATCTGTTACAACAGGTACAACAGGTACAACAGGTACTTCTGCAACGACTTCTTCTTTTTTTGGTGTTACTACTTGTTCCGGTTGAAATTTAACATTACGTGGTTTAGTAGGTGCTTTTTTTTCTACAGGTGCTGGTTCTTTAGGAACTTCTTTTACAGCTTCAACGGTCTTAGTCTCCACAGGTTTTTTTACAACAGGCATTAGAAATTTATATGCTATTAATTATTATCATTTCTTTATATCATTTTTTTTAAAATCCTTATCAGTTCTATTTTATCTGCGTCAAATAATTTATTCCAATTTTCTTTGTCAATGGGATTATAAATATATTTAATTATGAGATTTCCTTTATTTATTCCATAATTATCAATTACAATTTCATTTGTAAAAGGTTCAATTTTAATTTCAATAACTTCTTTATTTACAAATAAAATGTTTTTTTCTCCTCCAATAATATAATCAATTGTATCTATATTTAAATCATAATAAATATCTACTTTATTATTAAAATTAGCATTATCGTCTGTTTCATTATAATGATAAAAGTTATAATTTATTAATTTATCATTAATTAAATTCATATTTATAGTTATTTCATGTTCATTATCATTATCATCAATATAATTGATTATACAAGATGGATATTGTTTACAATTGAGGTTTATATAAACTGGTTCTTCTACACCTTTTAAAAATAATCGTAATTTTTTTTTATTTGGATTAAAATAATCACTATATTTAATATCAACATTTATATTATGTTTTTTTATTTTTGATTTATATTTCATAAATAAATTTACTAAATTTTTCATCAAATCACTTTGACGAATATTATTAAATGTTTCCTCCCAATCTTCATATGTAAATTTAAAGTCTTCATAATTATAATTATCATAATCAAAATCATCATTGAAATCATTTATATTACCATTTATAATTTTATTATATGCATTTGTAGCATCAATAAAGTCTTTAATTTTTTTATTTCTTTCATTTGTATCATTTATATTATTTAATTTATCTGGATGTGATTTTAAAGCAATTAATTTATAACTTCGTTTAACATCATCTATAGAACTATTAATAGGAATTCCAAGAACAAGATAAGGGTTATTCATTAATTGTTTTAAATAAATTTATTATTATTATTTTTATATAATAGATGACATCAATAATTGATATATCAAATCAGGAACGAGAAAATTTGAAATCAAATTTTAAAGGCATTTATAATATTCCAGAAGTTATTACATTTATAAATGAAATAACAAGTATTTATAATTATAGATATCAAAATTTAATAACTAAAGTTTATTATAGAAATAATAAAGATAAAATTAATATTCCTAAAATTCAAAGAGTTATTAAAAGAGCATTTCAAGTTGTAAATAATTTAAATAATCATAAATTTTTTACAATACATCTTATTTTATCAAAAGCAAAAAAAGAATTTGTATTTGATAAAATTATTACAGCAAGTAATGTAAATAGTGGTTTTACATATGCAAATGGAAATGAAATATTTATTTTTAGAGAGGAAGAATATCCAAAAGTAATTATTCATGAATTACTTCATCATCAAAAATTAATTGATAATCAAGAATTTAAAATTGAAAATAAATTAAAATTAATGAACCATTTTAATATAAATAATCAAACCATTCTTATTTTAAATGAAACAATTATTGAATTATGGGCATTAATCTTACATTTATATTTGATTTCTAATGAATATAATTTGTCATTTAAAGACTTGTATGATATTGAATTTAAATATTCTTCTTTAAAATCATATCAAATTTTAAAATTACAAGAAACTTATAAAAATAAAGAATGGTGTGATAAATGTAATATTTATTGTTATATTATATTTAAAATGATTATAATGAGTAAACTTCATTTATTTTTAAGAAATTTTACATATCCATATGATGATACTGCAATTACCAATTTTATAATTCAACATTCAAATTCATTGTTTGAATTAAACAAAAAAAGGGAGTTACCTATTAACCCTCAAATTATTATTAATAGAAAAAAATTTCAACGTCCTATCAACTCATTATGTTTTATGTTATTGAGTGATATTTGATTTGTATATAAATAATAACCATAAAGTGAAGAAGCTAATATAAAAACCATAACTATTAAAATAATAATTTTAATAAACCAATTTATGGGACTACTACAAGAATTACAAGAAGATTTTTCCATTTTTATATTCTAATTATAAAAAATGATTTAAATGTTATGATTTTAATTAATCATAAATAACAAATGCGTAATCATAGATTAGTTCAATTAGTAGTTGAAAAAATGATTGAATATAACCATCAATTTTATATTGATGATATCCAAGATTTATCAACATCCAGACAATTTAATAATAATATAAATAGTTATTTAACGCAAATAGCCAACATATTATCAACACATTTAAATACAAATAATAATCAAAATAATATACCTAATTATAATAGTAATTTAATTGCATCATTAAAATCATATATATATATGATTATAGATAATAATAATGGATTAGAATGTTGTAATAAATTAATGTGTATTGATTTATAATAACTAATTATTTTTATAAATAATAATAAGATTATTATCTTGTTTGTTTTTAATTGAAGGTATTTCTAATAATTGAAATAAATAATTAGGGTATTTATTTTTCCATTCTTCTATTTTTTTTTAAATATTAATCTTTGACATTTGTTAAAACGTCTTCTATTATATAATATCCATTTGATTTTAATTTATGAATACTGTTTTCAAAAAAAACAAACGTTAGCTTCTAATTCATGCAAACCATCTTCTATAATAATATCAAAATTTTCTTGTAAACCATGATGATTCCATATTTTTTCAATTATGTCTTTATTTGTTTGGTCGCAATAATAATTTTTAATTCTATCAGTATTAAATAATATATTTTTATCTATGTCTGCACCATATGAATATGGGAATAAACAGAAGCACCAGGTGTTCCATTTATTCCCATATTTGAAGGTAAATTCGGATTATTTGTTCCTAATCCCAATTCAAATATTCTTAATTCTTTATAACGAAAATCTTTAAATAAGTTATAATAGATTGGTGTATAATTATGCCAAGAATTTTTAATATCTATATTACCTTTATCACTATTATTTCTTCCCATAATTTCACATAATGGAGTTGCAATATTTACATCAAATAAAATATCAGTAATTTATATAAAGAAAAAAGCTTTCCCTTATATAAAAACAAAAATCTTTAAGGATTTTTAAACTTCTTGTTAATTTTATTAATAACTCTTGCTTTTGCCAATATTTTATTATTTTTTCTGTCATTTGCAAGAATCTCATCTAAATCTTTACTAGGAGTTTTGTAAAAATAAATTTTTTTTCTCCTAGTTTGTTCTATTTCATAATAGCTAATCCAATAGAAATAACTATAATAAATATCCTGATAATTTTCCATTTTGTTTTAATAATAATAATGAAAACCAAAAAATCATTTTTTTCATTATTTAGATTTATAATTATACTTATTTTAATTTACATAGATAAATAGTATTACTAATAGATGACATCATACTATCAATAATATTTTGAATTTCACTGGAACTTTTGAAATGTTTATTTCTAATATTTCTAATAATTTCTCTTTGTTCTTCTAAATATCCTAATAAATTTGATGTATCACTTGTAGCATTCATAGTAATTGTAAATAATTCACTTGGTTGTTTATTAAATTTACCCATATAAACTTCAATTAATTCGTCAACTAATTCACTCAGATTTTTATGAAGGTCATCAAGTGCTTTATGATGTGAATAACTCATAGTTGTCCAATGAAAAACTTTAATTTGACCAACTAACCCAAGAAAATATTCAAAAATCATTTTTTCATTAAAAATAACAGACATTTCTTTATTTATATTAAATTATTTTTATTTAAATTAAAAAAACTTAACTAATTACATAGAGATAATCATAATCATCATTATAATAGCAATTATTTTCAAATAACTGGTCTTCTAAATCTCTTTCATAATCATTTTGCTGATATAAAAATTGTAAAATACGAAAACAATCTGTTAAAAGCATTCTGTTATGTTTATCTTCCATGATTAAAATAATGATTTAAAAGATATAATCATTTTTTTATAATAATACATTAAAACTTAAACAATTATGTCTATTGAAGACATAGATTTTTTAAGAAAAAATAGTACAATTGAATCACATTTATTTTTAGTAGATTCAAAAAAAAGAGATATCTTATTATATCCACATCCCAATAATTATGTAATTACTTTTAATATTCCTTTTAAAAATGTTATAGGAATTGAAGTAATAGAAGCAAGTATACCAAGAACTATGTATAATATAGATAAATATAATAATACTATTGCTTATTATATTGCAAGTAGTATAAATGAATATAATGGAATTATAAATAATGGTTTAGGTTTGACTGAAAATACAAATATGGATATTTTTAAAATAATGGAAATGCCTGTAGGAAATTATACAATCCAAACTTTTATACCTACATTTAATGCTCAAATGATACATCAATCATTAAAAGCTAAAAATTATATTTATGAACCAATTCAAATTAATAGTCTTACAAATCCACCAGAATTATCAAATAAAATTATTTTTACTTGTAAAAATCCATTTATTTTAAATATGAATCTTAGTTCAATAGCAGATACAATAGGTTGTGATTTAAATATTGAAAAAAGTAATGATGGAATTTCATATAAATATTTCAGTAATTATGAAGGTAATCTTGGATTATTAAAATTATATCATAGTAAATATAATGATTCAACGGGGTTATATGAAATAATATCACCAGGTATCTTTTACTTTATCGGTGAAAAATACATAATAGTTCGCTCACCTGAAATTGAAGAACACGCATTTGGTTCTTTAGGTTATAATAATTTTAATCAAGGAATAGCAAAATTTAAGGTAAGTGGTTTTGGTTTCAATGATGATAAAGCTGAAATAACTAAACTTCCTGTTAGAGAATTTCATCCTATTGGTAAATTGGCAAAAATAACATTTAAATTTGAAACAGGAACAGGTAATTTATATGATTTTAAAGGAGTAAATCATACAATTACATATGTAATTAAATATTTAAAACCACGTTTATTAGATATGAAAGATTTTAAATCTATTTTAAATCCTAATTATAAAAATAATTTCAATGAATATAGATATACAAATGAAGATCAACAATATGAAGATGAAGAAAATAAAAATGAATATTCGCGTGATGATATCTATAATAAATATAAACATAATGAATCTTTAATTAAAGAGGAAATAGAAAATGATGATGAAGAAGAGGAAGATGAAAATTATAATTATTAATTTTTATTTTCTTTTTCATTTAATACTTCACCTTTAGTTGCTTCAACATATTTAATCATATTTTCTAAATTTGTTTGAGTAAATTTTTCAGTAGCAATTAAATTTGTAAATGCTTCAGTTGTTAATTGTCCAGATGATAATTGATTTAATATTTGATTTTCAAATTGTGATAATTCAAATTTTTCTATTACCTTTTTTTTTGGTTTTTCTTCTTTTTCTGCTTCAGGATTTTCAAATCGTTCAAAATAATGTCGCCCATTTCTTTTACAACCAAATAAAATCATAAATAATATTAATAATACTAGAACTATTGAAACTAAGTTTAATAATATATCATAATTAACCATTTTTATTATTCTTACTATTATAAAATAATATTAAATTATAAATAGATATGACTGACCTAAATTTAGCTTATGACCAAATTAATGATTATGAACCATCAATCCCACAAATGCAATCTCAACAAGCTCCATCTCAACATCCATCACCACCACAACAAGTACAACCACAAGTACAACCACAAGTACAATCATTATCACCGCCAACTCAACCTCAACCACCAAAAATAGAACATTTTCAAATGTATCAGCAACAACAACCACTACAACAAAATTATAACTATCAAAAACGATATCCAGAATATTCATTTTGGGATAGAATGGTAATGTCTAAACGTGAAGTATTAAAATTATTTATATTGTCTATAGTAATAATTTTAGGTATATCAATTGAAAAAATAGGTTTTCATTATTTGACATCATATTTATCATCAAGCGATTTATCACCATTTCAAGAATTTATGGTAAGATTATCATTCCCTATTTTTGTCTTTTTGTTTTTATGGATAATTAAATCATTATAATAGGTAGATATAATGTTAATTAAAGAAATAATAATTATAATATTAAAAAAAATTTATAATGCAATGAATAATTATTATTATGAAAAAAAAAATTTCTATGACCATATAATTAACGTAAATAGAAAAAATGGAGGTATTTTCTGTAAAGAACCATATTGGATTGGTGAGTTTATTTTAAATTTAGTTATGGTTTTCTTAATTTTTTCACTTATTTGGTTAATATATGACACATATATTAATGTTGCGACATATTTAAAAATGACTACATTTTTATATTTAAAAGATAATCCAAGATTAATAGATGACCCTGTTTTTATACAAGTAAAAAAATTATATTATTTTAATGATTATTTTTCAATTGATATGATGTTTTTCTTATTTGTAACAACACCGATATTTATTTTAATTAAATTATGGATTTTAGAAAAAAGTGCTGAAGGTGATTATAAAAATAAATTTGAAAAATTAAAAATTTATTGTTATTTGATTATGATAATAGGATTTATTTATTATTTAATTATTTATAAATATTATACTGTTCTTGGTATGAGAGTTAATATTGCAAATAATATTATTTATAATAATATAAATCTTGATTTTATTAATTCACAAAAAATTTGTAATTATTTAACTAAAAAATCTGAATATGATTTTAAGTTTATGTATGGTAAATGTAATGATATTAATAATATTGGAATAACTAAATTATATTCTTATATCAAATCAGTAACCAATGATATTCAAAAAAATGTTGCACCAATATCTAATATAACAATTGAAAAATTTAAAGTTTTAAAAGATAAAAATGGAATTTTATATAAAGATAAGATTTTATCTGCTTTTTTTACATTTCAATTAATAAAATATTATTTAGATAATGATTTAATAGAAGAAGCTACTGATTTCTTTTCTGCTTTTAATATGATGTATCTAAAAAATGTGAATTTTATGAGAGATAAAATTAATCCAATTTTATATTTGCGATTTAATGATATCATGATTTTTAAACATCATTTTAATTACTCACCTATGATGGCAATTAGTTTTGGGCAAAACAAAGATATTTATAATTATATTTATAGTGAATTTAGTCGTCTAGAGAGTGTTCTTCAAAATATAGTTGTTGAAATATTCAATATTATTAAATATAAAATGATATCTGTGTTTGCTTATTATTTTATAATGTTTATTGTATTAATGATATTTATAATAATTTATATCTATAATAATTAAATAGTATTATGAAATCATCTAATCAACAACCAACATCAAAGGTAAAAGAATCATTTATTGATAAAGCTAAAAGAGGTTTCCAAAATCTTACTAAAACAAAAAACAAGGAATCATCAGAAAACAAACAAACAGAAAAACCTGTTAATAAGGTAAGCTCTGCTCTTAATAAACTAAAAACAGTTTCATCAGGTATAGTAAATGATATTACATCTAAATTAAAAACTCCTAAATCAGAAGAAACAGATGATGATGAAATAACAAGTTTATTAAATGAAGTTAATACTATTAGTGCAAAACTCAAAAATAAAAGTCCAATTACATTATCAGAATATAATTTAATTAATGATAATGGCAATGGTATTAAAGAAAAACTATCAAAGCTGAAAAATGCCGAAAAATATAGAAGTGACATTAAATATAAGACATTTGTAGATGAAATAGAGAAAAGCTTTAATCAAAATATAGTTAATGCCGATAAAAGTTATCTTGAAGAAAATGCAGAAAAATTTATAAAAGACCCTGATAATGTTTATTTTGAAGATTATATTGGTTTTTTTAAATTATGTTTATCATTATTTACTTATTTGTGTATCGTTTTAATAATAGCTATTATATTTATATCAATAATTGGTTTATTTAAATTAATTTATGATATTATTTTAAATGTAATATCATTATTTGTAAATAGAGATAATTTATCTAGAGGTATTTCATTAGATTATTATAGTAAAACGATAACTAGATGTACTAAAGATAATTTTGATGATGACCGGTTTTTTATTTTAACAGAACAAAAACAGAATTTAATTATATTTAATATAGGAATTTATGTATTATATTTATTATTAATATATTTCTTTTTATATTTAATTATATTTATTTATACAAAAATTCTTGAAAAAAATTTAATTGGAAAACCACAAGCATTATTTGAAAAACCAATATTTTTAATAATTTTAGGAGCAGTTATTCTTTATAGTTGTTTTCATTTAATTGTTTATAAATTTATCTTTAAACAATATGTTTATTCACCTTATAAAAATTTACAATTAAAAGAAACAGAAATAGACGAACAAATAGCTAATTATATCTTAATTTATGCAAGTTTGGAAAAAGATAATCAAATTGAGAATGATAATAATATAATAGTGGATCACGAGTTTTTTAATATTTTATATGATGCTTCAAGAATTGATGAATTAAATGAAATATTTTTAGATGGAATTAAAAACAAAGACTCGTCTAAATGTTTAGAACAAAAAATAATTATATATAATCTTTATTGTTATTTACATGAGTATATACCTTTTACTAAGGATATGCAAGACAAATTTAAAGATTATTGTACATCAACAGCTGAGCATAAACCAAAATTTACTAATAGTGAAATTACAATGTCTTTTGTAGCAATGATGAATAATAATGAAGTTAAAATGCTTCGTAAATATAATGAGAGTTTAAATTATTATAATCAAATTCCTGATGACAATATTGAATATTTTAATACTTTAAATGAAAGTATAACTACAAAAATAACTAATATTAATCATTTAATTTTAACAAATACAAATACAATGATTCCATTTTTTTTCACTATCTTTTATATATGTTTTATTGTTATCTTAAATCTACTAATTTTATATATAATTATAATGATTGTTATGACATCACATCCAGAAGATACAGCTAGTGTTTTTAATAAATATATTTTAATGCTATTAGTTAATATCAATAAATATTTTTATCAACCAATAATAAATTATATAATAAGATTTATAGGAGGTAATAAATAAATGATTGTAACTTATTTATATTTATGTATATTAATATTAATATTACTTTATACTTATTGTCTAACATCTATAAAATGGCATTTTGATTATTATAAACAAATAGAAAAACAATGTTATTTGTAAATTAAAGGAGAATGGAATTATATAAATTAAGATATAATTTATATAATTATTTAATTAAAAATAATTTTGATTATAATGCTAATAAAGATTATTTGGTTTTATGGACACGCAATTTAATAATAGTTTTTACATTTCTAATTTTAATTATTATTATTAACTATAATAAAAT
>SXGQ01761522.1_pt1 | contig 23406 bp, 23 predicted proteins | sample 3178371 | NCBI WGS metagenome assembly SXGQ01 (sample SAMN11356859, study PRJNA531348) | freshwater metagenome | isolation source: freshwater sample F1-20 | place: China: Fuxian Lake, Yuxi | collected 2017-12-25 | reverse complement strand
GGCCGTCCCACGCAAAGTTGGGGTCGTTGGTTTGGTACACCGACTGACCCCAGCGGTTGTACAACTTGAGGTAGAGCTGGTCCAAGGTCTGTGCCTCGGGCGCGCGGAGCCGCACAAGGTCGTTCACCCCGTCGCCGTTGGGCGTGAATACGTTGGGCATGGTGAGGCTGGCGAGGTCCGCCCCCAGCGTGGTGTAGGTCACAGCGACGGAATCTAAGGTGCCGCACACGGTGTCGGCCACCACAAACCACGCGGTTTGCGCGCCCGATCCTACGGCAGGCCACTGCACGTTGAAGCCCGGTATCACGGTCCCTCCGGGTACCCGCCAGTAGGACACGGGGGCATTGCCGGGTATGCCCAGGCCGCGCACCGACTGGCCGTTCAGGCAGGGCGGCGCGTTCACCCTGGCCCCGGGTGTACTGAGCGGAGGGCGAAACTCCGCCTCGAGGTAGCTGCTGTCGCGGCGACCGCAGACCTCGTCGTAGGCCACAAGCCAGGCCGAATAAGAATCGGTGAGCGCCGCACCGACCCATTGGAAGGGGGGCGCTAGGGTGTCCACCGAACCGCTACCCCCGTACAGCACCAACCATTGCGCGCTGAGGTTGGGGCCCGGAACGAGGCGAACCGCACGAGCCGGGTCGCAGGGATCGTAGTCGAGCACGGCGTCAGCCTGCACCGCGGAGCCGGGCAGCACGTGGACGTTAAGGGTGGCCACTGCCTGCGTCAGGCACAGCGTGTCGTAGGCCACAATTTGGATGAGGTAGTTGCCCGGAACGCCGTAAACGTGGCCCGGAAGCGGCACGGGCGCAATGGAGTCGGTGGTACCGTCGCCCCAAGCGATGCTCATTACGTCGGTGCGGCTGGTGGTCCCGGTCAAATAGAGGCTGTCGCCCGCGCAGACGGTGTCGGCGCTCACCTCGAGCTTGGCCCCCGCCGCCGTGAGCTCAAAGGCAATCTGGACTCCGGCCATGTTGCAGTTGCTGGCGTTGTTGGTGGCGGAATGGGCGTTGGGCGGAAAAATCGGCAGGTTGTCGCTGCCGCCGCACCCTGCGCAAATCGCCTGGTGGATCACGCCGTTGGGATCAAACCTCGAGGTGCCGCCGTCGACGTGCTCGTCGACCGGTCCGGTTCCGCCAAAGTAGGAGGCATAGGCCGCCGCCCCCTTGCGGTCAAGGACCAGGAAGTAAAAGTCCTTGCCGTCGGTGGTCGGTTGAAGCGCATTGGGCGACGTGTAGAGCCCGGTAATGGGTCCGCCGTTCAAGCCCCCAAACCAACCCGAAAAGTAGGCCGAACCGCAGTCGTCGACCTGCAGGGCGGTGGGCGAAATGCGCCGGTTGAGCTGGCCGTTGCCCACGTACTGCGTGCGGTAAATGCTGTCTCCAAGGGGCGAAATCCAAACGAGCAGTTGCGTCGAATTCGGATTCTGAAACAGGCCTGAAGTGGGCGCAAGCGGACCCGCGTACAGGCCCCCGCCGGTGCAGGTCGTGCCCAATCCCAGCGAGAGCAGCACGGCCCCCGAATCCCCCACCGCGGCATAAGCACCCGCCGGATTCTGCGCCGCCAAAAAACCATAGGACGTGCAAAACTGCGGCTGCAGGTAGGTCTCGGCCAGCCGCTGTCCGGTGGCCAAATCAAACAAACCGTAGTATGCCTGGCTCTGGGGAAGCGGCGCGGCAAAGACCCCGGGGCCCGGCAGCGTGCCCATGCCCTGAGTCCAACCGGTAACAGCCAGGCGCAACCCTTGTGGGGTGGGCGTCGGAATCAAGGAAGTCAAGCCGTCCAAATCGGGTCCGCCCACATAGGTCGCCCACCTCAAGCTGTCCAAATTGGGGCTGAAGTGCGCCAGGAGGCCGTCTACCGCCCCGCTCCGCGAGGTATCTAGGGGCCAAGTGGCCATTCCGCGCGAACGCGATGCGGTCGCAATCCACACCCCTTGGGCACTCACCCAGACGTCGCCGCGGGCCGGGTCTCCGTAGTGCGGAAGGCTCTGGTCCTGAATTCCGTCAAAACCAAGGCGACCATAGTAGGTGGAGGCCTTGAGCGCGGAACCGGTCGAATCCAGGCGGACCAACGCGAGATCCGTGGCCGACGGGTACACTACGCCGCCCCCGTTTTGGCTTCCGGCGCCCGTGTTCACCGCCATGCTCGTATCGAAGGCGGCCGCAGTAACCGGAAAATTCAGCGAGGTGGTGATGCCTTTGACCACGAGGTCCCCGTTGGGGGCCACCCTCAGGGAGTGCGGCTGCTCCTGCCCTGCTCCGCCGAGGTAGGTCGCCGAGATGATTCCCGTACCGCTGGGGTTAAAGAGCATGAAGACCATGTCGACTCCGCCCCCGCCAAAGTTGGGTTGCACCCCATTCTGAGTGGGAAACTGCGACCCAAACGCGATACCGCCCAACCAAGTTCGGCCGTTCAGGTCGTAGGTCGCCGTATACCCAAAGTTGTCGCTGAGCGAACCGCTGAAGCTGCTGAATACGTAGGTTGGGTCGATGCGAACGGCCCCCGGAGCTGCCAAAGTCCAGTAGGCCCCGCGCGGCTGCCACGTGGGCGCCACGGGCCGGTTGGCGACCGTGTAGGCCAAAGGAGCCCGAAGTTCGGCCACTCCGGCAGCGGTCGCGAGCTCCAGTACTGAGGCATCGCGTCGGGCGCGCCGGGGCTCGGCCCCCTCAAAGGCTACCGTAATCGGCTCCAGGTCGGCCCCGTGCCACCAAGTCTTGAGGTGGCCGTGCTCGACGCGGAGCTCTAGATCCACTCCGGGGTACACGCCCCGCAGCCAAGCGGTCGAGGAACCCCGCACCGTCACAGGGTCATGACGGCCCAAAACAAACGTCGTCCGGGCACCGTCGGGCTCAAGCTCGAGCACCCCCCCTTGGGCGTTCACGTAGCGTTCGGTCCAGACCGCCACGCTGTCGGACTCCCCAGGAATCCGGGCGGCAAAGCGAAGTCCGTCGGCCAAAATCCATACCCGAGCCGCGTCGACGTTAACCATGGCGAGGACTTCGCGGGGCCATTGTCCGCTATTGGGCCAAATAACGGGCGACGGTTTGGGCAGCACCTGCCCATTCGCCGACCCAAGGCCAAGCAACAGCAAAATCAAGGTGAGGAGCAACCGACGCATCGCGTCGAAGGTACAAAAGGGGCAACGCGCCAAACGCAATGATTGAGCGACCGCGTGGGGCCTAAAGGCCGTCGTCCTCAAAGTCGCCGGCCGCCTGGCCGTCGGACATCAAGTAGGCCTTGAGGAAGGCGTCGAGCTCGCCGTCAAGCACCGAATCGGGATCGCTGGTCTCTACCCCGGTGCGTACGTCTTTGACGAGCTTGTAGGGGTGCAGCACGTAATTGCGGATCTGAGACCCCCACTCAATTTTCTTTTTTCCGGCCTCGATTTCGCTGCGCTTGGCGTTACGCTCTTCGATCACCTGCTCGTAGAGCCGCGACTTGAGGAGCTGAATGGCCTTCTCTTTGTTTTGAAGCTGCGAACGCGTCTCGGTGTTCTCGATCACGATGCCCGAGGGCTTGTGGCGCAGGCGCACGCCCGTTTCAACCTTATTGACGTTCTGGCCGCCGGCTCCGCTGGAGCGGAACGTATCCCACTCTATGTCGGCCATGTTAACCTGAATGTCGATGGTGTCGTCGACCAGCGGGTACACGTACACACTCACAAACGAAGTGTGGCGGCGCGCGTTCGAGTCAAACGGACTGATGCGCACCAAGCGGTGCACCCCGTTCTCGCCTTTGAGGTAGCCAAAAACGTATTCGCCTTCGATTTCGAGGGTTACGGTCTTAACACCAGCCACGTCGCCCTCCTGAAAGTTCAGTTCGCGCACTTTATGTCCGTTGCGCTCCGCCCAGCGCAGGTACATGCGCATCAGCATTCCGGCCCAGTCGCAGGACTCCGTTCCCCCCGCGCCCGCAGTCACCTGCAGGACGGCGCTCATTTTGTCTTCTTCGCCGCTGAGCATGTTGCGGAACTCCATGGTGCTCAGCTGCTCCTCGAGTTGGGCGACCGCGGCGTCGACGTCGGACTCGTCGATGATGCCCTCCCGGTAAAATTCGACCGACGCCTCTACCTCGCCCATCTGAGCCTGCACGGCTTCGTAGCCTTGAATCCAGTACTTGAGCTCGCGAATCTTGCGCATGGTGAGCTCGGCCTTTTTGGGGTCGTCCCAAAAGCTCGGATTGCCCGTCTTCTCCTCTTCGTTAGCGACCATAATGCGTTTTTCTTCGAGGCGCAGGTATCCTTTGAGGTCGTGGATGCGCTGCTGGTATTCCTTAATTTTCTCGGGCGAAATCATGGCGGCAAAAGTACGCCACCCCCTACCTTCGAACCTATGAACCACTTGACTGCTGATTTTCGATCAGATACCGTAACCCGGCCCACCGAGGGTATGCTCCGCGCCATGGCTTCGGCCCCCGTCGGAGACGACGTGCTGGGCGACGACCCCACGGTTCAACGGCTTGAGGCCGTGCTGGCCGAGCGCTTTGGCACCGAGGCCGGACTATTTTGCCCCTCCGGAACGATGACCAACCAGATCGCCGTCAAGGTGCACACCCGGCCCGGCGATGAATTGATCTGCAGCAAGCTGGCCCACGTGTACAACTACGAGGGCGGAGGCCTTGCCTTCAACAGCGGCGTCCAGGTGCGGGTGGGCGGCGACGACTTCGGCCGGTTGACCGCTCACGACGCCGAAGCCCTGCTGCAGCCCATGGACAACGTGCACGCGGCCCCCACCCGACTCGTCGTGGCCGAAAACACGTCCAACAAAGGCGGCGGAACCACGATGGGCCTTACGTCCCTGCGCGAGCTGGGGGCGTTTGCGCGCACCCACCGCCTGGGCTACCATCTCGACGGAGCTCGTTTGTTCAACGCGCTCGTCGCCGACCGCGAGCAGCCCGAGGACTACGGACGCCTCTTTGATTCCCTGTCGATTTGCCTGTCCAAGGGGCTCGGAGCGCCGGTGGGCTCGGTACTCTTGGGTTCGTCGGCCTTCATCGCCGAGGCCCGGCGCATCCGCAAGCGGTTGGGCGGCGGAATGCGGCAGGCGGGCTACCTCGCGGCCGCCGGACTCTACGCCCTAGAACACCACGTCGACCGGCTCGCCGAGGACCACGCCCGGGCAGCGCGCTTGGCCGCGTTCATGAATGAGCTCGACTACGTCGCCGAAATCAAGCCGGCTGCAACCAACATGGTCCTGTTTCGGCTGGTCGAGGGAGCGGACGCGGACGCGCTTTTGGCGCACCTCGAGGCCGCCGGAATTCGCCTCATTGCCATGGACCGGCACTGGCTGCGGGCGGTGCTTCACTACGACGTCGGCGACGCCGAACTGGAGCTGCTGTTCGGCGCCCTGGGGCGCTGGCGCCGCTAGGCTTCGGACCGAAAGGCTTCGAGCGCCAGGCCGCGGTCGTATCCTTTGCGCAGGCACCACTGCACAAATTCGTGCTCGTCGGCAAACGCTTCTTTTTTGCGCTGGAGGTAGGCCCGCATTTCGGCTGCGTCCAGCTCGTCGAGCCCTGCGGCGATGCAGGCCGACGAAACCCGCTTCGCCTGAAGTCCTTGGACAATCTTGCGCGGTCCCCAGCCCTTGATGCGGAATTTTCCGCGGGCGAAGGCCCGGGCAAACCGCTCCTCACTGAGGTAGCCGTCGGCCATCAGTTCGGCCACCAAATCGGCCTGAGCCTCAGGAAGGACGCCCATCGAATACAGCCGCTCAGCCACCTCGCTTTGGCAGCGCTCCTGAAAGGCGCAGTAGCGCTGAATCGCCGCGCGGGCGGCGTCAAGGGTGTAGGTTTTAGTGCGGGCAAAAGCCATGCTGCGAAGAAACAAAAAAGGCGGCCAACACGGGCCGCCTTAAACGAGTATAAGCGTAGGTATTAACCGATTTTTTTACCCTCGGCGTCGGCAAAGCGGTACTCCAGCATTTTGAACGCGTCCCGAGAGACCACTTTCAGCTTTTGACCGGTAATGCGCGACCACTTAAATTCATGGGTCTGCCAAAACCAGCCCTGCTTGAGGTACGCCGCCAAAAAGGGATGCACGTGCAGGTAAATGGTTTCAGATTTACTTTTCTGCTTGCGACCCGCCGTGATTTGCTCGAACTTATGCTGGAGCGCGTCAATGAGCGTGATCGGGGCGTCTATCAAGGCGTCAGGGTTCTCCTCCTTGGTCTCGATGGCCTGAGCTGGGCGCACGCGCTGGCGCGTGATTTCAACCAAACCAAACTTCGACGGCGGCAAAATTTTGTGGCGGGCGCGGTCGCTCGCCATCAATTCCTTCAGCTTTTCGAACAGCTCGCGGCGGTGTTCGCCCTTACCCATATCGATAAAGTCTACGCAAATGATTCCGCCCATGTCGCGCAAACGAAGCTGGCGCGCAATCTCTTCAGCAGCCATCAGGTTGACCGCGAGGGCGTGGTCCTCTTGGCTCTCGCCCTTGCCCGAACGGTTGCCCGAGTTGACGTCAATGACGTGCATGGCCTCAGTGTGCTCCACGACCAAATAGGTCCCTTTGCCCATATTTACCGTACGACCAAATGCGCTCTTCACTTGACGATCCACTCCGTAATGCTGGAATACCGGCACGGCCGACGTGTGCAGCTTGACGATGTTAGCCCGCTCCGGAGCGATTGCCTCCACGTAGCCTTTAATGTCGTCGTAGAGGGCCTCGTGATCGACTACGATTTGGTCAAAGCTGTCATTGAAGACGTCGCGCAGGTAGGCCGACGCGCGGTCCATCTCGCGAAGCACACACTTCTTGGGCTTAGCGCCGCGGACGTTGCGGTACAGCGTCTTCCAACGGCTGATGAGGTCGTTGAGGTCTGCTTCGATGTCTTCTTGCGTAACTCCCTCCGCTACGGTGCGCACGATGACGCCAAATCCGTTGGGGAGTATGCTTTGCACCAGCTTGCGCAGGCGCTCTCGTTCTTTGCGGTCTCGGATCTTTTGCGAGACCGAAATCCGTCCGTTAAACGGAACGAGCACGATAAATCGGCCCGCTATAGAGATATCCGAAGTAACCCTTGGACCCTTGGTCGAAATAGGTTCCTTCGTGATTTGAACCAGCACCTCATCGCCCGGCTTAAGGAGCACCTCCATGCTTCCGTCCTTCTCGATTTCGGGAAGGATTTCGACTTCAGACAGGTCTGAAGTGTACTTGCTCTGGCGAACCCGTTTTAGGTAGTTTTGCCAGGTCGGAATCTGGGGGCCCAGATCGTGGTAGTGCAAGAAGGAATCCTTCTCGTAACCCACATCTACAAAAGCCGCATTGAGGCTCGGCGCTAACTTGCGCACCACCCCGAGGTACACGTCGCCCACTGAAAACTGCTGTTGCTCGTTTTCAGCGACGAGTTCGGTCAAGCGACCGTCTTGAAGTAAGGCGATGATGGCGTCCGATTCACTGGCTTGAATAATCAGTTCGGTACGCATGATTCAGCCTTTATTTCTTTTTGTGGCGATTCTTACGAAGGCGCTTTTTGCGTTTGTGGGTGGCCATCTTATGGCGCTTGCGTTTCTTTCCGCTTGGCATAACTAAGTCGTTTAAAAGTTTATAATACAGATTCGGACACGGCGGGTGCCTCAGCATCCCCCTCGTTCCAGGAATCGCGCAGCTGCGTTAAGGAGCTCAGATCAGCATCAGGGTGATCCGCGAGGTACTTTGCCACAAATTGTTGGGCTTCGTCACGGCGACCTAAGTCGGCGAGTGTCTCGGCATACCGTGCAGCGGCCTCGTGGTCGCTTGGGTAGTACTCCAGTATGCTCGCATATCGGTCTAATGCTCGGTCCAGTTGCCCAGACATGCGCGAAAACTCACCGAGATGAAACAAACCATCTCGGTGTTTGGGATCCTCTTCGACCACCTCGCGAAGCAAGGTGATAGCCTCCATGGGATTCCCAGTGCCCTCCTGAATGAGGCGAACCGCTTCGCGTACTTTGGCGTCCAAAGGGCTTAGCGCCGCGGACTCAACTTCGGTGGAAGTCGAAGCCGGCGAGGTAGGCAACAGCAAAAAAACCAATGCCCCTAGGACAATGGCGGAAGCTGCAATCCATACCGTACGGTTCATTTCGTGGAGGATGGAGCGTGAATTACTTCACCGGCACCTGCTTCTTCACAGAATCTGCGAAGGTCTTGGCCGGCTTGAATGAAGGAATGTAGTGTGCAGGAATCACCAAGGTGGTGTTCTTCGAAATGTTGCGTCCCGTCTTTTGAGCGCGCTTTTTCAGCACAAAGCTGCCAAATCCGCGGAGGTACACGTTGTCTCCTGACTCCATGCCACCTTTTACTTCACGCATGAAGCCCTCAACTACGGCGAGGACGTCTGCTTTTTCCATGCCAGTGCGGTCGGCAATACGAGATACGATATCTGCTTTTGTCATGATTTTGACGGTATAAACGTTTAAGTCAAAGGCTCAAAGGAAGCCTATTTTAGCGGGCGCAAAGATAGTCCCCATTGAAGCACCGACCAACTCAAAATAGCGCGTTCGCGCAAATTCTCTTGCGGTGGTACGACCAGCACGGACGCCCTTTGCCTTGGCGTAGGGAGCGCAATCCCTATGCCATTTGGTTGAGCGAAATTATTCTACAGCAAACGCGGGTAGATCAGGGCCTTCCGTTTTGGGAGCGATTTATGCGCGAGCTGCCAACCGTGGCGGACTTGGCTCGGGCTGAACCCGAATTGGTTAAAGGCCTTTGGAGCGGTCTAGGCTACTACCGGCGGGCGGATCTGCTCCACCGGGCCGCGCGCTACGTGGACCAAAACGGGTGGCCCACCGGCTACCTGGATTGGCTAAAGTTGCCTGGGGTCGGGCCCTACACGGCCGGCGCGCTGGCTTCCATTCTTAACGGCGAGGCGGTCCCCGCATTAGACGGAAACGCCTATCGAGTGTACGCCCGGTGGGCCGACTGGCGCGAACCCATTGACACCGCGGCGAGCAAAGCGTTCATCGCAGAATTCGCAGCGAGCCTGCTGCCCGCTGACCGACCGGGCGACTTCAACCAAGCGGTGATGGACCTTGCGCAGGCCGTGTGCGTTCCGCGTACGCCTCGATGCGCCGAGTGCCCTTTGGCGGAATTTTGCGCCGCCCGCGCCAATGGAAGCGCCGCGGAACTCCCGATCAAGCGCCGTGCAATTCGAGTGCGCGAGGAAGACTGGCATTTTGCCGTGGGCTATGAAGACGGCCGTTTTGGCCTGATCAAGCGCCCCGAAAAGGGAATTTGGTCGGGCCTTTATGCCCCGATTTTGCTGCAGGGCGCACCCGAAGGTTGGACCGCCGACGTGGTGGAACATCGCCTGAGCCACCGCAAGTTAAGGCTGCACGTGTACCGGGTTCCTAGGGACTTTGCCGCCTTCAGCCACTGGCTCCGCTTCGAGGAATGGTCGTCGCGCGGCATGCCTCAGGCCTTTGTGCATTGGATGCACAAATTCGCGTACATTTGACTGCATCGTTAATAATGTACACGTATATCCATGGCAGGTACTCTAAATAAAGTCATGCTGATCGGCAACCTGGGTAAAGATCCCGAAGTGCGCCGTTTTGAAAATGGGGGAATGCTGGTAAAGTTCCCCATCGCGACGACCGAGAATTTCACGGACCGCGACGGAAACCGAAAAGAAAACACGGAATGGCACACGATTGTGGTGCGGAGTCCGCGATTGGCCGAAGTCTGCGAACGCTTCCTGCACAAGGGCGACAAGGTGTTCATCGAAGGGAAAATCCGCTCGCGCCAATGGACGGACGAACACAACCAGACCCGCTACAATATTGAAATTTCGGCAGACTCGATGACCATGCTCGGCCCCAACCCGATGCGCGGTCGCGAAGAAGAATACGGCGCGCCCCGCAAAGGCGGAAGCAGCAACGGAAGCGGCGGCTACCGCAGCAACCAAGCCAACTCGTCGTTCATGAGCGAAGACGACGACTACGAAGGCGACGACCAGTTCTAAGCCTTGCTGTTGAACCTACTGCATCGTTTTGGACCCTGACCCGTTACCGAGTTTTTCCTTCTTAACCATCGACGCGGGCGACACCGCGTTGACGTGGATCATACTCGTGCTCTTGCTCGCGGGATCCTTCATGGCTTCGGCTTCAGAGGTTGCGTTTTTTGCCCTCAGTCCAAGCGAAAAAGACGAACTCGAGCGGCGTAACGGCGGTTCCAACGTACTTGAACTTTGCCGCCATCCGGAATCGCTCCTCGCCACGTTACTCATTTGGAATAACTTCTTCAACCTAGCCTTTGTCCTGGTGTGGGGGCTTTGGATCGGTCAAGCGATCAGCGAGGGCATGATGGATTGGCTCCGGGCCCTGCTCGAAACCGGCTTGGTAACGGCAATACTGCTCTTGTTTGGCGAAGTCATGCCTAAATCGCTTTCCAATCAAAAACGGATTGCAGTGAGTTTGGCCATGGCACCCATTGTTCGTGCGGCGATGGCAGCGGCTCGGCCTTTGGCCAAGAGCTTAATGTTCACCTCGCGCGCCCTCAGCAAGGGCGGAACTAAGTCTTCGACCGTGACCGTGGCACAGCTCGAAGAAGCACTGAAGCTGACCGACAGCAGCGCGACCAATACCCAGCAGAAAAAATGGCTACGTGAAATTGTGCGCTTCGGTTCGACCAGCATCAAGCAGATCTGCACGCCCCGTCAGGACTTGGTGGACCTCGGCTCGGACTTGAGCCTCAACGAGGTACTCAAGGTGGTGACCGAAAGCGGGTATTCGCGGCTCCCCGTGTATCAGGACCAACGGGACCGCATCATCGGCATTTTGCACTCCAAGGACCTCCTGCCCATGCTCGGTTCAGAGGCGTCATCGTCCTGGCAGCACTTGATTCGCCCGGCGATGTTTGCTTCCGAAAACATGAAGATCGACGACCTTTTGGGCGACTTCAGAGCCAAAAAGATGCATATGGCCGTGGTGGTCGACGAGTACGGTGGCGTTTCGGGCGTGGTGACTTTGGAAGACGTCATGGAAGAGATTGTGGGCGAAATCAACGACGAGTTCGACACCGAAGAGCAGACCCACACCCAGCTCGACGAGCGCACTTTTGTGTTTGAGGCGCGGACTCCGCTGCATGACGTCCTCCGCACCATGGACATTGCGCCCGAGGAACTTGAGCGCGGCGAAGCCGACACCCTGGCCGGATTGATTTTGGAGCAGCTGGGGCGCATGCCGCACAAAGGCGAAACCCTCACCAACGGGCCCCTGACTTGGACGGTGGAAGCCTGCGACCGCCGCCGCATTGTTCGCGTTAAAGTGATTCGCAATGAAAATTAGCCACGCGCTTTGGGCCGTGGGGGGCGGCGCGGCGCTGGGGCTGGCCGCGTTGGTGTTTTGGCCCGATTCGGCGTTGGTTCCGAAACCCAAGGGATATCCCCGCATCGAAGTGCCCGCAGGCGAGGGAATAGCACTTGAGGCTCCGGTCGCATTTCGCTTCGTGCACCACCCCAACGCCCATTGGGAAACCCAGCAGCAGGCCGGATGGGGCGACCTAGTGTACCCGTTTTGCCAGGGACGCGTTCAGTTCACCTACTTACCCGTTCGCGGCAACCTTCCGCAGCTCATCGACGACGCCCACGAGCTCGCCATGAAGCACAGCGTCGCCGCCGACGGTATGAGCCAGATGGTGTACGTGAACGACTCCCTCAAGGTGTACGGCATCCTGTTCCGCATCGGGGGCAACGCGGCCAGCGGCCTTCAGTTTTATGCTACCGACAGCGCGCAGCACTTTGTGCGTGGAGCCCTGTACGTGTACGCCCACCCCAACGCCGACAGCTTAGCGCCGGTGCATCAGTTTTTTGAGGGCGAATTCACGCGCTACCTCGAGACGCTCGAGTGGCGCGGAGCATCAGGCCGGCTTTAGCCACCGCGTCAACCAGAATCATCCAGGCCCCGGCACTCAACATCAGGTGGAGGGGTTGAAGTCCGCGCGGAAGGTCCAGGTAGTACAGCGCAGCGCCGACGGCAGCCTCGGTACCCAGAATCAGCAGCACCAACCCCGCCCGCGCGCGAAGACCCGCCAAGCCCGCGGAACGGCGGTACAGCGCGTACGCGAGGGCCAGCAGCAGCAGGCTGAAGCTGCGGTGAATCAAAACACCCGGCTCGAGCTGGTCGACCCAGCCGTCGCGGGATGCCCCGAAGCCGAGTTGGTGCACGAGCGCGTCGACGCCTTCGCGCACGCCGGTGCCCAGCATTGTTTGCCCTAGCAGCAGGGCCGCTAAAAGGCCAAATCCGCCCAGCATCAGCTTGAGGTCCGACGGCGCGGCCGGCGGTTCCGCCCGCCATAAGTTCTGTTCCGCAAGGCTGTGCACGTTGCGGAACAGCACCGTCAGCAGCGCAAGCAGGACGTAGGCTCCGAGCATGTGGTAGGTAATGTGGTGCGGAACCAAGTTGCCGTCGACCACCACTTTGCCCAGCCAGGCCTCAAAAGCCAGGGTGGCGAGGACGCCGAGCATGGTGACGAACCACCAGGGGTGGCTGCGCACATACGTCAAGCTCGCCGCGGCCGCAAGCACCACGGGAATCCCCAGCAGCACGCCGAGCAGCCGATTGAGGAACTCGATCCACGTATGCACCGGGTTGAACACCGCGTAGCTGTGGCGCGTGTACTTGACCCACCGCTCCTCGGAGAATTCGGGCTGTGGCGCGTGGTCGGCCTGCGCCACCCAAAGCGCCCCGTCGTGCAGGACCATTTGGCCGTTTTGGTAGGCCGTTGTGGGCGACCAGGTCACCTGCTCCGCACGGGTGGGCGGAATCGCCAGGCCAAAGCACTTGGGCCAGTCGGGGCAGCCCATGCCCGATCCGGTCATGCGCACGACCGACCCAGCCAGCATCACCAGCAGGTTAAGGACGATGGACCAACGAAGAAAGCGGAGCAACCAAGGAGCCGAAACGAGCCGTGCATTCATGGCATTAAAGGTAGCGTACCTTTGCCGCCTCATGAATCGTTCTGGCCTGGCCTGGGGGCTTTTTATCGGACTCGTTTTGGTCTGGGGTTCCTCCTTCATGCTGATGAAGATTGCGCTTCAAAGCTTTGAAGCCATTCAAATCGGCGCCATGCGCTTGCTGTTTGCTGCCGCCGCCGTGCTCGTCATCGCGCGCAATCATTTTGGAGAGTTCCGCCGCGCCGACCTGGTTCCGCTGCTGGTGGTTGCGCTGATGGGCAATTCGCTTCCTTACATCCTTTTTCCCATTGCCGTGGCCCACGTTCCTTCAGGCGTCGTGGGGGTGGCCAATGCAATGACGCCCGTTTTTGCCCTGCTGGTCGGGGTGCTGGCCTTTGGGCGGACGCTTCGCCGCATTCAAGTTTGGGGGGTCGCCCTGGGGTTGCTAGGGGCCGTGCTGCTGATTAGTCCGTGGCGCGCGGTGGTTCCGGGCCAAGAAGTCGATGCGACCTATCTGCTTTTGGCCATTTTGGCGGCGGCCTTTTATGGGGTTAGCATCAACACGATCGGCTCGAAACTGGGCCATTTGTCGCCGCGCGGAATTACCCTATTTGTCATGCTGCTGACCGTGCCGATGTCGCTGGGAATATTAGGCGCTACCGAAGTTTGGAACACCGTGCGCATGGAACATTTCCGGTCAGCCATCGCCGCCCTTGCATTTTTGGGCATCGTGGGGACCGGCATCGCCACCGTGCTATTCAACCGACTGATTGCCCTAACTACGCCATTGATGGCGGCGTCGACGACCTACCTGATTCCGGTGGTGGCCCTTGCTTGGGGCGTGGGTATGGGCGAAACCATTCTCGTCCACCACTATGGGGGAATGGCCGCCATCGTTCTCGGGGTCTACCTGGTCAACAAAAAGGCATAAAAAAGCCACCAGCCCGGGAGCTGGTGGCTTTGCGGTTGCGGATCGCTCCGAAGCGTGGCGCCTTACTTGACGTCCAGCGATACGGTTTTGAACACGAGGTCCATACCCGGCTGCAGCGGCAATTTGGACTCGTGGGGAAAGAGCACTCCCCCAACCTCGCGGTAGTCGCGGTAGTCCACATTGACTACGGCCTTTCCTTGCGGCCCTTCTTGCGTTCGGGCCTCGCGCACCCTTAGGCCGGTGGCGATGCTGTAAAACTTAACGACCGGATCGCCCTTAGCCTGAGGGATTTCGAGTGCGTAGCAGGGTACGCCGTCGACGTCAACCTTGCTTCCCTGAAGCTTGAGGTCGGCGCGTTCGAGCAGTCCAAGCTCATCGATCAGATAGCGGTCCGCCATCATCGAAGACTTCTCTTCTGCACTCAATTCCTTAACCTTGCCGTTGGCAACAACCGTCACGTTATTGCCCTCGTAGCGCGTTTCGTTCGTACCCATCGGTGAAGTTTGCTTTTGCACCAGGGTATTGGGAGCCGTGAACGCAACCTCCGACTTGATGGTGATTCCCATGATGCTCGCCTCTTGCGTCCAGGCCACCGACTTCAGGGCGTTGATGCGCTCGACTCCGCCCATGGCTTTGAGCGCGGACTCCACTACCGCCTTGGCGGTGAGCCCTGCGGGTACCGCGTCGAATTTTGGGGCTTCGGCCGGCTTACCTTCAAAATCGACATAGCTAATGGGGTAGCCGAGGCGCTCGAGGGGCTTGGCGATGTCCGCCGCCTTGCCCACGATGCTGATGAGCAGCTTGTCGGCCTTCCAGTACTTTTGAGCCACGCGCTGCACGTCTTGGGCCGTGACGGCCTCGAGGCGGGTGAGGTAGCCGTTGTAGTAGTCCGCGGGCAGTTGGTACAGCAGCGTATTACCGGCCATACTCGCCACGGTTTCGGGGCGCTCAAGGGAGCGGCCAAACCCGCCGGCCAGGTTGTTTTTGGCGGAGCGAAGTTCTTCGGCACCCACCGACTCGGTGCGGATACGGTTGATTTCGAGTAGGAACTGCTCCACGGCGCTGTCGGTAACGGCGTTGCGCACTTCGGCGGACGCCTCGATGATGCTGGTGAAGCGCGAGGTTCCGAATGAAGAGTACGCACCGTAGGTGTAGGCCTTGTCCTCGCGAAGGTTGCGGAAGAGGCGACCAGCTGAACCGGCGCCGAGCACCTCGTTCATCACGCGCAGGGCTTCGAGGTCGGGGTGGCCCACCGGAAGCTGAATCGTATTACCAATTTGGATGTTGGACTGAACGCTCGACGGACGGTTCGCAATTTGGATGCGCACCCCGGTGAGGTCAGTCGGCGCCGGAAACGTAGCCTTCTTGGTAAAGGCACCCTTCCATCCTCCGAAGTGGGCTTCAGCGAGGGCCTTGGCGCGGGCCAGATCGATATCTCCGACAATAGTCAGGGTTGCGACGTTGGGCTTCCAGTAGGTTTGGTACGCCTTCTTGCAGTCGGCCAAGGTGATTTGGGACACACTGGTTTCGGTAATCAACTCGCCGCTCGGGTGCTGGGGTCCGAAGGCGCGCGCATTGAAGATGTTCGTTTGAATGGCCGCGGGGTCGTCTTTTTGGCTCTTCAAACCCGAAATCGTGCGCTCTTTGATTTTATCAAATCCGGGCTGCGGAAGGGTCGGGCGCTGCGCCACTTCGGCCGCGAGGACAAAGAGGTCCTCGGCGTACTTGCTCAGACCGCCGGCGTTCACTTGACTTCCGCCGGTACCCAATCGAGCTCCGATGAAGTCCACCTTTTCGTCGAGGGCCTCTTTGCTGTAGGTTTTAGTGCCTTCTGATAGCAGGTCGCCCAACAGACTCAAGGTGCCTGCTTTGGGTCCCTCGTACACCTCACCGAGGTCCAGCGAAAGGGTGAGCCCCAGTCGCGGCAGTTTGTGGTCTTCGACCAACAGCACCGTCATGCCGTTTTTCAGCTGAAACTTTTGGTATTGGGCGATGGTCGGGGTGCGGGCAGGGGCCGCCTGTGGGCGAATGCTGCGGTCAAGCTGGGCGCTGGCTGCCACCGAGGCCGCGAGCGAAAGGGCAATTAGAATACGTTTCATGGCTTACTGAGCGGATTGGGGCAGGTAGTGAAGGACGACGCGGTTTTCGGGCTTGAGGTAGGTCTTAGCCACGCGCTGAATGTCGGCTGGAGTGACCTTGCGGTACCGCTCGATTTCGGTGTTGACCAGGTTGGCGTCGCCGAAGTACACGTGGAAGTTGGCGAGGTTCTCGGCGATTCCGGCCACGCTGGAGTTGCGCGTCACGAACTCCGACTCGACTTTGTTGAGCAGCTTGGTGAATTCCTTCTCGCTCAGGGGCTCGTTTTGCATTTTGGAAATCTCTTCTTCCATGGTCGTCATGAGTGCGCCAGTGCTCGTGGCTCCGTTGGCGAGGGCCAGGGCGATGAACACGCCGTGGTGCTCCATGGCAAACGGAAAGGCAGCCACCTGGAGGGCGCTTTGATCCTGGTCGACCATGCGCTTGGAGAACCTCGAGCTCGGACCGTCGCTCAGGGCGGTGGTCAGCATCTGGAGGGCGTAGGCGTCGGGGTGCGTTTCGCTTACCATGCGGTAGCCAGCAAAAACGGCCGGAATTTGAATGTTGTCGTAAATGGTGTCGACCACTTCTCCACCGAGCGGGGGCTCGTAGGCACTGGGACGCTGCACCGCAGGTCCTTTGGGGATGTCCGAAAAGTACTTCTGAATTAAGGCCTTGGTTTGGGCCACGTCGATGTCGCCCGCAATCGAGAGGGTCGCGTTGTTGGGGATGTAGTACTTTTGGTAGAAGGCCATGAATTCGTCGAGTTTGGCGGCGTTCAGGTCTTCCATCGAGCCAATCGGAACCCAACGGTAGTTGTGCTGTTTGAAGGCGCGCTTGAACATTTCGGCCAAGAAGCTGGCATATGGCTGGTTATCGACGCGCTGGCGCTTCTCTTCCTTGACCACTTCGCGCTGGGTGTCGACGCCCACTTGGTCGATTTTGGCATGGAGCATGCGCTCCGATTCCATCCAGAGTCCGAGTTCCAGTTGGTTTGAGGGCAGGATTTCGTAGTAGAACGTACGGTCGTTGCTCGTGTTGGCATTGAGCGCGCCGCCATTGGACTGAATCAACTGCATGTATTCTCCGCGTCCAATGTTGGCGGAGCCTTCGAAGAGAAGGTGCTCAAAGAAGTGCGCGAATCCAGTGCGGGTCGGAACTTCGTCTTTGGAGCCCACGTGGTACAGGACCGAAACAGCCACCAGCGGGTTGCTGTTGTCTTGGTGGAGAATTACGTGAAGGCCGTTGGGCAGGTCGTAGGATTCGTACTTAATCTGTGCGCTCAGCGGCTGGGCCAGTGCAGCGTAGACGAGTGCGAGTCCGAAAAAGGAATGCTTCATGTCGGTTTTTGGTAAAGGAGGTCGAAGATACGAAGGGGTTAGTTGCAATGCCGTCCAAGAATCTTACCAAGGGAGGAGGAAATTGTTTGGGACCACTACCAATCGAAGTCAAAGATTTTATCCTATCTTTGCAGCCCCTAAGAAAATTCGTTATGTACGCAATTGTAGAAATAGCAGGGCTGCAGTACAAAGTGCAAAAAGATCAGCGCGTGTACGTGAACCGCTTGGCAGGCCAAGAAGGCGAGTCGATTTCATTCGACCGCGTTCTGCTGGCTGACGACCACGGAACCGTAAGCGTTGGCGCCCCCGTTATCGAAGGAGCAGTAGTAACCGCTACCCTTCTCAAGCACCTCCAAGGTGACAAAGTGATCGTGTTTAAAAAGAAGCGCCGCAAGGGCTACGAAAAGAAAAACGGTCACCGCCAAGCCCTTAGCCAAATCGTGGTCACCGACATCAGCTTGTCGGGCGCGAAGAAGAAAGCGACTGCGAAAAAAGTTGAAGCCACCGAAGAGGTAGCTGCAGAGCCCAAAAAGAAAACCACCAAGGCGGCCAAAACTGAGGCTGCCGAATAATTTGATCAGACCATGGCACACAAGAAAGGTGTAGGTAGTTCCAAGAACGGACGCGAGTCAGCTTCGAAGCGACTGGGTGTGAAAATCTTTGGTGGTCAACCCGCTGCGGCCGGTTCCATCATCGTTCGCCAGCGCGGTACCCAACACAATCCCGGTACCAACGTGGGGATTGGCAAGGACCACACGCTCTTCGCCCTGAGCGAGGGAATCGTGGAGTTCCAAAAGAAAGCCGGAAATAAGAGCTACGTTTCGGTCGTTCCCTTTGCAGAGGGCGGCGAGGCTTAATTCGGTTCTTTTAAGTTTACTAACCCCCTGAAGCTTCGGCGCCAGGGGGTTTGTAGTTTTGTACGTATTCAACACCATGCTCAGTTTATCTACACTTCGTTCCCAACCCGAAGCCGTCGTCGCCGCGTTGGCCAAGCGCAACCTCGACGCCAAGCCGGCCGTAGACGCCTTGCTCGCCCTTAACGAGCAGCGCCGAAGCATACAAACCGAAACCGAAACCCTGCAGGCCGAAGCGAACCGCCTGGCCAAGGAAATCGGCGGATTAATGCGCGACGGACGCGCGCAGGAGGCCGATTCAATCAAAGCCCGCACGACCGAAATCAAGGGCCGCATTCAGTTGCTGGCGGCGGAGCTCGAGCAGCTCGAGGGCCAAGAGCGCGAACAGCTCCTCCGCCTGCCCAACATGCCCCACACCAGCGTGCCGGCGGGCAAGTCGGCCGAAGACAACGTGGTGGTCGCCGAGTGGAATCCCGAATGGTCGCTGGCGGCGGACGCCGTTCCGCACTGGGACCTCGCGGAACGCTACAAGCTGATCGATTTTGAACGCGGCGTGAAGGTGACCGGAGCGGGGTTTCCGTTTTACACCGGCAAGGGAGCCCGACTGCAGCGCGCCTTGATACAGTTCTTCTTGGACTACAACACCCAGGCTGGCTACCTCGAGGTGCAGCCTCCGCACTTCGTGAACGCGGCTTCAGGATACGGCACAGGGCAGCTCCCCGACAAGGACGGCCAGATGTACCACGTGGGCGAGGACCAGCTCTACGCGATTCCGACCGCCGAGGTGCCGGTGACCAACATGCTGCGCGACGAAATTCTGCCCGAGGCCGAGCTGCCCGTCAAGCTGACGGCCTACAGCCCCTGCTTTCGGCGCGAAGCCGGCTCGTACGGCAAAGACGTGCGCGGACTCAACCGCCTGCACCAGTTCGACAAGGTAGAAATCGTGTGCGTCGAGCATCCCGAAAAGTCGTACCAGCGCCTGGACGAAATGGTGGACCACGTGGCCCGGCTGCTGCAGGCCCTAGAGCTGCCGTACCGCGTGCTGCGGCTGTGCGGGGGAGACATGGGCTTTACGTCGGCCCTGACCTACGACTTTGAGGTGTGGTCGGCTGCGCAGGGCCGCTGGCTCGAAGTGAGTTCGGTGAGCAACTTCGAAACGTTTCAAGCGAACCGCCTCATGCTGCGCTACCGCAGCGAGGCCGACGGCAAGCCCTACTTGGCCCATACCTTAAACGGGTCGTCGCTGGCCCTGCCGCGCGTGGTGGCCGCGCTGCTCGAGAACAACCAATCGCATGAGGGCATTCGGATTCCGAAGGCGCTCGTGCCCTACACCGGTTTTGAATGGATTCAGTAAGCCTTCGCCTCGTGGGGTTGGGCCTTGCGGCCCTCAGCTTGGTGGGCTGCGGTCGGCGCGGACCCCTCGGCGACGAAATTTCTGCGCTCCGCACCACGGTCGATTCGTCGTACGAGGTGCTGCAGGCCCTCGACAGCGCCGAATTCATGACGGCCTTTAACCGCATGGAACGGCACATCGACGTCGCCAAGACCAAAACCTACGACGCGAGTCGCGAGGTCATTTTTAGGGTGGACTTTGATTGGCTGCGCAACAGCCACCGAGCGCTGTTCAAGTTCGAATCGCTACGCCGCGGCGAGCAATGGGACGGCCAGTTGGTCCAGTCGCGCAACCAACTCGAGGCCCTGCACCACGACTGGTCGAATCGGCTCATTTCAGAGGACTCAGTCCGCGTGGCCTTAGAAGAAGAAAAAAACGCGGTGCTTCCGCTTTTGGCGACGCTGCACACGCGCCTGGACGAGGTCCGCTACGTGCTCGGCCAAAACGACAGCCTCGACCTGCACTTTCAAAAGCTGTGGGACAACTGGGATTCCGCGGGAAAGTAAGCGATGTACACCTACAACGTAACGATCAGCGTAGACGACTCCGTGCACGAGGCCTGGGTGGAATGGATGCGGACGGAACACATTCCCGAGGTACTCGCCACCGGGATGTTTGTCGACGCCACCCTGCACGAGGTCCTGGTGGAGGGCGACAGCGGCACGACCTATGCGGCGCAGTACCGCTTTAGCGACCCTGAAGACCTGCAGCTCTACCAGCAGCTTCACGCGCCGGGACTTCAGGCCAAGTCCGCCGCGAAGTTTGGCCAAAAAGCCCTCGCCTTTCGCACGCTGCTGCGCACCGTAGCGTCCTTTCAAGGCCCCGTTACCCCACCGAGTTTGTAGCATGGGAGCGCCGAGCCGACCCGACTTTGTGGTCGCCACCCTTCCCAACGGCCTGCGTTGGGTGCACCAGCCCACCGCGTCGCCCACGGGCCACATTGGCCTGCACCTCAAGGCGGGTTCTCGCGACGAAACCCGCGACGACGAGGGCCTCGCCCACTTTACCGAGCACTTGATTTTTAAGGGCACGGCCCGCCGCAAAGCGTTTCACGTGCTGAGCCGTTTGGAAGGCGTGGGCGGCGAGTTAAACGCCTACACGGGCAAGGAAGACACGCTGCTGTATGCCAGCTTTATGGTGGAGCACTACCGCCGCGCCATGGAGCTGCTGTTTGACATTGTCCAGCACGCGTCGATTCCGGAGCGCGAGGTGCCCAAGGAGCGCGAGGTGATTCTCGACGAGATGGACGGCTACAAGGACAATCCTTCGGAGGCGCTGTTTGACGAGTTCGACGCGCTGCTCTACCCCGACCATCCGCTGGGCATGAACATTTTGGGCCGCCGCGAGACGGTTTCGCGCTTTGAGCGTTCCGACGTGCTTCGCTTCATCGGGGCGCTGTACCGGCCCGAGCATGCGGTGCTGAGTTCGGTGGGCGGAATTTCTGTGGCCCGCTTCGCGCGGCTCGCCGAGGAATTTGGCGGAACCTGGACCGCCGGAGGCTCCGCGCCCCTGCGCGTGGTCGCGCCCAAGCCCGCGCGCTTCGACGTCAGCGTGCACAAGGAGATCAACCAGAGCCATTTGGTGCTGGGCGGAGAGGCTCCGTCGGTGCACGAGGACGACTACACGGCGGCCGTTTTGCTGAACAACGTGCTCGGCGGCCCCGCCATGAACAGCCGGTTGAATATGAATATTCGCGAGCGCCACGGCATCGCGTACCAGATCGAAAGCTTCATCAACGCCTACGCCGACGGCGGGCATTGGGGCGTTTATGCGGGCACCGACCTCGAGACGGTCGACCGCGCCGAACGGCTGATTCGCAAGGAGCTGGAAGCGCTTCGCAAGGGTCTGACTCCGCGCGCCTTGGAGCAGGCCAAGCTGCAGCTGCTCGGGCAGATGGCGCTGGCCCAAGAGAGCGGACAAGGCCTGATGACCGGGCTGGGCAAGTCGCTGTTGGTGTACGACCGCATCGACCGCTTTGACGAACTGGTGACCAAGGTGAATTCGCTGACGGTGGCGCAGCTTCGCGACGTGGCTGAACGCATGTTTGATCCCGCGGGGATCAGCCGTTTGCGCTACCTTGGGACGCTTTCTGAGTAACGGCCCATGGAATTTTTGCCTCCCGAAATCGACGACTACGCCGGACTTTTTACGGCGCCACCCTCGCCCCTTCTCGAGCGAATTGAGCGCGAAACCTGGCAGCAGGTGCTCATGCCGCGCATGTGCAGCGGGCACCAGCAGGGTCGGTTTTTGAGCCTGATCAGCAAGATGGTGGGTCCGCGCCGCATTTTGGAGGTGGGGACCTACACGGGGTATTCCGCGCTGTGCCTGGCCGAAGGCCTTTTGCCCGACGGCCGTTTGGTGACCCTGGACGTGAACGCCGAGCTGGAGACTCGGGTGCGCGGGTATTTTGCCGACTCGCCGTATGCTGCGCAGCTGGATTTCAAGGTGGGCGACGCGCGCGAGCTGATTCCGCAGTTCGACGAAACCTGGGACCTCGTTTTTTTGGATGCCGATAAGGAGAACTACCTCACCTACTACGAAATGGTGGTGGACCGGGTGCGTCCGGGCGGACTCATTCTCGCCGACAACGTGCTTTGGAGCGGAAAAGTAGCCGACCCCAGCGTGCACGACCACGAAACCGATGCGCTGCGCGCCTACAATGCGCACGTGGCCGCCGACCCGCGGGTGGAGCACCAGCTTTTGCCGTTTAGGGACGGGATTATGGTGGCGCGCAAACTCGGTAGCTAGCTACGGGCTGCCAGCAACTCAAATATTTCACAAAAACTTCAAGGCCCAAGATGTTGAGACCACACCAACGCATGAAAGACTTCTCGATAAGTCTCAGCGATTCTATCAACTAAAAGTAATGGGCGCCACCAAACACGGGACGAACGAATACCAATTCTTTAACCCCATCAATTGGTGTGTATGCCGAATGTTTAATTCCTGAAGCACCAAAAAATAGGGAATTATTCTCACTGAATTTTTTAGTGATTATCAGCGCTGGTCTTGCATGATAGATATGCCAAATTGTACCCCATTCAGGAAGCCCCCAATCAGAATGCGACCAACTGAAACCTGCGCTTACCTCTACCCCAATCCGCGTATTTTTAAAAGCATGCTTAAAATTAATGGATACTTGATGTGCAAACGGCGGATAATATACGGATGATACAAAATAACCATAACTAATGGTACTCAAATCATATCTTGAGAATTTTCGGGAATATGAAGCAATCAATCCGCCGTAATCATTTAATCCTGGAAATCTCGGTGAATAATTAACGCCACCAATAGCACTCAATTTTAGGGATTCACGTTCATTGAACTTAAAGGTCTGGCCAAGATTTATCGCACTAAAAAACTGTATTCCCGTCTGCTTAAAATACATTGGTATCACCCCTAATCCAATAGATGTAGTATTCGTAATTCCATACTCAAGGTGATTTCCCAATATCCACAAATTTTGATGCAGTTTGGCCCCTTTTGGAAGCGCTAAGGCTGTCTGCCCAAATCCCGTTGAATATTGCTGAGATAAATTTAGTTGAGCACGGACTTCGCGGTTAAAACACATCAAACCCAATAGCAAGATCAACCCTTTCATAGTTCCTGGATACTAAGATTTCGAATATATAATATCGAGTTTGCGGTATCGCTATCAACTTTCGCACAGCATGCACCGTTGTTGATCATTAAATAAACCGGATCTTTCAAATATTTAAATCTCTTATTAGATTTCCCTATGGATATGAGTACTTCATCGTCGCATTCCATAGTGATTACTGAGTCCGTTCGCTGAATACTGAATTTGTGATATTGCGTGGTTAGATTATCCACTTCATATTCATTTCTGAAATTCTTGTACATCGTTCTTTTTTTCTGCTGTAGTACATTCTTCTTTACGCCGTATATTGTTTGCACTAAGAAACTTTGATCTTCGTCC
>SXGQ01639512.1_pt1 | contig 23414 bp, 8 predicted proteins | sample 3178371 | NCBI WGS metagenome assembly SXGQ01 (sample SAMN11356859, study PRJNA531348) | freshwater metagenome | isolation source: freshwater sample F1-20 | place: China: Fuxian Lake, Yuxi | collected 2017-12-25 | reverse complement strand
CGCATAGATAATTTAGAGTTCGTGAATGACTCTGACTACCTTCGAAAAGGTTTTTATATTGATTCTCGGGATAGCAACCCCGTAAAAAGTTCTGATTTTAACGAATCAGGAGCTAAAAACGATGGCAAATTCACCAGTTGACAAAGGAAATGACTTTATGAAGTCGGGGATGACTCTCATTACCGAGTTATCTTCCGAAAAATACCTTCAAAAGACGAAAAAAACTCAAAAATATCAAGTTCCAGACGACCGCTACTCAAGACCTTGTGGTGGAGCTAATGGATTTGATGATTTTGTTGAAAGATGGCATGAATAACTGTCAAAATTACATCTAAATAAGATAGATTTATAACATCTTCATGCCTGTCGAAAGGGTAAGTAAAGGTTTTAAAGACGTGAGTGCTTCCTTTCAGGTAAGTGCATTGAATTATGACCTTATTGGACTCAAAAATGAGAGTGCAATTGCCCGCTCGATCCGAAATCTTGTACTTACTATCCCTGGAGAAAGATTTTTTAACGAAGATCTCGGTTCTGGAGTATCAAAACTAGTTTTTGATAACATGGATGCCATCTCTACATCAATTGTACAAGAAGAAATTGAAAATACCATTAATAATTTTGAGCCAAGAGTTAGATTAATTGATGTGAGTGTAGAACCAAATTACGATGGCAACGATTTATATGTCACTATCCAATATGAAATCATTGGAATTGATGTTCTACCTCAACAATTGTCATTTGCATTACAACAGACAAGATAAATGACACTAGTAAATTTTAGCAATCTCGATTTCGATCAAATTAAGAGTTCTCTCAAGGAATATTTGAGGGCAAACTCTAATTTTACTGACTATGATTTTGAGGGTTCTAACTTATCAACAATCATTGACACTCTTGCATATAATACATACATCACTTCGTATAATGCTAACATGGTTAGCAACGAAGTTTTTATCGATTCTGCAACTTTAAGAGAAAACGTCGTCTCTCTCGCAAGAACTATTGGTTATGTACCAAGATCAAGAAAGTCATCAACAGCAACGATTTCTTTCTTGGTTGATACTTCATCATTACCAACCATTCCACAAACCTTAACTCTTCAACCAGGACTTGTTTGTACAAGTTCTACATCTTTTCAGGGATTGAGTTATAGTTTTAATATTATTGATTCTGTTACAAAACCTGTTGTAAATAATGTCGCAACATTTGATTCACTTCAAGTTTATGAGGGAACATATCTCACTCAAACTTTTACAGTAGATGCAAATAATCCAAATCAAAAGTTTATATTATTAAATGCAGGTATTGATGTAAGTTCTATTCGCGTTACAGTCAAAAATACTCAAAATAGCACTGTAACTCGTAAATTCAGTCTTTCAGAAAATTTAATCGATATTGGACCAGCATCAAAAGTATTCTTTATTCAAGAAATTGAAGATCAAAGATATGAACTTATCTTTGGAGATGGTATTTTTGGAGTAAAGCTTGATAATCTCAATTATATTGAAGTATCATACATTGTATGTAATGGAAAATCTGGAGATGGGGTCTCAAGTTTTAATTATTCTGGAAGGATTTTAGATAATAACGGAACAACTGTTGTAGAATCTATTTCGGAGATTTCAGCAGATATTGTTTCTAACAATGGGCAGGAGCTTGAGAGTGTAGATTCAATTAAAAAATTTGCTACACGCATTTATGCATCTCAAAATCGTGCAGTAACTGCTTCAGACTATGAATCCATTGTTCCAACAATATTTCCAGAAGCAGAGTCAGTCTCTGTTTATGGTGGAGAGACTTTAGTACCTCCAAAGTATGGAAAAGTTTATATTTCAATCAAACCTTATAATGGAGATTTTGTTTCAAGTATTGTAAAAGATCAAATAACAACAAAACTTAGAAAATATACCGTTGCAGGAATTGTAACCGAAATTATCGATTTGAAATATCTCTATGTTGAATATGATTCGACAACATATTACAACCAGAATTTAGCATCTGGAGCGGGAACTATTAAATCCATTATTGAAAGAAATATTTCAGCATATTCCGATTCATCTGAACTTAATCGTTATGGAGCTAGATTTAAATATAGCAAATTCCAAAAAATCATTGACGATAGTGATATTTCAATTACCTCCAATATTACAAAGATTATAATTCGTCGTAATTTGCAGGCAAAAATTAATACTCTTGCTGATTATGAAATTTGTTTTGGTAACGCATTCCACTTAAAAAATACAAGAAGTGGATATAATATTAAATCGTCAGGATTTAATATAGATGGCATTGTAGATACCGTTTATATGAGTGATTTGCCTAATGCAGATCAAAAGACAGGAACAATTTTCTTATTCAAATTAATATCGTCTACAGAACCAGTAATTGTTAGAAATAACATTGGAGTAATCAATTATGAACGAGGAGAAATTAATTTATATCCAATTAAAATTACAAATGCTTCAAAATCAAAAAATGGAGTAAAAATTATAGAAATATCCGCAATTCCAAAGTCAAATGATGTTATCGGAAAAGAGGATCTTTATTTGCAACTAGATATTAATAACAGTGTATTAAATATGCAATCAGATGATATTTCATCTGGGGCAAACATTTCTGGAACAACATACACGGTAACATCAAGTTATACAAACGGAAGTTTAATTAGATTGTAATATGTCAGAAACAAGAGTAAAAATCAGTTCGATTGTTGAAAACCAAGTACCATCTTATGTAAAAGATGAGTTTCCGCTTCTTGTTGAATTTTTATCGCAATACTATAGATCATTAGAATATCAGAGCGGCCCTGCGGATATTATTCAAAAAATTGATCAATACATCAAATTAGATACTCTTACAAATTTAATTGAATCAACCATTCTCACAACATCAGTTGATTTTGACAATTCTACAATTGAAGTAGAATCTACTGACGGATTTCCAGATAGTTATGGGTTATTGTTAATTGATAATGAAATAATTACATACGAATCAAAAACTTCAACGACATTTACCAATTGTACTAGAGGATTTATTGGTACGAAGTCCTATCACAGTACTTTAGAAAAAGATCAGTTAGTATTTTTAGATTCAAATGCAGAAGAGCATGAAAATGGATCTTCAGTTGTAAATTTAAGTGTTTTATTCTTAAAAGAATTTTTAACAAAAGTCAAAACACAAATTTCTCCTGGGTTTGAAGGTAGAAGTTTATATTCTGGAGTCAATGAGTCTTTATTTTTAAAGCAGGTAAAAGATTTTTATTCAACTAAGGGTACAGATAGTTCGTTTAAAATTTTATTCAATGCATTATATGGTGATACTGAATCAACTGTAATAAAACCTAGAGATTATTTAATTCAACCATCCGACGCGGAATATTATATCACAAAAGATTTAGTTGTTGAAGCATTGAGTGGAGATCCAAGAGATCTTGTAGGTTCGACCCTTTATCAAGATGATGATGGATTTTTTGAGTCAGCGAAAGGCACTGTTTCTAAAGTTGAAAGAATTCTAAGAGGAGAAAAAGAATATTTTGTTGTAAGTCTTGATTATGATCAAGATAAAGACACTGACAGTATTCAAGAATTGGGTGAGTTTACAATTCATCCCAAAACAAGGGCTACAGTTTCTGCTGGAATTGGAGTAACAACTCTCGAAGTGGACTCTACAGTGGGATTTCCTGCAGCAGGCAAACTTATTATAAACGCTTCCACAGATTCACAATTTTATATTGATTATACAGATAAAACTCTTAATCAGTTTCTAAACTGCTCAGGAGTAACTCAAGAAATTTCTTCAGAGCAAGAAATTTCTTTGAATGTACATGCGTATGCTCAAGTTGGAATTACCACTACAAACATTGTTACTGTTAGAGTAACTGGCGTTTTATCAGATTTACAAATCTTAGATGAAACCTATTATTATGAAAAAAATGACACCATTCAAGTCAAAACACTTGGTTCATATTTGGAGGAACACAAAGCTAATAATTGGTTTTTTAACACACCAAGTAGATATGACGTAAAATCAATTGAGTTAATTGATAATTCAAATTATACTTATAAGATAAATTTATATGATGAACATGATCTTATAGTAGGAGACTCTATAACATTAATTTCATCTGATAGTAGAGAATTTTATGGCCAAATAATTCCAGAAAATATCACTTCAACTTATTATTCAAATATTTCTGGATTTGATAATAAAACGTCTTTTAATATAAGTGGTCAGGGACAATTAAATACATCTAGTTTTTATACTGTAAGAAAAAATGTATCAAAAGTAAATACTGCAAATTATTCTGAAATTGAAAAATATACTTCTAACGTTCAAAATGTTTATACTGATCTGAATCATAATTTATATGTTGCGGCAAACTCTTTACCTTCATATTACAATAATCCCTTAAACATTATTGATAGATCTATTACTTTTTCTGGATCTTTTTCTGGTACTCAATTAACAATCGGCGTACATAAATTTATAACTGGGGATGCAATTATTTACAATCCTACAGATGATGCGAATAAACTAGATTTATTCCCTGGAATATATTTTGTCAAAGTAATTGACAATACAACAATAAGTCTGGCAAGAAGCCAAGAAAATATTTACACTGAAAATTATATCTCAATATCAGGAACTGTTTCAAACAACAAGTTCTTTTTACTCGAATTTAGTGATGGTTCATTGAATGAAATAAAATTACATCCACAGAAATTAATTAGAAAACTTTCAGATCCAGTAGATGACGGATCGGTTCATACAACTCCTGTAGGATCTATAGGGATGTTTGTTAATGGTGTGGAGTTATCTAATTATAAAACAAATGATTATATTTTCCATGGACCAATTGAAGAAGTCATCATCACTTCACCCGGAAATAATTATGACATCATTAGTCCACCAATATTAACAATTAGTGATGACACGGGAACAGGTGCAACTGGAATTGTAACAGTAACTGGTTCTTTATCGAGAGTGGATGTTATTGATCCAGGATTTGATTATCTTGAAGACCCAATCATTACAATCACTGGCGGTGGTGGATCTGGAGCTATTGTTAAACCAAATCTCATAGAATTTGAACACTCTTCTACGTTTAATTCAGAATCTTCAGCGTCAGCAGTAAATACAACAAATAATACCATTGGTTTTGGAACATATCATAAATTTAGAGACTCTGAACAAATTGTCTATGATCCTCAAGGAGAAACTGCAGTAGGAGGTCTTACGACAGGAGCTAAATATTATGTTTCTGTTCAAAATGGATTTACTATCCAATTACACAAAACTTTTGAAGACTCCGCTGTTGGCATAAACACTATTGATTTGACTTCATTTGGAACTGGAAACCATAGATTAGTATGCGTCGAAAGAAAGAAAAAAATTGGATCTGTTTCAGTTATCAGTGGTGGAGAAAATTACGTAAGTGGCGGTTCTAGTATAACTTTATCGATTCAGGGAAGAATTGGCATTTCTACTTTAACCGGACAAAATTTCAATGCAGTTTTAAATCCTATTTTTAGAGGAGAAATTACTTCTGTTTCTCTGACATCTAATGGACTTCATTATGGCAATGAAGATATCATCAATTACGATAAGCAACCGCTGTTTGCACTTAATAGTGGATCTGGGGCAGAAGTCTTACCTGTTATATCTGAGGGTAAGATTAAAGAAGTATTTGTGACTAATGGTGGTAGTGGTTATAATTGTGTTCCAGACCTTGTTATAGACGATCCTAGGGGCGTTGGGGCTATTCTTTCGCCAGTGGTCAATAATGGTCAGTTGGTTAAAGTTAATGTAATTTATGAAGGTATTGGATATTCGAATGGTGCAAACATTGATGTAATTGCGGCAGGTTCGGGAGCAAAATTTAAATCTAGAATCTCCTCATGGAATATTAACAATGTTGAAAGATTGACTTATTATAATCAATTATCTAGTGACGATGGAATTATCCAAAAATCAAGAAAAGACTCTTTTGGTTTACAATATACGCACGCATATCCATCCAGAAGTCTAAGAAAAACTTCTTTATCGCAAGAGCTAATAAATGAGATACCAATCTTTGTTCCGGATTTAAAAACAATTAATGGGGTAGAAGTAGATTCCGTAGCACACTCTCCAATAATTGGTTGGGCATATGATGGGAATCCAATTTATGGCCCTTATGGATTTGATACGAATGGTAATGTAAAAAGAATGATTTCGGGTTATGTTCAAACATTGCACGTAGATCGTCCAAATATTTTAAAATATCCTCCTGGATTCCTCGTAGAAGATTATGTTTATACTGGAGCTGGAGATCTGGATGAACATAATGGTAAATTTGTAGTTACCCCAGAATATCCAGAAGGAACTTATGCTTATTTTTGCACTATAAATTCAATAACTGATTCTATAGGTCCTTTCCAATCATTTAGAAGACCAGTTTTCCCATATGTTATTGGAAATACTTACAATTCAAATCCCATAGAATTTAATTTCTTATCAAATTCAAACCAAGATGAAATTGATATAAATGAAACTGGTTGGAGTAGAAATACCTTTGCATATCATTTCACACATTCAAGAAGTTATTATGATTTTATTTTAGATTCAAATAAAATAAAGAAGCAATTATCAATCGTTAAAAATACCACAAAATCCGGAATAGATTCAATAGGAATTAAAACTGGTGGAACAAACTACCAAATTGGTGACAAAATAATTTTTGAAACTTCTGGAACTGGTGGATTTGGAATATCTGCGGAGGTTTCTTTATTAGAAGGAAAAGAAATAACATCAATAGGAATCGGAACATCGGTAATAACTGGTGTCCAAATGATACCATTGGCAAATTCTAGACAATTTGTTGGTTATGCTACAAATCCTCATACTCTTATACATGATGAGTTAGTTTCTTTCTCAGCTTCTGGTATTACCACTAGTGGAAAGGTAACAATTTTAAACAACCAACTTATATTAAGTACGGGAATTGGGTCCACAGGGTATACTGGTTTAGTAACCTATTTTAATGTAAGTGGAAGTTTGAACAATGTAAAGGAGAATGATATTTATCAGGTTGTTGGTGAGCAAGTAAAGATTTTAAGTTTGGATATTCCATCTTCTAGAATTAAAGTTTTACGTAGTTATAATGAAACTCAAGGTATCACAACAATTTTAGCTGGGGTTGCAATTACAGAAAAAACTAGAAGATTTGGTTTATCATTTGGAATATCCACTTCAGTATACAATTTAAAACTTGATAGAGAATATTATTTTGATCCGATAGAAACTGTAGGTTTGGGAACAACGTCTGGCCCAGGAATTGATTATACTTTAAATTTCTCAAACCCAGGTGTTGGAATTACTCAAATCAATATTCCTGTAAGATCCTTATGGATTCCTAAACATGGGTTAGAAACTGGAACTGAATTAATTTACCGCGATAATGGTGGAACCGCAGTTTCAATTTCAACCAATGGCATATCAAGTTATCAACTAACAAATAATTCTGTTGTTTATGCTACAAGACTCGGTGACAATTTGATTGGAATTTCAACAGTCAGAGTAGGACTGGGAACCACCGGATCCTTTGTTGGTATTGCCACAACAGCTTCTTTAGTATATTTTACAAACGTTGGTACAGGGAATTCTCATAGTTTTAGAACAAATTATCAAAATACTTTAAAGGGGACAGTCACAAGTAATTTGGTTACAGTATCCACTGCAACAACTCATGGGTTGCAAGTTAATGATTCAGTTAAAGTTTCCATTTTACCTGGCATTATTACAAGTTTATATTCTGGAGCTTATGATTTAGTTTCTGCAGCAGGAACACAATTCTCATATTCAATTTTGAATTATCCAGAAGCTTCTTCGTATACACCATCTAATGGCGAATTAAAATATCAAACTTCTTCTACGAATGTATATGGTTCGATACATGAAGTCAATTTAAAATCAAAAGGTCTTTCTTTTAGATCTTTGCCACAAGTATCTTCTATAGAATCAGGAATTGGAACAAATGCAGTTTTGATCCCTTATGGAACAAATATTGGTAATATTAATAATATTGAGATTCAAGATATTGGATTTGATTATCCATCGGATCTTAGTTTAAGACCAACTGCAAATATACCACAAATTTTAGAAGTCGAGAACTTAGTTTCTTTTGAATCAATTGGTATTTCATCTGTAGGAAGAAATTATAATATTGCTCCAGATTTAATCGTTGTTGATGAATTGACAGGAGATGTTAATCAAGATGCGATTCTTGATTATAATCTTGGCGACTCTAAGGTAACCATTATTAAAAATGCAAAAAATCTCAATAAAACTTCCACTACAATTTTATCAGTAAATAATAGCAATGGTGTTGGAATTAGTACAATAACATTTATTCCTGCAAGTGAAGATGTTGTTGTAACTTTAGGATCTAGTTTTAGTAATGCCGCAGATTTTCCTTTTGCTATTGGAGATAAAGTTTTAATTGAAAATATTAGCGTTGGCGTGGGATCCACTGCTAAAGGATATAACTCTTCTGCTTACGGATATGAATTCTTCACCATCGTGAATATTGACCCAAATATTGGCGGAATTGGGGCAACTGTTTCATATAACCTTTCCGGAAAAATCAATACTGGTGAAGTTGTAGGAAATTATGATCCAGTAAATTCTTATGGAAGAATAGTACCACAAAGAGATCTTCCAATATTTAATCCTCAATATAAAGAAAATAATTTCTTTAATGGAGAGCCAGTTTTTACATCACATTCTTCTGGAAGTATTATAAAATGGGATTCAGCAATTAAGTTAATGAAGGTTGCAACAGATAAAAATTTTGAAGTTGATGATATTATTGTAGGAGAATCATCCAAAACAGAGGCTAGAATCTTAAAGACAATTTCCTTTGATTCGATTTATAATGTAAAATCTTCTTCTATTGTGAAGAAGGGGTGGCAAAAAGAAACTGGATTTTTAAATAACGATCTGCAAAGAATTCATGATAATGATTATTATCAGTATTTTTCATATGCAGTAAAAACAAAAATACCTTTTGATACTTGGGATAAAAATATCGATGAATTGAATCATTCTGTAGGATTTAAGAAGTTTGGTGATCTTCAAATTCAATCTACTTCAGAATCTGTTGGAATTGGATCTACAGTTGATATTGAAATTTCAACTATTGCAGAGTTAGACTCATTAATCAACACTCACTGTAAAGTCGATTTTGATAATGCTAAGGAAAATACTTTAATTCTTGGAAATAATTATGCATCAAATCAAGTTGTTTTCAATAGTACAATTTTGCAGGATTATTTGGAATCTGTAGGAAATAGAGTTTTAACCATTGATGATTTGGGTCCAGAGTTTGATAGTAATCCCAGATCTACAAGATTTTCAAATATAGATTCATTTGCTCTTACAAGTAATCGATATCGTAAATATGTAACCTATGTAAACGATCTTGCATACGCCACAGAAAATCAAATATTATTAGTTTCTTTATTGCACGACAATAATTATGGATATTTAAATCAATATGGAAAAATTTATAATAATGAAGATCTTGGTGCCTTTGATTTTAGTATTGCAGGCACTGAAGGAGCTCTGGAGTTTCATCCAAACTTCTATGAGGAAAACAACTATAATATTTCTTTCTCAAGTCTTAGTGTTGGCGATCTTACCACTTCTATCGGGGAACAAAGTCTCGGTGATATTGTAAGTATTGCTTCATCTACCAAAACACTGACTACAGGAACATCAACAGCTACCACTGTTGTTGGAATTGCATCGACTTATAGAGCATCTAAAGTTTATATTGTTATTGGTTCAGAAGATGGTTCATATTATGAAGCAGATGAAGTTAGTGTTATTCATGATGGAACCGACGTTACATATAGTGAATATGGACAACTGTCGAATGATACAATTTCTTCTTTTGGATCTACGGGAATAGGAACTTATCACGCATATCTTTCTGGTTCTCAACTGAAAATTGATCTTACACCATATGTTGGTTTATCAACCAATCATTTTGTAAATACAGTTCGGGTTTCTATAGCAAATACTTCTGCAGTTGGTGTAGGAACTTCTGATATGTTTGATAGTTTTGTTTCATCAAACTTTACTAATATTGCAGCTTCCGGATCACCAACAGCAACTACTGTTGCACAATTCCCATACGACTTTGATGCTGCTTATTACATTGCCGTAGTAGAAGATTTAACTAATTTGGAATATCAAATTTCCGAATTGGTTGTGATGAAAAATCAATCAAATGCATATGTCTCTGAATTTGGTTATGTAGAAACTAATGGCAATCTTGGTAATTTTACAGTTACTAAAGTTGGAGATGATACTTGTTTGCAATTCACACCAAATGCAAGCATACAAACTTCAGTAAGAACATTCCAACAAGCATTAACATCTACTCATGCTCATAGCTATCCCAGAAAAATTGATTTGAATAATGCTGCAGTCAATAGTGGTCACGGATCATATGAAGGTACTCAAATAGCATCTAAAAAATCTTTCCAATTAACTCACAATGAATTACCAATTTTTGAAAGATATTTCTTGGGCAATGATTCTGTAGTAGTAGATGTAAGTTCCAATCAAGTTACAATTCCAAATCATTATTTTGTCACTGGAGAAAAATTAAATTATGAATATACTGATTCGGATAGATATAGTTTAAATGCTGTTGGTATTGCAACAACTACAATTACCGGGATTGGAGTTACAAATAAACTTCCAAGGACTTTATACGCAGTCAAAACTGACAACTTATATTTAAAATTTGCTGGATCGGCTGCAGATGCCTTATCAACGCCTGCAAATACTCTGGATATAACAAGTGTTGGTATTGGAACATCTCATGTTTTACGAGCAAACAAACAAAACGCAAAGTCAATCATTGCTATCGATAATGTAATACAATCTCCAATTGTATCTACAGCGGTTACAACAATAGTTGGAACTTATATTGAATCTGTGACAAATGTTATAACTTTGTCAGGTATTACTTCATTCTTCTCTGGCGATTTAATTAAGATTGGTGGGGAAATAATGGAAATCGATACTTTAGGTTATGGGGCTACAAATGTAGCAATTGTAAAACGTGGTTGGTTGGGAACAGGAATTTCAACTCATGCTGTTGGATCTTTAATAACAAAACTAGTAGGAAACTACAATATTGATGGGAATACCATTTATTTCCCAGCATCTCCTTGGGGAAAAATTCCATTTACAAATCCATCAAATAGATCTGATGAACAAGATTATGTTGGATTAGATACTGGATCTACTTTTAGTGGAAGAGTATTTTTAAAATCTGGAGATGCAAATACCGCTGATGATACTTATTTCTACAATAAAGTTTTTGATGATATTTCAGATTCCTTTAACGGATCAAATCAAAACTTTAAATTAAAATCTGAAGGATCTAATGTTACAGGAATAAGCACCAGCAATGCGATTATACTTATAAATCAAGTTTTCCAAGAGCCATCAAGATCAACTATTCCAGTCTCAATTGAAGGAAATTATAGTTTATCAGAGTCTTCTGGTATCACTACAATTTCATTTGTTGGATCACAGTCTCAATCATATGATATCAATGCTTCAGATCTTCCTAGAAAAGGAATTATTGTTTCTGTTGGATCAACTGAAGGTTTTGGATATCAACCATTGGTTGCTGCTGGCGGAACAGCAGTTGTTTCTGTCGCGGGGACAATTAGTTCTATCTCGATAGGAAATAGCGGTTCTGGTTACAGACCAGGAGCACAAACAGTTAGAGTTGGTGTTGCAACTTCCAGCACAGGAACCCCAAATATTCAGTTTATCGGAACAGCTGCTGTTCAAAATGGTAGAATTGTAAGTGTTGCAATCACAAGTCCCGGAATTGGATATACAAGATCAAATCCACCTTTAGTAATATTTGATTCCCCATTATCATATAGTAATATACCTTTGATTTATAGTTCAGCGTCTCCAACTGGATTTGGAAGTGGAGCTACTGCAGATATTGTTGTTGGACAAGGATCTAGTGTAATTAATTTTGAAATTAGAAATACTGGATATTCTTATGGACAAGGAGAAATTCTCACAGTCGCTATTGGAGGAACCGTTGGTATACCAACAAACACTACACTATCATTTGAAGAATTCCAAATTAATGTAGATAGAACTCATACAGATTCTTTTGCGGGATGGTCTTTAGGTGATCTTCAAGTAATAGATCCAATTGACAGTTTATTTGACGGGGAAAGAAAAACATTCCAAATCAAGATAAATGACGTTTTAACTTCAATACGAACTAGACCAGGATCTGGAATTGACATACAAGCTACTTTACTTGTGTTTATTAATGATATTCTCCAATTCCCAGGAAAAGGATATATCTTTACTGGAGGAAATCTAATAACATTCCCAGAACCTCCAAAAGAAGGAGACACTTCGAAGATATTATTCTACCAAGGAAATAATGAAGTTGATGTTGTTTTAGTTGATGTTTTAGAACCTATTGAAAAAGGAGACACCGTTCAATTAGTTGATGATTCCATTTTCTTAACTCAAGATGAAAGATTAGTAGTTGATATACCAGCAAGTGATTATGTATCATCGAACATTTATTTCAATCCAGGATTGACCATAGGAGAAACTTATTCCAGACCAGTAACTTTATGTTTCCAAACAGAAGATAAAATTATTGATGGACAAGAAGTTGGGAAAAATAGAGTTCTCTATGAACCAAATATTCAACCATCTTCAAATATTATTAATAGTTTGGGAATAACATCTTCGGTTATTTACGTAGAAAGTGTTAAAACCTTCTTCGACTCATATAAAGAAAATACTGTTGGAAATAATAACTATAAGAAGATCATGATCACATCTCAAAATTCTATAGTTGGAGCTTCAGCAACTGCAGTAGTTTCTGCTGCTGGTACTATTTCATCTTTTGTTATTTCTAATGGTGGATCTGGATATTCAGTTGCACCAGAAGTTACAGTTTCTAATCCAGTTGGACTTGGAACAACATATAGGGCTGCTGGATCTGCTTCGATAACAAGTGGTATAGTGACTTCTATTGGAGTAGCAGCAGCTGGAAGTGGATATACGTCCACAAATCCTCCAGTTGTATTGATTCAACCACCAAATGCAACTACAGAAATAATTACGAATGCAACATTTGAAGGTGATTTTGGAATTATTAGTGGAATAAAAACAACTTCAGTATCAGTCGCAACAACTGGATTAGTGTTTGATTTCTTTATTCCAAAAAATTCTTATTTGAGAGACTTATCAATTAACAATGTTGGAATGGCAACTACTGGTGTCAGTGGAATACAAACTGGATATTATTTTGTAATCAACAACTCTAATGTTGGACGAGGTGTTACTGCAAAAGATGAAAATGGTGGAATAGTCGGAATTGGAACAACCTGTTTAGACAATATCTATAAAGCAGTTGCTGTTTCAATTGCTCAGACAAGCGTTCTTGGTATTGGATTAACTTATGTCACTCAAGTTACAGTTAGCCTTACGTCATACAATGGTTTAAGTGGACTTGGATTTAGTTCATTCTATGGCGAATATAGTTGGGGTAGAATTTCTAATTTGAATAGAACAGATCCAAAAGCCTTTACAAATTACAAGAATGGTTCTGCAGGAGTTTCAACTTCTCCAACAGTACAAAGACTTCTTTCTCTGAAGTATCGAGATTATACCACATAAATACATAAAAAACTTTAAAATGGCTGCTATCATAACAGATCAATTTAGAATACTGAGTGCTAAGAATTTTGTTTCTGCAGCAAGTTCTTCAGATAACTCATATTATGTATTTGTGGGTCTTCCAAACTCCATAGAATATAGTGCAACTTGGGACACAAATCCTCCTTCACCAAAAGATAGTTTTGATGAAGAAAATTCTTATTGGGATACCGCAATTGCACTGAAAAAAATATCTCCAGAAAATATCAAACAAGTTGTTAGAAAAATAACTTGGAGTTCTGGAACAACTTATGATATGTATCGTCATGATATTACTAGAACTAATACATCAAAACCATCGGGGGCGACTAGTTTATACGCAGCAAATTATTATGTTGTAAATAGCGACTATAGAGTTTATATTTGTCTTCAAAATGGAACAAATCCAGAAAATCCAGAAGGAAGACCATCTCTTGATGAGCCAACTTTTACTGATTTAGAACCAAGATCTGCTGGGACAAGCGGAGATGGATATATTTGGAAATACTTATATACAATTACTCCAAGTGATATTATTAAATTTGAAACATCGAACTTTATTCCAGTCCCTAAAAATTGGGAAACCAACGACTCTGATTCGGCAGTTAGAAACAATGCTTCCACAAGTGGTCAAATAAAAATAGTTGCGATTACTCATCGCGGTGTGGGTATAGGAACAGCAAATACAACTTATACTAGAGTTCCAATTAAAGGTGATGGAAATAATGCAGAAGCGACTATTGTGATTAATAACAACTCCAAAGTTGAGTCAATAACTATTTCAAATGGGGGTTCTGGATATACTTATGGAACTGTTGATTTAGTGGCTGGAAATGTTCCAACGGGAACCACAACTCCAGTTTTTGATGTTATTATTCCCCCAAAAGGTGGCCATGGATCTGACATTTATAGAGAACTAGGAGCAAATAAGGCAGTTTTATATACTAGAATTGAAAACGACACTCAAAATCCAGATTTTATCACCGGAAATCAAATTTCTAGAGTGGGTGTCGTTGAAAATCCTTTGTCTTATGGATCAAACGCCATTCTTACTGAAGATAAAGCAAGTGCTGTTTACGCAGTAAAACTTGTAGGTGCTGGTCATAGTTCTGCAACATTCGTAGCGGATGCATTAATTTCTCAAACAGTTGGTGTTGCATCAACGGCTGTGGGTAGAGTTATTTCTTATGATCAAAACACTGGGGTTTTAAAATACTGGCAAGATAGGACTCTCGTTGGATTTAACACCGACACAACAAAAGATACAACACCAATTTATGGATTTAATTTAAATAGATTTACATCATCTCCTGGAGTTGGTGGAACAACATTGGTGCAAGGTGGTAGTATAAATTTATCCATTGATTCTAATTTTACAGGTCTTTCGACCTCAATAAATAGTAGGACATATTACTTTGGACAAAATTTTATTAGCGGTGTGTCCAACCCAGAAGTTAAAAAATATTCTGGAAATATTATTCATGTGGACAATAGACCATCGGTAACAAGATCGTCTAGTCAAAAAGAAGATATCAAAGTAATTTTGCAGTTCTAAGAAATCATGCCAGAGTCAACTAATCTTAACGTTTCTCCATATTTTGACGATTTTGATTCGACAAAAAATTACCATAAGGTTTTGTTCAAACCTGGATATCCTGTCCAGGCTAGAGAATTAACTACGTTACAGTCAATTCTTCAAGATCAGATTGAAAAATTTGGCAACCACGTATTTAAAGAAGGATCAGTAGTTATCCCTGGTCAATTAAGTTATAGTAATGAATTTAAATTTGTAAAAATTGAAAATTCATATCTTGGAGTAGATGTTAGTGTTTACATCAATGATTTAGTTGGCAAAAAAATCACTGGAGACGAATCAAAGGTAGAGGCACAAATTTTATATGTTCTTCCTCAGAACGAATTAGGAAATGAATTTACTACGTTATATGTAAATTATTTGTCTTCTGGATTAGGAGATCAAAACGTATTTTCTGATAATGAAAAATTAACACTCAACAACACCTATTCAGAAAATTCAATTGTTATCCAAAGTGGTGAAGGATTTGCAAATACGACAGCAGACGCAACGGGAAATGGATCTTCTGCAATTTTAACTAACGGGGTATATTTTTTAAGAGGATATTTTGTTGAAGTATTGGATCAAGTATTAGTATTAGATCCATATTCTAATGTCAGTAGCTATAAAGTTGGTTTTGATGTAATTGAAGAAACCATCACATCAGATGAAGATGATAGTTTAACTGATAATGCAAAGGGATTTTCTAATTATGCAGCTCCTGGTGCCGATAGGTTTAAATTAACCGCTGTTCTCAGTAAAAAGGAAATAACTGACACTACAGCAGAAAACTTTATTGGTTTGTTGGAAATTAGAAATGGTGAATTAATTAAAAATACAACAACTACCTCACAGTATAATATTCTTGCTACAGAGTTTGCCAGAAGAACTTCTGATGAGTCTGGTGATTATTACATAAGACCATTTACGGTTACTGCCAAAGAAACTTTAAATGATAATCTAGGCAATAATGGAATTTTTCAAAAAAATTCTCTCACATACAATAACAATACGCCAAGAGAAAGTTTAGGAACATATAAAATTGGTGCTGGAAAGGCATATGTTAGAGGATATGAAGTCGAATCTTTATCTGCAAACTTTTTAGATTTTGAAAAACCAAGATCAACTAAAAGTGTAGTAGATGCAAGCATTGCATATGTAACTGGTCCAACATTTACAGTAAATAGAGCGTATGGCGCTCCAAACTTAAATCTTGGAAGCCCATTTATTGTAAGTTTAAGAGACTCTAGAGTTGGTGTAGCATCTTCGGCTCTCCCAGGGAAAGAAATTGGTTTGGCAAGAGTATATGATTATGCATTGGAATCTGGTTCATATAATACTTCAAACTTAAATCTCAATCAATGGGACATTGCATTATTTGATGTAGAAACTTATACTGAAATTGTTTTAAATCAAAATATAACTCTCACCACACCTGTTCATATCAAAGGTAAATCTAGTGGAGCAACTGGTTATCTTAGATTTGATGTAAATAATGCAGGTATTCTGACTGCATATGGCGTAAAAGGTTCTTTTGCTGCCAATGAAAAATTCATTTTTAATGGTACAGAAACTACAAGTAGAGTATCTACAGCAATCACAGAATATTCAATACAAAATGTTGAGTCAGTAACAAACGTTAGTACTTCTACAACTTCTTTTACAGCAGATATTGTTCCCGTAGTAACTTACAATGTCGGACTAGCATCTATCACCGCAAGGTCTGCAACTGGTATTAGTAGTATCAGTTTAGATAGAGCAGATAGTAATTTTGCATTTACCAATAATGTAAAAGTTGGTGGATTAGTTCAATATACAATTTCTGGTTCAACAGTTCCAACATATAACCAAGTTTTAAGTGTATCCCAAAATTCAATAGTTGTAACTGGCGTTACAACTGTTACTGGAATATGTGAAGGTTCTCCACCTTCGACTGCAAGATCTGTAAACGATTTAGCAATTCTTGGTTCTTCTTTCCAAACATCAGTAGATAATAATTTATATACAAAACTTCCAAAAAACTTTATCAATTCAGTAGATCTCACTGAGTCAAATCTTACTATTAAGAAAGAATTTGCAGTTACTATTACTAGCAATCAAACCAATACCATAACTGCAGCTGCTAACGAAACTTTCTTACCATTTGATGAAGAAAGATATGTGTTAGTAAGATCTGATGGTTCTTTTGAAACTTTAAGAACTGACAAGTTTTCTTTTAATGCAACTTCATCTGAATTAACAATTTATGGACTTGGTTCAAATGATAGCGGAGCAAGATTAATTGCAACACTTAGAAAAACAAATATAAAAAATAAAGTAAAAAATAGAAATAGAATAAAAACTTTAATTGTTAACAAATCCAAGTATGATTACTCTGGAATTGGATCAACCACAATTAATGACGGACTAGCTTATGGCACATATCCATATGGAACAAGAGTTCAAGATGAAGAAATTTGTCTGAATATTCCAGATGTTACAAAAATTTATGGGGTGTTTGAATCATCATCAACTTCAGAAGCAAATTTATCTTCACTCACATTTAGTTCTTTAACAGGTCCAACAAATAGAACTGGTGATCTGTTAGTTGGAGAAACTTTTGTTGGAGAAACTTCTGGCGCGATAGCAATTTATACAAACAAAATTAATGATTTGCAACTTAATTTTGTTTATTTGAATGATAAATCATTCCAAACAAGCGAAACTGTTTTATTTGAAGAGAGTGGAATAGAAGCTGTAATATCTTCTATCACACTATCAGATAAAAATATTACTGAAAATTATACATTAGATCCTTCTCAAAAAAATACAATTTACGATTATTCTAAAATTGTAAGAAATCCATTAACAAAGGAACCTGCAAAGCAAATTAAAATTATTTTTGAATCTGCAAGTTTCTCTTCATCCGACCTTGGAGATTTGACTACCGTCAATTCTTATAATAATTTTGATTATTGTGATATAGCACCTGTAGAAGGTAAAGTTGCTAATAGTGATATTCTTGATATTCGCCCACGAGTATCAGAATATTCGGTAACCACAGGATCTCGCTCACCTTTTGAATTCTTATCTAGAAGTTTTTCAGAATCTCAAAATTGTGGAAGAAATATTTTAGCTTCTGATGAATCTATTTTATTGTCTTTCGATCATTATCTTGGAAGAATTGATAGAATTTTCCTAACAAAAACTGGAGCATTGCAATTAGTTTCTGGAGATTCTGCAGAAACTCCAAGACCACCAAAAGCATTGGACGATGCATTGGAAATTGCTTCCGCAGTTCTTCCTCCATATCTCTGTGATGTAAGTAAAGTATCAATTCAACTTCTTGCACATAAGAGATATCAAATGAAAGATATCTCAAGATTAGAAGATAGAATTAAAAATTTAGAAACATATACCACTTTAAATCTTTTAGAAACAAATACTCAAGCATTAAGTATTAAAGACGTTAATGGTCTTGATAGATTTAAGTCTGGATTCTTTGTAGATAATTTTAGAAACTTAAATTCTCAAAATACAACTACAAGAATTAAAAATTCAATTGACCAAAAAAATCAAGAGTTAAGACCAGCTGCATACGTAACTGAAGTTGATTTGTTACTTGGTTCCAAATCTTTGGTTGGAATTGGAGCATCTGTTGATCCTGCTGCAGATCCTAGATTTGTCACTGATTTAATCGGCAGTAATATTAGAAGAACCGGACAAGTTATTACTCTTGATTATACTGAAAATATTTTCATCAGACAACCATACGCGACAAGAATTGAAAATGTAACTCCTTATCTTGTAACAAACTATGTTGGAAATATTGGATTAACACCATCATCTGATGTTTGGACCGATCAAGTTAGATTAGAACCAAGAACAATTTCTCAAGATAATTTTACAGCAACTCAGCAACAATTAATTGCTGAAGGATTTGATCCACAAACTGGACTTGGACCAGTAAACTGGGATGCTTGGGAAACTGCATGGTCTGGAACAGAAACTACTCAAAGAGTAGAAGATTCTGGAGATGCCACTACTACTTTTACTACAACTACTACAACTGAACAGCAAACAAGAACGGGAACTCAATTACAATTAACCGAGCAAGTTACAACAACATCTCAGGGAGATTCTTTAGTTGCATTTGAACTTGCAACATTTATGAGATCAAGAAATGTTGAGTTTGTTGGCAAGCGTTTTAGACCATTCACCCAGGTATATGCATTCTTTGATGGTGAAGATGTCAACTCATTTATTGTTCCAAAACTTCTTGAAATTTCAATGGAGTCTGGAATATTTCAGGTTGGAGAAACTGTAGTTGGAAGTTTCCCATCGTCGCCAACCAATCAAAACAATACTCCAGGAATTACACCAACTGAAATTACATTTAGAGTTGCAACAGCTAACCACAAGTATGGTACATTCAACTCTCCTACCGATGTTTATACTAGAAATCCATACGATCAACAAACAACCAGCGTTTTAACATCAAATTATTCTGCGACTACAACTATTCTTAATGTAGATATTGCAAGTCTTTCTGAACAAACGCAAGGACAATTTTTTGGAAGGGTTGCGAGTGGATTAAAATTAAGAGGATTAACAAGTGGTGCTGAAGCTACGATTTCAAATGTTAGATTAGTCACAGATCACATTGGCACAATTATTGGATCATATTTAATTCCAAATCCAAATGTGCCAACTAATCCAACTTTTGAAACTGGGGTCAAAACATTTAAGTTGACCAACAGTTCAACAAATTCTTTGATTCCCGGATCTGTTTCTACTGAAGGTGAAGTAACTTACTATGCACAAGGTCTTGTAAATAATGTTCAGGAAACTATTGCTTCAGTAAGAAGTCCTCGTTTTGAGTCTACAACGCTTTCGGATTCAAGAACTCAATCAAATTCTTCTACTTCTTCGAATACTCAAGTTACTAGAATTCAACCAGTATTTATTACAAATACAATTATTGTCGAAGTTCCAGCACCAGCACCACAAACCGATCCTTTGGCTCAATCATTCTTATTACCAGATGGGAATGGTTTATTTGTAACTAAAGTTGATTTGTATTTTAGAACAAAAGATGACGTTCTTCCAGTCACGGTTCAACTTCGTCCAATGCAACTTGGATTACCAACAACAGAAATATATCCATTTAGTGAAGTTGTTGTTGACCCACAAAATGTCAATGTTTCTGAAGATGGAAGTGCCGTTACAACCGTAACTTTCCCCTCTCCAGTATATTTAAGAGGTGGCCAAGAACACTCGATTGTTCTTTTATCAGAATCAACTTCTTATCAAGTTTGGATTTCTAGACTTGGTGAACCCGATATAACAACTGCAGGTTTAGCCGAGTCTCAACAAATTTATGTAACTGAGCAACCACTTTTAGGATCTTTATTTAAGTCACAAAATGCTTCGACTTGGACTCCAAGCCAGTATGAAGATCTTAAATTCACAATGTATCAGGCAGTATTTACTGATGAAGTTGGTGATATTAGTTTCTATAATCCACAACTTGCAATTGGTAATAACCAAATCGCAAACCTTCTGAAAAATTCTCTTGATATGAACTCAAGAAGAATTCGAGTTGGGTTAGGAACTACTGTTACTAGCACCAACTTTATTGTTGGAACAACGGTTTCCCAAAGAAATTCAAATGCGACCGGTAATTATGTTGGCGCTGCTGGATCCGCAACTGGAAATCTTACAATTACAAATGCTGGTATTGGATATTCAAATGGTTCTTATAATACAGTATCCTTAACCAATATAACTGGTTCTGGAGTCAATGCAACTGCAAACATTACAATTTCTGGAAATGTAGCTGTCGCAGCAACAATTAGTGCTGGAGGATCTGGATATCGAGTTGGTGATGTTTTAAGTGTTTCTGGTTTAAATGGAAGTACTCTTGGTTCTAACTTAAGACTTTCTGTTGGACAAATAACTGGTATTAATGAAATTATTCTTGATAAAGTCCAAGGAAACTTTACAACTGGAGCTGGAAGCACAATTGCATACGTCGCAAATGGTATAGGAGTTACGAGTTTAAATGGTGGTAATGTAATTGCAAGTTACGTCACTGTAGATTCTGAAGAATTTGATGGATTGCATATTAAAGTAAATCATAAGAATCATGGCATGTATGCCTTGAATAATAATGTAAAAATTTCTGGAGTATATTCTGATATTACTCCTACAACATTGAATACAGCATATTCAAAAGAAGATTCTGGAAACATTGTTCTTACAAGTGCAAGTGGATTTTCAACATTTGAAAATGTAGGAGTTGCATCGACCAATCCAGGTTATATTTTAATTGGAGACGAAATCATTGCATACAATGGCGTTAGTGGAAATAGTTTAACCGGAATCACAAGACAGATTGATCAAACAAAATCTTTCTCATATACTTCTGGAACTCCAGTATTCAAATATGAAATGGATGGAATTTCTCTGAGAAGAATTAATAAAGAGCACACACTTCAAGATGTTGGTTTCTCATCAGCGAGATCTTTTGACTTAGATTATTATTATCTCAAGATTGATACAAGTTCTGCTGGAAATGTTGCAGCACTACCACAAGGTCAAGTTGATAGAAGTGTGGCAACATCATTCCCACCACTTTATATTAATGAAACAAAATCTTCTGGTGGAACTAATGTTTATGCAACTCAAAATATTCCATTCGAAATTATACGACCAAATATTCAAACAATGAACTTACTTGGAACCGGTCTTTCCGCTTCAATCAGAACTGTAACTGGTTCGAGTGTTGATGGAAATGAAGAATCTTACAACGATAATGGATATGAACCAATTTCATTAACATCAAATAATTATCTCAATTCCCCAAGAATCATAGCATCAACTGTTAATGAGTCATCAGCATTAACCACACTTCCTGGAAATAAATCATTTACGATGAATATTAAGATGGATACATTTGATAGAAATGTATCTCCAGTGATTGATTTGGATAGAGTATCTGCAATTCTTATCAGTAATAGAGTTAATAGCCCTATTGAAAATTATGCAACCGACTTTAGAGTTTCTACTCTTGAAGACGATCCATCCTCATTTGTATATGCATCAAACTCAGTTGCACTTGAAGTTCCTGCTTCGTCACTTAAAGTGTTGGTAAGTGCATATGTCAATAGAATTGGCGATCTGCGTGCGTTCTATGCCATTATGGGCGATCCTACGGAAAAACCAATCTACTATCCATTCCCAGGATATAATAATCTTGATAGTCTGGGCAATGTCATTGATATTGCAAATAATGATGGTCTGTCAGATGTTAAAATTACCAAAACTGATAATCTTGCTAATCTGAGTCAGAATCTTGACTATAAAGAATATACTTTTACTATGAATAACTTATCAGACTTTAGATACTTTAGTATCAAACTGATTGGCGCTTCAACTGATATGGCTCATCCACCAAGATTAAAAGACTTGAGAGTTATTGCTCTTGCGTGATTATGAATACAAAATTTTCTAAGGTTGAGGGTTATACTAGTCTAGTTCGAGACAATTCTACAAATGCCATCCTTAATACAAATATGAGTGATTATCAAAATTATAAGAATTTAAAAAAAGCAAAAGAATCTGAAGGTCAAAAACTTCAGAAACTCGAAGATGACATGAATAGAATGAAAAATGATCTTGACGAAATTAAAAACCTTTTGAGGGCTATGACTTATGAATCCAAATAGTATTGAACTTACAAACTTAAATAAATGTTTTGAATATGAAAAGGTTGCCCGCGATATAGATAGTATAAGCGATATTGATGAATTAAAAAATCTCGCTAAATCGTTTGCAAAACTATATCTAAAGCAAGAAGAAGTTTTATCTGAACTCAAATGGCACAACCCAGCACTAGACAAGAACTGATTGATTATTGTAAAAGAAAACTGGGTTATCCAGTTTTAGAAATTAATGTTGCTGATGAGCAAATTGAAGATCTTGTTGATGATGCAGTTCAGTACTTCCAGGAACGCCATTTTGATGGCGTTTATCAAACGTACATGAAGTATAGAATTACTCAGGACGATATTGATCGTGGTAGAGCTAGAACTGGTGGCGTAGGAGT
>SXGQ01745011.1_pt1 | contig 23415 bp, 21 predicted proteins | sample 3178371 | NCBI WGS metagenome assembly SXGQ01 (sample SAMN11356859, study PRJNA531348) | freshwater metagenome | isolation source: freshwater sample F1-20 | place: China: Fuxian Lake, Yuxi | collected 2017-12-25 | reverse complement strand
CTTTGACGAACTCCTCCGAGTCATCGACTCGCTGCAGCTCACCGATGGCTACAAAGTTGCCACTCCGGCGAACTGGAAAGACGGAGACGACGTCATTGTCGTTCCGGCACTTTCTGACGAAGAGGCCACCGAGCGTTTCCCCAAGGGATTCAAGAAGTTGAAGCCCTACCTTCGCATCACCCCTCAGCCCAACCGCTGACAAACCTGCAACCGATGTACCAAAGGGGACGGGCGAGTGCCTGTCCCCTTCACGCGCTGAGGGCCTAGCCTTTCTCCCGTGACAACGACCACTTCTTCCCCCGCCGATACGTCAACTGCTGCTCATACCGAGAGCGTCACCAAGGTCTACGGAGCCGGCGACACGCTCGTCACCGCCCTCGACAACGTGAGCGTTTCGTTCGAGCGCAGCAAGTTCACCGCCATCATGGGCCCGTCCGGCAGCGGCAAATCAACCCTCATGCATTGCGTTGCCGGTCTCGACACCATCAATACAGGGCGGATCTTCATTGGCGACGTCGACCTGAGCGGCTTGAACGATAAGCAGCTCACGCGTATGCGCCGCGACACGATCGGTTTCGTTTTCCAAGCATTCAACCTCGTGCCAACACTGACCGCTCTCGAAAACATCACGCTTCCGATGGATCTCGCCGGTCGCGCTCCTGATCAGGAATGGCTTGACACAGTTGTCGCCACCGTCGGACTTGGGGATCGCCTCTCTCATCGCCCCAGCGAACTTTCTGGCGGACAGCAACAGCGCGTCGCTGTGGCTCGCGCACTCGCAAGTCAGCCCGCAATTATTTTTGCCGACGAGCCCACCGGCAATCTCGATTCTCGTAGCGGTTCAGAAATTCTTGAATTCATGCGCACCGCCGTTGACAAATTCTCGCAAACGATCGTGATGGTGACTCATGATCCGCTTGCCGCGAGTTACGCCGACCGTGTTGTCTTTCTCGTCGACGGCAAAGTCGTTGACGACTTGCAATCGCCCACCACAGATTCGGTGATCGATCGCATGAAGAACTTCGGAGCCTGACGTGCTGAAAGTGACGTTACGTGGGCTCATGGCCCACAAGGTTCGTCTCATCGCGACTGCTGTCTCAGTGCTGCTCGGCGTTGCGTTCATGTCGGGAACCCAGGTGCTTACTTCAAGCGTCAGCGCGAGCTTCGACAAAGTATTTGCTGACGTTTACGCATCAATCGATGTCGTTGTTCGTTCATCCAACGAAGTCGATACCCCATTTGGTCCGGAGCGGACACGAATCTCTGAAGCGGTGCTTCCCACTGTCAGCGGTGTCGCTGGAGTTGAAGCGGCCGAGGGGCAGGTTGTCGGTCAAATCAGAGTGCTCGACAAAGACAATCAGCCATTAGTGGCGGCACAAGGCCCGCCGAACTTCGGCCTCAACTGGCTTACGTCTCCAGCGCTCAATGGCTGGACCATTGTCGACGGAGCGCCACCTGTTGCCGCTAACGACATCGTTCTTGACGTAAAGAGCGCAAAAGACGGGAAGTACGCGGTTGGCGACACGGTCAACGTGTCTGTCACCAATGGCGTGCAGCCGTTCAAGGTCGCTGGCATCGCGAAATTCGGAAAACTTGAAACTTGGGGCGGTGCACAGGCCGCTCTGTTTTCCACCACCACTATTCAGACTCTGGTCGGCGAACCTGGGATGTACGACTGGATTTCCGTTGCAGGCCAAAACGATGAATCACAGACCCAACTGAGTGACGAGATCTCAAAAGTTATTCCAGCAGGAACTGAAGCAATTACCGGAGCAGAATTCACAGAAGAAAGTCAGAGCGCTTTCCAGAAGATCATCGGAATCTTCAGCACATTCCTCTTGGTATTTGCGCTCATCGCATTGTTTGTTGGTTCCTTCATCATCTACAACACCTTCTCAATCATCGTTGCGCAGAGAACTCGCGAGCTGGCGCTACTCCGTGCCGTCGGGGCGAGCCGCGGCCAGGTGTTGCGATCAATCGTCCTCGAAGCCTTCTTCGTGGGGCTTACCGCTTCCATCGTCGGTGTCGGTTGCGGAGTCCTATTGGCGATTGGACTCAACACGTTGATGCAGTCGATTGGCTTCTCGGGCCCCGATACGCCCATCGTTATCCCGCCAGTTGCAGTCTTCGTTTCCCTGCTTGTGGGAACAATCATCACCCTTGTATCTGCTCTCTTCCCAGCGCGTCGCGCGGCAACGGTTCCTCCGATCGCCGCAATGCGCGATGTCGCCGTGGATCGCACCGGCGCATCGAAGCTCCGTGTCGCATTCGGACTCATTCTTCTCGCACTTGGTGCATTCATGCTTTGGTTCGGGCTCAATGGCAATTCCGATTCCGGCCTTCAGATTATTGGTGGCGGAGCATTCTTCGTCTTCATTGCACTAGCTGTCGTAGGCCCAGTTATCGCAACGCCGTTTGCCAGTGTTCTTGGGTGGCCGCTTCAGAGGGCGAGTCGAATCACCGGGCGCCTCGCACGCGAAAACGCCATGCGAAACCCGCGTCGAACATCAACCACAGCCTCCGCCCTCATGATCGGGATCGGCCTTGTTGGCTTCATCGCAGTAACTGCTGAGTCAGTGAAGGCCTCCACCGTTGACGCGATCAATCAATCAGTCACCGGCCAATACGTGGTGACTACAGAAAGTTTCGGCCCAACCGCACTCCCACAATCAATGTCTTCCGACCTTGACCAAGTGCCGGGAGTTCGTGTTGCCGCCGGCATTAGCGCAACATTCGCCAATATCAACGACTCCGGCAAAATCATTCTCGCAGTTGATCCAGATGCGATCTCGCAGGTCATCGACTTCACCGATGTTGACGGATCCTTCGATTCGCTCGGAGTTGGCGAGATTGCGGCTTCGGAGAAACTCGCAGAAGACAAACAGCTCAAAATCGGCGATCCAGTCCAATTGGTCTTTCTTCAGGGTGGAGCCACGACCCTGAAGCTCACTTCGATTTACACAACCGAATTCCCCATTCAAGGTCCGGGCTGGATTATCTCTACCGATCAATTCAATACGTTGGTGCCGCCTTCGCAGCAAACGTATTCCGCGATTTACATCAAACTCGACGACACCTCTGCCGCTGGCGTCAATGCGGTACTTCCAGGGCTCAAAGCGGTAACTGACACCGTCCCGGGCGCCAAACTTCAGAACCTGGACGAATACAAAAAGGCTCAGACCGATCAGGTCAACCAATTCCTCCAAATCGTGTACGTCCTGCTGGCGCTCGCCCTCATCATCGCAATCGTTGGAGTGGTCAACACGTTGCTGTTGTCGGTCTATGAACGAACTCGCGAACTTGGCCTCCTTCGTGCGGTGGGCATGAGCCGTCGCCAAGTCCGTTCAACGATTCGCCTCGAGTCAGTAATCATCAGTTTGATGGGCACGCTCATTGGCCTCGTCATCGGAATCGTTTTTGGATGGGCGCTCGTGACTGCGCTAGCCGATGAGGGCATCACGTCGTTCGCGATTCCGTGGAGTCAGTTGTTCATCATCGTCATCATCGCGATCTTTGCTGGTGTTGGGGCTGCGCTCTATCCCGCACGCCGGGCAGCACGTCTCGACGTTCTCCGAGCGATCTCGAGCGACTGATGGCACACGATCCAGCACGCCTCGAACCCGAGATCACCACGTTCCTCACCGAACGTCATTTGGCGTCACTCACAACAATGCGCGCTGACAACACACCGCATGTGGTTGCCGTTGGATTCACCTGGGATTCTGACGAATCGCTCGTGCGCGTCATCACGTGGGCGGGAAGTCGCAAAGCTCGCAACGTTGCTGAGCGTCCCGGATCCCCGGCAGCCGTCTGTCAGGTTGATGGAGGGCGTTGGCTTTCGCTCGAAGGCACAGCGACCGTGACCAGCAATCCCGAACGAGTTGCGATAGCCGTCTCTCGCTACGCCCAGCGTTATCGGGAACCAAAACAACGCGACGACCGTGTCGTCATCGAGATCGCAATTACCCGGATTATGGGTCGGGGCTAACGACCCGTGGTCTTGAGCCACACCCGCCGTAGACTCCCGCTATGGCCGTGAACAAACAACGCGAATGGCATCCCGCTTTCGAGGAATATTGCGAGGCCATTTTTGAGTTGCGCGAAGACGAGGTCGATGTCATCCAAGCGCGTATAGCCGATCGTCTTGAAGTCTCTCGACCCGCGGTTTCGGAGATGATCCGTCGCATGGAAGGTGCGGGCCTCGTCGAAATCAACAGCGGCGTCATTCGCCTACTTCCCGATGGTCACGCGCTTGCCGAAACCGTTGTACGTCGCCATCGTCTCGCCGAACGTTTCCTTACCGACATGCTCGGTCTTTCTTGGGCAGAGGCCCACGACGAGGCCGGCCGCTGGGAACACGTCATCTCCCCAACCGTCGAAGTGGCCATGATGCGCGCGCTTGGCGATCCCACCACCTGCCCTCACGGAAACCCAATTCCTGGCACCGACTACCAGCCGCCCTCCGCGGTCACGCTCGACATGCTTGCCGTCGGACAGTCCTTCACGGTGTCTCGCATCCCAGAGGAACTCGAGTTCACACCCGGTCTCCTCGATTTTCTCGAGACTTCCTCACTGCTGCCCGGCCGTTCGGGGACGGTCACAGCAATTGCTTCAAAGGGCATAACTGTGGTGGAGATCGATGGCCAGACCGTCGAAATCAATCAATTCGCAACACAGCGAATTCTCGTCACAGCCGCCTAGAAGATCTCAATCCAGTAACGACGTAGGCAGATCGTCTTCATGAACGATTGCCAGGCGCTTCGTGGCCCGAGTGAGTGCGACGTACAACGCTCGGTTGCCTTGAGCTTGTTCGGCAACAATGAGCGACGGCTCGACCACAATCACTGCATCGACTTCGAGGCCCTTTACGAGTCCGACTTCAACAACGGTGACGCGATGTTCGAGACCATGACGAGTGGCGCGGCCAAACGCGATTCCCGCCGCTTCGAGACCATCGCAGACTTCATCGATGATTGATGACGCGCATACGACTGCAACCTGACCAGGATCAACTGCAGCGCGTTCAACTCGAGCCACCGCAGCAACCGTTTCTGCCAGACAGCCTGGCTCCGCTCGCTGGATGACTGGTTCGGCTCCGTCTTCACGAACTGAACGCGGCGGACGTAGATCGGGAGCAGCCCACCGAAGTACCCGCGCCGCGAGTTTCATGATTGGCGCTGGAAGGCGATAACCAAGCGTGAGTTCGTTTCGGCGGGGTTCACGCTTGGCCGGTAGGAGCGAAAGAATTTCGTCCCAGGATTCGTGCGCCCACTGGCCGGTGGCCTGAGCAATGTCGCCGACAACAGTCATCGAGCCATTCAGCGAGCGACGCTCGAGCATGCGCAGCTGCATTGGCGAAAGATCCTGCGCTTCATCAACCACGATGTGGCCGTAGGTACGAATTTCGTCGTCATCATTTGCTTCGCCGTGGCGGCGACGGCGGGGCTTCGGCCCAAGCAACGAGCGGGCCTCGTCGAGCAAAGGAGCGTCGTCGTGAGTCCAGTCGATTTCGCCAATCGATTCGGAACGCTCGCGATACAGCGACTGCCATTCGGCTTCTGACAACAACGTTCCCGCAGCATTGCGCAACAACCCGCGCGCACCGAAGAGGTCGTGCAGGAACTCCGCAGGAGAGAGGGTCGGCCACATCCATTCGAGAGCTTCGCGAATGGCGGGATCTCGACGCAGGCGTTCACGAACTTCAGAGGCAGCAATTTCCCCTCGACCGGAAAGTGCGAGTTCGGCATAGAGCTCGTTTTCAACGTACTTACGCGCTGGATTGTGGCGGCGATAGCGCCGACGAGCATCGGAAATGATCTGTGCGCTTCGCGAGCGCGAGACCGTAAGGCGTTGCAAACCGTAACCAATGACCAAATCTGAACGTAATGATCGTTGACGATCGCGAATAGCTCGCGAAAGGTACGACACCATTCGCGGGTCGCCCTTCACGCGAGATGTAAGCCCCACGTCGTAATGGCGAATGCTCACGTCGGGAACAAGATCGGCAAGCACAGCGAGTTCAACGCCGGCTTCACCGAGCGATGGAAGTACTTGTTCGATGTAGCCAAGGAACAAACGGTTTGGACCAATAACGAGAACGCCTTGGCCTTCGAGTGGGAATCGATGCGTATAGAGCAAGTACGCAGCGCGATGCAGTGCAACCACGGTCTTACCCGTACCCGGCCCGCCCTGAACAACAAGAACTCCCGGAAGCGGAGCGCGAATGATTTCATCCTGCTCGCCCTGAATCGTTGCGACGATGTCGCCGAGGCGACCCGTGCGAGCCGTTTCGAGTGCCGTGAACAACGCACCTTGGCCGCGAACAACTTCGCCGGCCTCAATTTCTCCGACGGGCATACCCAAGCTCGCCAGGGTTGCCCCGAAGAGTTCATCTTCGACACCCAACAATCGACGGCCGCGAGTTGCGAAATGGCGTCGCCGGGCCAGCCCCATCGGTTGCCGGCCGGTTGCTCGGTAGAACGGTTCGGCGACTGGCGCGCGCCAGTCGACAATGACCGGATCCTGCGCCGAATCACTGACTGCAATCCGACCGATGTAGAAGCTCTCCATCTGTTCATCAGGAGATTCGGCTTCGCGATCAATACGACCGAAGCACAAAGCCGCATCTCCTAACTGGAGTTGGGTCAGACGGTTGAAAACGGTTTCGTGGATCACTTCGCGCTCAAAGCGCGCCTGCTCAGTGCCACCTCGACCAACCTCGACCATCGACGTCAGGCGAGACGCGGCCTGCCGCGACAGTTCAAGACACGCATAGGCGTGATCGATATAGGCCTGTTCGGCATCGAGATCGGGGTGTGGGGCCATGGGCTCGGTCTGAGAAGTGAGAGTCCTTCGTCGAACCGCTGGAAATCTCCAGCGGGGCTCAGAAGGGGGTTCTTCACTTTAGCGGCCCCCCGCCGATTGACCTCAGGCCGCCGGATTCTCCCTACCGAGGCCTTATCGGTAGCGTGGCCCCGTGACCGATGCAGCCACCTCCCCTCTTCCGCCCTTTCTGCGCGCCTGCCGCGCCATACCCGGCGGACCTGGCGATCGCGTGCCGGTGTGGTTTATGCGCCAGGCCGGTCGATCGCTTCCCGAATATCGATCCATCCGCGGATCGGGCAGCATTCTCGACGCCATCGCTGATCCCGAGCTTTCCGCCGAGATCACCATGCAGCCAGTGCGGCGCTACGACGTCGACGCCGCCATTCTTTATTCCGACATCGTCGTGCCCGTTGCCGCAATTGGTTTCGGCGTCGATGTCGCCCCTGGCATTGGGCCCGTCGTTGAGCGGCCGTTCACTCGGGCCGCCGATCTCGAACGGCTCCGGCCACTCGACCCCGAGGCCGACACGCCCTATGTGCTCGAAACTGTGCGCATCCTCGCTCGTGAACTTCCCGTTCCGTTGATTGGTTTCGCCGGCGCACCGTTCACCGTTGCGAGTTATTTGATTGAAGGTCAACCGTCGCGCACCTACACGCGAACCAAAGCTCTGATGTACGGCGATCCCAACCTTTGGCACAAGTTGATGGAACGACTTTCCGATCTCGCCATTGTTTCATTGCGTTCGCAAATTGAGAACGGTGCTGTTGCATTGCAGATCTTTGATTCATGGGCCGGGACCCTGAGTGCTCCTGACTACGAGAAATTCGTTCTTCCTCATAGCCAACGAGTGTTTGCAGAAGTCGCTGACCTCAACGTGCCCCGAATTCATTTCGGTGTTGGAACGGGCGAGTTGCTCGGCCTCATGGCCAAGGCTGGCGCCGATGTCGTCGGCGTCGATTGGCGAGTTCCACTTGATGTCGCTCGCACACGCGTGCCGGCAAACATTGCGCTTCAAGGAAACCTTGATCCTGCGCTTGCGTTTGCGCCGTGGGATGTTGTTGCGGAAGCGACTCGCGATGTTCTGCGCCGCAATGCCGGCAACCCTGCACATATCTTCAACCTTGGTCACGGCGTCATGCCCGAAACAGACCCAACCGTTCTTGAGCGCGTCGTCGAACTTGTTCATAACGAAGGTCGCTGCGATGGAGTTGCATCATGAGTGCTGAACCAAAACTTGGTCTCGTCGTAATGGCCTACGGAACGCCACGTACGACCGAAGATATTGAGCCGTACTACACACATATCCGTCGTGGCCGAGCGCCAGAGCCACAACAGCTCGCCGATCTCATTTCTCGTTACGACGCCATCGGCGGCATCTCGCCACTAGCCAGTCTCACCGAGGCACAGCGCGCTGCGCTCGAATCCGCGCTTGAGTCGCGGATGCCTGGTGCATGGAACGTGGTGCTCGGGCAGAAGCACGCCACTCCATTCATTGAAGATGGTGTCGCCGAACTCGCCGATGCCGGTATAACCGAGGCCGTTGGATTGGTGCTCGCTCCGCATTTTTCAGGCTTCAGCGTGGGCGAATACCAGCGCCGCGCTGCCGAAGCGGGTATCGAGCGTGGACTCACCATGCACGGCATTAACAACTGGCACCTCGAACAGGCCTATCTCAATTTCCTCACTGCCGCCGTTCGCGATGCGCTCACTGAACTTCCTGAACGCACGACAGTGCTGTTCACCGCCCATTCGCTTCCGGAGCGAGTGTTGGAAAATGATCCATACCCCGACGAACTCGCAGCAAGCGCCACATATGTCGCCGAACAACTCGGACTCAAAAGTTGGTCGCTCGGTTGGCAAAGCGCGGGCCGCACGCCAGAACCATGGCGCGGTCCTGACATTCTTGAGGAACTTCAACGCATCGCCACTGAAGGATCAGCCGATGGCGTGCTGGTGTGTGCACAAGGCTTCACCGCTGACCATCTCGAAGTTCTGTACGACCTCGATATCGAAGCCGCAAAGGTCGCAACCGACCTTGGGCTTGCATTTGGGCGCACCCGTTCGCTGAATGCTGATGAGGTCGTTATGAACGCACTCGCCGATCTCGTCGTCGCTCAGATTCAATGACAAACCGTCGACGTGTCGTCGTTGTCGGAGCCGGCATCACCGGTCTGACTGCGGCGTTCACGTTGGCAACGCAACGGCCCGACATCGACGTCGTTGTTGTTGAAGCCAGCGAGCGCGTCGGCGGGAAGATTCTCACCACGCCATTTGCAGGTCGGCCGGTCGATTGCGGAGCCGACGCGTTTCTCGCGCGAGTTCCTGAAGCGCTTGATTTGTGTCGGGAACTCGGCCTCGACACGATCCTCACCTCACCTTCCCAGAAGTCGGCTTACGTATGGGTCAACGGCGGCCTCAACCGATTGCCCGCCGGTCTTGTTCTTGGCGTTCCCACCGACCTTGATGCACTCGCTACTTCTGGAATCGTCAGTTCAGAAGGGATTGCGCGCGCGGCTGAGGACCTCACTCGTACTGAATGGATCGACAGAGCCAATGGTTCTGACCCCAATGGCGCCGATGATCAATCAGTTGGCGAACTTATTCGAGCTCGTCTTGGCGATGAAGTTCACGAGAAGTTGGTGTCACATCTTCTCTCTGGCGTGAACGCAGGCGATGCCGATCATCTCAGTCTCGCGGCGGGTGCTGCACAGATCGCAGTGGCTGCTCGTAAGTCACCCAGCCTCATCACTGCGCTGCGTGAGCAAACGACCGCGGCACAGCACCACCCCGACGCGCCGGTCTTCCACGGCATCCCGGTGGGCACTCAGACACTCACCGATCTGATCCTCGCCCGACTCACACAAGCCGACGTGCCCGTTCATCTTTCATGCCCTGTTTCCTCCATTGCACCCACTAGCGGCGGTTGGACAGTGACAACGCCGCTCGGCGCAATCGCCGCCGACGAGATCATCCTTGCGACTCCCGCGCACCCGACCGCACGCCTCCTCGAGTCAATCGCCCCCGAGACCGCTGGCGATCTCGCATCAGTTGAGTACGCATCTGCCGCCATGGTCAGTCTCGCCGTTTCGAAAAAATCCCTCGGTATTCCGCTCGATGCCAGTGGCTTTCTGGTGGCCCAGACCGATCCGCTGCCCACCCTCACCGCGTGTTCTTGGGCATCGGCCAAGTGGGCCCACCTCGACGATCCCGAGGTGGCCATCCTTCGCATCTCTGCCGGCAAACACGGCGATACCCATGCTCTTGATCTCGACGATTCCTCGCTCGTTGAAGCCCTTGGTATCGACCTCGACACCACGATGGGAATCACTGCCCCACCAATCGAATCGCGAGTGACTCGCTGGATTGATGGGCTTCCGCAGTACCGACCTGGTCATCCGGCCCGAATCGCAGCATGGCGCGCCGGGGTGAGCGACGAAGCTCCCGGCATCCACCTCGCTGGTGCCGCCTATGACGGTCTTGGTCTCCCGGCGTGTATTCGTCAGGGCCGCCAGGCCGCTTCCAGCATCGCCTGAGCAACCGTTCTGCACCGAGCGATCTCAAATGACATCTCATTCCGCCCGACTGTGACATAAAATCTCATCGGTATTTCCCCTGTTCAGAGCGGTTTTGCTACAGAAATATTGCGGATGCGTTGCGAGACTGCGATGAAACCGCAACACTTTCGTAACAATGAGCACGAACCCCCTTGGCCGGATCCGCCTCGTTTCTTCCCTGACCCTCGTCCCCGTCATGGTGGTCGCCCTTCTCACCTTCGGGCTCTGGGTTCACCCAAGTTCGACCTCAGCGCTTCCCGCCACTTCACCAGTCGCTGAGGTCTCCTTCCTCCCGATCGTGGCCACCGAGGATCTCGCCAGCACCAAGCCCATTCCTGAAAGCGGTCCGGCGCTGACTGCCGCCGTTTGGCGCATGGCGATCGGCCAGGCCGTTGTCGACGCTGGCGAAACCAAGCTTGGCGCGCCCTATGTGTATGGCGCCGGCGGCCCCAACGCCTTCGATTGTTCCGGATTCACTCGCTGGGCCTGGATGCAGCTTGGCGTTGAACTCCCGCACAACTCCGGCGCCCAATGGGCTGGCGTCGAACGCATTGCCCTCGATCAACTCGAATCCGGCGACCTCGTCTTCAATTGGGGTCCCGGCGGCGGACCGCCCGGCCATGTTGGGATCTACGTTGGCGACGGCATGATGATTCACTCACCGAACAGCTCAGGTGTGGTGCGCTATGACTCCATCAACTGGTGGACTGGCGCAACAACTGCAGCTGGAAGGGTTCGATGACCAACACATTGCGAAGCATTCGCCGAGGGCCGACAACGCCCGAACGCCTGCTCGTACTCATTCCTGGTTATGGCGATAGGCCCGAGCCGTTCCTTGATCGCGCGTCAATGTTTGATCCGAACGAGCAATGGCTGGTCATTGTCGTCGAACCACAAACACCAAGCGAGCGCGGCCCCTACTGGTACGACGTCGATGAAAACGGTCCCGACCCCGATGCTCTTGCATCAGCGCTCACTGCTATCGATTCGTTGTGTGCCGCGCTGCTCGCCGAAACCAAACTCAGCCAAGATGAACTCGTGATCGCTGGATTTTCTCAAGGTGGCGCACTTGCACTCGCACACCTTGTTGATCCCACTTCTACGGTGACTCCGCGCGCTGTTGCCGCTCTCGCGTCTTACCTTCCGAGTCGCAATCAAGAACTGATTGATCTTTCTCGCGCGTCACAACGGCCTGTCCTCTTCGCCCATGGCGAGGAGGACGAGCTCGTCGAACCAATCCGAGGTCGTTCAGCATCAAAGGCACTCCATCGTGCCGATGCAGTCATCACTTGGGTCGAGGTAAACGGTGGGCACCGCTTCGACACGCCTCTCGCCAGCGAATTGGCAGCATGGCTTGATGCGCTTTCCCGGGGTGAACTCCCGCACGCTCCCCCGATCTGACCAACACCCATCTCGGCGGTAAGGATGAAGGTCTCGTAACGAGAACGGACTGTTGATGACTCCCGATCCCCCCGCAGACACTTCAGGCGAGAAACCAAAGCCCGACATTTATGCGCGCATCATGCGTTTTGCGCCGCTCTACGTCATCGTCTTCTGCATCGGCATTCTTGTTCTTGTTGCGTTTATTCGTCCGTTCAAGTCCCCAGAACCCACACTGCTGTTTCGTTCTGAACTTGTTGGAGCAGCAAACGATCCAACCGGGGCGTACTTCCTTCTACAAAACGCTGGCGGTTCTGACACCTTGATTGGCGCCTCTTCAACTGCGGCCGCTTCGGTCGTGCTGCAAATCATCGACCCCACCACAACCACCAGCACTCCTGAAGCCGCTTCGATTGGTGGGACCTACATGACGGTAGAACGCATCGATATCCCTGGTTTCACCGATATGAAGTTCATCCCGGGAGGCAACCAGCTACTCCTGAGCGGACTCACTTCCCCGCTGACCATCGGCCAAAAGATTCCGATCACTCTGCAATTCGAGCGAGCCGGCGCCATCACCATCGAGGCAGAGGTCCAGCCCTACACCGTCATCGCCGACCGCATTCTGCCGCCGCGCCTAAAGCTTCAAGGGCAGTAACCCCCAAGAATCGTTGAGGCCCCCCGGACTCGGTTTGCGAAACCTGCCGAACTCCTCCATAATGAGAATGCTTCTCATTCCCACTATGGAGTCACCATGACCCGCACACCGTCCTTGCCCACACCTCATAAGCGCTCTGCAACCTTTGCGTTGCTGGCCCTCCTCTCCGTACTGGGACTTCTCGCCTCATGCGGAAGTGACTCGAAAGACACCACATCATCAACATCGACAGTCATCGACTCGAATCGACCACTCGTGATTGCGACCACGCCAATCCTCGGCGACCTTGTCCGTCAGGTGGGTGGCGACGAGGTCAACGTTGAGGTCCTTATTCCACTCGGCGCTGACCCGCATGATTTTGAACCTTCGGCAGCACAGGCCGCGCGATTGCGAGACGCCTCGTTGATCGTGGCGAACGGTCTCGGGCTCGAGGAACGTCTCGAGTCAGCGCTTGATGGGGCAGAAAAAGATGGCGTGCCCGTTTTCGAGGTAGCCGAACAACTTGATCCGCTCGCCCTCGGACTCGATGAGAAAGAGGAACACTCCGAAGAAGAGGATGAACACGGCCACGCAGAAGAAACACCCGCCGAAAAAGAAGAAGACGGTCATGGCACCGAGGATCCCCATGTTTGGTTGGATCCAGAACGGATGGCCACAGCGGCATCTCTTGTCGCAACCCAACTCGCAGCAACAACCGGACTCGATGCCGCGCCATTCCAGCAACGAGCAGCAACCTACGCCGATGCCGCTCGTGCCGCTGAAACCGAAGCGCGCGCACTCCTTGCCGGACTGCCCGCCGACCAGCGCAAACTCATAACGAATCACGACGCCCTCGAATACTTCGCCCAACGTTTCAACCTCGAGGTCATCGGGACGGTCATCCCCGGAGGTTCGACTCTGGCCGAACCCAGTGCTGCTGACCTCAGCGACCTTGTCACACTCATCAAAGCGAACAATGTGAAGGCGATCTTCTCGGAAAGCACCGTTTCTTCGAAACTGATCGAATCGCTCGCCCGCGAAGTTGGCTCTCAAGTCAGCGTGGTCGAGCTTTCCACCGACACACTTGGTGAGCCGGGAAGCCCGACGGCGACCTACCCCGGTCTCATCGTCACAACTGCTCGCCTTATCGCCAATGGACTCAGCGGACGCTGAAGATCCTGCTTCCAACGAATGCAGGCTCTAGCCTCCGAGGACTGTGGATTGGCTGACCGAACCCTTTCAGTATGAGTTCATCCTGCGAGCACTGCTCGCAGGATCTCTCGCTGCAATCGCGTGCTCGCTAATCGGCACGTGGGTCGTGATTCGCGGCATGTCGTTCATGGGTGATGCGCTTGCCCACGGAGTGCTTCCCGGTATCGCAGTCGCGTTCATCATCGGTATCGACATTGCAATTGGCGCGTTTGTCTCGGCCATCGTGATGGTGATTGGCATCAACCTGGTAAATCGATCTTCAAAGCTGTCGACCGATACGGGCATCGGGCTGCTCTTTGTTGGCATGCTTGCGCTCGGTGTTGTCATCATTTCTCGCACCCGTTCATTCTCCGGAGATCTCACGTCGTTCCTCTTCGGCTCCGTATTGGGTGTAACGGACCCTGACATCTGGCTTCAGTCCGTGGCTGCCGTATTCACGTTGGTCGCCGTTATTACATTCCACCGTTTGTTTTTGGCGCTTTCGTTTAATCCAGAAAAAGCCGCCACCCTCGGAATGCGTCCGCGCCTTGCTCACTTCGCAATGCTCACGCTCATCGCCATCGCCATCGTCGCATCGTTCCGAACTGTGGGAACACTTCTTGTGTTCGGCCTACTCATTGCGCCACCAGCGACAGCTGCACTTCTCGTTCGTCGCGTTCCCGCAATGATGGCCACCGCGTGCTTCATCGGCGTTGCATCAATCTTTATTGGACTACTCATCACCTATCACTTCGACACGGCCGCGGGCGCAACGATGGCTGGCACCGCAGTCGGGATCTTCTTTGTTGTGCTTGCGCTTCGAGAACTCGCGCTTCGCATTGGTCGTCGGACGCAACTACAACACGTCTAGCTCAATGATTGATCCGCGCACTCTGCGAGCCATTCTCCGAGCTGTTATCGCAGGACTCTGCCTCGCCGCTTCGGTTCCTCCCTGGGGCTGGTGGCCGCTTGCATTTCTCGGCATCGCGATGTGGGATCGACTGTTGCGCAACGCGAAACCGCGAGCTCGCATGCTCCGCTCCATCGTGTTCGCCGCTGCGTGGTTCACTCCGTCGATGTTGTGGATGGTTGATCTCACTGCTCCCGGGTACGTCATTGCCATCCTGGTCTTCAGTCTCTACGTAGGTGTTGCGGGACTTGCAGTGCCAGGACGTGCCTCATCTACATGGGTGCGGTGGCTTGCCCTTCCCGCCGCGTTCACGTTGGCCGAAGCCGCTCGGTGCACGTTTCCCTTTGGTGGAGTTCCACTCGCAACAACCGCTATGGGTCAGGCAAGCGCTCCACTTGGCCAGATTGCCCGCGTGCTCTGTGCCGTTGGGGTGACATTCACGGTCGCCGTCATTGGCGTTGCGTTGTCAGCGGCATGGGAACGACGTCACGTCGTTGCCGCCGCCGCGCTCGCCGGGGTTATTGCGCTTTGGCTCGCTGCAATCGTCGCACCGACTGGCCATGACATTCGCACCATCAACGCCGCAGTTGTTCAGGGCGGCGGACCACAAGGAACGCGCGCAAGTGAAACTGATCCCCGCGATGTCTTTGATCGACATGTCGAAGCCACTTCGCTGGTCACGAAACCAGTCGACCTCGTTGTTTGGCCCGAAAACGTTGTTGCCGTTGACTCACTACTTACAACTGCAAGAGAAAACGCTGAGCTCTCTGCTTTGGCCAAAAAACTCAACACCACTCTTGTCGCCGGAATTACAGAGGATCTCGATTCATCAAGCTTCGCAAACGCGTCGATTGTCTATCTCCCAGATGGCAGCACCGGAGAGCGATACGACAAGGTCCGTCGCGTTCCGTTCGGTGAATATGTTCCCCTTCGTTGGCTCATTGAAAGCGTTGCCGGTTCAAACACCGGCATTCCTGTTCGTGAGGCTCGAGCTGGCACTGAACCAGCGATCGTCCGCACGCCTGCCGGCGACTTGGCAATCGCCATTTCTTGGGAAATCTTCTTCACTAATCGAGGACGAGACGGTGTACTGCAAGGTGGGCAGATTCTCCTTAATCCCACCAACGGTTCGAGTTACTGGCTCACTCAGGTGCAAACGCAACAAGTTGCTTCAAGTCAACTCCGCGCAATTGAAACTGGTCGTTGGGTTCTACAAGCCGCTCCAACTGGTTTCTCCGCAATCGTCAATCCTTCAGGAGACGTTGTGGAGCGAACGTCAATTTCGGAACAAGCAGTACTACAACAAGACGTCATGCTCCGATCGGGCGACACGATCGCAACCGCCATTGGTCCGATGCCCATCATTTGGTTATCTGGGATCCTGCTCGCACTCTCTTGGTGGTTCGCGACCAATCAGTTCCAAGTCATACGTTCGAGACTCAAACCTCGACAAGCGTGACTGACCCCATCGACTACGTCGACCAAAACTCCCGTTCCACCCTCTAAATGACTGCTCTCACCCAGATAGTCTCGCCCCGATAGGGCCTGTGGACAACGATCTAGCCCTGTCTTGACCTTTGTCAAGATTCCCGACGAAACTTGACGACCCATGTCTCCCCGCCCCGAATCCTCCGGGCGCACCGATCTTGCCGCTGACGGCGAGCTCCCCCTGCGCATTGCTTTCCTTACCTACCGAGGAAAGCCCCATGTCGGCGGTCAGGGCGTGTACACCCGGCACCTCACCAAGGCCCTCGTTGATCTCGGCCATGAGGTCGAGGTCTTGGGCGGTCAGCCGTACCCAATTCTTGATCCCCGGGTGCCACTCGTAGAACTTCCTAGCCTCGATATTTACAACGATGCGTATCCGATGCGCCTGCCGTTGCCATTTGAAATCAAGAACCTCGGCGATGCCATCGAAGTCGGCAGTTTCATGGCCGGATCATTCCCCGAGCCCCTTGCATTCAGTTTTCGCGCTTGGCAGCACCTACGCACTCGAGTTAACGAATTCGATCTCGTCCAGGACAACCAGTGCCTTGGCTATGGCTTGCTCGGCATGGAACGTGACGGGCTCCCAGTCCTGGCCACGATCCACCACCCCATCACCGTCGATCGTCGTCTTGAGATGGAACACGCCGAGACTGCATGGAAGCGATTCTCGAAGGGCCGCTGGTACGGCTTCACCAAAATGCAAACTCGTGTCGCATCACGTATGCCTCGTGTCATCACGGTGTCGCAGAACTCTCTTGCAGACATTCATGCTGATCAGAACGTTCCGCTCGATCGACTTCACGTTGTTCCCGTTGGCGTTGATCAGGAATTGTTCAAACCGATCCCCAGCGTTCAGCGCATTCCTGGCCGCCTCATCACTACTGCGAGTGCTGACGTCACAATGAAGGGCTTGCGTTATCTCCTTGAGGCAATCGCCAAACTTCGCACCGAACGTCACATCGAACTCGTCGTTATCGGTCGCCTCAAAGAAGGCGGACCTTCGGCTCGCATTATCGACGAACTCGGACTTCGAGACGCAGTCACCTTCATCACGGGTGTGCCCGAAGAGCGCATCATTGAGCTCTACTCCGAAGCTCAGGTCGCTGTCGTTCCTTCGCTGTATGAAGGCTTCTCCCTTCCCGCCATTGAAGCCATGAGCTGCGGCGTTCCGCTTGTTGCCACCAGCGGTGGTGCGCTTCCTGAAGTTGTTGGAAACCACAACGAAACTGCACTCGTCGTTCCCCCCGGCGACAGCGAAGCCCTTGCGGCGATGCTGCGCACTGCGCTCGATGATCCTGCCTTGCGCGACCGCATCGGTGCCGCTGGCCGCCAACGCGTCATCGATCGCTGGACATGGCACCACACCGCGACCGGCACGGTTGAGCACTACCGCGCACTGCTTGCGGAGACCCCGCACATTCAGGCCCGCCGACCCGGCGGCGCTGGTGCCGCCCCACGTTTCCAGCGCTCGCGCGTCACGCTCCCAGGATCCTGACCAGTGCTGACCGCCGACTACGACCGTTTGGGCCTTCGCCCCGGAGACCGCTTGCTCGATCTGGGCTGCGGCTTTGGTCGTCACGCGTTCGAAGCACTGCGCCGCGGTGCACGAGTTGTGGCCTGCGATATGGCCGTTCCCGAACTTCAACAGGTTGCTGCGACGACGTCAGCCATGAAAGACGCTGGCGAAATTGCACCAACGATTTCGTGCACGTCAGTTGCTGGCGATGGAACCAAGCTTCCTTTCACTGATGCATCTTTTGATCGAATCATTGCGTCCGAAGTTATGGAACATGTTCCTGATGACAACGCAGCACTCTCCGAGTTCATTCGAGTACTGCGTCCCGGCGGCACAATTGCCATCACTGTTCCTGCTGAATTTCCAGAAAAGATTTGCTGGAAACTTTCCGATGAGTACTACGCACCCAAATCGGAAGGTGGACACGTTCGCATTTACTCCGAGGCTGACCTTCGCCTAAAGATGAAGAACGCCGGACTCATTCTTGGAAGTTCCCATCGTGCCCATGCACTGCACTCGCCCTACTGGTGGCTTCGTTGCGCGGTTGGCCCAAGGAATGACACCAATGCTGCGGTCAAGGTGTACACAAAGTTTCTTGAGTGGGACATCATGTCCGCTCCTCCGCTGACCCGACTCACCGAAAAGGCGCTCAACCCGGTGTTGGGGAAGTCGCTTGTTGTCTATGCGACGAAGCCGATCCGACACGCCGCGATGGCAGGTGCAAAATGAACGAGATTCCCTACGTTGACGACATCATCACTGCTGCACAGATTCGTCAGACCGCCGAAGCAATTGCCGATTGGCAACAGCCCAACGGAATGGTGCTTTGGCATCCAGGCGGTCACGCCGATCCGTGGAATCACATCGAGGCGGCAATGGCGCTCGATCTTGCGGGAATGCGCACCGAGGCTGAGCGCGCCTACCAGTGGCTTGCCGACATCCAGCGTCATGACGGTTCTTGGCACCAGTACTACCTCGCCGACGGAATCGAACAAGACAAACTTGATGCCAACACAATTGCGTACATCGCTGCAGGTGTTTGGCATCACTGGCTCGTTGCTCGCGACCCCGGCTTTGTCGAAACAATGTGGCCGGTTGTTGAAAAAGCAGTCGAGTTTGTTCTTGACCTGCAAACCCCTCGCGGCGAAATCCTTTGGGCCCGTCACGCCGACGGCACACCTTGGTCGTTCGCTCTGCTCACCGGTTCCTCGAGCATCTGCCACAGCCTTCGTTGTGCGATTGCGATTGCGGAACTTCTTGGTCATGAACGTCCCGACTGGGAACTCAGCGCAGCACGCTTGGCCCATGTCATCCGACAGCACTGTCTCGGCAATGCCCCTGATGCATTCGCCCCCAAAGCCCGCTGGGCGATGGACTGGTACTACCCCGTTCTTGGGGGCGTTCTCACACGCACCGAAGCTCGCGCGCGACTCGACGCTCGTCGAGACACCTTTGTTGTCGAAGGACGCGGCGTTCGTTGCGTTAGCGACCGGCCTTGGATCACCGCAGCCGAAACCTGCGAGTGCCTCATCGCCGAGTTGTCAGTAGGGAATCGTGAACTTGCTCTGCGACTGTTTGCTTGGGCCCAGGAACTTCGGTGCGAAGACGGTCACTACTGGACCGGCATCGTGTTCCCCGACGAGGTGCACTTCCCCGCCGATGAACGCACGACCTACACCGATGCCGCAATCATCCTTGCCGCCGATGCACTGAGCCGTACCTCTCCCGCATCAGGATTGTTCATCGACCATGACGCGCTTCCGCCGTTGGTTGAAATCGATACCGACGATTCAATCAGCGATCGAGCCGACTGACTCTCGTGTCTTCAGCGCGGACAACAGTTGTCACCGCGCTCGTCGATCTCCAGTCTCGCGAGTCAAGTGACCGTCGAGACATTGATTGGTACCTGACGCGCTGCAGCGGGGTCCTCTCAACGCAACACCCATTAGTTGTTTTTACCGAGCCTCAACTCGTAGAACCGCTACAAGAAATTCGTCATCGCCTTGCTCCAGACTCTTCGACTCGAGTCATCAGCCTTCCCTTCGATCAATTCCCCCGAACACGCGATATCCCGACGATCACAGCGGCATTCGATGCGGGACGACGTCCACCAACTGCCTCTAGCCCAGTGAAGGACACTCCCGACTACATCGCTCTCGGTTGGTCGAAGCCGGGACTACTTGGAGTGGCTGCCAACCAAGACTGCTTTGGATCGAAAATGTACTGGTGGGCAGATATCGCCCTTCTCGAAGTTGCACAGCCTCTTGAGGGAGAGACGTTCGACAGACTTCTTGAATCGAGCGACTGCGAACTACACGCAAATGTTCTCTGGGAAACAGACCCATCTGAATACGAAGACCGAGGTCGGTTCTACAGAGAGACGCCTTTCTCAAAGGTTGCTGGAGGCCTTTTCGGAGTATCGGCCAACAACGTTTCTCGTTTCAGTAACGACTTCGACCGAGAAGTTGACCAATGCCTTGCGTCGGGATGGCCAACGATCGATGAAGTGATTCTGGGCGTAGTCGTCGATCAACACCGCGACAACGCCGAATTGTCCTACGGCCCGTGGGAAACATTGCTTTCGAATTTCCGCGAACCACGCATAGCCGCATGGCATCGCCTTCGTCTCCTACGGGACTGCCACAATCGCGCTTTACATGAACGTGCCCGCAGGCACTACGAACAGCTCGACTCCGCTTGGAAGAGTGGTCGCATTGATCTCGGAATCGAAGAGCAGCAAGTGCTCCGTGACCTAGGGCATTAGTTGCGGCGCAGTACCCGCAATGACCCTGTCGCTGAGATATCGGTGAACTCACCGGACTTGATCGCCCGGCAATAGATCTCATACGGGGGACGACCACCATCGGCAGGGTCGGGGAAGACGTCGTGGATGGCGAGAATTCCGCCGGCTTCGATCCAGGGAGTCCAGAGTTCAAAATCGCGATGCGCCGGTTCAGAGCCATGCCCACCGTCAATAAACAGAAACGACAGTGGGATCGCCCATCTTGATCCGACAGTCGGCGAATCACCCACAAGCGCAACGACGGTTCCTTCAAGACCCGCATCGAAAATTGTGCGACGGAATCGCGGCAACGTATCGATCACACCAACTTCGGGGTCGACGAGATCAGGCTCATGCCATTCCCAGCCGGGCTGGTTTTCTTCAGAACCGCGATGGTGGTCAAGCGCAAAAAGGATCGTGTTGCGCTCTTTCGCTGCCGAGCCGAGGTAAATCCCCGACTTGCCGCAATAGCTTCCAATCTCAAGCATGGGAGCGGCGCTATCGGAAACAAGTAGTGCGGCTTCGTGAAGCGCCACACCTTCATCAGGGGGCATGAATCCACGAGCGGCTTCGGCAGCAGCCTTCATTACCGAATCCATCATTCAGTCCTCGTCGGGAGTGTCATCTTCGAAAACTTCAACGTGGAACAACTTGTCGAGCACGAAGAAACGGATAACCCAAAGAACGCCGAACGAAAGCAACTGAACGAAGTTGATGATCAACTTGGCATCGGTAAACCGATGGACCGTCCAAATTGCGACAGTCGAAAGAAGCAACCCGGCGACCGTGAAGAGCCAGAACGGAAGTACTTCTTTCTTCCAATGGCTCTTGCCGCGTTTTCCCCACACCCACGCGCGGTTCATGTAATAGGCCGGAACAGCAGAAATAGAGACGGCGACGACGTTTGCCCAACTTGGGCGCATGACACCCTGCAGGGCCAGAAGCAGACTTTGCCCAACGACAACATTGACAACGGCTACGAGGGCGTAGCGAAGCCCTCGAGTCCGGATTGAGAAAACAATCTTTCCGAGGACCCCGAAGGTTTCAGGAAGCGGCGTCACCGTACGCGAGGACGCGGGGAACTCCTGATTGATTTCGTGGCCCATCAGGGGGCACTCCTCGCGTTTGGGTCGGACCCCACCCTAGTTGCCACCTGCGGTAGCCCTGATCCGTTCGTTGTTGCCAGATTGACCCGAATCAAAGAGCGTTTGCTCGAACGATGCTGCTCAACCATTCGCCGCTTGGCTTCACTGTGCGTCGCTGAGTTGCGCGATCTACTTCGATGATCCCGAAACGGGGTCGATAACCGAATGCCCATTCGAAGTTATCCATGAGGCTCCAATAGGTGTAGCCCCGCACGTCAATGCCATCGGCAATGCACGACAGAACGCCTTGGAGCGCGCTCTGTACATAGTGAATGCGCTGCGGATCATCATTCGTGCCGATTCCGTTTTCGGTCACGAGCAATGGAACCGAGCCTTCGGTGTAGTCCCACGCGCGCCGCAAACATGCGCCAAGGGACTCCGGCCAAAACTCATAGCCCATCGGAAGGGTTGGAACACCTTCTTCGCCACCCAGCACGCTCCTGGCACCAACTCGCGTGCGGCTATAAACCTGCACGCCCAGAAAGTCGTCCTTGCCAACAATGTCGAGAAACTGGTCTTCTGACACCGCGCGAATGTGATCACGTCGTGCGATCGCGTCTGAATCATCGGCGGGCACTGCCTGATAGTCAGCCATTGACAGGGTGAGCCCTACTGGGAAATTGCCGGGGCCGCCCTTCAATACGGGGACGACTCGCCGATGAGCATCAATGAAGTTCGCATTTGCCGCTTCGAACTGCGCGTCGTCAGTGGCTCCTGGCGGGAACATTCCCATCTGATATCCAACAAACGAAACAATGTTTGGCTCGTTAATCGTGCACGCCGTGCCGATGAGATCACCAAGATGATTCACGGACTTTTCCGCGAAACGAAGGAAGCGATCAACCGTCGACGCGGTGTGCCATCCGCCTTCTGCAGCAACCCATCGAGGGGTTGTGAAGTGATGGAAGGTCACGACTGGCTCAATTCCGTGTGCATGACATGACCCAAGCACGCGTCGGTAATGGTCGAGTGCCGCAATTGAGAATTCGCCGGGCTCGGGTTCGATGCGCGACCACTCAATTGAGAATCGGTAGTTATCGAACCCAAGTGCGGCGCACAGGGCAATATCTGAGTCGTAGCGATTCAGTTGATCGCACGCGTCGCCACTTGGTTCTTCGCACAGTGTGTTCGGGGCGTGTTCCCATGCCCACCAATCGTTGTTCCAGTTGCCGCCCTCGACCTGATGCGCAGCAGTTGCGGTGCCCCAACGGAATCCCTGTGGAAAGTTCGTAGCCATGCGCGGACCCTACCGGCACTGCCTGCACTGATGCGGGAAGAACGCCCACAAATCTTCGCCTAACTGTGGAAGATTAGGAGGGTGACCCAGTCCGCAGTAGACGCTCTTCTCACCCTTCTTGATCTCGAACCAATCGAGGTCAACATGTTTCGTGGCATTAGTCCCCCATCGGAACAACAGCGAGTCTTCGGCGGACAGGTGGCCGGTCAGGCCCTCATTGCTGCGGCGCGCACAGTAGAGCCAGAGACTCGCGTGCATTCGCTGCACGCGTACTTCCTTCGTCCCGGTGATTCCCGGGTTCCAATCCTTTATGAAGTCCAGCGGATCCGCGACGGCCTTTCATTCACGACCCGCCGCGTCACTGCAATTCAGCACGGCCGGGCCATCTTCAGTCTTTCGGCATCGTTCCAAGTTCCCGAAGACGGCTTCGATCACTCTGCGACAATGCCCGAGGTCCCTGCGCCTGAGACACTCCCTACGGTTCAAGAGCGATGGGCGGAATTCGCCGCCGAATATGACGACCACCGGTTCGAAATGGATCTGCCGTTCGATCTTCGCAATTGCGACTGGTCACCCGAAGACCGGAATCGCGAGTTGCCGCCCTACCAGCGTGTCTGGATGAAGGCCACCGGCAAGCTTCCCGACGATCCGGTCCTGCACACCTGTGCACTCACCTACGCATCCGACATGACGCTTCTCGACACTGCCTTGTTGCCGCACGCGCTTGGGCCCATCGACAACGTCTTCATG
>SXGQ01337509.1_pt1 | contig 23416 bp, 10 predicted proteins | sample 3178371 | NCBI WGS metagenome assembly SXGQ01 (sample SAMN11356859, study PRJNA531348) | freshwater metagenome | isolation source: freshwater sample F1-20 | place: China: Fuxian Lake, Yuxi | collected 2017-12-25 | reverse complement strand
TCGGGCCCTGTGCTGATGCTGTACAGCGACTCCTTTCGCCTCATCCCGGGCGAGGCCGAGGCGTTCCTCGAACAGGCAGGCCAGCTGGCCGCCCGATGGACCCAGGCGCTGGAACCCGTCCGTCACAAGGCCGAATGACCCGGGGTGCAAACGGAGAAACTCCACTAGGAGTCCCCGCACCGCGGGGTTTGACCCACAGGACTCACGGTCTGTAGCGTCCAGGCAACCCTTTTGCGACCTCATGCCCAACCCCTGAAGGATGTCGCCTTACCCCGCCCGAATCGTTGTCCAAGGCATCCAACGGATCCCTGCATGAACCGAATCCGATCAGCGATCCAGCGCCTCAATGGGTGGGGTGCCGCTCTGATGCTGGCCGCCGCCAGCACGGGTCCGGCCGTCTCCGCAGAGGAACCCTCGGCACGACATCTGGAGTTCTTCGAGAGCCGCATCCGACCCGTGCTGGTCGACCGGTGCCTCGACTGCCACGGCGCCGAGGGCACCGCCAAGGGAGGACTACGCGTCGATTCCCGTGAGGCGCTCCTGAAGGGCGGACTCTCCGGTCCCGCCATCGTCCCCGGAAATCCCGAAGCCAGCCCCCTGATCCAGGCGGTCCGACATGAACTCGCTGACCGGGCCATGCCCAAGGATCGCCAGAGGCTGCCCGACACCGTTGTGGCCGACCTTGTCCGGTGGGTGCGGGATGGCGCCGCGGATCCGCGAACCGGACAGGACCCGACCGTCGTCCACCGCACCGCGGAATGGGAAGGCCAGTTCCGGTCCCGAGCCGACCGCTGGTGCTTCAAGCCCGTGACACCATCCGCGATCCCGGAGGTCTGTGATGCCGACTGGGCCACGGATCCCGTCGACCGGTTCATCCTCTCCCGGCTCGAGGCCGCCAATCTACGTCCCGCTCCGCCAGCATCACCCGAGGCCTGGCTCCGAAGGACTCACTTCGCGCTGACCGGTCTCCCTCCCGCGCCGGAGGCCCTGCTCGCGTTCCTGCAGGACCCCTCCGACACCGCCCGTGCCCGGATCGTGGACCGGTTGCTGGCCTCGCCCCGCTTCGGGGAACGCTGGGCCCGGCATTGGATGGACCTCGTCCGATTCGCCGAATCCTATGGCCACGAGCAGGACTACACCATCGCCCATGCCTGGCGCTATCGGGACTACCTGATCCGTGCCTTCAACGGGGACGTTCCCTACGACCAGTTCGTCACCGAACACATCGCAGGGGACCTGACCCCAAGGCCCCGCCGCGCCACTCCCGGCGGATGGAACGAGTCCGTCCTCGCCACGGGCTTCTGGTACCTCCATCAGGCCACCCACGCGCCCGTTGATCTGTTGCAGGACGAAGCCGACCGGATCGACAACCAGGTCGACGTCTTCTCCAAGACGTTTCTTGGCCTGACGGTCTCGTGCGCCCGATGTCATCACCACAAGTTCGATGCCATCGCCATGGAGGACTACTACGGTCTGACCGCCTTCCTCCGGGGCGCTCGACAGGACAGCGCCGTGCTGGATCCCGGGGGTTCGCTCGAATCGCAGACATCCGATATCGGACAACTCCACGAGCGACAGACCCCGAGGCTGAGATCAGCCGTCCGGCGCGCCCTGAAGGACGGTGCCCCGAGGTTGTCTACCTACCTCCTCGCCGCGCAGGGGATCGCAGCCGCTCCTTCCGCCGCCGCCTCGACGAACCGGACCGATCAGCCCGCGGAGGAAGTGGCCCGCACCGCCGCCCAGCAGGGACTCGATGCCCAGCATCTCGAGCGTTGGGTGAAGGCGTTGAGGGAGCTCAAACCCGGAGATGCCACCCATCCCCTCAGCTGGGTGCTGCCGCGGACCAACAGCGCGGCCAGCGCGGTCCCCACCAACTCACTGCGCCCTGGCGACAAACCCATCGCAACGGATCCAGGACAGGTCTTCGCCAGTGGCCACGCCTTCTCGGGAAATCCCAGGCGGACGGCCGACTGGCGGTTTGTCGACGACCGGATCGACGTCCTCCCGGCAGGAGTGGTGCACAGCGGACACCTGGCTCCCGGGTTCGAGGGGACCTTGCGGACCGCAACCTTCACCCTCACGGAGCCGAACCTCCACCTGCGCCTCGCTGGGCGGGGCGGACGGGTGAAGCTGATCCTCGGACGCTATGCGCTGCGCGACTTCAATCCGCTGCTCTTCGAGCGCACCCAGTTCGACGTCGACACCGACGGCCGGTTCCAATGGTTTTCCATCCCGGATCTCAAGCGGCATCTCGGGAAGTCGGCCTACATCGAGTTCATTGATGGAGGCGACGGTGACCTCGCCGTCGAACAGGTCCTGCAGTCCCGACACACGACGCCACCGCCCGACCCGGGGCTTCTCCAGACACCCATCGCCGGCAACGACCTCGCCTCCAGGGCTGCAGCCGTGGAGCACTCCGTCCGGGAGGGTCTCCAGCGCTGGTCCGGTGGAAAGGATCTCGGGGAGACCCTCGGTCTGATCTCCTGGCTCTCGCGGCGCGGCCTGATCAACTGGGGCCAACAGGACAAGGTCATCGCAACCCTTGCGGAGGAATCCCAGCGGTCCACCGCGGCGGTCGGCGACCCGATCCGGGCCTTGGCCATGACGCAAGGAACGCCCGAGCCGACCCGGGTGCTGTTGAGGGGCGATCCCCGGAAACCCGGGGCCGAGATCCCACCCCGGTTCCCACGGGCCCTCTCCCTCTCGCGGCCCGACGGCACCCATTGCGACGGCGGACGCCTCGAACTCGCCGCCCGGATGACCGACCCAGCCAACCCACTCACCCATCGGGTCTTCGTCAACCGCATCTGGACCCACCTCTTCGGGGTCGGGATCGTCCCGTCGGTCGACAACTTCGGTGCCATGGGGCAGGACCCGACACACCCGGAACTGCTGGACCACCTCGTGGTCTCCTTCCGTGCCGGCGGTGGTTCCGCCAAGACACTCATTCGGCGGCTGTGCCTGACCCGCACCTTCGGCATGTCCAGCAACCCCTCCGATCCCGAGGCCGAGCGGCGGGATCCCGACAACGCGCTGCTGCATCGGATGCGCCTGCGCCGACTCGAGGGCGAGGCGATCCGTGACAGCCTGCTCGCCGTGTCCCATCGGCTCGACGCCGCGATGTTCGGCCCGTCCATCCCCACGCACTTCACGCCGTTTATGGGTGACCGAATGTGGGTGAGGAACGACTCGGGTCCGCTGGACGGCGCGGGTCGCCGGACCGTGTACCAGGAAACGCGCCGCAACTTCCTATCACCCTTCCTGCTGGCCTTCGACCTACCGATTCCCGATTCGACCGTGGGTCAAAGATCCGTCTCCAACGTGCCCGGCCAGGCATTGGCCCTGATGAACGACCCCTTCATCCGCGACCAAGCCACGGTCTGGGCCAAGCGCCTTCAGGTCGACCCTCCCACAACACCTCGGGAACGGGTTCGGTCTCTCTATCTCGAGGCCCTCGGACGATTTCCTGACGACACGGAGACGGAGGCGGTGCTCCGTCTGGTCGGGCACCCTCGCGGAGACCATGGAGACGGCCCTATCCGGGAGGGAGAGACCTGCCAGGGGGCCTGGATCGAGGCCTGTCATGTGATGTTCCTGCTCAAGGAGTTCCGGTATGTCCCCTGAACACACCTTCCATCCGGGCCCCGCAGGATGCCTTGTCGGCATGACCCGTCGTCGCATGCTGCGCGAGGGGGCGCTGGGATTCGGCGCCGTCGCCCTCGCATCGCTCCTCGCCGAGGAGGGTCGATCCACGATCCGTCCGTTCCGTCTCGCCAACACCCGCCCCAGGGCGCGCAGCGTCATCGTCCTCTACATGGATGGCGGGGTGTCGCAGGTGGACACCTTCGATCCCAAGCCCCGTCTGACCCGCGAGGACGGCAAGCCCTTCGGGTTGAAGGCCGAGCCGACCCAGTTCGAGGACAACGGGGCGGTGCTCGGGAGCCCCTGGGCCTTCCGACACCACGGCGAGAGCGGACTCGAGATCAGCGATCTGTTCCCGTCCATCGCCCGCTGTGCCGACGACCTCTGCGTGATCCGGTCGATGGTCTCCAACTTCTCCGAACACAACGCCGCGAACTACTTCCTGCACTGCGGCACCGGCATGGCCGGTCGTCCGTCGATGGGTGCCTGGGCGACCTATGGCCTCGGATCCGAGGCAGCGGATCTCCCGGGCTATGTCGTGCTGGATGGCGGACTGACCCCCTCGGGGGGGCTCGACTGCTTCGGTGCGGGATTCCTTCCGGCAACCCATCAGGCCTCCCTGCTCCGGAACCAGTCCCCGGCCCTCGCCAACATCGAGCCGCTTGAGCCTGTCCCGGACCTCCAGCGGCTGAAGCTGGATACCGTGCGACGTCTGGACGCGGCGGGTCTCGAGTCTCTCGGCCTCCATGACGCCCTCGAGTCCGCCATCGCCAACCAGGAACTCGCGGCCCGGATGCAGATGTCGGTCCCGGACGCCACCGACATCACCGGCGAGTCGGCGGCCACGCGTCGGCTCTACGGAATGGATGCCGCGTTTGAACACACGCGGAGCTATGGCCGGCAGTGCCTCGTGGCTCGGCGGCTGGTGGAGCGGGGGGTGCGGTTCGTCGAGCTGACGTGTCCCCGGGCCCATGGCAACGCCCGCTGGGACGCCCATGGAGACCTCCGCAACAACCACACCCTCAATGCGCAGGCCGTCGACCAGCCCATCGCCGGACTCCTCGCCGACCTGAAGGCTCGTGGACTTCTCAACAACACCCTCGTGCTGTTCTCCGGCGAGTTCGGTCGCACTCCGTTCGCCCAAGGTCGGGATGGACGCGACCACAACCCATTCGGCTTCAGCCTCTGGATGGCCGGCGGCGGGGTCCGGGGCGGCATGGCCTATGGTTCGACCGACGAGTACGGCTACAAGGCGGTTGAGAACCGCGTCGAGGTCCACGATCTCCACGCCACGCTGCTGCATCTGCTGGGCCTCGACCACGAACGTCTGACCTTCCGGTTCGGCGGTCGGGACCATCGGCTCACCGACGTCCACGGCCACGTTGTGCGCCCCATCCTGGCGTGACGGGGAGAGATCCATACGGAAGGGGACTCACGCGGCGACGCAGTGACGCGGAGGGATTTGGGGAATAGGGCAGGTGGACTCGGTGGCTCACCCGGTGTCTGCGTCATGACCGGACCCATGATGCGGAGTTCAGCATCACGCACCCCCGGATGCCGGAGGCATCCATCTCCCCTGTCTTCGGTCTGCTTCCCTCGCCGCCCGCTCCGCGTGAGCCCCCTCCAAGGAAGTCCAGTGTCGGGCGTTGAGTGTTAGCAAGCCCCTTTCCCTCCCTAGATCTGGCGATGGTGGACTGGTCTGCGGATCTGATCCCATGGACGGATGTCAGAGCCCACATCCGATTTCGACGGCGCCTGGAAGGACGCGACGGAGGTCTTCCTCCCACAGATCTTCCAGCTCCTGAAGCCCGAGATCCATCGTGGCATCGATTGGTCCAGACCCCCAGTCTACCTCGACACCGAACTCCGGAAGGTCGCGCCCGATGCAGAGCACGGGCGCCAACATCCTGACCGGCTCATCGGGGTCACTCGCGCCGACGCGGACCGGGGGGACGCCCTGCTCCACCTGGAAGCCCAGTCCCAGCCGAACCCCGAGATGGCCCTCCGGATGTTCCGGTACCACACCCGGCTGTTCGAACTCCGCGGTAGACCGGTCGTCAGCCTCGCCATCCTTGCCGATGACGATCCCGGGTGGCGTCCGAGATCCTACGAGCACGAGCTCTGGGGCTGCCGGACACGGTTCGAGTTCCTGTCCTGCAAGCTGCTCGACATCCCGGACGAGGAGCTGTTCGAAAGCACGAACCCCATCGCAAAGCTCATCCTGGCCCAGCGGATCGCCCAGCAGACCTCACGGAATTCCAGGGAACGGATCCGGATGAAGTTCGAGTGGCTGGACCGGCTCGTGGATCAGGGGTTCTCCGCGGAAGAGACCCCAAAACTCTTCCGGATGCTCGAGCGCATGACACCGCTGACCCGGGACCTCGACATTGAATTCAACCGTCAGCTCCACCACTATTCTTCACACAAGACCATGACCTTCATCACGACCCTCGAACAGTTTGCCATGGAGAAAGGACTCGCCCAGGGCATTTCCCAGGGCATTTCCCAGGGGCTCTCAAAGGGATTCCATGCGGGATGGACGCAGGCCATCAAATCCTTGGTGGCAGTCCGGTTTCCGGACTGGAATCCCGCTTGGAACCAGCACCTGGACACCATGGAGGACCAGACAAGACTCGAGGAATGGCTTCGGCTTGCCGGGACCCTTTCCAGCGGGCGGGAATTCCTTACGGCGATTGGCAAGTCCCAGGACTGACCAGGGGCTCTCACGAGCAGAGCTGACCATTGCGACCCTGTGCGGTCGCTGTGTTGCGCCACAGGCTGGGCCGACATGGGGGATCAACCAAGACCCTTCGTCGCCGCCCGCTCCGCATGAGCCCCATCCGAGAAAGTCCAGAGTCGGGCGTTGAGAGTTGCGAAACCCATCCCTTAACTCGTCCTGACTCCACTCTTGGCCCTTGGCTCTCCACTCCCGCCCATGAACCCCCATCGCCTCAACCGTCGACGATTCCTCGGCACCTCCGGTCGCACCACCGCCGCCCTCGCCACCGGAGCCGGATGGCTCGCCTCGCGGGCCGCCCGGGCCCAGAGCGCGAACGACAAGGTCGTGCTGGCCCTCATCGGCGCCGGAGGCCGCGCCGCCGCCCACGCGTCCGGGATGTCCAAGCTCCCGGGCGTCGAATTCAAGTATGTCTGCGATGTCTGGTCCGAGCGCGGTGGCGGGATCATCAACGAACTTGCCGCCACCCAGGGCCGCGCCCCACGCCGGATCAGCGACATGCGGGTCGCCTTCGAGGATCCCGACGTCAACGCTGTCGTCATCGCCACCCCCGAACACTGGCACGCCCTCGCCACCGTCTGGGCCTGCCAGGCCGGCAAGGATGTCTACGTCGAGAAGAACCCCTCCATGAGCGTCTGGGAGGGACGCAAGATGATCGAGGCCGCCCGGAAGTACGGCCGCATCGTCCAGGTCGGATTCCAGAACCGCAGCGGTCCCTACGCCGCCACCGCCCGCGACTACATTGCCAGCGGCAAGCTCGGTCGGATCGTCCACGTCAAGGTCTACAACCTCCTCGACGGTGCCCGCTGGGAACCCGTGCCCGATGCCCCGGCCCCGGCGGGACTCGACTGGGATGCCTGGCTCGGACCCGCACCCGAGGTCCCCTACAATCCCGGACGCCACCGGGACTGGCACCCCTACTGGGCCTACAAGGGCGGCACCCTCGCGGACGACGCGAGCCACCAACTCGACCTTGCCCGCATGGCCCTCAGTGATCCCGGACACCCGAAATCGGTCCTGTGCGTCGGCGGAAATTTCGCGTTCCAGTCCCAACGCGAGGTGCCGGAATTCCAGTGCATCACCTACGACTACGGGGACTTCACCATGACCTGCGAAAGCGGCAATGCGACGGGATACATGCGGAAGGTCCCGGGCGAGGTCCGCTACGGCGACAAGTGGCCGCACTGGCCGACCTCCGCGACCCGGATCGAGATCTATGGCACCAAGGCCCTTATGTACCTCGGCCGCCACGGCTGCGGCTGGCAGGTGGTGGTCGAGGGCGGCAAGATCCTTGACCAGGACAAGGGCTACTTCCCCGACAAATGGCACCAGCCAAACTTCATTGACTGCGTGCGCTCCCGGAAGGAACCGAATGCCGAGATCGCCAAGGCCCACCCGAGCGCCTGCCTTGTCCACCTCGCGAACACCTCCTACCGCGTCGGCAAGCGCCAGCTGGATTTCGACGCAACGACCGAACGCTTCACCAACAGCGAGGACGCCAACACCCTGCTCCGGCCGGCCTATCGGAAGCAATACCGGATCCCGGACGCCGTGTGAGGCGGGGGAGAGAAGTTGAGGGCGGAGAGGCCGGGATTTTGCAGTGCTCTGCAAAACCTGGTCGCACTCCTGCCGCCAGCCTCCCCAAGTGTCACCAGAACCCAGACTCCAGAACCAACCACGACCTCAACCCGCACGACTCTCGGCCGCCGCCCCATCCGAGTCCAACACCTCGCAGCGTGGGCGCTCCGCACCCAGTGATGCAGGATACTGCATCACCCAACCGCCCCCGCTCCTCCCGGTGGGTGCTGCAGTGCTCTGCGGCACATGGGCGTCCACGACGCCCACCCTCCCCAGGCCCAAACCACTCCCAAGCCCCGGCTCATCTCCGAATCCCACTCCCTCGCCACACCCCCTGCGGGCGCTCCGCACCGAGTGATACAGGACACTGCATCACCCAACCGCTTTCCATCCACTGAGTCGTGCTCCCCGCCCTTCGCCTCCTCTTCACGCTCTCCGGTGCCGCCGGACTCGGGCTGCAGCTGGCCTGGACCCGGATGCTATCGCTGGGACTCGGACAGGAGATCCCTGCAACCTTCGGGGTACTGACCACCTTCTTCGCCGGTCTCGCCGGCGGAGCCTGGTGGTTGCATCGCCAACGGGACACCGCCCGCGCCCAGGCCTTCCGCTGCGCCGGTCTTGAAGGTTTGATCGGTGGCTGGGCCCTCCTCACCGTCTGGATCATGCCCGCCGCGACCGAGGCCTCCTGGAAAACACTGGGGCCCGCACCGTCGCAAACGGTCCACTGGCTCGCCTGCTTCCTCCTGCCCGGACTCACCCTCCTGCCCGCCACGCTGGCCATGGGAGCCACCCTGCCGGCGATCGAACACCTCGCCTCACAACTCCATCGCAAGAACCCCCACCACCAGCTCGGTCCGTTCTACGCCGCCAATACCTTCGGCGCGGTCCTCGGAGTGGCTGCCGCCATCCTCTGGGTCCAACCCACCCTCGGTCTGGCGAACTCCGTGAAGTTCTTCGCGGGACTCAACCTCCTCTGCGCCATCGTCCTCACAGCGATCGGTTTCGGGTGGAAGTCCCAGGAGACCCCTGGGAAGAAACCAGATCCGGCCAAGTCATACCACCGCACGCCTCCCGCTCCAGGCGCCACACCGGCCCATCCCCGACTCGGAGTCCTGCTCTGGACGACCGGGCTTCTCGGGATCGGATATGAGCTGCTCGCAACCCGGCTCTTGAGCCAGGTCCTGGAGGACACCGTCTTCACCTACGCCGCGATCCTGTCCGTGTACCTGATGGGGACTGCCCTTGGTGCCGCGCTCCAGAACCGGTTCGTTCCCGACCACTCGCGCGCCGTGCCCCGGCTTCTGGTCGCCTTGGCTGTCACGGTGGCCCTCGCCGGCTGGACCTTCCCCATCACCGGCTCGCTGAACGGCCTGCTACGCGGTCTGATCGGCGATGGACGCCTCGCGTCGATCGCCGCCGAGTTCGGCGTGGCCCTGTCCGTCATGGTCCTGCCCTCGGTCGTCATGGGGCTCCTCTTCAGTGCCCTCGCCACCGCGGCACGGTGCTCACCGATGGGACTGGGCCGCGGCGTCGCCTGGAACCTCACCGGTGGAGCCCTAGCCCCAGCCGTGGTCGGACTCGGACTCCTGCCCATGCTTGGCTCCCGCTGGACCTTGATCCTTCTCGGAGCCACCTACCTCGCCCTGCTCGGTCTCCTCCGCCTGCAACGGCATCAGTGGATCGGGGCGATCGGAGTGGCCGCTGCGCTGTTTGTACTGCCCAGGAATCTCCACCTGCAGCAGACGCCTCCGGGCGGTCAGATCGTCCACCTGGTGGAAGGTCCTTCCGACACCGTCACGGTGGTGCGTCAGCCCGACGGCAACCGCATTCTCCGCACCAACAACCGGTTCACCATGGGCGGCACCGCCTCGGCCATCGCGGAGCGTCGACACGGCCACCTGCCCCTGCTGTTCCATCCCGATCCCCACAGCGCCCTGTTCCTCGGGGTGGGCACCGGGATCTCCTTCGCCTCATTGGGAACCCATCCCGGACTGACGGCCGACGGTGTCGAACTCGTCCCCGAAGTCGCCGCCCTGCAGTCGGCCTTTGCGCCCCAGAACGACCATGGGCCCCAGCTCCGACTCCATGTCGCCGACGCCCGCCGGTTCGTCCGGGGCTCGACCGGACGTCACGACGTCATCATCGCCGACCTCTTCCACCCGGCACGCGACGGTGCGGCGGGGCTCTACACCCGCGAGCACTTCGGTGCCATCCGACAACGCCTTGCCGACAGCGGGCTCTTCTGTCAGTGGCTGCCCCTCTTCCAGCTGGACCTGCCCACGCTCCGCACGATCACCGCCACGTTCCTGTCGGTCTTCCCCGACGCCAACGCCGTGCTCCTGCGCTTCAATGCCGACACCCCCGTACTGGGGCTGGTCGGCGGCAAAAGCTCCCTCCAGCTGAATCCTGGGGCGCTTGAACAGCGGGTTTCCGACCCCCGGCTCCGCGAGGCGCTCAGGCCCGTAGCGCTGGCGGAGGTCTTCCCGGTTGCCGGATGTTGGTTTGGCGATGCGGCCTGGCTCCGCGAATTGGCGGGAGAGGCGAGGATCAACACCGATACGCATCCGATCGTGCTCTTCGAGGCGCCCCGAACCCTCACGCGGTTTCCAGTGCCGGGACATCGTCTCCTCGGCCAGCTCCTCGATCGGCCGCGTGCCGTGCCGTCGATGCTGTTCACCGGAACCTCCCCCGAGTGGCGGAAGCGGTTCGACGAGTACCTGGCGGCGCGCGACGCCTATCTGCGTGGGGTGATCGCCGAGGTGGATGGGGATGTGGCCCGGGCGGAACAGGGGTTCTGGGAGAGCCTTCGACTGAGCCAGGACTTCACCAGCGGGTACGCGCAGCTGGTCTCCCGCGCCACGGCACAGGCCCGGACGGATCCTGAGAAGGCCCGCCGCACCCTCGACGCCCTGACCACCGCCCGTCCCGACCTCAAGGTCGCTGCAGAACTGCGCCGCCGTCTGGGGCTTTGATCCTGCGTTCCCCGGTAGGCGACTCCGTGCCAACACCCTTCCGGTGGGTGCTGCAGTGCTCTACAGCACATGGGCGTCCCTGACGCCCGCCCACCCCAGGCCCAACCGCCTGCCATTCCCCAGCCGAACCCGGCAACCCCACCTCCAGGCCACACCCCGCGTGGGTGCTCCCGCACCCCTTGATGCAGGGCACTGCATCACCCACGTACCCCGGGCGCTGTTCAAGTTGCCGTCCGCTCTTCGCAAGCCGCCTCTGTTGACACCTCTCCGCCTCAACGCGGAAGCTTCGCCCCATAGCCCAAGCCCTCAAGGTGCCCATGCCCTCCGCTTCCACTCTGCTCCTCGCCCTCTGCGCGTTGCTCTGCGCCGTCGGCTCCACCCACGCCGCCCAGGAGCGGGTCGACTTCAACCGGGACATCCGCCCGCTGCTCGCCGACTACTGCTACCAATGCCACGGACCCGACCAGGCCAAGCGCAAGGCGGGCCTGCGACTCGATCAATCGGAAGGGGCCCGGGCCCGGCTCGACTCGGGACACCATGCCATCGTCCCAGGCAAGCCCGCCGACTCCCGCCTCCTCGCCGTGGTCAACAGCTCCGATGCTGATGAGCAGATGCCCCCGGCCAAGACCGGGAAGCGCCTCAACCCCTCCCAGGTCGAACTCCTCAGCCGCTGGATCCGTGAAGGTGCCGAGTGGAAGGCCCACTGGGCCTACATCACCCCGGAGAAACCCGCGGTTCCCACGGTCCGGAACCCCGACTGGCCCCGCAATGTCATCGACCAGTTCGTCCTCGCACGGCTCGAGAAGGAGGGACTCCAGCCCTCGCCCGAGGCCGATCGACGCACCCTCGTCCGCCGGGTCACGCTCGATCTCACCGGCCTGCCCCCCACCGTCGAGGAGGTCGACGCCTTTCTCGCCGACCCCAGCGGCAACGCCTACGAGAAGCTCGTCGACCGACTGCTCACCACCGAGGCCTACGGTGAACGGATGGCGGTGCCCTGGCTGGATCTGGCGCGGTTCGCCGACAGCGACGGCTACCACGCCGACGCCCCGCGCTCCATGTGGCAGTACCGCGACTGGGTCATCCAGGCCTTCGTCCGCAACCAGCCGTTCGACCAGTTCCTCACCGAGCAGCTCGCCGGCGATCTCCTCCCCGGTGCGACGCTCGACCAGCGGATTGCCACCGCCTTCAACCGCAACGGCATGTCCAGCACCGAGGGCGGCGCCGACCCCGACGAGTACCTCAACAAGTACGTCACCGACAGGGTGAACACCTTCGGCACCGTCTTCCTCGGGTCGTCCATCCAATGCGCCGAATGCCACAACCACAAGTACGACCCCTTCACCCAGCGCGAGTACTACCAGCTCTACGACTTCTTCAACCGGATCGACGAGAAGGGCCTCGACAGTGATCCGGCCCCGCCCTTTGTGAAGGTGCCGAACGAGGCCCAGTCGCGCGAACTGCAGGCCGCCAAGACCCAGGCCCAGGGACTCGCCACCCGACACCAGGAGGCGCTCGATATCAGCCGGTCCGACTGGGATGCCGCCCAGACCGCCTGGGAGAAAGAAATCCAGCGCGGCGCAGGCACCCCCAACGGACTCACTCTCGGTCCGTGGGGCCAGGCGGGGCCGTTTGTGGAAACTGATCCCGCCATTCCCTTCGCCAAGGAGTACGGCCCCGAGAAGGGCTTCCGCGCCGACGCCACGTTCCAAGACGGCCGGATCGCGTGGCAGTCCCGGACGAACTGGAAGGACGGGGTCGTCCAGGGCCTCGATACCGCCATCGGGGCCACCTACCTGCACAGGGTCCTCACCGCTGACCAAGCCCGCACCCAGCCTCTCTTCTTCGGCAGCGACGACGGCATCCGCGTCTGGCTCAACGGCAAGGAGGTGCTGTCCAAGGACCTCAGCCGCTCGGTCGGCGCCAATCAGGACGAGGTCCAGGCACCGCTCCTCGCCGGCGAGAACCACCTGCTGGTCAAGATCGTCAACAAGGGCGGCGCGTGCGGGGTGTACTTCGCAGCAGATCGCGACGCCGGGGATCCGAAGTTTCTCGCAATGCGAGAGATCGCCCAGTTGCCTGTCACGAAACGCACCCCGGAACAGGCCTTGGAACTTCGCCACTACTTCCGGGAGTCGCGCCTCCCCGAGGTGAAGACCCTCGGCAAGGAGCTCGCTGCAGCCCGGAAGCGTCAGTCGGATGCCGAGGCGGTGATCCCGACGCTCCGCATCATGGAGGACATGGCCAAGCCCCGGGCCAGCCACATCCGGGTCCGTGGCGACTACCGGGCGAAGGGCGACGTCGTCAGCGCCGACGTACCGTCCAGCTGCCTGCCTCGGGCCCGCTACACCGGATCCACCAACCGCCTCGACCTTGCCCGCTGGGTCGTCGATCCCGCCAATCCCCTCACCTCGAGGGTCGCGGTGAACCGGTTCTGGGGCCTCTTCTTCCAGAATCCCCTCGTCAAAACCGCCAACGAGTTCGGCACCAACGGAGAGGCCCCGTCGCATCCCGAACTCCTCGACTGGATGGCCCGACAGTTCATCGACGACCATTGGGACGTGAAGGTCTTCCTCAAGCGGATTGTCACGAGCGCCACCTATCGGCAGTCGTCCCACGTCGACCCCACCCGCCTCGCGCGGGATCCCGACAACCGCCTGCTCGCGCGGGGACCCCGGTTCCGGATGTCGGCCGAGATGCTCCGCGACAACGCCTTGGCGGTCAGCGGACTCCTGGTCCGGCGCATCGGAGGCCCCAGCGTGCGGCCCTACCAGCCCGCCGGGCTGTGGGAAGAGAAGATGTTCGCCGGGAACAAATATGAGGTCGGCCAGGGGGAGGAACTCTTCCGACGCAGCCTCTACACCCTCTGGAAACGCACAGTGCCGAATCCGACGCTCCAGACGTTCGACGCCCCCGACCGCGCGCTCTGCACGGTCCAGCGCCAGGCCACCTGCACCCCGCTCCAGGCCTTCGTCACCATGAATGATGTCACCTACCTTGAGGCCTCCCGGGTGTTCGCCGAGCGGATCCTCCGCGAGTCGACCGAAAACACGCCGCGCTCCCGCATCGACCGGGCCTTCCGGACTGCCCTGGCACGACCGGCCTCCAACAGGGAACAGGAGGCGATGGGACGGCTCGTGACCGATCTGGGCACCTTGTACACCAACAACCCAAAGGCGGCCGAAGAGCTGGCGCGGGTCGGACAAAGCCCCGCTTCCGCCGGGACTCCTCCGACCGAACTGGCGGTCTGGACCGGCCTCGCCAGCGTGATCCTGAACCTCGATGAATGCGTGACCCGCGAGTGACCATGAACCCGCACGACACCCTCTCCCAGTTCCTGACCCGGCGTCATTTCTTCGGGCGCACCGCCCGGGGTATCGGCTCGGCCGCCCTCGCCTCGCTGCTCCAGCCCGCATCGAGCACGCACGGGGCGATCGAAACCCCGGCCGGCCTCGCGCCGGTCCTGCACCGTCGACCCAAGGCCAAACGGGTCATCTACCTCTTCCAGTCGGGCGCCCCGTCGCATCTCGACCTCTTCGACCCCAAACCCCGGCTGATCGAGATGAACGGCAAGCCGATGCCGGAGAGCCTCACCAAGGGCCAGCGCATCGCCCAGCTCATGGGACAGCCGCTCAATTGTGTCGGAAGCCGGTTCCAGTTCCATCGCCACGGCCAGTGCGGCACAGAGATCTCCGAGCTGCTGCCCCACATCGGCTCGGTCGCCGATGAGTTCGCCCTGATCCGCTCGATGCACACCGAGGCGATCAACCACGATCCCGGGGTGACCCTGATGCAGACCGGCCATCAGCAGGCCGGACGCCCAGCCATGGGGTCCTGGATCTCCTACGGCCTCGGCAGCGAGAACGACCAGCTCCCCGCATTCGTCGTGCTGGCATCCGGGTTCGGACAGGACCAACCCCTGCTCACGCGCTATTGGGGCAGCGGATTCCTTCCCAGCAGCCATCAGGGCGTCGAGTTCCGCTCCAGCGGCGAGCCGATCCTCTTCGTCAACAACCCGCAGGGCATCACCTCGGAGATCCGCCGGCGTCTCATCGACGGCACCCGGGATCTCAACAGCGAGCACCTGCGCACTGTCGGGGATCCCGAGATCGCCACCCGGATCGCCTCGTTCGAGATGGCGTTCCGGATGCAGTCGAGCGTCCCGGAGCTGACCGACATCTCCAGGGAGCCGCGCTCGATCCTCGAGATGTACGGCGCAGAGCCCGGCAAACCGTCCTTCGCCAATAACTGTCTCCTCGCCCGTCGCCTCGCCGAACGAGGCGTCCGCTTCATCCAGCTCTACCACCGGGGTTGGGATCATCACAACAACCTGCCGGCCGACATCGCCAAGACCGCGAAGGCCGTCGACCAGCCGTCGGCCGCGCTGATCCGCGACCTCAAGCAGCGGGGGCTTCTTGAGGACACCCTGGTGATCTGGGGCGGTGAGTTCGGTCGCACGCCGATGAACCAAGGGGACATGGCCAACGGCAACTACGGCCGGGACCATCACATGAAGGCGTTCTCCCTCTGGATGGCCGGCGGCGGGGTGCGCGGCGGGATGACCTACGGGACGACCGACGACTTCGGCTACAACACGGCCGAGAATCCGGTCCACGTAAACGATTTCCAGGCGACCCTGCTGCACCTGCTGGGGATCGAGCACACGCGCTTCACCTACCGGTTCCAGGGCCGCGACTACCGGCTCACCGACATCGGCGGCGAAGTGATCCAACCGATTCTCGCATGACTCACGCGGAGAGTGGGGAGCGATCGGGACTCACACGGGGACACGGGGACGCGGAGAAAGAGTGCAGAAGATGGAAGACGATGCAGACCAGGGCCTGAAAAAGGTCTGAACTGTATCGTTGGACTGACGTCGGATTAACAACGGCGTCACCACAGGCTCGGTGAACGCATCCAGGAACTCCGGTTCTCTCATCTCTCCCATTTCTCTCTCCGTCCTCCCGCGCCTCCGCGTCCCCGTGTGAGTCCCCGCTTTCCCCCTTCTGTCTTCCACACGCTCCGGGCAGGCTTGGTCCCATCACCATGCACCGACTGCTGCCGTTGTTCCTCGGGTTTTTCTGCCTCCTCACCGCACTCCCCGTCCGGGCCGCCCTGCCCGCCACAGGACTCTTCTCGAGGACCAATCTCGTGGCCTGGTGCATCGTGCCGTTCGACTCCCGGAAGCGTGGCCCGGAGGAACGCGCTGCCATGCTCGAACGCCTCGGCATCCGCCAACTCGCCTATGACTGGCGCTCGGAACACATCCCGACCTTCGACGCCGAGGTCGCCGCCCTCCAGAAGCGGCAGATCGACCTCGTGGCCTGGTGGTTTCCCGCCGGCCTGAACGACGAGGCCAAGGCCATCCTCGCCTGCATCGAACGCCACCGACTCCATCCCCAGCTCTGGATCACACTGGGCACGGAGTCGGAGTCCGATCCCATCCGTCTTCGGACCAAGATCCAGGATGCCGCCACGACCCTTGGCCCCATCTGCGCCGCCGCCGCACGGCTCGGGTGCACCGTCGGCCTATACAACCACCTCGGCTGGTTCGGTGAACCCACGAACCAGGTGGTGGTGCTCCAGGCACTCCGGGCGGCCGGCCACACCAATGTCGGCTCGGTCTACAACTTCCACCACGGTCACGGACACATCGACACCTTCGCCTCCGAGCTCCAGACGCTGAAGCCCCACCTGCTGGCGGTGAACCTCAACGGCATGACCTGGGAGGGAGACCAGACCGGAAAGAAGATCATCCCGATCGGCGAGGGCGAGGAGGAGCTACGCATGATGCAGATCCTCCAGGCCAGTGGCTGGCGCGGCCCGGTCGGGATCCTCGGCCACACCGACGAGGATGCCGAGGTGAAGCTGCGCAAGGAGCTCGCCGGCCTCGAGAAACTGGCCTCCCGGCTCAATGAGACCCCGGCCGCACCCCCGAAGAGGATCCCTCGGGGAAAACCCGCCTCCACCCAGAGGCCCTCCCAACTGACCACGCCCGACGCTGCGGTCGTGGACGTCGATGGCGGACCCGCCCTCGATGCCCGGGTCCTTGGTGTGCGAGTCGATGGCGACTCCGCATTCCGTCGACCGGGTGTGCTCGCCGCGGTGCGGGCACGACTCGACCGGCCGACCACCTGGAACATCCTGCTGGCGAGCGAGGCGAAGTCCTCCCCCACCCACTGGGAACTCTACACCTACGCCGGCACCGGAGACCTGAGCTTCTACGCCCCCGGGTTGACCCCCGACACCCTGCGCTCGGGGGTCAACCTGTGCGACGGCCAGTGGCACATCGCACAGGTCGACATCCAGAAGGATCACGTGCGCCTGCTGGTCGATGGCCGCGAGGTGCTGCGTCAGGTCGTCGAGCGACGGGTGGCTGCGGACGACCAGGGCGCGCAGCTTGGGATCGGACGCCTCGTGGAAGGTGACCTCGGTTGTGATGGCCAGATCCAGCGGGTGGGTCTCCAGGCATCAGGCCCCGGGCCGGCTTGGTCCCGAACGCTGAACCCCTGGGCCACGCTGCCGAAGGATCAACGTCGCGAGGCCCTCGCGCTCACCGCCGCACCGCGGAATCCCCCCATCGGAGGCACGCAAGCCGCCGCCCCAGCCGCCCGGTCCACCGGAGAACCCACCGCCTCCGGAAGGGAACCCGCCTCACAGGTCGAGAACGATTGGGCCGACAACCGCTGGCAGGAGTCCGACATCGGTCCGTTCCTGGCCTCCAATCTGGGGCTCTCCGACGGCTCCACACTCGCCAAGGGATTGACCGTGAAGGTGGGACCCGAGGGGGCCGGTGCGATGGCCTACGACACCGCAACGGGCGCGCTCCGCGCAGCGTGGACGGAAGGGTTTCTGAAGTTCGACCCGATGCGCTTCGGTCTGATCGGCACCCTCCGTCCGGCCCAGCCCGAGCGGTTCACGGCGATCGGGCCCGGCCCCCAATCACAGGGATCCTATCGCTTCCACGGAATCCATCGAGGCGAGGCGGGGACGGTCCTCGACTACGAGGTCGATGGAGTGCGGATCCTGGAACATCCCGAGTTGCGGAATACGCCAGCCGGACCTGTCTTCGTGCGAACCCTCCGAGTGGCTCCCCACGATCGGAGTCTCTCCTTCCTGGCATCGGGGCACCTCAAGGGAACCAACGTTTCCTCGCAGAGCTTCAGCAACGTTCGGGATCAGGTCGGCACCAATCCATCCCGGGTAGACTGGCTTCTCGCCCAGGTGGATGAAGGTCGCACGGCCTCTGCCGTGGGTGTGGTGGGGTCGATGAAGATCAACGGGGTCACAACCGATAACGTCTCCACTGGGGTGCGGTTGGATGTGACCCTCGCGCCCGAAAGCCGGCCCGTCGTATTTTCCGTCCTGCTGTGGCGAGGATCGAAGGATCAGACCAACTCGTTCCGGGAATTCGCTTCCCAGGCCAAGACCGGGACCGATCCGGAGACGGTTGCCAAGCCCGGCCCCTCCCGTTGGCCCGGGCTCACCACCCGCGGACAACGGGGGGCCGACACCGACATGCTCGCGGTCGACACCCTTACGCTGCCCTACGACAACCCGGAGAAGGCCCTGCTGTTCGGATCCGGTATCGACTTCACCCCCGACGGTGCCGGCTACCTCTGCACCATCCATGGCGACGTCTGGCGGGTGACCGGGATCGATGACTCCCTCCAGAAACTGAAGTGGACGCGCTACGCGACCGGACTGTTCCAGCCGCTCGGGTTGAAGGTCCGGGACGGCAAGGTGTTCGTGCTGGGCCGCGACCGGATCACCCGGCTGCACGACCTCAACCAGGACGGCGAGGCCGACCTGTATGAGAACTTCCACGACGGGATCCAGACCTCCACCGGCGGCCACGACTACGTGACCTGTCTCGAGAAGGACGAGGCGGGACGGCTCTACTACGTCGATCCGATCGGCGTGCACCGGGTATCGGCCGACGGCCGATCCTCGGAGACCCTGGCGACCGGATTCCGGAACCCGAACGGTATGGGGGTGAGTCCCGACGGCTCCGTCGTCACCGCGGCCCCGCAACAGGGGACCTGGACCCCGACCTCGCTTCTCGCGGAGATCCGCCCAGGTGGATACTACGGCTTTGGAGGACCCAAGGTCACCCCGGAACGTCCGCTGGGCTACGACGCCCCGTTGTGTTGGATCCCCCATCCGGTCGACAACTCCTCGGGATCCCAGGTCTGGGTACCGAAAGGCCAGTGGGGTCCGCTGGGCGGCCAGATGCTCCATCTTCTATGGGGGCGTTGCGGGATGATGCTGGTGTTGCGGGATGCCGAACCGGGACAACCCGCCCGACAGGGTGCGGTGGTGCCGTTGCCGGCGAAGTTCCTGAGCGGACCCAACCGCGGGACCTTCCACCCGGATGGATCGCTGTTTGTCGCCGGCAGCACTGGGTGGCAGACGAGTGCGGTGAAGGACGGCGCCCTGCAGCGGGTGCGGTTCACGGGCAAGCGGACTGCGCTGCCGGTCGGCTTCCGGGTCCTGCCGAACGGCGTGGCTGTCACCTTCTCCCAGCCGCTGGATCGTCGCACGGCCGAGGATCCGGGCAGCTACGGTCTGAAGCGGTGGAACTACCGGTACGCCGAGGCCTACGGATCCAAGGACTGGTCGGTGAAGGATCCCAGCCGCGAGGGTCGTGACGATGTGGAAGTGACGTCGGCCCGATTGGAGCCGGACGGCCGCACGGTAGTGTTGGAGATCCCCAGCCTCGCTCCGGTGATGCAGATGGAGCTGAAGTACAACGTGGATTCCACCGATGGCGGCAAGCCCCTGCGCGGCCAGTTCTGGTTCACGGTGAACCCGAGAGGAAACTGAGAGCTGGGTTCAGCTCTCAGTCCTCGGTTCTCGGCTCAGCCTCCAGCCACCGAACAGGGTGGAGGTGACGCCCCGTGTGCCGCTCCAGCAGTTCAGCGAAGCGATCCACACCCCTGCGGGCCGGATCATCCACCCGATGCTGGATATGCCCGCCCACGTAGGCCTGACGCAACGGGAGATCGAAGTCCGCACTGTCACGGATCAGCTCCGGCAATCGCGCCAAGCCGTCCCGAGCCACCGCACTGAGGGTCGTCACCAGCGGGCCCGCCTCCACCCCGTCCTGGATCGCCCAGAGCGCGTAGGTGAACGGGAGTCCGGTCAGCTCCTGCCACGCCGATCCCAGATCCCAGATCGCGTGATCGGATCCGGTCCTCAGGAACGCCAATGCGGGATTCCCGATGAGCAGGACGTCCTCCCGACTCGGAGCCTCCTCGTAGGATTCCAGCGGGATGAATCGAGGCCGCAGCCCCCGTTCCGCCAGCAGCACCCGCAGCAGGTTCACGCTGGAGAGCGACGCGGGATCCACCCAGACCGACTCGAGACGCTCCAGCGGCGTGCGGTGGGCGAGGAACACGCTCAGGACCGGGCCCCGGGACACGATGCCGTATCCGGACATCGCCCGAAGCCGGGACGACATCAGGATCTCCGCCGTGCTGACCAGGGCGGCATCCAGCCGCCCCTGCTCGAGCTCGACCGCAAGCTGAGACGGGGGCAGCCGGAGGATTTCGGATTCAATGCCGGCCGTGAGCGGAAGGGCGTTGAGATACGGCACCGATCCAACCCGGTAGCCGGACAACAACCTGGGAATGGGCTCAACCAAGCCCTGGGGGAACGGCATGGACGTCAGCGGGACTCCGCCGGGAGCGGGTCCATCGTGAGGGGATCCCGCAGCGGCACCTGGACGAGAGGTCCACTCGAGAGGTCCTTGAAGGTGAACGGATGCTTTGGATCCCCGAGCTCGATGTCCTTCTCGTCACCCACCATCAGGATGACCGCCTTGGAGGGATGGAGATGTTCCTTCGCCACCCGCTGGACATCCTCACGGGTCACGGCCTCGATCCGGGAACGCCACGTCTGCCAGTAGGTCGGGTCCTTCGCAAAGCGCCCGGTGAACTCGTCGCCTGCGAATCGGGCCGCCACCTTGGCCTTGGTGTTGAAGTTCTCCGGGAAGGTGTCGATGAACGAGCGCTTCGCGGTCTGGAGTTCCTCCTCCGTGACGGGCGTCGCGGCGATCTTGGTCATCTCCTCCAGGACGATGCTCGCGGCGTACTTCACGGATCGCGACTTCGAGGCGAATCCGGCCTGGAACGCCAACGGATAGTAGACGCCCCCCGGGAACGCGGAGCCAGCGCCGTAGGCGAGACCCTCGTCGGAACGGACGCGGTTCATGACACGGGAGGTAAACCCGCCGCCACCCAGGATGTCGTTCATCACCTGGATCGCCAGGAAGTCGGGATTGTCCCGCAGCACCCCGGGCAGAAGGATCGAGACCTGGCCCTGGTTCACATCCTTCTTCACGAAGTAGACGCCCGGCGGCGACATCGAGATGTCGGTCGGGATCGCCGGCGGGGTCTCGCCCTTGAAGGGCCAGTTGGAGAACAGGGTCTCGAGCTGGGCCACCATGGCCTCCCGCTCAAAATCGCCACTGACGGCCACGACGAAGCCCGCCGGATGGACCCACTTCTGGTGGAACGCCTGGAGATCTTCCCGGTTGATTGCGTTGACACTCTTCTCCGTGGTCTGGCGGCAGGCCCAGAAGCGATCCCCGTAGGCGAGGCGCTCCTGCTCTCGGGCCTTGATGAACTTCGCGTCGTCGTTCCGCTGCTTCATCCCCTGGATGCTCTGCTGGCGGAAGAGGTCGATCTTGTTCTGCTGGAACCGGGGTTCGGTCAGCACCTCGCGCAGGATCTTCAACCCCTCGGGCAGATCCTTGGAGAGAAGGTTGAGACTCACGGAACCGGCGTCATCGCCGATGCCCGAGCCCAGGTTGGCCGCGAGGAACGCCAGACGTTCCTCCAGCTCCTCGGCCGTCCGGGATTTCGTCCCGCCGCGCGCCAACAGATAGCCGGTGAACTCGGCCAGGCCCTCCTTGCCGTCGGGATCCACATAGTTGCCCACCCGGACGGTGATGCTGATCGTCACGAGCGGCAGGGTGGGATCGGGGACCACGTAGGCGACCGGGCCGGCCTTGAGCGGCACCCGGAACTGGGAGGGGTTGGGAGGCTCGAACTTGAGAGCCGGGAACGTGAGCTTCTCGGGCCGGTCGACGATGTCGGCGCCGAGTGTGGTCAGGCCCAGGGCGAGACCCGCGAGGACGGTGGTGAGGAGACGGGAATTCATGGTTCGGGAAGGCATCGAAGGCATCGGTTGGGATTCAGCCACGGGTCATTTCTTCTCCAGCTCGGCGATCCGCGCCGCGACCTTCTTCTGGAGGATCCTCTGGAGCTGCTGGCGCTTCGGGTCGGCGTTGGCGGACTGGGCCTCGAGCTGGCCGAGGAAGTCCTTCAGCTTGGCGGCGTCCTTCTCCGCGGTGAGGGATTCGACGATCCGACGGACCATGGGCTTCTGGTCCGCAGCCAGACCCGCGAGATCCGGGTCATCGCTCGCCGCCCCCGTTCCGGGTTTGCGGGTATAGATCGCAACCGCCCGGGCCTCCTTGGTGAAGTACTTTCGGGCGACGCGCTGGACATCCTCAGCCGTGACCGCCTGGAGCTTGGCGTTGGACTCGTTGACCTCGTGCCAGTCCCCAAGACCCTCGGCCTGGAGGACCTGCATGAAGATCGGGAAGTTCGCCGTGAGCTTCCGGTACTCGAAGGCAGCGAACTGGTTCTTCACCTTCTGAAGCTCGTCCGAAGGGACCAGGTCGTTCCTGAGCTTCTCCAGCTCGGCGTAGATCCCCTGCTCCACATCCTCCGGTGTCTTCCCCTCCTTGGCTTCGCCACCGATGTTGAACTGGCCGGCCCACTTCCTGGAGTCCTGCATCGCATACGCCTCCGTTGCGACCTGGGTGCCCAGGACCAGGCCCTTGTAGAGGCGGCCGGTGCGGTCGCTGAGGAGGAGCTGCAGCACGTCGAGAGGGTAGCTGTCCTTGTGACGGTACCCGACCGTCTTCCAGAGGATGTCGACCTGCGGGTTCGTCTCCGCCTCGGCATACATCCGCTTCTCGGCGGGCTGGCTCGGCTCCCGCGTGACGACCTCCGGCGGCGGCTGGGTACCGGCCGGGATGCGGCCGAAGTACCGCAGGGCCATTGCCTCGGCCTGGTCGGGCTGGAAATCACCGACCAGAATCAGGGTGATGTTCTGGGGCTGGTAGTAGAGTGCGTAGAAGGCGTCGGCGTCCTTCTTGGTGATGTTCGGGATGTCGCTCGGCCAGCCGATCACCGGCCACATGTAGGGATGGGCATCCCAGAACATGGCGTTGAACTCCTCGCCGAACTTCCCGATCGGGGTGGACTCGACCCGCATCCGGCGCTCCTCGTAGACGACGTCGCGCTCCGAATAGAACTCCCGGAAGACCGGGCGCAGCAGGCGCTCGCTCTCCATCCAGCACCACAGCTCGAGCTTGTTGGACGGGACCGTGATGAAGTAGCCGGTCATGTCCTCGCTGGTGAAGGCGTTCATGCCGGAGGCGCCGGCGGTGGTGTAGACCCGGTCGAACTCG
>SXGQ01014978.1_pt1 | contig 23427 bp, 15 predicted proteins | sample 3178371 | NCBI WGS metagenome assembly SXGQ01 (sample SAMN11356859, study PRJNA531348) | freshwater metagenome | isolation source: freshwater sample F1-20 | place: China: Fuxian Lake, Yuxi | collected 2017-12-25 | reverse complement strand
CGCGCAACCCGCCACCACCGAAAAGCCGGGCGACTAAAATTACATGAATCCCGCTTGGCAGAATCTTCGCGCTGATTTCCCGATCCTTAACCAACAGGTTAACGGTCAAGCGCTCGTCTACCTTGATAATGCCGCCACGTCGCAAAAACCCCAGTGCGTCATCGATGCGTTGGTGAATTATTACCAACGCGATAACGCCAATGTTCACCGCGGCATCCACACGCTTTCGATGCGAGCGACGTTCGCCTACGAAGCGGCCCGGGAACGTAGCGCCAAATTTCTCAATGCCACCGAACCGGGGGAAATCGTCTTCACCGCTGGGACGACCGACAGCATTAACCTCGTGGCAAATGCTTGGGGCGATAAAAACCTCAAGGCGGGTGACATTATCCTCCTGACAGAAATGGAGCACCACTCGAACATGGTGCCCTGGCAGCTGCTCGCGCAGCGCACCGGCGCCAAGCTACGCTATCTACCCGTCGTCGCCGGCGACACCGGCCTGCTCGACCTCACGCAGCTAGACCAAGTCCTGACGCCCGAGGTAAAGATTTTTGCATTCACGCACGTCTCTAATACACTCGGCGTCATCAATCCCGCGGCCACGCTGTGCGCGGCGGCAAAAAAAGTGGGCGCGATTTCCGTCGTCGATGCCGCCCAAAGCATTGGCCACATGCCGATCGATGTCCGCGTTCTAGGTTGCGATTTCCTCGCCGCCTCCGGCCACAAAATGTGCGGCCCAACCGGGGTCGGCCTGCTCTACGGCCGCAAAGCATTACTCGAGGCCATGCCGCCCTATCGCGGCGGCGGCAGCATGATTTCCAATGTAGAATATTTTGAAAGCAAGTGGGCCGCTGCCCCCCAGAAATTTGAGGCCGGCACCCCCAATATTGCGGATGTCATTGCCCTCGCTCGGGCCATGGACTATCTCGACGATCTCGGCCGCGAGGCGATCGCCCAGCACGATGAGAAACTCGCCGAGCACGCCTATGCTCGTCTCGCCAACGAAATTCCTGGCATTCGCATGCTGGGGCCGGCTCACCATCGCAGCGGCGTCATCAGCTTTGATCTTCCCGGCGTGCACGCCCATGATGTCGTGACGATGGCCGACCAGGAAGGCGTCGCTTTACGCGGCGGCCACCACTGCAACCAGCCGCTGATGCGTAAACTGGGACTTAGCTCAACTTCTCGCGCTAGTTTTTATCTCTACAACACCGAAGCGGAGATCGAACGCCTCGTGGCTACCTTGCAGAAGATTCAGAAATTTTTTGCCGGTTAACCCGCTTACTTTTAGCGATCGCGTGGACAGGCCCTACCGCTCGCCCTCAAGCCCTGCCCAATCTTAGACAAGATATGCGTAGTCGCGCCCACTCCATTTGGCTATGATGGCGGCCTTATGGTGTCGCCACGCAACACCGTCCAAGCCTCGGTCGCGCCTGCGCTCGAACTTGTCCGGAAATATAATATTCCCGGCCCTCGCTATACCTCTTATCCGACGGCTCCACAATTTTCAGAGTCAATTGATCGATCGGCGCTGTTGGCCGAAATTGCCCACGATAATCGCAACTTATCCGCGGGCTCCTCGCCGCCAGCAGAAGGACCGCTCTCTCTCTACTTTCATCTACCGTTCTGCGAGACGCTCTGCTGGTATTGCGGATGCACCACCGTCATAACCAAGCGACTAGCATCTGCCGGAGAATACGTTACTTGGCTTGAAAAAGAATTAGCCCTCACCGCCCCTCTCCTTAATGCGGCTCGACCCGTCACCCAGCTGCACTTTGGCGGTGGCACGCCCACCTTTTTGCCCCCGGCCGAAATCGATCGCTTAGCGGCCGCGATTCATCGGCACTTCAAATTCGACCTCGATGCTGAAAATTCGGTGGAAATAGATCCGCGCCGTTTGACTAAAGCGCATGTCGAAGCCTTTCGCCGACTCGGCTGCAATCGTGCGTCTCTAGGAGTACAAGATACCAACCCCGAGGTGCAGCTCGCTGTGCATCGCTGGCAGCCCTTAGCACAAACCGCCCAAGCCATTACTTGGCTCCGCGAAGCGGGCTTTCAATCAATCAGCGTCGATTTGATCTATGGGCTCCCACTCCAGACCGCCGCCACTTTCACCCAAACGCTTGATGAGATTATCGCCCTCAACCCTGATCGCTTGGCGGTCTTCAGCTACGCGCATGTTCCATGGATCAAGCCGGCGCAAAAAATCTTTGATGATCGCGCCCAGCTGCCCACCACCGAAGCGAAGCTCGCCATGCTCATGACCGCAGTCGAGAAATTGACGGCAGCTGGTTATGTCCAGATCGGGATGGACCATTTTGCTCGGCCAAATGATGAACTCGCCCTCGCTTTCGCCGCGGGCACCCTCCACCGCAATTTCCAAGGCTATACCACTCGGGCCGGGGCCTCACTCTACGGCTTTGGCATGTCTTCAATTTCTGAAACCGCCGGCGCATTTCGGCAAAACTATAAAGATTTACCCGACTACATAGCCGCCCTCGAAGCGGGCCGACTGCCCATTGAACGCGGCTACTTGCTGAGTGACGACGACCGGCGCCGCCGCCTGATCATCTCAGACATTATGTGCGGAAAAGAAATTAATTTCGCCCAACTCTCCCGGCGTCTCGGACTTGATTTTGCCACTACTTACGCGACTGAATTAGCCGCGCTCGCTGATTTAGAAAACGACCAGTTACTCGTTCGCCAGCCCCAAGGCCTCGCCGTTACTGCCTTGGGCCGACTTTTTCTGCGCATCATCGCGATGCGCTTTGATGCTCACCTGGCCAAACGCCCCCGGGGGTTTTCTAAAACTGTTTAAGTTATGACTTATCGAATCGGCAAAATTTTCGAAATTGAAAGCGGCCATATTCTTTCAAAGCACCCCGGGAAATGCCGCTTCCCTCACGGCCACAGTCGGCGTGTAGAAGTCGTCCTAGCGGCAGACACGCTTGATGCGAACGATATGGTCTGTGACTTCAAGGCCGTGAAATTAGCCCTCCAGGCTTTTCTCGATAGCTGGGATCACGCCCTGGCCGTCAATACCGATGATCCCAATTTTGCTTTCTACCAAGCCAAGCACGGTGAGCGCCTGATCCCTTTCGCGCACACCGATCCCACCACGGAGGTGATGGCGCAAACAATCTATGCTGAGCTGGCTCGCGCTCTGGCGGGGACCAACCGACAAGGTGATTTTGCCATTGCGGCGACCGTGCGGGTCGAGCGTGTGCGCATCACTGAAACCAGTTCAAGTTGGGCGGAGTATACGGATTAGCGCTTAACCGGCCCGCCGTAGAAGGCGCTGGGCCGGCGGCTTCGCCTCAACGGCGAAAATTTTTTGTTCTTAGGGAATTTTTAAGATCATCCCGGCCTTTAAATCAGTCTCGCTCTTCATCACATTGCGATTGGCCGCGTAGATATCGCGCCATTTAGCCCGGTTGCCATAGTATTGCTGCGCGAGCTTAAATAAGGTGTCACCGGCTTTGACCGTGTGTTGGCGTACCCCGACCGCCTGATTAGCTGGAGCCGCGACCGCCGGCTTCACTTGAGTGGGAGCCCGAGCCCCGAGGGCAGCATTTGTTTTAGGGGTAACCCCATTTGAGCGCGGCCCTGCGCTCGGGCCCGGCCTAGTCCGCACAATCGGAGTGTTTTCCGCTGCAAAATTAAAATTAGCGGATGCCGCGGGCGTGGCTGCGCGGTCAACCTCAGCGGGGGACGGCTGGGCCGCCTCACTCCGGTTAGCTTTTAAGTCAGCGAGATCTTGCTTCAGGGCCCCATTCTCCTGCTTGAGCCGATCGAGCGCCGCCACGAGATCGATGCGCTGCAATTTATTTTCCAGGGGTTGCGCCGGTAGGGTGCGGGCGAATTCCCGGGTAGCGGCATCAATCCGTTGCTTAATCAACGCGGCTTGTGGGCTGTTGGGGCGCAAAGCGAGGTACTTGCGGAAATGATAAATGGCCGACAGCGGATCGTTGATGTGCTGCAAATAAAGTAAGCCCAGCTCCAAGTGCGATTCTGCGGCATCCTCCCCGCGCCGATCGATGACCTTGAGAAAGGCATTGAGCGCCTCCTGCCAGCGACCGGATTTAAGCAACGCTTGGCCTTCACGATAGGCTGGCTCATCCACTTCCGTCGCATAAGAAAGCCGCTCACTACCACTGCAACCCGTCCACTCCATGGTTAACCCGCCCAGTAAAAGGAAGCACAGAAAACGAAGCTGAGACGTAAAACGTAACACGATTGGAAATGAATTGAACGGCAAGGGACCTTGCCTAGGTTTGGCGGTGCCCCCTCCCAACACAAGTTTTTGATGCCCCTAGATTCCGCTACTCTTCTCGCGCAAGCCCGTCAATGCCTTGCCATTGAACGTGAGGCCCTTGATGCCACCGCCACCGCCCTGAACGAGGATTTCGTTAAGGTCGTGCGGGCGGTGGAAGCAGTCGTCGCCACTGGCCATAAACTCATCATCTCGGGGGTGGGGAAAAATGCCCACATCGCCCAGAAATTAGCCGGCACTTTTAACAGCACCGGAGTGCCTGCTTGTTTTCTTGATCCCACCCAAGCTCTGCACGGGGATCTTGGCCTCTGCGCAACAGGCGATCTGGCTATTTTATTAAGTAACAGCGGCGCCAGCGCGGAAGTCCTCCAACTTTTGCCCCTTTTCGAAAAATTTGGCCTCCTGACCGTGGCGCTGACGGGGTCCCCCCAAAGCGAACTGGCGCGCGGCGCTGATTACCGACTCATTTACCAAGCCCCGCGCGAAGCCTGCCCCCTCGCCTTGGCCCCAACGGCGAGCACGACCGCGGCCCTCGCGCTCGGCGACGCCCTAGCCATGGTGCTACTGGAGAGCCGGGGTCTAACCCGCGAAGATTTCGCTAAATATCACCCCGCGGGAACGCTCGGGATGACCCTTTTGCTCCGCGTCAAAGATATCATGCGGACCGGCGAGGCTTGTCCCGTCCTGCCAGAAAATACCACGACCGTGCAAGCGGCCATCTTTGCCATGACTAAAGCCAAAGCGGGCGCCGTGGCCTTAGTTGACGCCAACGGCGTCATGACGGGCATCTTTACCGATGGCGATTTCCGCCGCAGCGCGCTGCATGGCGGCGCTGATTTCCTTAAAACTTCCGTGCAAAAAGTCATGACGCGCCAGCCGCGCACGATCTCCGCCCAAGTCCTCGCGGTAGAAGCGCTCAAAATATTTCAGCAGTATCGAATTTCTGATCTCATCGCGCTGGATGCTGAGCAAAAACCCGTCGGCTACATCGACGTGCAAGATTTACCAAAGCTTAAGATTTTGTAAGGCCCGCCAGCCGAGGTTCAAGATTGCGAATGCTGGGGCTTTGGGTTGATTAGGGGCCATTGCCCTATGCCTACGCCGCCTTTCGTCTACCAAGATCCCCTGCCGCTCGGCCCCGATGATACGGTCTATCGTCAGCTTTCCAGCGACGGCATCTCGACTACGACCTTTGAAGGAAAGTCTATCCTCAAGGTAGCCCCCGCGGTTTTGACCTACCTCGCCCGCGAGGCATTTCATGATACTAATTTTTTCCTGCGCCCAAAGCATTTAGCGCAAGTAGCGGCAATTTTAACCGATCCGGAAGCATCCGCTAACGATCGTTATGTAGCCCTGACTTTACTCAAAAATGCGGAGATCGCCGCGCGCGGTATTTTGCCGATGTGCCAAGATACCGGCACCTGTTCCATTTTTGCTAAGAAAGGCCAACAAGTTTGGACCGATAGCAACGACGCCGCCCAACTCGCGCGCGGGGTCTATGAATGCTATACGGCGGAAAACCTACGCTACTCCCAGGTCGCCCCGTTAGATATGTTTAAGGAGGTCAATACGGGCACCAACTTACCTGCGCAAATCGATCTCGTGGCGACCGAAGGTGATAAATATGAATTCCTTTTTGTCGCCAAGGGCGGCGGCTCGGCCAACAAACTTTATCTCTTTCAGGAAACCAAAGCGCTCCTGAATCCGAAGAATCTGGAGAAATTTTTTGCGGAAAAAATGGCGCTCCTCGGCACCTCGGCCTGCCCGCCCTATCATCTCGTCTTTGTCATTGGCGGCACCAGCGCCGAGGCGTGCTTGAAAATTCTCAAGCTCGCCACGACTAAATATCTCGATGCGCTCCCCACGACCGGCAACGAACACGGGCGCGCCTTTCGCGACCTAGCGATGGAGGACAAGGTGCTCAAGATTGCGCAGCAAAGCGGCGTGGGGGCTCAGTTTGGGGGGAAATACTTCGCCCTTGATGTACGCATAATTCGCCTCGCTCGCCATGGAGCTAGTTGCCCCGTGGGGATGGGCGTGTCCTGCAGCGCTGACCGCAATATAAAAGCAAAAATTACGGCGGACGGTATTTTTATTGAGCAGATGGAAACTAATCCCGGGCGTTTTATCCCCCCCGAGTTGCGGACTTTTAAAGATGATAATTTCGTGCGCATCGACCTCAACCGGCCGATGCCGGCTATTCTCGCTGAGCTAAGTAAACATCCCGTCACCACGCGCGTCGCCCTCACCGGGACACTGATAGTGGCTCGCGATAGCGCTCATGCCAAATTGCAAGAGCGCCTCGCGGCCGGCCACGGCCTACCCGATTACGCCAAAAATCACCCCATCTATTACGCGGGTCCGGCCAAAACCCCGAGCGGCATGGCCTCTGGCTCGTTCGGCCCCACCACGGCAGGCCGCATGGATAGCTATGTTGATCTTTTCCAATCGCACGGCGGTTCCTTGATCATGCTGGCCAAAGGCAATCGGAGCAAAGCTGTGACTGATGCATGCAAAAAACATGGCGGCTTTTACCTCGGCAGCATCGGTGGGCCCGCCGCTATTCTCGCCCAGGATAATATCACCCAAGTTGAGGTGATCGATTATCCTGAACTGGGCATGGAGGCCATTTGGAAGATCACGGTAAAAGATTTCCCCGCCTTCATTCTCGTCGACGACAAGGGTACCGATTTTTTTGTGAACACCTGTGGCATTTGCGTGCCCGAGAAGTAAAGCCATCGAGCAGAAACGCGTCTCGATCGCGGCCGCACGATAAGCGCAATGCAACCGGCGCGCTCCATAAAAAAACCCGCCAACCAAGGCGGGTGGAACGACCGTTAAAGTCGCAGGGTCACACCCAACGATACTTGATCGCCCCTCAAACCGATGCGATTAAGACGATCGGTAATGTCAGTATTACCCAGACGACGAGCGAGCCGCTCCCGGACGATCTCAGGAGCACTCGGTTCACGACTAAGCGGACGGTCAGCATACTGCGCGAGAATGCGACTCCGCATGGAAGCATTGGTCGGTACCGAGGCTAATTCAGAAACGACTAAATCGACGTTTTGGATCCGTGCCGTAGGGCTGAGGCGAATCCCGCGCACGGAATTTACCAACTCCGGCTCAGTGAGCTCAAAGCTAGCAAGATTGGCCGCGATAGTCTGCACCGAAGGAGTCTCCGTAGCGACGGCGCGAGTCTGCCGCGGCATGAGCTCGATGGGTTCAGGTAAAGGAGTTGAGTCAGTCACCACGGCGGGGCCAGCCTCGAGAACGGCCGTGATCGTTGGACTGCGATTAGCGAGCGGCGAACTCATGGCTTGATTGGCGCCCGCAGGCTCTGCGGCGACCTGACTTTGCTGAACCGGCGCAGGGGCTAGGATTGGTCCATAATATTTAACCGAGACAAAAGTGAACGCAAGAATCGCAGTAGCCCCGACTGGTAGATAAGCACGCCGCATGAGCAACTGGGGCAACTCTTGCCACCAAGCCCGTTTTTTAAGCAAAGCCGCCAACTGCTTTTGGCGCAGTTCATGGTCAAAATTAACCCAAAAGGCAGCCGCCGGACGCTCATCTCGTTTCAGGCGGATCAGATCCTCAATAGTCACTTTAGGGCGTTGCTTGAAGTGGGGCATGCGAAAATTAAGAATTGAGATACTTGCCCATTTCTCCCTGGAGAAACTGCTTGGCGTAATGAAGTCGAGAACGGACGGTTCCTTCGGTGCAGCCCATAATTTCGGCTATCTCTGCGTGGCCTAGGCCATCTATTTCAAAAAGGGTGATCACTGTTCTGTGCGGGATAGACAATTTTTGGAGCGCTTCGTTCAATTTTTCCTGAAGCTCCTTCAAGTAAGTCCCGCGATCAGCCCCTTTCTTATCTGTAAGCTGATCAAGGATTTGAGCATTTGTACCATCTTCATGCAGCTTCTCTAGGCTGAAAAAAGTGCGTAAACGATTCTTGCGCAAGTGGCTAAGCGCTCCATTCACGGCGATCCGGTAAAGCCACGTAAAGAATGAACAGTGCCCCTGAAATCGGTTGATGGACTGAAAAGCCTTAATAAATGCATCCTGAGTGAGATCGGAGGCATCCTCACGATTCGAGGTCAGATTGTAAATAATACCAAAAACCCGCTCTCGATATTTAAGAATCAGCTGATCAAAGGCCGCTACCTCCCCAGCTTGGACCCGCTTTACGATGGATAAATCAGCATCCGCCTCCTGCTGACGCTCAGGGGAGGTGATGATAGCCTTGGTGAAAACCTTAGACAGATTCATCTCGAGGAAAGACAGCTTAAATTAGCTGAAGAGCCAAGCAATCGAAATTATCCAGCAATCGAGGCCGTTTCCAGCACAGCCACCTGATGGCGCAACATATCAGCCAGCTGCAACATCAAGGGAACCGGGGCTAAGTCGGCGTGGAGGCTTAATGCAGCGACCGCTAAAGTGAGTTCGTCCTCGATCGCCGCCCTCACGGCAGCCGCGATATCCATTTCCTTCATACGCTGACGACTAGCCGCCAAGCCTAAGGCCTGCCCGCCTTGCAATGCGGCTACAATGGACGCGCGCTCGGAGGCTGATACTCGCTCCAACAACATCATCAAGGGCAAGGTAAGTTTGCCCGTGGCCAAATCAGTCCCAAGCGTTTTCCCGATCAGTTGCTCCTCACCCACAAAATCAGCAAGGTCGTCATAAATCTGATAAGCGATGCCGAGATGATGGCCAAACCGATCCGCCGCCGCGACAAAATCAGCGGCATAACCGCCCAGGCGCGCGCCCAGAAAGCACGAAACCCTAAAAAGCTCCGCGGTCTTTAAATCGATTATGCGGCGGTAATCCGCGAGTGAGATATTAATGTCCCGCCGCCGTAGCGTTTGCATGATTTCTCCCGAGCAAACCTTACGTGTAGACTCTGATACCAGCCGACAAACTTCCGTTGTAGGAAATTGTGACGCGATGTGCAGGGCCTGAGAAAAAAGTACATCCCCCAATAATACCGCCGCCTCAGGCCCAAATTCGCGTGCCGCCGTTTGGCGATTCCGGCGCAGGTCAGCCCGATCCATGATATCGTCGTGCACGAGCGTGGCGAGATGCACCATCTCAACCACGCCGGCGACGCGGACCAAATCGTCGGCAACCACGCCAGCCCCGCGCCAGCCACAAATAAAAACCAAGGTCGGCCTCAGGCGTTTACCCGTCGTGTCCAGGCAGTAAGCCGCCAGCGAGCGAATCTCCGGTTCAAAACGCTCGACTTGGTCGCGCATGAAAACATCAAGCGCGGCCATTTGCGGGCGCACGTGCTGGGAAACCTCCTGAAAATCGCGCGAGAGTTGCGGCGGTAGGGATGAGGTCAAGGGTCCAGCCATTAGCCAAAATTTAATCACGACCACCGAAATGGCTAACAAATATTATGGGCAACTTGTGGCGCAAAATTTGCAGAAAACGGTACCGCCACCACTCGGAAAAAAGCCCAGCCCTAACCCAACTATGCATAAAAAAACCGGTGGGGTGGCCATCGGTCGAGGGTCGTTAAAACAGGCTGCGCTTATTTTTTATTACTCGAGGCCGGCGCGAACATATCGGCGCCCTTGGGCGTCCGATTGCCGGGCATATCCTCCCGACTCATGACTATTGCCTGCACTGCGCGAGGATCGAACACTTCCTCGGGCGAAGCCCCATCGGCGCTCACCGTCTTAGCGGTGATGAAGATCAGAAGATTCGTCGCCTCATCATTAACTGATTTGGAAGAAAATAACCGGCCCAGTAATGGGATATCGCCCAGAATAGGAACCTTGGTTCCGCCATGGCTGGTCGCGCTGCTGATGAGGCCGCCGATGCCAATGCATAACCGGTCGAGCCCTTTCCGGCATTGCCCTTAACCCACTCAGCGATCGCACCGGTATCAACAGTCGGCAGTTCTTTTAGCTCCTCAATGACGGTGATCTCGCCCGCTCGAGTGAATCTAGCCAATCACGTAGAGTGCTCGCCGACTTTGACGCAGAAAAGCGGGAGTAAGTGGCAAAAAACATGCGTTATTACAATAGTGGAGTATCTTGGCAAATCATATGCCTTTTGTACCGGACAAACAAAAAACACCGCAAACTCCATCATCAGGCGCCTCTAACCACCCCCTGATCAACGGATTCAACCGCGATCGTTGATCTCTAAATGCCATTCAAAATCAATAACTTAGCTAATTTTAGATGACGATAAAAAGCCCGCCAACATGAATTGCCGGGCTGGGTGAAATTCGCTAAAATTTAGCCGTAACTACTTCTGCCAAGTACGCTTCTTGTGGCGGTTAGCCTTGAGGCGCTTCCGGCGTTTGTGTTTCGACATCTTGAGACGTCGTTTCTTTTTGAGATTACCCATTGTGTTAGAGAGTGGTTTAGCGGCGAAACGTGCAACTGGGCTGGCGCGGTGTAAAGCGTGAAGTTAAACCGATTGCGGCACCATCACTAAACTAGGCCCCGCGGTAAGCACTAAAGAACACTCGACCTGGGCAAGAGGAAGGCCAGTTAAAATCGCGGCAACACGTCGGTAAAGGTTAAGCTGCCCAGCGTGCTTTGCTACCGCGGCCCGGCCGCTATCACTGGGCCCAGCGCGGTCAGTTTTAAAATCAATCACCCACGCCTGGGTGACCCGTCCCTTTGCATCGCGTGCTACGAGCACACGGTCAAACACTCCAGTTAACCACACGCCATCAACAATCACTTCAAAAACTCGCTCGCGCCAAACCTCAGCATACCCCCCCCCCGCGCTAAACAGCACCGCGCACTGAGGATGGTGCAAGGTGCGCAAAACTTCAGCCAAAGCTTCCGCTGAAGCCCCCTCTTGCTGGCGAGCAGCCTGCCAGGCAGCGGCCGCCGATTGATGCCACCATTCCACGGTTTCAAACAAACCATGCACCTTAGTCCCAAAATCCGCCGCTCCTGATCCTGCGGCCGCAAATAATCTCACAGATTTTCCATCGGAATGATCATCCGAGGGCCGGCGCGAGGGCAAACGCGCCACTCGCCGAACAGTCGCAGGGTCGAGCGGGGCTAACGCAGGTGGCGCCGACGCTTCCTCCTGAGCCGCTAACCCCTCAAACCAAGCTGCGTCGCCGGCGGCCCAAGTATCCCCCAAGGTTTGCTCGAGCAATTTCGGGAAATTCTGCGACTTCGAAGTGCCCACTGGCTCCGTGATCACATACATCGCCCGCTTCGCTCGGGTCATGGCGACATAAAATTTGCACATGGCTTCGTAGGCCGCATCTGCTCTCCGCGTCGCGACGTGCGCGCTCAAGACTTCATCGGCCGCATAAAAGAGCTCACTGGGTAAATCGAGCACCCACTCGATTTGGCGATCCTCCGATCTTTGCACCGCTAGTCCCTCCCGCATCTTATCCAGGGTGCGGCCTTCAAAATCCGGGAGAATGACCAAATCAAATCCTAGCCCCTTGGCGGCGTGAATCGTCAACACCCGCACCACCCCCGCCGTATCGGCCTCACGCACAGTACAAGCCTCCGCCCACGCCAAAAATTCGGCTATGTCCCGTTGGCCATTTTGATCAAACTCCTGCGCAGACTCTACCAGCTGACGGCCACGCAATCGGCTAAAACCATCCGTGGCCGCCAAGCTTGGCTCCAACACGCGTAACCAGCGGTCAAGCGTCACCGCAAATCCGTCCGCATGCAGTTCAGCCAATAATTGGGCGGTAAGTTCATCCGGGCTGTTAATTCCCGCCGCGCGCAATATTTCCGCTACCGGCGTCATTGCGATATGTTCCGCCGCGAAGGTATCACCGGGATGCGCGGCCAGGCGCAAGAGCGCCAGCAATGCCGTCGTTAACGGATTATCCAACGCAATATGCTGGTCGCTTTCAGCCAGCGCGGGCAAACCGCCCACTCGGCGTAGATAATCGGCGAGCCGAGCGCTCGTATCATTTGTTTGTACAATGACTGCGACACTCAACCCGCGACGACCTGGTTCCACTTTTTGCAGAATGTGCAGAACCGCGGCGAACCGACCGGGTTCGTCGTTCGCCTGTAATAATTCAGCGTAACCGCCAAGCTGCGGCCTCGCACTGGTATGCGTGCGCCACTCCCCCACCCAGCGATTGGCCGCCGGAGCTGGAATCAATGCCCGCCAAGCCTGCTCATCACCAAAGACCCGATTCACCATTGAAATAACGGCCGGGCCTGAGCGCCAAGAATCGGTCAAATACTGCTCCGCTATGGCGCCAGGGGCCGCTTGATTATAGTGCTCAAATATTTGCCGAAAAAGTCGGGCATCTCCTTCTCGCCAAGCGAAAATCGCCTGCTTTACATCCCCCACATAAAACAAACTACGCCGATGCTCAGCATCTTGGACCGCCTCATCGAGCAAGTTACGTAAAATAGTCCACTGCGTGTAACTCGTGTCCTGAAATTCGTCCAACAACCAATGGTCTAATTTGGCATCCAGCCGCCAGTCGATCAACAAACGGCCGCCGCCCACCTTTCGACTTAGCATCGGGCGATCCGCGTCGGGCCGCAGCAACCGCTGCACATCCGCAAAGGTTAACTGACCCTTACGCCGTACCGCGGCATGATAAGCCAAATCGTAGGCCTCTAAGACCGTGAAAATTCCGCGGGTCTGCTCTAAATTTCGCGCGAGCTGCGCCCCCACCACAAGCCGAATAGCGGCGACCAAGGCCGCACTCGCCTCCGATCCAAATTGCACTTTTTTTCGGTCAATCACGACTTCCGCCCGCCCTGCACGCAACGCCGGCCAGACCGCGAGGGCATTGCGCAAGAGGTAATCCAGCGGATTAGTCAAAGGCGCCCCAGGCAACCAAGCGACCAGCTCGCTTAGGAAATTCTCCAAACGAATGCGCTGGCCCTCATTGAGCGCCGTCCACGGCAAGACGGCGCGCAACTGCTTAACGATGGCCCCGCGCTCGCGGCTCGGCACTATCCACTCTGAGCCTTGCGGCCAAATCTGCGCGCCGCCCCCCCAGCGCGCCGCCTCGGGGACTTCGAGAAAAATATCGGCATGTTGGCTTAACCAGCCATTGAGCTGACGGGTCAGCTGCTTTTCGTCCGCCCCAAAGGTAGCCCGCTTATAAGCCTCGATAAAGGCCTTCTGCGCGGCACTGAGTTCGCCGCTGGCCGCAAATAATTGCTGTTGCACGCGGCGCTGCTCGCGGCGAAGCGCCGCGGGTTTCAGCATCGTGAAATCCCCCCCCAAGCCCAACTCCAAGGGGAAGGCTCGCACAATGCGGGCAAAAAATCCGTCGAGAGTTCCCAGATTCAAGCGCGGCATCGCCTCCACCACCGTGCGCAACATCGATCGAAAATCGGCCGAACCGAGATGGGGCAACTCAATCGCAGTCGCTAGTGCTTGCGCCGCGACTGAATCACCGGCGGCCGCGGCGAGCTTACGCAGGATTTCATCAAAAAATTCTCCCGCCGCCTTGCGGGTAAAAGTGAGCGCAACGATGCGCTCCGGGGCCGCGCCGTTGGCCAAAAGCCGCACGAATCGATTGGTCAACGCATGGGTTTTTCCCGAGCCCGCTGACGCGAGGATCATCACATGGCCGAGCGCTTTCATTGACCACCTCCCGCGAGCCCATCGGCCAGCACACTCGCCGCGGTCCCCTGTTGAAATAATTTCTCCCAATCACGATCCGCGTGGGCGGCGAGTTCCGTCGGCGGCCAAAATTTCCCCGCCGCCACCGCCGCGACAATTTGCGTCGCGCAGGCCTCCGCCGATAACTGTAGATCGGGCGTATAATCTTTCCACATGCTAATCGCCGTGGATCCCACCCCCTTAGGTAAATTAAAATACCCGCACTCCACCGCGGGCCCAAAAGCTGGCGCCAAATTCAGTCGATAGAGCGGCAGTTGCAAATCTAGCCAGGCCCGCTCTTTCCCGTGCATGATCAGGCGCGCCCACGGGGAACTCGTCGCTCTGACCGGGCCCAGATGCGCTTGCTCGGGCGTGCTAGGGGTATCGGAAGTCTTATAGTCCAGCACGCGCACGCGGCCGTCGGGGTGACGGTCGATGCGGTCAATTTTGCCGCGCACCATTAATCCACCAATAGATATATTACAGGGCTGCTCAACCGCCTCAATACGCCAGCCGGCCGCGAATTCCTCGGCTTGTAGCGCCGCGGCCTGACGCAAACGTTGGCGCGCCGACTCAAACTGAATGACTAAGGGCAGCGTCCATTCACGGCCATAATAAGCGCGAATATTACGCTCCAAAGTCGCAAGCAACGCCTGGCCCAAAACCGCTTCATCCCCACAAAGGCGCAGGGCCGGATCATCGCCCCATACGCGGAGCGCTTCATGCATAAGGTTACCAAAATCACGCGCATCAAGTTCGGCTTTTTCTAGATCTAAGGCCTCCATGCGCCGTACCCGCTTAAGATAAAAAAGAAACGGACAATTAAGATAATCGCGGAAAGCGGTCACGGCAATTTTCTCGGGCGGCGGCCCCACGATCGGGCGCAGCGGCCAGGCGCGCGTCCACGGCAAGCTCGCTTGAGTGGAAGCCACTTTATCAAAAAGAAATTTAATTCGGCGCGGAAGATCCTCATCGGCACAGCGCAGGAGCAGCCGCGACGGCCGCAATGGATCGCCGGCCAGCGAAACCTTGCCGAGCAATATTTCCAGCCGACCCGCAGTGGTGCGCGGTGCGGCTAAGGCGGCCAGTAAATAAACATCCCGCGCGAAACGGCGCCCGTTCGTCTTTAATCCAAGGCGTTCACGCAGCACCTCCGGCAGAAAAGCATCCCCCGTCACCACCTCGGGCACGCGGCCATCGTTAAGCCCCGCGACCACGAGGTGCGGCGCGTCCTCCCACAATAATTCGAGCCAACCATTTAATTCGATCGCGCCCGCTGGTTTTTCCGCAAAGGCCACACTTTCGGCGAATTGGGCCAAGGCCAACTCCCAGCCCTCACCGGGCGTCAGATCAGGAAAAATTTGCAGCGCCCGGCCCACTTCCTCGGCTAGTTCGACCCATGCCGCCGCCGAGGCCACCAGGGGGTCAACCGATTCGACCGGATGATCGGCAAATAATTTCGCCAACAACTGCAGGCAATTTTGGGGAAACGTTCCCTGCTGCAACTCGGGCGACAGGGCAGCCAACCGGGTTAAAGCCTCGGCCGCCAACGAGGATTTTTTAACGTGACTCCGCGCCGCCGCCAGCGTCGGGGGCAAATGCGCAGCCTGCAGTGCATCCAACTCACGCAATAAGCGTGCCCGTGAAAAATCTGGGCCGCTCTGTGCAGCCAGCCAATCGAGTATGGCAGGGCAGCGCAGCAGCGCCGTGCTCGTCGAGAAGGCATCGCTGCGCGCAAATTCAGCCAGCAAGCTTAACAACGCATAGAGGCCATCTTGCCGTCGCGGACGCCCCTCGGGATTGAAGGCGGGCACGCCGACACAGCTCAGCCCGTGTGCGAGTGGCGCTAAAATTTCCGCATCAGCAATCCCCAGAGCCAGGCCTCCCCCTGCAATCTCATAACGCTGCGCCAGCGCCACGAGTTGGCCCGCTTGAGTCGCTGGATCAACACAGAGCCTAACCTGTTGATTAAACTGAGCCCAACGCAGTTCACGCTGCGTCCAAAAATCCAGCCGCGGCCGACCCCAATCGTCAAAGAGCAGGGCCAGCGGCTCTTCCGCAGGGCCAAACACGCCTATTTCTACGGGGATCGATTTCGCATATGCGGCGAGAATCTGACCCGCTAGCGGCCACGGATCGGGCGTGCCGAGGACGATAATTTTTTTAACCTCCGGCGGCAAAACTGGTCGCCGGGCAAAATCTAATTTGGCCGCCTGCGCATCCTGTAAATGCTGGGCGCCCAGCACCGCTTGGTAACGCTGCTCAAGATGGGCTAACTGCTGCCAACGTTCCGCCTCCGGAAAATCTGCGCCGGCCTTAGCGCCCACCTCGCTTATTTGCAGACCCACCTCGATGAGCGTCGATTGCAGATGCAACAACTGGCTCGCCAAGCGCCGCGCCCAAGCAAAATCCCGCGCGGGCGGCTCAATCGGAAATACGGCCTGAAATTCCTCGAGCGGTATTTCGCGCAACACTCTGATCCAAGCTAATTGACTAACGAGCCGCGAGGCCACTCCGGCCGACGACACGCCGAGGGTGGTCAGAGTTTCGGGGAGAACCACGCGAGGAGAAAAAACCGCCTGGCCGCGGGACCAAGCGTGGGCCGCCAGCGCCTCACGCAGACGACGCCCCGACTGCCGGGTGGGCACAACGACCAAAAGATGCGCGAGATCCAGCGGCCCATCGCCCACCCAGTCCGCCGCCAACCAAGCGACCGCCTGCCCCAGCAACGGACGATCCCAGGGCAAAAGATGCAGACGAGCCTTCATACCAAGTGCCCGCGATGAACACGAAATATCACGACGGGCTCAACTTGTTTTCGCAATTTTCGGCCCAGTTGCCTGCTCGGCACAAAAAACCCCGTGGCGGTTAGGCGCACGGGGCAGAGTAATTCGCTGAAGTCGGCTTATTTTTTGGCGACAAAAATATACTTAGCGCATTGCGCCTTATGATTGGAAGCGGAGTTCCGATGAATGACGTCGGCCTTGACGGCTCGGTCGAGCGCGGAGCAGTAGGCAATGGCGGTCGTCCGGGTTACCTCGGCATCAGTGCCAGCAGCAGCTTTCTGGACGGCTTTAGCGAGGGTCTTGAGCCGAGTCTTGGTGGCTTGGTTACGAGCCGCGTTGCGGATGGATTTGCGGGCGGCTTTGATCGCGGACTTAGTGTTGGCCATAGGTCTTAAATAGGTTGGAAGGGGCTAAAACTCAGAGGCAGGCCAGTGAGTCAAGGGAGAATTCTTTCCCCAATGCAGCGCCCAGGCGGACCTCAAGCAAAACGCGCCACCCCGGGCGGGGGTGGCGCGTTGGTTAAAAGAACTTAGTTTTGGGGCCGATAAGCCGAATTCTGTCCGCCGCGGTATTAACGCGACGTGATCTTCATTTCTCTCAGGCCACCCGAAAGTGACCAGCCCCACCGTTGCTCGACTTGCGCCGAACACGCTGGGGTGCGACTAACCCGGGACTATCCGACGGGCCACCGAGTCCCCTATTTAGTCTTGCACCGGATTGGGTTTTTCGTGCCGCCGTCATTACTTTCGGCGCGGTGGGCTCTTACCCCACCTTTTCACCCTTACCTGCAGCGCCCCACCTTGCGGTGAATCGCCTCAGGCGGTATATTCTCTGTGACACTATCCGTCACGACGCCTTGAAGCGTCGCGCCCCCTCTTTCGCGGGGAATCCTGCCCTGTGGTGTCCGGACTTTCCTCTCCGAACTATCTTTAGCGGGCGCGGCATTACCCGCGCCTTGGGATCAAAGAACTTCGGAGCGAAGACCTGGCCCCAAAACTAAGCCTGCCAATAAACAATACGCCCACATTGGTCGCAAGTGGTAATTTCCAGCCCGGCGCGCGCTTGGACTACGATATGGGTCGGCACTTTAAGATGACAACCGCCGCAGCGGTCGCCATTTACCGTTACGCAGACCGGGTGACCAGGCTTACGGGCGACCCGATCATAGATTCTCAAGCTGGGCTCAGGCACAAGCGGCCGCGCTGCGTCCACCGCCACTTGGGCTAATTGGACATCAACCAACAATTGCTTCGCGCGCTCTTGTAGCGTGCGAATCCTCCCCTCGTGGCCGGAAATATTTTGCTTCAACTCAGCCTCCGCCGCCGCGAATCGTTGCTTGGCCTCGTCACTGAGCAACATCACCCCAATTTCCTGCTCTTCTAACCCACCGATACTCTGTTCGGTCGTCTCAATTTCGTGCGTCAAAGCCTGATACTCATCATTTTTTCTCACCTGACTTTGCTGAGTCTTATATTTGCCGATCTTTTCCTCGGCGCTCTTGATGTCAATTTCGAGCAGCTTCTTTTTTGACTCTAGCCCGTGCCATTCAGCCTTAGCGGCCTCAATGGCAGTGCGCTCAGCCGCAATTTTGGACTCGACCGCCGTGATCTCGCGCGGGACCCCGTTGAGCTGTTGCTCGAAAGCCAATCGCTGGCTGTCGCGTTCTTGGAGCACCAACAATTTTTCCAGACTAAATACGGCCATGTTGTGGTCACTGTGCGTGGGTGCTCGGTCCGGTCAAATGAATCTGTCACCACACCGTGACAAAATAAAAACCCCGCACCCAAGAGACCCTTTCTTCAATGAAAAATTGACCGACCAAGAGCACTGAAAAATGACCCATTTTGATCATATTGTTAATCACTGCATTCCAATGAGTTAAAATATCGTTATTAGCCATAAAAATACCCTGATTTTTGCATAGAAAAACGTTGTCGTATGCCGCTGCTTCCGCGATGTTTTTTCACAACTTTATCATATTAATGTCCAACTCTGAAGAAGCCCTCCGCCAAGCCAAAAATCAAGCAGGTGCCGATGCCTATGATGCTTCCAAGCTCGGCAAATTAGAGGGCCTCGAGGCCGTTCGAAAAAAGCCAGGCATGTACATTGGCGGCACCGACGAGCGCGCGTTGCACCACTGTGTTTCTGAGGTGCTGGACAATTCAGTCGACGAGCATCTCGCCAATTTCTGCACGCGAATCGAAGTCGCCATTCACGTAGATGGCTCCATCAGCATCCGCGACAACGGCCGCGGCATTCCGGTTGATATTCATCCGCAATATAAAATTCCGGGCGTTGAAATGGTACTCACCACCCTGCACTCCGGCGGGAAATATGGACAGGGTGGCTATAAATTCTCCGGGGGCACCCACGGGGTGGGCGCAAAATGCGTGAATGCTGTCTCTGAGTGGTTCGAAGTCGAAGTCTCGCGCGGTGGCCACGTGCACCACATGAAATTTGCGCGGGGCAAAACGGTGCAGCCACTAGAAGTGATCGGAAAGGCCACCAGCACCGGCACCTACATTACGTTCAAACCAGACGCCGAGATTTTTCGCGAAACGACGGTCTTTCAATTCGACCGCATCGCCCAGCGCCTCCGCGAATTAGCCTTCCTGAATTCCGGCCTGGAAATTGTCTTCACCGACGAACGCCCCACCGTCCCGAAGAAGGAAACTTATTTCTACAAAGACGGAGTCGAGGAATTCGTTAAGCAGATCAACACGGGCAAAGTCGCGCTGCACCCGAAACCGATTCGCATCGTCAAGGAAACGAGCAGCACCCTCGACGATAAGGCCGTCGAAATTCACGTCGAAGTCGTGCTGCAATACAACGACAGCTATAACGACCTCGTGCTCTGCTACACGAACACCATTAATAATCCTGACGGGGGCACGCATCTCTCCGGCTTTCGCGGTGCCCTCACTCGGGCGATCAATCAGCACTCGAAGGCCAACAATCTACTCAAGGACAAAGATCCGCAGATCACCGGCGACGACGTGCGCGAGGGTCTCGCCGCCGTTATCTCGATTAAGCACAGCGACCCTAAGTTTGAATCCCAAACCAAGGTCAAGCTGCTGTCCCCCGAGGTCGAGGGCATCGTGAGTTCTGTCTCCTACGAGGGGCTCATGTTCTTCTTCGACGCCAACCCGACTATCGCCAAGCGCATCGTGGAGAAATCCCTCACGGCTGCGCGCGCGCGCGAAGCAGCCCGCAAGGCTCGAGAGACGATCCGCAAAGGCGCCCTTTCCAGCGGTGGCCTCCCGGGTAAATTGGCTGATTGCTCTGAGCGCGATCCCGCCCTCACCGAACTCTATATCGTCGAGGGCGACTCCGCTGGTGGTTCGGCCAAACAAGGCCGTGATCGACTCTTTCAAGCCATTCTCCCTCTCCGCGGTAAGCTGATCAACTCAGAGAAAGCCCAACTCGATAAAGTACTCAATAATGAGGAAATTCGAACCCTCATCACCGCGATCGGCACGGGCATCGGCACCGGCGAGGATGAACACGCCTTTAATGTCGATAAGGCGCGGTACCATAAGGTCATCATTATGACCGATGCCGATGTCGACGGCTCTCATATCAGGACCTTGCTGCTCACCTTTCTTTACCGCCAGATGCGCGGACTGGTCGATCGCGGCTACGTCTACATCGCCCAACCGCCGCTCTACAAAATCAAGCGCAAGAAGCGCGAGCAATACGTCGACAACGACGAGCAACTCAATCGCATCCTCCTCGAGCTTGGCTCCGAAGACATCATTCTCGCGCGCAGTCGCGACGCCCATATTTTTGCCCCCGCGGCGATTGATCAATTTGTCGAGCTCCTCTCCACGCTCGATAAGCTGGGGGCTGGGATCACTCGTTACGGCGCCACTCTGGCGGAGTATCTCGACCAACGCAGCCCAGGTTCTCATGAATTGCCCCGCTACATTGCACGCATCCGCGAAGGCAACAAAGAGTCTCATCGCTTTCTCGCAGACGACAAGGCTCGTGCCGCCTTCAGCGTTGAGTTTGGCATGAATGCCGACCTGGCCGAGGCCAGCACCGCGCGCGAAGGCCAACTGCAGCGCCGCGTTACCATCCATGAGATTTTTGAATCAAATGAGATGACGAAGCTCCTGAAGGCCATCGAGCATGCCGGGCTCGAAACCGCCTCGTTTGCTCCTGCCGCCGAGCCGCGCTACACAATGACCGAGAATGCTGGTCAAAAAACGGAGAATAAAACCAACCTTTTCTCCTCGCTCGATATTGTCGCCCAAATTCGCGCCAACGGCCGGAAAGGTCTCTCGATTCAACGCTACAAAGGCCTCGGCGAAATGAATCCGAAGCAACTCTACGAAACCACCATGGATCCCGAGAAGCGGCGTCTACTCAAAGTGAGCATCAATGATGCCGCCAAGGCCGATGCGCTCTTCACCTTATTAATGGGCGACGAAGTCCCCCCGCGCCGCCAGTTCATCGAGGACAATGCGCTCAACGTACAATTCTTGGACGTCTAAAATGGTCCTGGGCGAGAGGTCATAGGCTATCGATTTAGCCCAGCGACCGAAACCCATCCGCCCTTACCCCTCACCCCTCACTTCTCCCTGTGTATACCGCTAACGAAAAACTCTCCTCCGCTAACATTACCGACATCATGCAGACGGCTTACATCGAGTACTCGATGTCGGTCATCGTCTCGCGCGCCCTGCCCGATGCTCGGGATGGCCTCAAACCGGTGCAGCGGCGTATTCTCTACGCGATGTTGCGCGAAGGCCTCGTGCACAATCGGCCATTTGATAAGTGCGCCGGCGTCGTTGGAGAAGTGCTCAAGAATTACCATCCCCATGGCGATTCCTCAGTTTACGACACGCTCGTGCGGCTGGCCCAACCGTGGGTCATGCGTTATCCGCTGATCGACCCACAAGGCAACTTTGGCTCCGTCGATGGTGATCCGCCAGCGGCTTACCGCTACACCGAAGCTCGCCTCAACGCGATTGCCGAGGAACTCCTAAAAGATATCGAGGAAGACACCGTCGATTTCGCGCCTAATTATAAAGAATCGACCACGGAACCGACCGTGCTGCCGGCGGCTCTGCCTAATTTGTTAATGAACGGATCGACGGGCATCGCCGTCGGGATGACCACTAATATTCCGCCGCATAATCTCGGAGAAATTATTGATGCGACTTGTGCCGTCATCGATCAGCCGAGCATTTCGGTGATCGACCTCATTCGCTATATTCCTGGACCCGATTTCCCGACCGGAGGATTCATCAATGGCCGCGAAGGGATCAAGTCCTACCTTACCACGGGTCGTGGCATTGTTCGCACCCGCGGTAAAGCCCACACGGAGGAGATGAAGGGCGGGATGGAGCAAATCGTTATCACGGAAATTCCTTATAACGTAAACCGCGCGACCCTTGTGCTGCGGATCGCCGATCTCGTGCGCGATAAGGAAATCGATGGCATTCGCGATCTTCGCGATGAATCGGATGAAAATACGCGCATCGTAATCGAACTCAAGCGGGGCGAGCAGGCCCAGATTGTGATCAATCAGCTTTACCAGAAGACCTCCCTCGAATCTTCCTTCGGCGTTATCTTGCTCGCCCTCGACAAGAAGCGGCCGAAGCAGATGAACATTAAGGAACTCATCGAGTGTTACATCGACCATCGCCGTGATGTTATCACGCGCCGCACCCAGTTCCGTCTGCGCCAAGCTGAGGATCGCGCCCATATTCTCGAAGGCTACATCATCGCCCTCGATAACCTTGATGATTTTGTAAAAATTATCCGCGCCTCCACTAATCGCGATGATGCGAAAGTGCGCTTGATGGCGAAGTATCCCCTCTCCGAACGCCAGACCAACGCCATCCTTGAGTTGCGCCTCTACCAACTCACGGGTCTCGAACGCGGCAAGATTGAGGCAGAGTACCTTGAATTGATGAAATTGATTGAGGAACTCCGCGGCATCCTCGGCTCAGAGGCCCGCTTACTCGCTTTAATCAAAAAAGAATTGCTCGAGCTGCGCGATAAATACGCCTCTCCGCGCCGCACCCAAATTATCGATGATGCTGGGGAACTGCGGATGGAAGACGTGATCCCCAACGAGGGCTGCGTCATCACCGTTTCGCACCTTGGCTTTATTAAACGCACCCCGGTCGCTGAATACCGTTCCCAGAAGCGCGGCGGCAAGGGCGTCATCGGCGCCGAAACCTACGAGGAAGATTTTGCCGAACATCTTTTCACCGCCAGCACCCACGATTATATCCTTTTCCTGACTAGCATCGGCCAATGCCATGCGAAAAAGGTTTATGATACCCCCGAGGGCACCCGCACGGCCAAAGGTAAATCAATCTCCAGCTTCCTCCGTCTGGCCGAGGGTGAAAAGATCGCCGCGATGATTTGCGTGAAAGATTTTGCGGAGGATTGCTACCTCGTGATGGCCACTAAGAGCGGAGTAATCAAAAAGAGCTCCCTCGCTGATTACGCTAACTGCACCCGCGAAGGCGGCCTGATCGGGATTAATTTAGCGGAAGGCGACACCGTTATCGGTACCGTACTCACCACTGGTGAAAACGAGCTGATCCTCGTCTCCCACGAAGGGCTTGCGGTTCGCTTTCGCGAACGAGATGCAGAAACCAACGAAGAACTCTTCCGCGCGACCGGCCGAGCCACGGGGGGCGTCACTGGCATGCGCTTCAAACTCGACAGTGACTACCTCGATGTAATCGAAGTGGTCGACCATTCTGCCAAATTCCTTGTCGCCAGCGAAGCCGGTCTCGGCGTGCGCACGCGCTT
>SXGQ01744090.1_pt1 | contig 23428 bp, 22 predicted proteins | sample 3178371 | NCBI WGS metagenome assembly SXGQ01 (sample SAMN11356859, study PRJNA531348) | freshwater metagenome | isolation source: freshwater sample F1-20 | place: China: Fuxian Lake, Yuxi | collected 2017-12-25 | reverse complement strand
TGGCCAACCCTGCCACCGCCACAGACGCCGACTACGCCAACATCGAAAGCGTGGTGGGGCACGAGTATTTCCACAACTGGACAGGCAACCGAGTCACCTGCCAAGACTGGTTTCAACTCAGCCTCAAGGAGGGCCTGACGGTGTTCCGGGATCAGGAGTTTTCCCAAGACTTGTGCACCACCGCCTCGGCCCGGGCGGTCAAACGCATTGAAGACGTTCGGGTGCTGCGCACCGCCCAGTTCCCCGAAGACGCCGGTCCCATGGCGCACCCCGTGCGCCCTGACAGCTACATCGAGATCAACAACTTCTACACAGTCACCATTTACGAAAAAGGTGCCGAAGTGGTGCGCATGATGCAAACCCTGGTTGGACGCGCCGGTTTTGCCCGGGGCCTGAGCCTGTACTTCGCGCGCCACGATGGCCAAGCCGTAACCTGCGATGACTTTGCCCAGGCCATCGCCGATGCCAACCCAGAGTCTGATCTGGCACGGCTGCTGCCTCAGTTCAAACGCTGGTACAGCCAAGCCGGCACACCGCGCCTACAGGCCGTTGGGCATTACGATGCCCAGGCCCTGACCTACACCCTGAGCTTCAACCAAAGCTGCCCGGCCACCCCAGGGCAATCTGACAAAGCACCCAGCGTCATCCCGGTCAGCCTGGGGCTGGTTGGCATCAGCGGCGCCGCACTGCCGCTGCACCTGCAAGGTGCAGAAACCGCCACCGACAAGCATCTGCTGGTGATGACCGAAGCGGCGCAGTCCATCACCTTCTTGCAGGTAACAGAAGAGCCTGTGCCGTCTATCCTGCGCGGCTTTAGCGCCCCGGTGCTGCTGCAATTCGACTACTCAGATGAGCAGCTGCTCACACTGCTTGCCTCAGACCCTGACCCCTTCAACCGCTGGGAGGCGGGCCAGCGGTTAGCGCTGAGAATCGCCATCGAATCCATCACACAAAAGCCGGCAAGCAGTGCACCAAGCCCACTGCCCCAGGCCTATTTGGCCGCCCTGCGCGCACTGCTGCGCACTGAGCACCTAGACGCCGCCTTCAAAGAGCTCGCGAACACTCTTCCATCTGAAACCTATATCGCCGAGCAGCTCGACAGCGTAGACCCGCAACGCATCCATGCCGTGCGCGAGGCGATGCGCCTGCAGCTCGCCATCGGCTTGCAAGCTGATTGGCACTGGGCCTTTGAGGCCCACCAAAACAACGGCGGCTACAGCCCAGACTCAGCTTCGGCCGGCCGCCGCGCCCTGGCCGGCCTGGCGCTCAGCCAGCTTTGCCTGGCCGCGCGTGAAACTGGCGACAGCCTGTGGCCAGGCAAAGCCTACCAGCGCTTCAAAGATGCCGACAACATGACCGATCGCCTTGGCGCACTGGCTGCGCTGGTCAACAGCGGGCATGAGCTCGCCGCCCCGGCACTGGCGCGTTTTCATGCGCTCTTTTTGCGAGAGGAACTGGTGCTCGACAAATGGTTTGCAATACAGGGCAGCACCTGCGACCGCGGCGGCCAGGTGCTGCCCGCGGTACGCCAACTGCTCAGCCACCCAGACTTCAACCTGCACAACCCCAACCGGGCGCGCAGCCTGATCTTCAGCTACTGCAGCGCCAACCCTGGCGCTTTTCACCGCAGCGACGCCGCCGGCTATGTGTTTTGGAGCGAGCGCGTGCTCGAACTCGACAGCTTCAACCCCCAGGTGGCCGCGCGGCTCGCGCGTTGCCTGGACCGCTGGAGAAAGCTCGCCGAGCCCTACCGCAGTGCGGCACGAGAGGCCATCGCCCGGGTGGCCGGCAAGGCCGACCTCAGCAACGACGTGCGTGAGGTGGTCAGCCGGGCCCTGGAAGACTGAGCCATGACAAGCAAAATCTCCCTCACCCGGTATCTGGTAGAGCAGCAACGTGTAGGCGGGCTGATCCCGTCCCAGCTGCGTTTGCTGCTCGAGGTGGTCGCGCGGGCCTGCAAAGGCATCAGCCAAGCCGTCAACAAGGGGGCCTTGGGTGGCGTGCTGGGCAGCGCCGACCTCGAAAACGTACAAGGAGAGATCCAAAAAAAACTCGACATCATTGCCAACGACGTTCTGATTGAGGCCAATGAATGGGGGGGCCATTTGGCGGCTATGGCCAGCGAAGAGATGGACAGCATCTATGTCGTGCCCAACCGCTATCCCCAGGGCGAATACCTGCTGCTATTCGACCCGCTGGACGGCTCCAGCAACATTGATGTCAATGTCAGCATAGGCACGATCTTCAGCGTGCTGGTCAAGCCCGAAGGACACGCGGTTACCGAACAAGATTTTCTTCAGGCTGGCTCGCGCCAAGTGGCCGCCGGCTACTGCGTCTACGGCCCGCAAACCACCCTGGTGCTGACCGTCGGCGCCGGCGTGGCCATGTTCACGCTGGACCGCGAGCAGGGCTCGTTCACGCTCACGCAGGAGCAGGTGCGCGTCCCCGAAGAGACCCAAGAATTCGCCATCAACATGAGCAATATGCGGCACTGGGCGCCACCGGTACGCCGCTACATCGACGAATGCCTGGCGGGCACCGAGGGTCCGCGTGGCAAAGACTTCAACATGCGATGGATTGCCAGCATGGTGGCCGATGTGCACCGCATCCTCACCCGAGGCGGCGTTTTTCTATACCCATGGGACCAACGCGAGCCCAACAAGCCCGGCAAGCTGCGCCTCATGTACGAGGCCAACCCCATGAGCTGGCTGATCGAACAGGCCGGCGGGGCGGCCAGCAACGGACAACAGCGCATACTGGACATCGAGCCGGGCAAACTGCACGAGCGAGTGAGCGTCCTATTAGGCTCAAAAAAAGAAGTCGAACGTATCACCAGCTACCACAGGCAAACCTGAATCAAGCCCCAGCCCATCGCTATACTTGCCCCCCGCCGCCGGTGTAGCTCAGTCGGTAGAGCAGCTCATTCGTAATGAGAAGGTCGGGTGTTCGATTCATCTCTCCGGCACCAATGAAATCAAGGGTCTGCCACTATGAAAATAGTAGCAGACTCTTTCTCTTTGGTGGGCTTTCAGACTGTTTACAGACTGCAGTCCCGGGTTTTGTACTGTGTAGCCACACACCAGCAGCAGCCGCAAAAAAGCCCGCACGGGGCGAGCTTGTGGTCGGTTTGGCTGGGTCAGTCAATCGTGTGCACTTGCTCGATGCTAAGGGCGGCAACAGTGGGTCAGGTTCTGTGAGCGCCAAAGGGTCGGGCGCTAGTGACGCAGCTAAGACCACCATCGCCAAGGCTAGACGCGAGCTTGCCGGTGCTGGCTTGATGTTTTTGGACTCTAGGTCTCCAGGTCAGTACAGAGTGCGACTTTTTTTAATTGTTGGTGCTAATTTGTATATTTCAGCTCAATACATGTGAATACTAGGATTTCAGTAGTCCTATTTTTTGTTTGAATGATTTCTACCAGCCATTGTCTCCATCTGAGCTAGAGGAGTCATCCCAACCACCATCAGATCCGGCGTCAAAACCGCCCAGGTTTGTCTGTGCAGGAGAGTCAATCGGGACAAAAGAGTTGTTGTTGCCCGCTGGGTTGGCATTGGATGAATTGTTGCTGTGGTGGTCGCCCTCTAGGGCTTTGGACAAAGCGTAACCTGCAGCAACACCTGCCAAACCGCCAATCACAGCACCACCAATGCCAGAGCCCATGCCGCCGCCCATGGGCTGGGCCGCTGGAGCGTAGCCTGGTCCGTTCATTGGCGCGTTGGGCGGGAATTGGGCGCCAAAGCCTCTGGGTGCTGTGGCCATGCCGCCTGGCATGGCTACGCCTGGGGCACCAGAAAATCCAGTCGCGACAGGAACGGCGCTCGCTTTGGAGCGGCGCAGGACCAAAGCCAGAATAACCAAGCAAGCAACGCCAATCAAAATATAACTCACAGGAAATGCAGGCTCGCTCGGGGATGGCACTGCTGCAGCGGCAGCAGGTTTAGCCGCTTGAGACATACCCGAGGCAAACGATGCCGCGCCCGGGCCCTGCGCCATGCGGGATACTTTGTCGAAGGTTTCATTGAATTTTTCAGGGCTTGCTGCAAATTTCAATGCAGGGTCCAGCTCCTTGGCTTTTTTCAAAGCAATTTGCGCATCAGCGTAGTGCTCTTGGCGCGCGAGCACTCGGCCTAATTCGTAGTGCGCTTTGGCGCTTTGCGGCTTTTCTTGGATGACCTCACGCAGCATAGACTCAGCTTGCGAAAGGCGGCCTGCATTGACAGCCGCATCAATGTCTTTGGGAGAAGGCAGGGCAAAGGCTAAGGCACTGGACAAGGCCAATGAGCAGACTAAAAGCAATTTGGCAATAGATACACTTTGCGCGTTGAGCCTTTGGAGTAAGCAAATTCGAGTACTCATTGTGCGCGAAATAAGTGTCATCCCAATTCACTGTTGGCGCGGACGCCAAACGAGGACAGTGGTATTACAGTCAGGTGAGGCACCCTTGCAGCAAACCAAGCCGCGGCGCAGGTTTCAAAGTGACGCGGCCTGGCGCAACAACGCGGCGTAACTGGGCGATATATTCATGCGCGCCGTCACTCCCTTTTCATGCAGCCAGCGGTGCGCCAAGGGCAAATTCCAGCAAGGAATTTGGGTGAACATGTGGTGCTCACAGTGGTAATTGACCCAGTATGGCGCCAGCCACATCCGCTCCCAAAAATTGGCATGCGTGGTGCGCGCATGCTGCAAAGGGTCAGGCTCGTTGGGTGCGACCAAGGCATGCTCTGAAATATTGCGCAAGCGGGTGATCAGCGGCAACCAAGTGGCCATGGGTAACAACCACACGCCTAGCCACAGCCAGCCCCAACCGGCAGCGGTAAAAGCCACAGCAAAAATCGCATTGCCACCCAAAAACCAACGCGTTTGGTGTATCCACTGCCCCAACGATGCCCAGCGGCTTTGCCCTACTGGCGGCTGGCGCCAGGCGTTCACTCCAGGCGCGATGCGTTGCTTGTAAAAGGTCTGGCCCGAGATGTCGCGCCACATTTTTCGCCGCAATGAAGCCCTGCTGATGGGGAACGGTGCCGACAACACCAAGTCTGGATCCTCGGTTTGCTGGACATAGCGGTGGTGTTGCAGGTGGTAACTGCGGTAGCCGTGCACCTCGGTGCCGCACAACCAAAATCCCATCGCATCATTGATTCGCCGGGAGGGATGTAACACCGCATGCGCCGCGTCGTGCATCAAGATGAACAGGCCCAATTGCCGGTTACCCACCCAAAGAACGGCCAAGGGCATGAACCAAGGCGACCATGCCACCAAAGCCATGGATGCAGCGATCACCGCCCAACAATGGGCCACACAAGCCCAGCCGCGCCAAGCGGAACGCTGGCTTAGGCGAGCCCATTCTGCGGGCCGGAAGAAGTCTTCGGGGTTGACGCGGGGAGCAGCAGACATAGCGCTTATTTCGAGAGCAGTCTACCAGCGAAGCGATGGACGTCCAGCAGCCCGCGCTAACGCCATGTGGCGACCTGGTGGCGCGAAGCCACCAGGTCAGGTCCCGCATCCTGCAATGGATGGGTATTCCCTGCGGCATTGGCATTGGCGCGACCAAGACCCTGGCCAAGCTGGCTAACCATATCGCCAAGACGGCCGAGCGCAAGCCTGGCGTCTACCCCGACCACCTGGCACAGGTGTGCGACCTGGCCGCCTTCGCACCGGCCGAATTACAACTGGTGTTTGAGGCGACCGACGTCGGCGAAGTCTGGGGCTTTGGGCGGCGCATGATTGTCGGAGACTAGAGGCACTTTTTGCTCATAAAGCATCAAACGGGTTGACGGTTTGGACCCCGCAGCCCAGGAAGCCGCGCACGTTGCGGGTGGCCAGAACCAATTGGTGTTCGATGGCGGTGGCAGCAATTAGCATGTCTGGGGCGCTGCGGGTGATACCTTGAGCCTGGAACTGCCCACGCAACACGCCGCCGCGCTGGGCAATGGCGGGGGTGATGGGGTATACCGCGTGCAGACGTTCCACCAGCGCGTTGAACAGCGCCAACTTGCGGGTGTTGGGTTGCCAAGCCAGGCCAAAGTGGGCTTCTTCAAGCGTGATGGCGGAAATAGCCATCAGTGGCACCGTCTGGAGCCAGCGCATCACCTGCGCGTCGGGGGTGCTTCTAACGAACTCGCTGATCACGTTGGTGTCTGCCAGAACGATGGTGGCGCTCATTGCAGAGTCGCCTTAAGCGGGGTCGATAAAGACATTGGCGCGCTTCCAAGCCGTTTGGCGCGCGGCAGGGTTCGGCCCGGCAAAGCCAGTGTCGTCCTGCAGCGGGAAAGCCTCACGCAGTTGCAGCACTTGGCTATAAAAGCTGTCGGCCACGGGTTTGACAACGGCCTCGCTGCGGGAAAAGTAGTCTGCCGACACCAGTACCGCAACCGGCGTGTTGCGGTTGGTAATGACCTGGGGTTGCTGCTGAGCCGCGGCGATCAGGGCAGAGAGCTGCTGGCGGGATTGGGCAATAGAGATGGACATAATGATTCTTTATGTACTTAAAATATGTACTTTGTAGACATTTCAATCAAAACTCCACCGGGCCGCACTGAGGCTTGGCCTATACCGGCTGGCGGACTTCGCTTGGTAGCGGAGGTGGGAGCGTCGGAGGGGTCGGCAGGTTGAGCAGAGGGATAACTCTGGGTTCCGCGGATAGGCCTGACCACCGTCTGGCGCGATGTCCGGCCCAGACAGGGTCGCGTAGCCAGCCTCGGCCAGCCAGCCCAGTGCTTTCTGTTCAAGTTGGTCTTCGGTCATGGCGTAAACAAAGCTTGGCCTTGCAAAACCGCGTTTAAGCCGCTGGGGCTAGTTCAGGCGGAGGACCGCTGCCGTCACAGTATGTGTCGCCACTAGAAGCCAATCAGCCAACTCAGATTTTTGTGCCATTTGACGAATCTGGACCAGAGCTGTGCAGGCAGTTGGCCTACCACCCTGCGTGGTGAAACCTGCATCAAAAATTTTTTATAACTGCAGCTTCAGGCCTATACTGCAAATATATTAAGACGATATTTGAACCGTGTAGCGGCCCAATATTTGAGGAGTCAGACCATGAAGAATCCCCGCTGGAAAGGCATATTTCCCGCTGTTACTACCAAGTTTCACGCTGATGAGAGCCTGGATCTAGAGGGCACAGCGCGGCACCTGGACTTTCAGATCCGCAATGGCATCCACGGCCTAGTGACCGGCGGTTCGCTGGGCGAAGCCAGCACCCTCAGTCTGGAAGAAAAGTTGCTGGTCGCCAAAAACGCGCTTGAGGTGAGCAAGGGCCGGGTGCCAGTGCTGGCCAATATTTCCGAGACCAGTACGCGCGAGGCCATCCGCTATATCGAGGGTGCCAACAAGATAGGCGTGGACGGCTTCATGGTCATGCCCTCGGTCATTTACGTGGCCGATGCGCGCGAGGCCATGCAAAACCTGCGCACCATGGCCGCAGCGGCACAAAAGCCCATGATGATTTACAACAACCCTGTGGCCTACCGGGTGGACCTCAAGCCCGAACACATGCTGGCCCTGGCCGATTGCGAGTGGCTGGTGGCGATCAAGGAAAGCAGCGACAACATCCGGCGCATCACCGATTTGCGCAATACCGTGGGCGAGCGCTACCAGTTGTTCCTGGGCGTGGACGATCTGGCCTATGAAGGCCTAGCCCTGGGCTGCGATGGCCTGCTGGCCGGGGTGGGCTGCACCTTTCCACGCGAGACCGTGGCCCTGTACGACCTGATGGTTGCCGGGCGCTTTGCCGAGGCCCTCAAGCTTTACCAGTGGATGACGCCCATGCTACACCTGGACGTGTCGACCAAGCTGGTGCAAAACTTGAAGTTGATTGACGTGGTGGCCGGCACCGGCACCGAACACATGCGCCGCCCGCGGCTGCCCTTGATCGGCGCCGAACGCGAATTTGTAGAGACTATCGTAAAGACTGCCTTGGCTACGCGCCCGGTGCAATACCAGTCCGTCCCCTGAGCATCGCGTGCCGCCCGCCGAGGCGGAATAGGTGTGCAAGTCTCCGTTGTTCTATTTTTTTCACAATTTTTGAGGTGTTAATACGAAGATGAAATTCCTTGCGGTACTGGCCGTTGTTTCCGCTTTGTTGTGCGCTGGCCCCATGGCCTTCGCTAAAGACAAACTTGACAGCATCATTGAGTCGGGCAAGCTGCGCTGCGCCGTGGTGCTGGACTTCCCGCCCATGGGCTCGCACGACAGCAGCAACAACCCGATCGGCTTCGATGTGGACTATTGCAATGACCTGGCCAAAGTGCTGAGTGTTAAAGCCGAGATCGTCGAGACTCCGTTTGCCGACCGTATCCCGGCGCTGGTGTCCAACCGCGTGGACATCGTGGTGGGCTCCACCTCGGACACGCTGGAGCGGGCCAAAACCGTGGGTATGTCTATCCCCTACTTTGCCTTCACCATGGTCGTGCTGACCCGCGACGACAAGAAGATTCAAAACTACAGCGACCTCAAAGGTCACCCGGTAGGCAACACTGTGAGCACCTACGAAGCCCTCGCGCTGGAAAAAGACGTGAAAGGGTGGAACGACAAGAAAGGCAGCTTCCTGGCCTTTCCGACCCAGGCCGACACGATTCTGGCCGTGAGCCAAGGCAAGATTGATGCAACCGTGGCCACTTCGACCGTGGCCTTTGCATCTATCAAGTCGGGCAAGTACGACAAGCGCCTCAAGGTGGGCGGTAATGCGCCTTACCCCATCGACTATGTGTCTTTGGTGGCGCCGCGCGGCGAGTACGGCCTGATCAACTACCTCAATCTGTTTGTTAACCAGCAAGTGCGCACCGGTCGCTATGCGGAGCTGTACAAAAAATGGGTGGGCGAAGGCAAGGCACCAGATCTGATGGTTCCCGGCGTTTACTACTGATAGCAACTCGCGCACGCCAGCCCCGCCTGAGAAAAAAAGGGGGCTGCGAGCGCACGTAGAGAAATTTTTTATGCAAGCCCAAGCCATCCAAGGCGAAGCGCTCACCTCTGGATCGGCTGGCGGGCCGGTACTGTTTAGCGACACCGCGCTGAGTTTCTGGGGTGGTGTTGCGCCCACCAGCGGCGAAGTTATAGACCGCCACCATCCATTAAGCGGACAGATCATCACCGGCAAAGTGCTTGCCATACCCAAGGGGCGCGGCTCCTGCACCGGCAGTAGCGTGCTGATGGAAGTCATACTTAATGGCAACGGCCCTTTGGCCCTGGTGCTGGAACAAACCGACGAGATATTGGCGCTTGGCGCTATCGTGGCTGAGCTGGTGTTCGGCCGCGCCCTGCCCGTGGTGAGTGTGGGCAGCGCCGCTTTTGCCCGACTGCGCGGTGCCGTCTGGGCCGAGGTGCTGGCCGATGGCCAGGTTCGGCTGAGCGACCAAGTGCTGCCCGCATCACCACCCCAGTCAGCAAGCAAGTCTTGGTCCGAATCAGCCGCTAAAGCCCTGGCCCTTAGCAGCGCGCCCACCGACATGCAGCTCAGCGCGCAAGACTTGGAAATTCTTGCAGGCGGCCAAGGCAAAGCGCGCCAGGTGGCAATGCAAATTGTGCTGCGTATGGCGCGTTTGCAAGGCGCGAGTGAACTCATCGATGTGGTGCAAGCGCATATCGACGGCTGCATTTACACCGGCTCGGCCAGCTTGCGCTTTGCGCAGCAACTATGCGCCTGGGGCGCCCAAGTCAAAGTGCCGACCACCCTTAATTCAATTTCGGTGGACCAGCGCCGCTGGCGTGCGCTGGGCATAGACCCGGTGTTTGGCGAACCCGCCAGCGCTCTGGGCCAGGCTTATGTGGACATGGGCGCACAAGCGAGCTACACCTGCGCGCCTTATCTGCTTGACACTGCACCGCTGGCGGGCGAGCACATCGTCTGGGCCGAATCCAATGCAGTGGTCTATGCCAACAGCGTGCTAGGCGCGTACACCGCCAAATACGCAGACTTTTTAGACATCTGCATCGCCCTGACCGGCCGCGCACCCAAGGCCGGTTGCCACCTGCAGGACAAGCGCTATGCCACGCTGCGCATCGAAGTACCCGCCCCGGCGGGGGCGGACGATGCCTACTACCCCTTGCTGGGCTACCAGGTCGGTTTACTCTGCGGTGCCCAGATACCGGTGCTTTGCGGGCTGGAAAACGCAGCGCTCAGCAATGACGACCTGAAGGCCTTTGGGGCCGCCTTTGCCACCGGCAGCGCCGCGCCTATGTTCCATATTGTTGGCGCGACGCCCGAGGCGCCCGACGCCACCACCGCACTGGGCGGCAAAGCGCCTCTGCAAAGCTTCAAGGTCAGCCTGCAAGACTTGCAACAGTGCTGGCACGAACTGAGTAGCTCGACCGAGTCCGCAGTGGATTTGGTGGCTCTGGGCAATCCGCATTTCTCGGCGACCGAGTGCCACGCGCTGGCACATTTGCTGCAAGGCCGCCAACGCCACCCCGGCACCCAGACCGTGCTCACCCTGGGCCGCGCCGTAAAGGAGCAAGCGCGGGCCAATGGCGATATTGCGGTACTAGAAGCCTTTGGCGTAAACCTGATCACCGACACCTGCTGGTGCATGCTGGAAGAGCCAGTGGTGCCGGTAGCCGCACGGGTCATCATGACCAATTCGGGCAAGTATGCGCACTACGCGCCGGGTCTGACCGGGCGGCAGGTGCACTTCGGCTCCTTGGCCGCCTGTGTCCAAACCGCCTGCACCGGCCAAGCGCCGGCCGCGCTGCCTGCTTGGCTGGTCGACCCCTCGGCCACCCAAAGCGCCTCGGCATAGGGCCTGGTCCGACGATGGACTTTGACTACTCGTTCCGCTGGATTGCCGCCTTCAAGGCCCTGCCCGACATGCTGGTGGGCACCTGGTACACCTTGCAGACCACCGTCTTGTCGATGGTGTTTGGCATCCTCATCGCGCTGGCACTCACTGCCGTGCAAACCGCTCGCCAGGCGCCGCTGCGTCACTTCGCCAATGCCTGGGTATCGGTGGCGCGCAACACACCGGCCTTGTTTCAAATCTATATGTTGTACTTCGGGCTGGGCGCCTTTGACATCCACCTGAGCTCGTCCTTTGCGCTGCTGGCGGGCATCATGTTTAACAATGCCGGCTACCTGAGCGAGAACTTTCGCGGTGGCCTCAAAGCCATACCGCACACCCAGGTGCGGGCTGCACGCTCGCTTGGCATGAGCGCTTTTCAGGCCTATCGCCTGATCGTGGTGCCGCAGCTGTTGCGCATTGTTTTTTACCCCATGACCAACCAAATGGTCTGGGCGATGCTGATGACTTCGCTGGGTGTGGTGGTCGGCCTCAATAACGACCTGACCGGCGTGACCCAGGCCTATAACGTGCTGACCTTCCGAACCTTTGAGTTTTTCAGCATTGCCGCCGTGATTTACTACCTGCTGGCCAAGGGCATCATGGCCCTTGCGCAACTGCTGGCCTGGCGCCTGTTCCGTTACTAACAAGCATGCTCAGCACCGACTTTTCCCTCTCCGACCTGCAGTTCATGCTGGCAGGCGCCTGGGTTAGTCTGCAGCTAACGCTCTGGGCCATGCTGATCGGCACGCTATCGGGCGCCATCTTCGGCCTGGTGCGTGCTGTCTATCCGCGCGCCAGCGCCCCGCTAGGCTGGCTGCTCGATGTGTTTCGCTGCGTGCCGCTGCTGATTCAGTTTGTGCTGTTCAACTCATTCAACAGCATTGCCGGCATCAACTGGACGGCCTTTGCTATTGGGTGTCTGGTGCTGGGCATTTACTGCGCCTCGTACTGCACCCAAGTGGTACGCGGTGGCGTGCTGGCCGTGCCGGCAAATGTGGTGCGGGCCGCGCGCTCGCTGGGCCTGAGCTATGCCCAAACCCTGCGCTACATCACCATGCCCTTGGCCGCGCGGGTGAGTTTTCCGGGCTGGATCAATTTGACCTTGGGCGTGATCAAAGACACCTCGCTAGTGTTGTGGATAGGCATTGTGGAATTGCTGCGCGCCTCGCAGTCCATCGTCACCCGGATTCAAGAGCCGATACTCGTGCTCTCGATAGCCGGGCTGATGTACTACATCATGAGCTGGGGCATTGCCCGCATCGGACAATGGGGGGAACAAGGATGGCAGGACCATGAGTGAAATTGACCAGGTATACAAATCCTTCGGCCAGCTCGATGTGCTGCAAGGCGTGAGCATGACCGTGAGCAAAGGCGAAGTGATTTCGCTCATCGGCGGCTCGGGTTCGGGCAAGTCCACCTTGCTGATGTACATCAACGGCCTGGAGCCGATCCAGCGCGGCAACATCCGCGTCAACGGCGTCAATGTCCATGCGCCGGGCACCAACCTCAACGCCTTGCGCCAGCGCATCGGCATCGTGTTTCAACAGTGGAATGCATTCCCGCATCTCACAGTGCTGGAAAACGTGATGCTGGCACCGCTCAAGGTGTGCGGCCTGAGCCAGGACCAGGCCAAGGAATTGGCAGTCACCCAACTCAGTCATGTGGGCTTGCAAGACAAGCTCAAGGTGTTTCCGGGCAAGCTCTCGGGCGGCCAATTGCAGCGCATGGCCATTGCGCGGGCCCTGGCCATGGCGCCAGACTACATGCTGTTTGACGAAGTCACCTCGGCGCTGGACCCGCAACTCGTAGGCGAAATGCTCGACACTTTGCGCATGCTCTCAGACGAAGGTATGACCATGATTCTGGTGACCCACGAAATCCGCTTTGCACGCGAAGTGCCTGACCGCGTGGCTTTTTTACGCAATGGGGTCATCCATGAAATCGGCATACCGCAGCAGGTGATTGATGATCCACAGCGCCCTGAGACGGCGGCCTTTCTTAAGCCCTCGCACTGAGCGTGCCCGCAGCCGATATGCGCTGTTTTGAACCAAGCAAACACTCAAACCCATGAAAACTATTGAGGTCATTGACTCGCACACCGGTGGTGAACCCACCCGCCTGGTCATCGCCGGTTTTCCGGACTTGGGTCAAGGCAGCATGGCCGAGCGCCGCGCGCTTTTGCGCAGCCAACACGATGCCTGGCGCGCCGCCTCCATGCTCGAGCCCCGCGGCAATGAGGTGCTGGTAGGCGCCCTGCTGTGCACACCGCAAGATCCGGCCAATGCAGCAGGCGTGATTTTTTTCAACAACGCCGGCTACCTTGGCATGTGCGGCCACGGCACCATGGGCGTGATGGTATCGCTGGCATTCATGGGCCGCATCAGTACGGGCACGCACACCATCGAAACACCGGTAGGTCAGGTTCAGGCCACACTGCATGCCGATGGCTCGGTCAGCGTGCGCAATGTGCCGGCCATGCGCCACTTGCACCAGGTGCCGGTGCAAGTGCCTGGCTACGGCCTGGTGCACGGCGATGTGGCCTGGGGCGGCAACTGGTTTTTCCTGGCCAGCGACCACGGGCAGCGCGTGGCAAGCAGCAACCTGGCGGGCCTGACGGCCTACAGCACAGCTTTGAAAAATTCTTTGGTGGCACAAGGCATTTGCGGGACCGATGGCGCAGAGATTGACCATATCGAACTCTTCGGCCCGGACGATCAAGGCGCCGACAGCCGCAACTTTGTACTATGCCCGGGCGGCGCCTATGACCGCTCGCCCTGCGGCACTGGCAGCAGCGCCAAAGTGGCCTGTCTGGCCGCTGACGGCGCGCTGGCCCCAGGCGCGGTATGGACGCAGGCCAGCATCATCGGCAGCCGCTTTGAGGTCAGCTATGTGCTGGAAAACGGCCAAGTGATTCCCATCATCCGGGGCCGCGCGCACATCAGCGCCAAGGCAACACTGTTGCTGGACCCGCAAGACCCGTTTGTATGGGGCATTCATCTGTGACGCAGGCGCAGGCAACATGAGCGATACCGTCCACCTGGCTCTTGACGAGGTACACGCCCTGGCGCTGCGCGTGCTGCGCCATCAGCGCATCATCGAAGCCCAGGTGCAAGCCATGGCGCGCGTGATGACTGCGGGCGAGCGTGACCACTGTCACTCGCACGGGCTGTTCCGCTTGCTGATGTGCGCCAAGTCTTTGCGCGAAGGCAAAGTGGTGCGCGATGCTCTGCCGCTGGTGCAGCACCGCTCAAGCGCCATAGTCGCGGTGGATGCGCAATACAATTTTTCGCCGCTGGCCTTTGAGGTAGGCAGCGTGTTGCTGATTGAAAAAACCCGCAGTACCGGCCTGGGCGCATTGGTCATCAACAATTGTCTTCATTTCTCTGCACTCTGGCCCGAGGTGGAGCGCCTGACCGAAGCCGGTTTGTGTGCGCTCATCATGACGCCCAGCCATGCCTGTGTCGCGCCTGCAGGCGGCACACTGGCCGTGTTTGGTACCAACCCGATTGCTTTTGGCTGGCCGCGCGCCCAGGGGCATCCCTATGTATTCGACTTTGCCACCAGCGCAATTGCGCGCGGTGAGATCGACCTGTACCGCCGCAGCGGCCGCACCCTGCCCGAGGGCTGGGGCGTTGACGAACACGGCGCCCCCTGCACCGATGCAGCCACCGTCTTGCAACGCGGCGCCATGCTCACCTTTGGCGGCTACAAAGGCTCGGCGCTGGCCACCATGATCGAGCTCATGGCCGGTCCGCTCTTGGGCGACCTGACCAGCACCGAGTCGGTCGCGCTCGATGGACGGCCGGGCGGTGCGCCGCGCCACGGCGAATTGATATTGGCTTTTGACCCACGTTTTTTTTCCGGGCGCGACCCAGCCACCGATCAGGCCAGCGCTGAGGCGCTGTTGCAAGCCATCAGCGGCCAGGGCGCGCGCCTGCCTTCCGAGCGCCGCTACGCCGCCCGTGCGCACAGCATGGCAAACGGTGTGGACATTGCCGCAGCGCTGCACCGCGACATCCTGGCCTTGCTGGACTGAGGCCTTGAGAGCGATGCATTTCGAACAAGCTTGATGGACTCTCCTGGAAGCGCTTTATGAATCTCAAAAACATCATCACCGTCGTAGGCGCACATGCCGAAGGCGAAGTGGGTCGCGTAATTACCGGCGACGTCATCGCACCGCGCGCTGACACCATGTTCGAGCGCCAACTCGCCATCCAGGAAAAGCAAGACTTTTTGCGCACTATGCTGTTGTCCGACCCGCGTGGCAGCGTCAATGCAGCGGTCAATCTGGTTACACCCGCGATCGACCCGGCAGCAGACTTCGGCATGATCGTGATCGAGTCTGATTACTACCCGCCCATGTCGGGCTCCAACCTCATGTGTACCGTGACCGTGGTGCTCGAAACCGGCATTATCCCGATGCAATACCCGGTAATCGAACTGTGTGTGGACACGCCCGCCGGCTTGGTGCGGGTGCGCGCCGAGTGCGAAGGCGGCAAATGCCGGCGCGTGTCCTTTCACAACGTGCCTTCCTTTGTGATGCACCACGAGGCCAGTGTCGAAGTGCCGGGCCTAGGCACGGTGCCGGTGGATGTGGCCTACGGCGGCATGATTTACGCCATCGTGGACGCCGCGCAACTCGGCTTTGCGCTGGACCGCTGGGAGGCACGCGATCTGGTCGATATGGGCGAGCGCATCAAGTTGGCCGCTGCGCTGCAACTGCCCAGCGTGCACCCTGTGAATCCGGGCATACACACCATCAATATGACGCTTTTCGCCGGGCCGCTGCAAACCGTCAACGGCGCCAAGACGGCCAAGAACGCGGTGGTCGTCTCGCCCGGGCGGTTGGTCCGCAGCCCCTGCGGCACAGGCAGTTCGGCACGCATGGCTTTGATGCACGCCCGCGGCGACCTGGCCCCCGGCGAAGCCTTTACCCACACCTCGGTGCTGGGCACCGAGTTTCACTGTCGCATCCACGCGCTGACGCAAGCGGGTAACAAGCCGGCCATCATTCCACAGATCAGCGGTCGGGCCTGGCTGACCGGCGTTTCTTATTACGGCGCTGATCCAGAGGACCCCTTCCCCGAAGGCTACCGCCTCAACGACACCGGGTTTAACTGCTAGCGCGCTGTATGGACGCTGAGGTCATCGTGATTGGGGCGGGCATCGTGGGCGCTGCCTGCGCCTACGAGCTAAGCCAGCGCGGCCGGCGTGTGCTGGTCATCGACGACGGCCCCGGCGGAGCCACGCATGCGGGCATGGGCCATCTGGTGGTGATGGACGACAACCCCGCGGAGCTGGCCCTGTCCAGCGCCTCATTGGCGGTTTGGCGCGATTGGCTGGCCCGCATGGACAGCAGTTGCGGCTACAGCCATTGCGGCACGCTCTGGATTGCCGCAGACACAGAGGAAATGCAGGCGGCTGCCGACAAGCAAACACGCCTGCAAGCGGCAGGTATCGCCTGCGCGCTGATCGATGCCAAAGCGCTTGCGCAACTGGAGCCCGCGCTGCGCAACGGCCTGGCGGGGGCGCTGCAAGTTGGCGACGATGGCGTGGTTTATGCGCCCAATGCTGCGCGCTGGCTGCTGGCCCATGGCGGTCAAAGCTCAAGGCATCCGCAAGGCATCAGCGTACTGCACGCACAAGTCAGCACACTGGAAGATGGCCGGGTATGTTTGTCAGACGGCAGCAAGCGAAGTGCCCCGGACATCGTGCTGGCTGCGGGCTTGCGCGCCAGCGCCTTATGCCCCGACATACCGCTGCAAGCCAAAAAAGGGCACCTCGCCATCAGCGCGCGCTACCCCGGCATGGTGCGCCACCAGTTGGTGGAGCTGGGCTATGTCAAAAGCGCACACCAAAGCAGTGGCACCTCGGTGGCCTTCAATGTGCAGCCGCGCCCAACCGGGCAATTGCTCATTGGCTCATCGCGCCAATTTGACAACATCGACAGCGCTATCGAGCCGGTCATTCTGGCGGGTATGCTGCGGCGCGCCAGCGACTACCTGCCCTCCCTGGGTGACATCCACATCATCCGAACTTGGGCCGGGTTTCGAGCCGCTACGCCGGACGGCTTACCGCTGATCGGCCCGCATCCGCAACACCCTGGCTTGTGGTTGGCGCTAGGCCACGAAGGCCTGGGCGTAACCACCGCCACCGCCACCGCGCAACTGATTGCATCGGGCATTTGCGCCAGTACCTGCTCGCTCGATGGCAGCGCCTACCTGCCCGCGCGGCTCATGCAAAGCGCATGAACACAAACCAAGCCGTGGTGTGTTTCCAGCTCAACGGCATAGCCGCGCAAGTGCCCGTGGGCACCAGCCTGGCGGCCGCCTTGTACCTCTGTGCTGATGGCATCGCGCGCACATCGGTCAGCGGGCAAGCGCGTGCGCCCTTCTGCGGTGTGGGTGTGTGCCAGGAATGCCGCGTGCGGGTCAACTCTCAGAGTCAACTGGCCTGTCAAACCCTGTGCGCGCCGGGCATGGTGGTGGAAAGCGGCGCCCTGTGCTGAAGCTCGCCATGCCCGCACAAAATTCGCATCCAGCGCACCGCGTCTGCGCGCTCTTGATCGTCGGTGCAGGGCCTGCCGGTTTGTCTGCCGCCCTGGCCGCGGCGCCGGCGGGCCGCAGCATCGTGGTGCTGGACGACAACCCCGCCCCCGGCGGTCAGGTATGGCGCAGCGGCGCAGGCGCACCGCCGCCCGGCGTATTGCAGGATTTGCAACAGGCCTTGGCGCGCTACCCGCATGTGCGCATCAGCTGCGCCAGCCGCGTGGTGGCCGCGCAAGGCAGCCACGCGCTGCTGCTGGAGAGCGCCGACAGTGCCTGGGTGCAGGGCTTTGAGCAACTGATTCTGTGTACCGGCGCGCGCGAGTTTTTGCTGCCCTTTCCCGGCTGGACGCTGCCCGGCGCTACCGGTGCAGGTGGTTTGCAAGCGCTGATTAAAAGCGGGCTGCCGGTGCGCGGCCAGCGCATTGTGCTGGCCGGCAGCGGGCCCTTGCTGTTGGCGGCAGCAGCCAGCGCCACACAAGCGGGCGCGCAGGTTTTGCGCGTGGCTGAGCAAAGCCCCTGGCGGCAGGTGGCCGCCTTTGGCGCAGGCTTGCTGCGCTGGCCGGGCAAGCTGGCGCAAGCGGCCAGGCTGCTGCACCTGTCTTACCGCTGCGACAGCTATGTGCTCTCGGCCCAGGGCCGGGACCGTATACAAAGCGTGCAGCTTCGCCAAGGTGCGCAGACCTACCAGCTTGACTGCGACCGCTTAGCCGTGGGCTACGGCTTGGTTCCCAATGTGGAACTAGGCCGTCTACTGGGCTGCGCCACGCGGCGTACCACCCTGAATGGCCTGGCCTTGCAGGTGGACGCCAAGCAAGCCAGCAGCGTGCCGCATATTTTTGCAGCAGGGGAATGTACCGGCGCCGGCGGTGCCGAGCGGGCCATGGCCGAGGGCTATTGTGCGGGCCTGGCTGCTATCGGGCAGCAGGCCTCTGCGTCGGGCCTACGCATGCGCGCGCACTGGCAGAACTTTGCCGACCGTGTGGACAAGCACTTCGCGCTGCGCTCCGAACTGCGCCAACTGGCGCATAGCGACACCTTGCTTTGCCGCTGCGAAGACGTGGCTTATGGCAGCGTGGCAGGATGCAGTGGCTGGCACGACGCCAAGCTGCACCAGCGCTGCGGCATGGGTGCCTGCCAGGGTCGTATCTGCGGCGCGGCAGCACAGTATCTTTTTGGCTGGGACGCACCGGCCCTGCGCCCGCCGCTCACCCCGGCTCGCATGTCCACACTGGCCCTGGCCAGCGAAGACCCCGGCGCCCTGCCATGAACATACCGTCCCAGCCACTGTTGCGCCGGCACATGCCCATAAACTACTGCATCTGCCAGCGCGCTGCTCGCGCCGTGTGGCGGGCTGCAAACTAAACCATGTCCACCAAAACCCCCGCCACGCGCATAGAGCCCAAACGCCGGGCGGCAGACCTGGCTTACGACCGCATCGAAGCGCTGATCTCCGAGCTGAAAATCGCGCCAGGCTCGGCCGTGGTGGAAAGCGAAATTGCCGACATGACACAACTGGGCCGCACCCCGGTACGAGAGGCGCTGATGCGCATGACGGCCATCGGCCTGATCGTGAAACAACCCCGGCGCGGTTTGAGCGTGTCCACCATCGATGTGCTGGACCACCTTAAGCTGATAGAAACCCGCCGTGCCCTGGAGCGCCTGATTGCAGTCAGCTCGGCCCGACATGCCAGCCCAGAGCAGCGTAAAAACCTGGTGCGCTGCGCCGAAAAAATGATCAAGGCAGGGGCTGCCGGCAACCTGGACCAGTACATGTCCGCCGACCAGGATCTAGACCACGTCAACCACGCCGCCTGCGGCAACCGCTCAGCCGTCAAAGCCGTGGTGCCGCTGATCGTGCAATGCCGCCGCTTCTGGTACCGCTACCAGGCCGAGGGCGAAATCAGCGAAGGCGCGCGCTTTCACATGGTGCTGGCTGAGGCCGTAGCTTCCGGCCATGAAGCCCAAGCCGCAGACGGTGCCAGCCAACTCATGGACTATTTGGAGCGCTTTGCGCGGCGAGTGATTAACGTGTTCGTGGCCACGCAGCCGCCGAAAGAGCTGGCCTGAAGCACTCTTTGGCCTGGGCGGTGGCGCGTGCGGTGCTGCGCTGAACGCCAGCACCTTGTCAAAGTCCGCCGTACTGGTCGCGCAGCAGATTTTTTTGGACCTTGACCATGGCGTTGCGCGGCAGTTCAGGCACCAGCAGGCACTGCTTGGGCACCTTGAAGTTGGCCAGTTTGGCTTTCAGGCTGGCCAAGATATGCGCTGGCTCAGGGGCTGCGCCAGGTTTGGCGATCACCAGGGCCAGGCCAACCTCGCCAAAATCAGCATGCGCCACGCCAATGACCGCGCTTTCCGCCACGCCGGGCAGTTCATTGATGTAGCCCTCAATCTCGGCCGGGTAGACGTTGTAGCCGCCGCTGATGATCAGGTCTTTGCTGCGGCCCACGATCGTCACATAGCCGGTCGCGTCTATCCGACCGACATCGCCAGTCTTGAAAAAGCCGTCAGCGCTGAACTCTTCTGCGGTTTTTTCTGGCATGCGCCAATAGCCCTTGAAGACGATTGGCCCGGCCACCTCAATGCTGCCAATCTGATCGACCGGCAGAGGCTGCCCGGCTTCGTTGACGACCCGCAGTCGCACACCTGGCAGTGGCCGTCCCACGGTACCACCGCGGCGCTCGCCCTCGCTTGCAAAATAAGGGTTGGAGGTGAGCATGACGGTCTCGCTCATGCCGTAACGCTCCACAATGGTGTGGCCGGTTTGGCGCTGCCACTGTGCAAAGGTTTCTAGCAGCAGGGGCGCGGAGCCTGCGACAAAAAGACGCATGTGCCGCACCGCTTGGGCATTGAGTTCGGGCTCGGCCAACAGCCGCACATACAGGGTGGGAACGCCCATGAACACTGTGGCGCGCGGCATGGCTTGGAGCACCAAGCGGGGTTCAAATCTATTGAGCCAAATCATCTTGCTGCCGTTGAGCAGGGCGCCATGCAGTGCGACAAACAAGCCGTGCACATGAAAAATCGGCAGGGTGTGAATCAGCACATCGCCCCCCGCCTGGGGGCTGCGCCAGCCCCAACAGGCTTTAAGTACCTGGGCATTGCTGAGCAGATTGCCATGGGTCAGCATGGCGCCCTTGCTGCGGCCGGTGGTGCCACTGGTGTAGAGAATGGCCGCGAGCTCGTCGGCGGCGCGCAGCACCACTGCCTGCTGGTCAGCACAGTGGCTAGCACGCTGCAACAGCGAGCCGGTTCGATCATCATTGAGCGTGAACACATGAGCAACGCCGGCCTTGAAAGCAATTTTGCTCACCCAACCGAAGTTTTTACCGGTACAGACCACCACGGCCGGTTCGGCATTGCCAATAAAGTACGCCATCTCGGCGCTTTGGTAGGCGGTGTTAAGCGGCAAAAATACCAGGCCGGCTCGCAGCGTAGCAAGGTAGAGCAGCATCGCCTCGACCGACTTGTCGACCTGGGCCGCAAGCCGAGCGCCGGCAGGCAGCTGCAGCGAGACCAACAGATTGGCCAGCATGGCGCTGCCCCGTTCAAGGTCGCGCCAGCTGTAGTTCAAACCGGTGTCGGTCTCGACGGCCACACCATCAAGGTCAGACGGAAACCCGCCGCGCAGGGCACTGAAAAGATTCCCCTGCAGGGGGCTGCTCGGTATCTGGGTGGAGGTTGGCATAGTCAGTGTCCACTTGGGCTCAAAAGGCAGGCCCAGCCCGGGGCTGAACCGCCCGCCCGGGGCGGGGAACCCGCGCGCTGTGCAAACTCAGTCCAGTTTAGCGCCCGAGACTTTGACCACGGTGGCCCAGCGCTTGATCTCGGCGCTGACAAAACCGCCAAACTGCACCGGGCTGAGGGTGCCAAATTCGGCGCCGTTGCTGGCCCAGATTGCTTTGAGCTCATCCGTGGCGACTGCGCGCTGGATTTCCTCAACAATGCGCGATTGCACATCGGCAGGCGTACCCTTGGGTGCCCACAGCCCATACCAGGTGGTGACGGTGTAGTCGCCCAGACCGAGTTCGGCGGCGCAGGGCACCTCGGGGAAGGCCGGGTTGCGTTTGCCGCCCGACACCATCAGCGCCCGTATGCGCCCGCCCTTGATGTGCCCGGATGAAGAGCCCAGGCCATCAAACATCATGTCTACTTGGCCGCTGATCAGGTCGCGCAGCGCCGGCCCCGCGCCGGTGTAGGGAATGTGGGTGATTAAAGTACCGGTCATTTGCTTGAACAACTCGCCCGCCAAATGGTGCGAGGTGCCGGTGCCGGCTGAGCCGTAGTTCAGCTGCCCCGGACTAGCCTTCAGCTGGGCCAAAAAAGCTTTGAAGTCACCGCTCACGCTTTTCGGATTGACCACCAGCACCTGCGGCACATTGGCCACTAGAGCAATCGGTACAAAGTCTTTTTCGATGTCGTAATCAAGCTTGGGGTACATCGATGGCGCGATAGTGTGGTGTACCGCGCCCATGAACAGGGTGTAGCCGTCAGGCGCGGCCTTGGCCGCCACGCCGGCACCCAATGTGCCGCCGGCGCCGCCGCGGTTGTCGATCACCATGGTCTTGCCGGTCTGCTTGGCAAACTGTGCCGACAACGGCCGGGCAAAGGTGTCGGTGCCGCCACCGGGCGGAAACGGCACCACCAGGTTGACCGGTTTATTCGGCCACGCCGATTGCGCGCGTCCGCTCAGCGGCCAGGCCAGCGCCAGGGCAGAGGCCAGACGCAGGGCTTCGCGGCGGCGGCTCGAGAAATGCAATGGGTTTGTCATGTTTGTCTCCTGACTTGGTTTTATGAAAATCACTATCATTCGCTTTATTCTATGCAACAGCACTCGGGCCAAACATCGACCGGGGCACTAAGGCCCTGCTGCGCTGCGACCAGCATCTGCAAGCCTAGCCCACCACCATAAACCTAAACCCCCGAGAACCATGGGCACACACAGCCACTGGCCCATGCTCAGACCTAAGGACAAGAGTCCGAGGTGGACATCTGGCTCCCGAAAAAATTCCACCACAAAACGCAGCACCCCGTAGCCGATCAAAAACGCCGCGGCCACCTGGCCTTGGGCGCGCTGGCGCCGCGCATAAAGCCACAGCAAGATAAACAGCAGCAAACCCTCAAGGAAAAACTGGTACACCTGAGACGGGTGCCGCGGCAGATCACCAGCACCCCGAAACACCATACCCCATGGCAGTTCAGGGGCGGCCAACCGCCCCCATAACTCGCCGTTGAGAAAGTTGCCAAAACGCCCCGCCGCCAGCCCGGTGGGAACACAGGGCGCAACAAAATCTGCCACCTGCAGCCAGGGCCTGCCCCGCGAACGTGCGAACCACAACATCGCCACGATGACGCCCAGCATGCCGCCATGAAAACTCATACCGCCCTGCCAGACCGCCAGCACCTCCAGCGGATGGGACAAGTAATAAGCTGGCTTGTAAAAAACACAGTAACCGAGCCGTCCGCCCGCCACCACCCCCATGACGCCCAAAAACAGAATGTCTTCAACATCGCTGGACGACCAGGCCTTTTGTGCGCCCTGGCCGGAAAAGGGTCGGTGCCGCAGCCGCAGCCGGCCCAAGAATAAAAACAGGCCAAAAGCCGCCAGGTAGGTCAAGCCGTACCAGTGCACGGCAAGCGGCCCGAGGCGCAAGGCAACTGGGTCAATGGCGGGGTGTATCAGCATGGCTCAATTGTGCCTGCAGGCAAGCCCAAGAGGCACCGGGAGGGGCCAGCTAAAATCTGAGACACCTCAACCGTCCGAGCCCTGCTGCCATGAGCGAAACCAAAGTTATCCCCTTGCGCCCAGCCAATTCGCGCAGCCGCAACATCACCGAGGGCAAGTCTCGCGCGCCCAACCGATCCATGTACTACGCCATGGGCTATGAGGCAGACGACTTCAAAAAACCGATGGTCGGCGTGGCCAATGGCCACAGCACCATCACGCCCTGCAACTCCGGCCTGCAGAAACTGGCCGACGCGGCGATTGCCGGCATTGAAGAGGCCGGCGGCAACGCCCAGGTGTTTGGCACCCCCACCATCTCGGACGGTATGGCCATGGGCACCGAGGGCATGAAGTATTCGCTGGTCAGCCGCGAGGTGATTTCCGA
>SXGQ01090666.1_pt1 | contig 23440 bp, 16 predicted proteins | sample 3178371 | NCBI WGS metagenome assembly SXGQ01 (sample SAMN11356859, study PRJNA531348) | freshwater metagenome | isolation source: freshwater sample F1-20 | place: China: Fuxian Lake, Yuxi | collected 2017-12-25 | reverse complement strand
CATTAGTAAAACCAATACCGAGCCGTTCAACCGTGGTCACGATGACCTAAGTGTCCAATATGGTTTATTGGCGGTGGATGGGCTTACTTTTGATGATTGCAGGTCGGGTGGCATGCCTTTGATTCAGATTTCTGATCAAAATCCGACTGGTAAGGCACAATCTCATTTTAAAAATTTGAAGGTGGTTAACTGGAATGACAGAAGCAATTCAAGGGCTGTTGTGAATCTTGGAGGTGGACCGAGGTTAAAGCCTGAATTTCCCCATGGTGTCGATGTGTATGTGCATGATTGGTTTGGTGAAGGCAGGACCGCCTTGGTTGCTAGCACCCGGTCGCAGGATTATAAGTCGCACGAGAGTGAATTTAAGAAAATCAGCCATTTCACCGGGGATGAGTCCCAAGCGAAAGAAGTCAAGGATGTTCCATTTCCCCAGTTTCCCAAGCTTGTTGATGACTTACCTCCGTTTTCGATAATAACCCGGATTCAAAAAGAAGGAGGCAAAGTTTTGGTGGAGGGGGTTTCATCTGACAATGGGTTGATTTCAAAAGTTTTGGTCAATGGCAGGGAGGCAAGTTCAGTGGCCTCGAACTTTGCAACCTGGAAAATTATTCTTGATGAGATTTCCTCGGGAGGAATAGTTGAAGCCAAGGCGGTTGATGCGGCAGGTAATGAGGAGAAATTCACCAACAAGGTTAAACTTCGTTGAAAGTTATTTTCAGGATAATTGTGGCAGGCGAGCCAAACTGCCGATTTAAATCTGCTTAGAAAAATGAAGTTTTGAAACATGGTTTGTTTGATCAGTTAAAAATTATTATTTTTTTGTTTAATTTCTTGATTTCGCTCTCAATGTTCATCAGAATGCCTTTTGTAAGACATGGATTGTTTTGAAAGTCATCATGAGTGATACTTCAATCCTTGTTTTAAGATGGTCTCATTTACTGTCATGTCCTTACCCAGAGAATGGTTTGGTGGCATCTAAGTGAGATGAGGATAATTTTTTTTCAAGGAGTGAACATGAAGAGATTTTTAGTTTTGGCGGTTTCTTTTGCTGCAGTAACCCTTCCAGCTTTTGCCCAGGAAAAAGCTGCTCCTGCCACCAAGGCTGTGCCAGAAGCAAAAACAACCACCACAGTTGTTGAAGAGAAAAAAATTCTCGGTCGTTTTCGTCGTGATTCAGACTCCCAAAGGCTTACCGATCGCATCGGTGAAAGACTTGGCAATCGCACCACCAGTGGTTTCCTTGCCAACCTGAGGAATCGCTAGGATAATTTGTTTCCAATATTGGAAACACGATTACTAACGCCAATAGTTCTTGTGACTGTTGGCGTTTTTTTTTGATCATCGTGATTCATCACAATCTTTCTCGGATTATTACATCCTTGACACTTTTCCCTCCCGGGGTAAACTCGAATACGATTGTTTGAGTGATGGATCTTGGTTTGAAGATTTTGTCAATTGATTTTAAAAAAAGATCAGTCCCGCTAGAGTCAAATTTTTTTTCTGCATGCCAGGTTAGTTTTAAAGTAAAGTTCTCAGCTGGTTTCAAGAGGTGCTATGAGTGATCGCATTGCTGAAACAGTTTCAAAAGCCAGGCTTTGTTTGTTTATAGCTTGTGTATGGTGCTTTTTTTCTTTAGCTTATTCCCTTGCTTTTGATGGAACCTCTGCAGTCGCGGAGAGAATTAATTTCACTAATGATGTCCAGCCTATCTTCAAGGCCCGATGCGTTGAATGCCATGGCGCCACCAGGCAGCGTGGCAACTTAAGACTTGATATTGTTGCCGGTATCAGGAAGGGCGGTATTTCCGGCAGCATTATTAATTTGAAAAATCCCTTAGATAGCCATCTGGTTTTGCATGTCAAAGGCGCGGCGAATTTTGAGCGTATGCCTCCAAAAGGCGATGCATTGACAACCAGTGAGATCGAAAAGTTATCGGAATGGATCCGGCAGGGCGCGGTGCTTCCGGTTGAAACAGAAAACATAAAAAACATCATTGCTAATCAGGGCGGATGGTCTTTTATCCCTTTAAAATTACCCGTACCACCTCTGCAATCAAATAATTCAATGGCTTGGGTTCGAAATCCTATTGATTTGTTTATTCTTGAGAAGCTTCGCAAAAATGGATTGAATCCTGCCCCGGAGGCTGACAAGAGAATCCTCGCCCGAAGGATTTTTATCGACCTGACCGGGCTTCCACCAACCCCTTACGAGCTTCTTGAATTTCTCAATGATGCTGCGCCAAATGCTTATGAAAAATTGGTGGATCGATTGCTTGCCTCCACCCGTTATGGCGAACGATGGGCGAGACATTGGCTGGATGTGGCGCATTACGCGGATTCACACGGGCAGGACCAGGATCGATTTCGGCCCAATGCCTGGCCATATCGTGATTATCTGATTCGCTCATTTAATGAGGATAAGCCCTATAGTCGTTTCATCAGTGAACAAATCGCGGGTGATGTTTTATATCCGGGTGATCCTGATGCCTTGGTTGCAACGGGTTTTCTTGCCGCGGGACCCTGGGATGAAAGCGGCTTGAGAGATATCAACGAGAATTCTGTTGACCGTCAGATAGCTCGAAATCTGGACAGGGATGATATTGTCACTTCAACAATGACAACATTCACCGGTCTCACTGTTCATTGCGCCAGATGCCATGATCATAAATTCGATCCCATCACGCAGGTGGATTACTATGCCCTTCAAGCTGTTTTTGCAGGTGTTGATAAAGCCCAGAGAGCCTATGACCCCGACCCGGTTGTCGCGAAAAAAAGATTGTCCCTGCAATCGGACCTGCAAATGGTCCGTGCATTAAAAGGCAAAGTGGATCCGATTCTTCTTTCAGCGCAAAATCAAAGACATGTTGCTGATTTTGAAAAAGATTGGCGGGCGGGATCCACCTCATGGTTCGTCTTGAAGCCTGAAATGGTTGTCTCAAAAAGTGGTTCAACACTGGTCATTCTTCCGGATAATTCTGTGGTTGCTAACGGGGTTGCCCCCGAAAAAGATATCTATTCGGTCACTGTTTCCACCCCAAGAACTGGTGCAACTGGCATAAGATTGGAGGTGTTGACCGATGAAAAACTTCCTTTCAAGGGCCCAGGTCGTGCTGTAAATGGCAACCTGCACCTTTCTGAGCTGAAGGTTACGATCCATCCCAGGGGTAAACCTGAAAAATCAATACCGCTTAAGTTGAAGTCCGCGACCGCTGACTTCAACCAGGCCGGGTGGTCGATAGATCGTGCCATAGACGGCGATGTTCAAACTGCCTGGGGCATACACCCGGAGGAGGGGAAATCTCACCAAGCTGTTTTCGGATTTGAAAATCCCATCGGATTTGATGAGGGGACTGTCCTTCATGTTGAACTTGACCAATCGCATGGCCGCATGCATTTGATTGGCAGGTTCAGGTTGTCTATGACCACAGCCCTTTCTTTGAACGATGCCGGCAAGGTTATACCTCCCAATATTTCCCTGATCATGGAAACGCCCCTAGCGAGACAAACAGATGTTCAGCGGGCTGAAATTTCCCAATGGCTCTGGGAAAATCGCATCTTAAAAGAACTCGCAACAATGCCCCCTCAATCGATGGTTTATTGTGGCACAAATCAATATGCGGCCGATGGCAGCTTCAGGCCCGCACTCACTCCCCGCCCAATAAATATTCTTGCCCGTGGGGAAATTTCAAAGCCAGGCGCCTTGGCTGCACCTGGGGCGGTCCTTGCGGTGCCCGGATTGAAGGCTGATTTTCAAATCAAAGATCCTAATGATGAGGGGCTGCGAAGGGTGGCACTTGCAGATTGGCTTTCCAACCCCGCCAACATGCTTACATGGCGCGTAATTGTCAACCGGATCTGGCATTATCATTTTGGCAAAGGTATTGTCGATACCCCGAATGATTTCGGCAAAATGGGCGGCATTCCCTCCCATCCGGAACTACTCGACTGGCTTGCTTCTGACTTCGTAAATTCTGGTGGATCCTTGAAAAATCTTCATCGGTTGATTGTAACCAGCAGCACTTACAGGCAATCTGTCAAACATGAACCGGTTGCATTTGCTAAAGATTCCGACAACAGGTTGTTATGGCGCATGAACCGTGGCAGGATGGATGCTGAAACTTTGCGTGATTCTGTTTTGCTTGCAAGTGCCAGGCTGGATGATTCGATGTACGGCCCACCCGTCAGGCATTTTATCATGAAGCCTGGCATTCATGTCACCCCAGAGGCGGATTACGATCGTTATGATGTCGATGCACCCGAAGCCCGTAGAAGAAGTGTTTACCGTTATATTTTCAGAACCCGACCTGATCCATTGCTGGAAGCTCTTGATTGCCCTGATGCCTCGCAGTCTGCCCCCGCGAGATCTGTGTCAGTGAGCGCGCCCCAGGCATTGGTTCTTTGGAATAACAAATTCGTATTGCGCCATGCGGGGCATCTTGCGGACTTGGCGGTATCTTTTGACACCCCATTGCAACGAGTCCGATTTGTGACACAGCAGTTGCTTTGCCGTTTACCAACCCCTGCAGAGGAGGCGACCTGGCTAGAATATTCCACAAAGCATGGCTTGGCAAACTTTTGCAGGGTGTTGCTTAACAGTAGCGAATTCCTTTTCATTGATTAGCGGGGAGATTGCCATTTATTCAGATCGACGCGATTTTCTTGCACTCGGCTTCAGTGGTCTGGCATTGTCTGAGCTTCTGGCTCGGGTCGATTCAGATAAGCGTGATCCGTCTTTTGATGGCGGACTTCATCACAAGGCAAAGGTTCGCAGGGTCATTCAGATTTTTCTGAACGGCGGCATGAGCCAGATGGATACTTTTGATTTCAAACCCCAGTTGGAGAAGCGCCATGGCCAGACCGTCGATGTTGGGCTAAAGGCCACCGCAACCGGAACCCCGGGGCCTTTGATGAAATCCCCCTTTAAATGGCGACAAGCCGGGAAGTCAGGCCGCTGGGTCACCGATGTTTTTCCCCATATCGCGGGGTATGTTGACGACATGGCGTTTTTGATGGCGATGCAATCCAAGTCCAATGTTCATGGCCCCGCAAGCTATCTTCAAAATACCGGGTTTTTGATGCCGGGTTTTCCCTCAGCCGGTTCCTGGATAAGCTATGCTCTCGGAAGGTTGACAGATGACCTACCCGCTTTTATCGTGATGCCCGACATGCGTGGCCTGCCTTACAATGGCATGGGTAATTTCTCCGCGGGTTTTCTTCCCATCTCCCACCAGGGAACCCCGGTGAATCCCAGTTCCCCCGCCCCCATTCCAGACCTGCAACCATCTGCGGGCATTAAATTCATCAGCTCTGCCGCTACTATGGATGGATTGAAACTTCTGGGGGAAATGAATCAAAAATTCGCGGATGAAAGATTGGGTGATTCCCGACTTCAGGCAAGGGTTGAAAGTTATGAACTAGCCGCCAGGATGCAACTTGCGGCCCCGGAGGTTTTTGATCTTGCTCGTGAAACAGCTTTTATACACGAAAGCTATGGTACATCTAGGCCTGGTGCGGATGGCTCTTTCTCTCGCAATTGCCTTCTTGCCCGCAGATTCGTTGAACGGGGAGTTAGGTTTGTGCAGGTTTGGAGTGGAGCAGGTGGGCCCAAGAATAATTGGGATAATCACTCTAATATTCCCACCGAACTGCCACCCATCGCAAGGCAGGTTGATCAGCCTGTAGCTGCCCTACTCATGGATTTGAAGGCGCGTGGATTGTTCGCCGACACACTCGTTGTCTTCACGACCGAGTTTGGCAGGATGCCCTTCACCCAAAGCGGGGTGGGCCGTGACCACAACGGGGGCACTTTTGTCACCTGGTTGGCTGGCGCGGGAATCAAGGCCGGGGTCTCATACGGTGAAAGTGATGAGTTCTCACACTTGGCCATGGCCAACAAGACCACCTGTTATGACCTTTACGCGACCATACTCCATCTCATGGGGATTGACCACGAAAAACTTTCCGTCCGTCATAATGGAATTGATCGCAGGCTTACCGATGTGCATGGCGAGGTCATCAAACCCATCCTGGCATGAATTCCTTAAATTCTGGATGGATTGGTGAAGGTATGGTTGGCTTGGTTTTTGTTCGTCAAGCCATCACTTCCTCAAGGCTTACAAGCCTGCTCTTTTCATTTAATGACTTGGCGGCAGCGTGAATGATCGCTGTGACCTCGAGTATCTCCTGGTGGGGAACCGGCTCAATTTTTGTGCGCACCATTTCCAAGAACACATCCGCCATCCTGAATATTTGATAATGATGGCCAAGCCAGTAGTGATCCTCGATCGCAGGTGTCCAGGAGTATGTCTTCTTAGTGAAGGAAGCCGAGGTATGGCAGTAAAATTTTGACATGTCAGGTCGGCCATACCAAACCTCGCCGGGCATCCTATCCTTGTATGTGATCAAAGCCCTGCAGGTGTTTTCCCGAGCATACATGTTAACCGCATCGACACCTGCCCCGCAAAGTGTCATCACCATCCATACAGGGTGTTGTCCATAAACATGCCAGCCGGGCAGGCTCCATCCCCCCGCCTGACTTGCTATCACATACTGCAATGGGCCAAACTCACCGGATTTTTTCATCCGGAGTGCCTCTTCTGTCCCCCATTGGTGCCTGAATAAACTTGAAGACATCAATGGAGCCTTGTTCTTTTTCGCGAAGTCCAATATCTTTTTGGTGCCAGCGACTGTCTCTCCAATCGGTTTGTCACAAAAGGTTGGTAATCCCGCCTGCAGGCATGGGGCAAGCAATTCAAAATGATCATCGCCGAATCCGGATGCATCCCCAAGCCATATCGCGTCTGAATTTTTAACCAACTCATCCAGTGACTTTGCAACCTCCACACCCGGGAATCCCTCTGCAAATGCCGCAGCACTCGCCGGGTCCGCGTCATAGATCGCGCTTATCCTCGTGTTGTTGAAAGGAAGCCTGGCGAAATGTATGTCCTGGTTTCGAAAATACTTCTCGAATAGTTCTATCGGCCCAGCACTAAGGTGTTTTTTCACTGCAGCAAGGCTTACCTGGGGGTGAAACCCCTGGGCGAAATGCCAGGTGTGACCATTGGCTTTTTGAGACTTGCCCCGGATGCTGGCGGAAATAATCCCAACCCTGATGGGTTTGCTGCCAGTTTCTTTTTTTTCAGCTTCCTCAGCTTTTGCCCCTGTCGCCAATGCCGTGACACTTGTTGCCGCGATGAAATTTCGGCGGTTGATTGTTCCCTTTCGCATCTCTTTCTCCTCGAGTTTATATTCAGGCATGACTTGCCTTGAATGTAAACGGCTTCCATCCAATCTTCCACAAATAAGAATGAATTTATTTGCTTGTGATGTTTGCGGCGTCTATCGAGGTCATTTGGCCATATCCAGGTCTCCAATTCGCCCTGAACTCACCCGTTCCCACGGTGGTCGTTTTCTCATCCAATTTTGCATTCCAAACCTTAGTCAAATCACCATCTTTGTCTATCTGGACAACAACCTTGTATTTTCCGGGAAGAAGGGTGGGGCCCGTTTTTTTCCAAGCAGTTTCCCTTTCAGACCCTTTGGAAGCCATTACTGTGACAGTGTGTTGCCAGGTTTTTCCCTTGCCCCATACCAGCCGATCAGAGACTGCGATGGGGGCTTTTTCCCAGTCGCCAAGTTTCTCATCCCACATATAGATTGTGGTGCGAAGCAGTTTGTCTCCCCAATCAGCGGGCGTATTCGTGATCTTGAACCATAACTCAGTGCCAAACTGTGTTTGATTGTTGATTTCCCTGGGCAGATCGGATGCGGTCTTGTATGCTCCGCCCCTGATCCTGGTGTAGTCCTCGATCCAATTCCTGAATGCCTGGTACCCAAGGTCCCCCATGATGAATTTCTTCCCGCCGCCGTGCTTTACTTCGTTCAATGGCTTTAAAAGAAGCAGGCTTTTTTCCGGGCTTTCCAAGTCGATCAATTTAGTCTTGCCTAGGATGTGATCCATTGTCTCCGATGGTGTCTTTTTGAACCATGCCACCCGGTCTCCGTGCTCTTTTTGCAATTTGATGGAATCAGGATGCCCAGCGGTGTGGCAGTTCATGCATCGAAAACGCATTGCCCAGATGTTCTGTTCAAAAGATTCCAGCAGGCGATCTTTTCTCGCATGTCGGACTATCGCAATTGGTTTCTCCGGCAGCCCGAGTTCCTCAATTTTAAGCTTTGGCATGGCCCTCAATGATTCATCCTCACAACAAGCTTTGATCCATTCCGAAAACGCCTTGAATTCTTCCTCCCGGGTTTTTGCCAATATCAAGTCAGGTTTGCTGGAGTTGTCTTTCATGGATATGAACTTGAGAATTTTGGATTTTCCAGGTTCTTTCATATCCACCAGTCCCTGGTCGCGGAGGGAGAGGAAAGTTTTTTCGGATGTGGGAAGGATGTAGTTTTTCAGGTCCAGGTTTGCCAGATGGCATTCCGTGCAACTGGATGGGTTTGGTGATTTGAATATGGGCAGGATTCTTTTTTCGAAAACAACTTTTGGGCTGTCCCCCGCGCCGGTTCCTGCGTAACCAACTATGATTGAAAGTGAAATGAAAAAGTGATGCATTTTAAAGCCTTTTTAAACAAAAGAAAATAATTCGTAATTCGTGATTATAACTGTATCAAAGTTTTGTTGTTTAATAATTTGATTATTTTAAATGGTGCAGTTCGACAGGCTCACTGACCGAATAAATGTCCGGTCCCTGAGCTTGCCGAAGGGTAATTTACTATCCGGTCCCTGAGCCTGCCGAAGGGTAATTTACTATCCGGTCCCTGAGCCTGTCGAAGGGGCCAACTCTGAGAAACCATTTTCGTACAATTCGACAGGCTCACTGACCGAATAAATGTCCGGTCCCTGAGCTTGCCGAAGGGTGTAAAAGCTGTCCGGTCCCTGAGCTTGCCGAAGGGTGTAAAAGCTGTCAGTTTCTTTATATTTTCGTGTAAAGTTTTCACAAAAATTTTAGAGATTATCATTTTCAAAAAGTAGGAAAAGGGTACAACCTGTAATCATAGAACAACATTTTATTTTGAGAACTTAAAGAATAACCTAGATGTTGAAAAGTATCTAATCCGCGATTTTTTGACGGATGATGAAACACAGTGCCAAGAGTTGACCTCTAATGGAGTGGATGATACGCTTCAAATCACAATGCTATTAGAACAACCATATTCAAAATTAAGGAGCGTCTGGTGAATTATTATAAATGTGTTTCGTGTTTGATTAGATTGACTACCATTTTTGTAATAATGATTACTATTACCCAGCCCTCTTGGGGACAGCAGATGCAAGGCTTTAACCCGAATGATAAACTTGCCCCGGACTTCAAGCTAACTCCATTTTATGAGAGTGGCACCAAGCATGTTGGCAAACGACCAGGGGAAATCATTCGGACAGAAGAAATTCCAGCTCCAGAGGGCGCCTACGCATGGCGTATGATGTATGTTTCAACAACTTGGGATAATCGCGAAGTTCCGGTTACTGGTATTATTGTCATCCCAAAGGAAAAAGCTTCAAAACCAAGACCTGTGGTGACATGGGCACATGGGACCACAGGGGGGTCTCGTACCAGTGCACCATCACTTGCGCCAAATCCCGCTCAGGAACTAGTGCAAAGGTCAGAAACTGCCCCAGTTGATTACGGTGTTCCGTATTTGAAGGATTTGCTGGCTATTGGTTTGGTTGTGGTCGCGACCGATTATCAGGGGCAAGGTGCGCCGGGAGTTCATCAATATGTGGTTGGCAACACAGCCGCGCGAAATGCGTTGGATATTGTACGCGCTGCCCGAAATTTTCAGTCTGCGAATGCTGGCTCAGAATTTCTGACCCTTGGCTGGTCACAGGGTGGCCATGCCGGAATATTCGTTGGCGAAGAACAACCTGCCTATTCCCCGGAACTCAAACACCTTGGCGCTGCAGTTATCGCTCCGGGGGCCATTCCTGTTTCGAAACCAATCAATATTCCTCATATTTATGTTCTGGCACGGGGCTATCGCGATGCCTACAAGCTTGATTTGAGTGAATTCACGGATGAAGGCAAAAAGCTGATTGATTTGGCAGGTGAGATTTCCGTGACAAGGGTCTTTCGGGCTTCCTTGGAAATGAAGGGCCCTTTTATCAAAGCGGAGTGGAGCAAGGATTTTGCGCGTGCCTTGGAGCAAAATATACCCGGTAAGAGGCAGTCGAAGGCGCCCATCTTGGTTGTGCAGGGAACCATCGATAATCTTGTAAACCCGGAAGAAACCAGAGCGCTGCTTCCGCGCGCCCTGGCAAGTGGAAACAACATTAAGATTTCCTGGTATGAGGGAAAGGGGCATCGCGATGTGATCGAGCCTGCTAGGAAAGAGATAATCCAATGGTACAATGACCGGCTGAAGGGAAAGCCAGCCATATCTGATCAACTGAAATAATATTTAATCACGAATTAAAAAAGCATGGTTCTAATTAAGTACCATTACGTGTTTTTTGTGGCGAATGGGATAAAGAATAAAACATTCACCGCGAAGACGCAAAGAGCGCTAAGAAGAAATGGATTCCCCGCGTTCACCGAAATGATGGACGAATTTTGGCATGGTTGATCGATGCGTGTTTTGTCACCCTTGCGAAATTGGTTGCATATATGTTTTTAAATTAGGGCTGCTAAGCCCGCCCACTGCGCTATAGGTAGGTCTTACTTAAAGTTCAACTATCAGATTTATCAATTAAGAATTGACCCATGGAGTGCAGTCCATGGGTTTTGATTCATTAATCTCTTAATCCCAAACTTTTTTCTCCGGCCCCTGAGCATGTCGAAGGGTTGCATCATGTCTGGTCCCTGAGCTTGTCGAAGGGCTGCATTATGTCTGGTCCCTGAGCATGTCGAAGGGTTGCATTATGTCTGGTCCCTGAGCATGTCGAAGGGCTGCATCATGTCTGGTCCCTGAGCTTGTCGAAGGGTTAAGTTTTAGGTCGATGTAAGGCCCAGTTCGACAAGCTCACTATCCGAGCAAGCTGGGATACTTCCGTGTATTCCGTGGCAAATTGTTTTATGGATTTCAAAAGAGCGTTAAGGTGATCAAATAACTAAATATGTACGGATTCTTCTGAGGAAGTCTTAAAAGGCCCCTCCCGGATTCGAACCGGGGATAGCGGATTTGCAATCCGCGGCCTTACCACTTGGCGAAGGGGCCTTAGTTAATTCGGCTATCTTAACGGGGTTGGCCATCCGGGTCAACCTTAAGCTTGCAAACAAGTTAGATTAATTTTTTCTATTTGTTGCCTTTGACTTAAAATAACCTTATTCTTTAGTCTGGTAACATTTTTACCGGAGTGGATCATGGAAGCCCGACTGGTCCTGGAATTTGGTGTTGGCGCCCCCGCTGCAATCATCCTTTCCCCAGATCAACTTTTTAAAATAGGCCGAAATCCGGAAAATCATCTCGTAATCCACGATGAACATGTATCGAGGTTCCATGCGGAAGTTTATTTTCAATCCGGGGCTTTCCGCTTAAGGAACCAAAGTAAAAATAACGGCACCAAACATAATGGCCAAAGAATCTCCGAGGATGTGGTGCTGGAGAATGATTGTAGGATTACCATAGGTGATACCCAGATTCGATTTGAGGTCTTGCCCGATTCAAATGAGTCCAATGATAAGACACTTCCAGAATTGAACTTAAACCCCGAGGAAAATGAATCGAAACAGGGGTCAGGCATCACCCAGTTTCTGCATGATGAGATCGGACTATTGTTTTCCTATGTATCTGATTCGGTATTGGAAGGCAATCCGCGGATGCTGGTTGAAAACGCCCTTAAGCTTCTTCTCAAACGAACCCAGGCCGAAAAGGTTGGTTTTTTAAGCCTTGATGCTGATGAATTCCTACTCAAGCAGGTTCTGCCCGCGGATTCCAACCTCGACATGGAGTTAAGCAAAACCCTTACAAACAAGTCTGTTTCAAGAGGAGGAGCTGTCTGGCTTCTTCAAGAGCAGATTAAAATAGAGGCGGAAAGTCTTCGTTCCATGAAGGATGCGGTCTGTCTGTTGGTGAAATCCAAAATCGGGGAAAGTGAAACAGCAATTCTTGGAGCGGTGCATTTATATAGTTCGCGCAGATTTTTTAATGTCCAGGATGTGAGGTTTTCGCAGTTTCTGGTGAATTGCCTCGCCAACAGTCTGCATATGCTTCGTAAACGCAGGGCATTGGAGGCTGACAAGAACAGGTTTAAACCAATTGAAAACCCAGTCGGGGAATTGATAATCGGGTCAAGTCGTGGTGTGGTCAGGATGAAGCAGGATATACAAAGGTTCGCATCAAGGCCTGGCTGCGTTTTGATAACTGGTGAGAGTGGAGTTGGAAAGGAGTTGGTAGCACTTGAGTTGCACGGCAAAAGCTCGAGGAAAGAAGGCCCCATGGTTTCGGTGAATTGTGCGACCATATCACCCACGCTTGCGGATGCGGAGCTTTTTGGTAATGAAAAAGGTGCTTACACAGGTGCTGACCGCGCAAATAACGGTTATTTCCAGCAGGCGGACGATGGGATCTTGTTTCTGGACGAGGTGGGGGAATTATCCCTTGAATGCCAGGCGAAATTGCTAAGAGTTTTGGAAACCGGGAAGGTCCGACCCTTGCGTGGCAAGGAACAGACCGTTAATGTGCGAGTGATATCGGCAACAAATCGGAAATTGGAAGAAGAGGTCGCGGCGGGTAAGTTTCGTGAGGACTTGTTATTTCGATTGAATTCTTGCGTGATAAATGTGCCCCCATTGAGGGACCGGTTGGAAGATCTGCCCGAGTTGGTCGATTATTTTTTAAATAGGTTTTCCATTGAGTATCGAAGGAGATTGGCCTCAACTCCTGAACTTCTGGAGAAGTTGAAGAAATATCACTGGCCAGGAAACATCAGGCAGTTGAAATCTGTTTTGGAATCGGGTGTGAACAGGGCGGAGTCTGAATTGCTGATGCCCGAGGATGTTGACATTCCCGCGAATAATTCGGCGATGGGAGATGCGCCAAAAAGTTTGAAATTGGAGGAAGTGGAGGCCTGGGCGATAAAAATAGTGCTTGAAAGAAATGGATGGAACCAAACCCAGTCAGCCAAGGTGCTTGGTATTCACAGGGAAACCCTGATGGATAAGATTAAAAAATACAAAATATCACGGATTATCCCTGCAAACACTTGAACAAGTGAGTTTAAGAAATTTCGGATTAAAAAAGAGGGATAGATAAATCCTTAAGCAGGTTGATTTTCGGAATCAATAGATTTGCTTTTGGGAGTTTCTTCCTTTCCATGGATTGCATCGAAGATTTCCTGCCTGTGAACAGGAACATCCTTGGGTGCGATTATCCCTAATCGTACCTTGTCACCGCGAATTTCCACCACCGTGATGATGATGTCATTGTTGATGACAATGCTTTCGTTCTTTTTTCTGGACAGGACTAACATAGGTCTGTCCTTCCTTTGAACTAAGTGAATCAATAGCCGGGGTATTCATTTGATTCTGCAAAAAGCGAGGGAGTGATGCAGAAAAAACCAGATCATTATTCAAAAATAACATCTGGATATACCTAAATGGCATTGATGTCAGGTGCTAAACAGTCAACCGCGCTGAGGTGTGACCGCTTCTTGCCGCCTATAACTCGCCTTATTCATATTAACAGGCAAGGGGGGGGCGTCAACAAATTTAATAAAAATTATCGAAAATTTGTCAAAATTGGTATTTGTTGCCCTAATTATCCAAGATGTCATATTTGACAGGCTTGATTTTGTTTGATTTCGAGTAGTATCCCGCAAGTTCAGAAACGGTTTTACTGGGATCACTTCGTGACATTTGGTCAATACGGTCTTGAAGGTCGTTTGTTTCCTGCAGGCTCATCATTCTCAATGCTGCGACCCTGACAGCGGGGGAGGGGTCATGGCTGAGTTTACGAAGCCATAATCCCTGATCCAATTCGGTATCATCCATAAGCGAGTCCAAAACCTCAAGTCTCTTTGCTGGCCTGGGGTCTGTCAGTAGTTTGCCAAGTTGCAAGTGTTCCTTCTTTAGGCCGCGAGCTATAAGTGCTGATTCGCAGTATGCCCTAATCTCGGGATCCTTGTCATGCAGGGAAGGGAGAAGTGAATCCACGGAAACCGAATCGATGGCGGAAGCGCATGCTATCATCGCCACTTTTCTCACTTCAACATTTTTGTCCTGTAATGCCGCAATGCTGAGTTCAGTCATTCCGACCTCAGGGGCGATCGCAAGATGAATCGCCTGGATCTTGATGTTTTCGGGTGCATCGGTGATGGCTTTGGCCATGATGCCCGCAAGGCGGGATTGAAGTTCCTTATCCTTGTTGGTCTTGATGAAGCTTGAGACAATTTTCATTGCGGGAACAAGTGCGGCGGGGTTGTCGGTGCCCGGTACCGATCCAAGGATTAATTTTGTGCCTTCAAGGAGGTTGGTTGTCAGGGGGTTTTGCGGCTTGGGTTCATCAGCCATCGAAACCAGGAGTTCCAATGTCTGAACCTGTGCCTGAGGTGAGAAAGTGGTGTATCTTCGGGCAATGTGATGAAAGCATTGCTGGGATGCTTGGGAATCTGTGCCGCCCCATGAGACAAACATTTTGCCCAAGGCCTTTACAAGATCCGCAGCGCCGGTGTCGTTGGCTTTTTCCAGGTGATCCAAAAGAGGGTACTGGGCATTCTCTCCAAGTTTAGCAAGTGCTTCAACATAATGGGATTTATATTGGGGCTCGGCCTTTAAGAGTTGGTCTGTGAGGTACCACCCCATGAGGTAGTCCCGCTGCCACCATGCAAATCCAATAAGCGCGGGCATACAGATAACAAGAGAGATGGTAATTACAAACCTTGCTGTTTTAAGCATTGAAGTCGGCCTTTTGGTTTAGATGATCAATAGGAAAGAAATATAAACTTGCGTGGTTGAAAAAGGCAACCCTAGGAGTTGAATTGGAAAAACCGGTAGAATCATTAAAGGCGGGACTTGGGGATAACGATGAAATAAGGGATGATTATATGCGACTGTTGAAATGGGAAGGATGGGTAGGTGCATGCCAGGTTTTCCAAATGTCTTTAGGCTTTTATCCTTGTCAATGTTGGTAATTGGAATTCAAAGCTTGGCAGCAGGTGAGTTTGAAAGGGATTATAAAGCATCAGGTACTTGGCCGGGATCATCCCAGGAATTAAAACAATTTCCAATTCTTGATTTATTGAAAGGTGGATTGGTCCCTGAGGGATGGCATGAAAAAGTTCGGGCTGTGATCACCGAACCAACCTTGTCAGCAAGGGGGCTTGCCGAGGTTTTTAACTGTGACCCGGCCACCTACGAATGGCTTTTGGAAAATCCCCATCACGCGGTGACCATGTGGAAGATGCTTGGGGCAAAATGTTCTGGCATCGAGATGGAAAGCCCGGGAAATTTTTACTCCCGCGAATCATCTGGCAACAACATCCAATTTCATCTGATAACCGACAGGGACGGACTGAAGGTGTGGTACGCCCATGGCGTTGGAAAACCAGCGGCGCTTCTGCCCGCGATCCCGGTCCAGGCTGTCATTGTGATGCAGTACCAGGAGAGTGTGATCAATAAAAGCGTGAAGCAGCAAATGACGGTTTACGCGAAAACCGAGAGCAAGGCCGCTGCGATGGTTTCCAAGGCTTTTGGTTCCTCAACGACAGGAATGATGGAAAAAACCGTGGGCCAGATGCAGATGTTTTTTGGGGCATTGCCATGGTATCTGGAGCGAAACCCCGAACGGGCTGAGAATTTATTAAAAGCCACCCTGGTTCGCAAGGAAACTCCCCGGCCATTCGCATTAAAGCCTTAGTTTTTTGAGGCTTATCCGGTGAATTTTCTACGGGGATTCGACCGCTGACACCTCAACCAACACCATTTGTGGTTTTATTTTCGTATCCCTTCCCAACGCGAAAGAGAACTCCTTTTTTATTTCCCATTGGATTCCCTTGATTATCGGAATTTCGATGGCAGGTAGTGTGTCGCCTCCGGGTACGCGAAAAGGAAGCCATAGCCAGAGGAATTTTCTATTTTGCATTGCTATGATTTGCAGTTTGTCCTCGGCGGTCCATGCAATCTTGTCTCGTTGAGTTTTGAGGTACCATTCCAGAGTTGGGTCGATTAGGTCTTTGTCCCGGGTGATTATCAAGGGTTGACCTGGCGGAAGATTGGAGCATAGTTCCCTGACCAAGGATCTTGCCTGGAGGTCGCCCGGGGATTTATATGGTTTTTTAACATCCCTGATGGTCTGAATGAAAGCCAACAAGATCAACAGCAGAAGTATTCCAAAAAAGGCCTTGAGTCGGATTTTTGAAAATGTTTTCAAGTTGAGGATGCTGAGGGCACCGATCGCCATCAGTAAGCAAATGGAGGGTGCAAGGTGTTGCGCGACTCTGGCGCTTCCACCGTAGGGATAACGCCCCATGAAAGCCGCCACGAGATTCAAGGCAAAGGGCGCGAGTAAAAGAAGCAGAAGGGAAAAATTAGATTTTCGGACAAGCGCAAAAATGCCCGAGAGGAATAAAAGAAAGGTGATTGCGCTTGCACCATCCTTGCCTCCCAATGGGTATGCGCTGAGGTTTCCGGCGTGGGTCTTTAAAAGCCAGGTTGGGAATTGAAGCAGGTTTACAGGAGGGAATGTGGAATCCCAATAGGCATGGTGTTTCGCAAGTTCGTTGTTGTACTGGTTGTTTCCAACGATCAAGTAGTGGGCTGAGAAAGATGCTGCTATGGATAATGAAAGCAAGATGGTTGGGAAAATAAGATGGTGTTGTTTTCGATGGAGAATGTGGAACCCGAGTGCGATACAAACCGCACCCGCTGAAAATGCCGCTGGGAATGAGGTAAAAAGCAGAAAGGGTGAGATTAAAGCCAGCAGAAAGACAGGTTTTTGGGATGAGTTTTTTTCCAAGGCTTTAGAACCGAGCCAGAGAAAAATCGAGGCTGCGAGCAAATCGAAGGCATAAGGCTTCACTTCGCAGGAATGCCTGATGGGGTAGTAGGAAACAGCAAGGATTGCAAAGGAAAGCAAAGCAGTCTTTCGAGGGGTAGTCGCCTGAAAGCCATTGAGGGCAATGAAAAGCGCGAGAGTGCCTGCCAGGCATGGGGCTAAACGCACGGCTAACTCGGTGGTTCCAAGGATGATCACCATGGTTTTTTCAATCCATAAAAAACCGAGGGGGGCTATTTGGTAATGCCTTAATGGTTTTGCGAGGCTGAGGAAATCTGAATCAAGGAAGTTTAAAGCTACAAAAGCTTCATCACCCCAAAGTGGAAAATTGAGACCTAACCTTAATAATCTAAGCGCGACCCCAAGCAAAATAAAAACCAACGCAATGCCTGGAATCAAATTTTTTGCGGTTTTCCAGCGAGTTAGGTTATTGGCTGTCTCTGCCGCCATACAGAAAAACTCCCGGAATGACGATGAATGAGTTGCTTATAACAAAAACTAGGGTGAAAGGGGAAGGGGGAATGACGGGGTAAAATGGAGCAATGCGTTGCTCTAACCGGTCTGGCAGAAAAGATTTAGATTTGGCACAATTCGATTTTGGTTGGTTTCTCCATGTGCGCAAGGAAGTGCGATGGTATCAGGGTTGGAAAATAAAATATTGGCTGGTGATAGTGAGACTAAAAAGTCGCGTTGGCGCCTGGGGATGAAGTTGGCCATCGCAGTATTTGTATTATTGCTATCTGCAAAATGTTTTTATATTTTCGCCGGTGGAAACTTTTACACGGTTGTCCCCGGCAGTTTCTACCGATGCTCCCAGTTGAGTCCCTCCAGGTTGGAATCGGTCATCAGGAAAAACAACATAAAGACGGTGGTGAACCTCCGTGGGTGCTGTGATACCGTGCCTTGGTACATGAACCAGGTCCAGGCGATCCATGACAGTAGCATCTCCCAGGAGGACCTTAGTTTTTCAGCGGGGCGATTGCCCTCGACCAAGACCATCAGGCAACTGGTAAGTATCATTGATCAAGGCGAGAAGCCCATGCTGTTTCATTGCCACAAGGGAATAGATCGCACGGGGATGGCCGTGGTCATGTCGGAATTGTTGCAAACCGATACAAGCCTTGATGAGGCTTTGAAACAGTTGAGCCCTTATTACGGGCACCTTAACATTGGTCGAACGGCCCATATTGACGAGTTTTTTGTCCTTTACAGGGATTGGCTTGCCAGTAACGGGGGGAGTCATGAAAGCGCAAGGTTCAGGGATTGGGTTTTAAACCATTATGTTCCAGGTGATTGTGCCGCCGATCTCAAGTTGATTGGTGAAACCGGTGATGAGATTCATCTTGAAAAAGGCAGGAGCAAATTATTAAGGGTTCAGGCGGAAAACACCTCGATAAGGGAGTGGGTTATGAAGCCGGGCACAAATGCCGGGATCAAGGTTAAATGGATGGTTCTTTCGGATGATCGCAAGGTTCCGGCAAGTGGGTTTGCCGGGAATTTTAAGATGGTTGTTCCCCCCGGGAAAAGTGTGGAAATACCGGTCGTTCTTCCCCCTATGAAGGAGGCAGGCAAGTTCCTGCTAAGGTTGGACATGACCGACCCGCAGCATGCGGCGTTCCATCAGGCGGGATCAGAAATTCTTGAATTAAAGGTGGTTGTGAAATGAAGGTGCTTGTAAGAGTGGTCGGAACCCTTTTGCTGTTGGGCCTGATTTTGACAAGGGTCAACCTGGGCCAGATCATGGATTCATTCGCGACATTGCGCCCGATGTACTGGGTTGCAGCGTTTTTGCTTTTGTTTTTCACCCAGGTGCTGAGCAGTCAGCGATGGAAAGTCCTGGCCAATGCGGTGGGTTTTGGAGGTACATTTTATGAATACCTTAAATATTTTTTCATCGGGATGTTTTTCAACCTTGCCCTGCCCACATCAGTAGGGGGTGATGTGGTCCGCGCATGGTATCTTGCCTACAAGGTGAATGATGGCCTGGTTGAAAACCGAAGAAGCAAGGCGGTGCTCTCGGTGTTTGCCGACCGATTCAGCGGCGTTTTGGTTCTGGTCGCAATAGCTGTTGTCGCAACAATCCTAAGTCCGGTTGAATTGCCGGTCTGGGTCAAGGGAGCTGTTTTTTCAATAGGATGTGGCGCCATCGGATCGCTTGCGATACTTCCCTTGTTGGCGAAATTCTCAGTTCGATTTCCCAAGTTGCTGGTTGTTTTGAAAAGCGCGAAACTATGTTTCGGGAACTTGAATGTGCTTGTTTCAACAACCGCGATGTCGTTGTGGGTGCAGATATCAAGTGTTTCCATCATGATGCTCATAGGGTTGGGGATGGATCTTCCCATCCCGTTGCCGTTTTATTTTGTGATGGTACCCCTGGTCACGCTGATGACAATGCTGCCTATTAGTCTGGGTGGGATGGGCCTTCGTGAAGGCGCCACGGTGTTGATGTTGACGCCATTGGCGATCGCGCCCGCATCCGCGGTGGCACTTTCAGTGCTTTGTTTTTCTGTTTATATCGCGGTGGGAATGTTAGGGATCTTTTTTTACCTTGGTTCTCGGGGAGATGCATCCGGTTCGGACATGAAAGATGTCCGGATGGAAGGCGGGATATCCGGGGGAACCGAATTGGAGGAATCAAACGATGGCTCTGCTATCCGTTATAATACCGATCAAAGACGAGCAGGATAACATACGCGCCCTTCATGGGAAAATCGTTTCCGCGATGGAACCCTATTGCGCGACCGCCAATTCATCCGGCGTGGATGATTTTGAGGTGGTATATGTGGATGATGGCAGTGTGGATCAGTCCCCGATGATTCTTGGGGAAATTGCAAGGATGGATTCCCGCGCCAAGGTGGTGCTGCTAAAGCGAAACTATGGGCAGACCCCCGCATTGCAGGCAGGCATCGACTGGTCGAAGGGGGATTTTATCGCCACCATGGATGGCGATTTGCAAAATGACCCATCAGACCTGCCCATGCTTCTTGAAAAAATAAATGAGGGATGTGATGCGGTTTTGGGGCAGAGAGCGAACAGACAGGATGGTTTTTGGCTTAGAAAGTTTCCAAGCTTCATAGCCAATTGGATTATCCGGAAGGTCACGGGTTGTTCAATCAAGGATATGGGATGCACCATAAGGGTAATGAAAAGAGACCTTGCGGTCGCATTGCCTCTTTATGGGGAAATGCACAGGTTTATTCCAGTGCTTGCCCAGATGTGCGGGGGAAGGCTCACGCAGGTTCCGGTGAAGCATCATCCGCGTGTTGCCGGAACAACCAAATATAACCTTACCAGGACACTTCGGGTCGTCCTCGATCTGATAACAGTAAAATTCCTTTATTCTTACTTGACAAGGCCCATGCATTTTCTTGGTACGGGTGGTTTGATTGCCATTGCCTTGGGGTTAATGAGCGTTCTTGGAACCATAGCTATGAAACTATACAGCCAGACGGATATGACTGGTAACCCATTGCTGTTATTGAGCGTCATGTTGATATTGGTGGGGATACAATTGATATCCATGGGTTTGCTGGGAGAAGTGATGACCCGTACCTATTTTGAGAGCCAGGGTAAAGCTTCGTATTTGATTAGGCAGACTTATAATCTTGATAAAACACCCATGAATAAGGCCGCTTGAAGGTTTTAATAAGTCTTGCGCCAAACATTAAAGATAAGTTTTTTGATTGGTATAGGTCGGATGAGCGTATACATTAATATTACAATTTTGTGAAAGCTCATAGGGTCATCACCATGAAAAGAAAGTCTGCATTTACCTTGATAGAATTGTTGGTTGTGATTGCAATCATAGCAATTTTGATCGGGCTGTTGTTGCCTGCGGTGCAAAAGGTTCGAGAAGCTGCGGCACGAGCAAGTTGCGCGAATAACTTGAAGCAAATCGGCCTTGCCACCCATAATTTTCACGATGTTCAGAATTACCTGCCACCAAGTCGAATTGCTGATAACTATGCGACTTGGGCTGTTTTACTTCTGCCCTTTGTCGAGCAGCAATCAGGGTTTGCCTTGTGGAATCTTCAAGCCACCTATGGGGCAAATTCCCTGGCTGCCCGTAGTGTGATTGTTAAATCGTATATATGTCCGGGACGAAGGGGCAGTAGCCCGATCACCTTGAGTATTGATGGAGACCAGACTGCGGGGGCTGTCAATGTTCCCGGGGCATTGGGTGATTATGCGGGAAATGGTGGAGATAATAATACAATTCCAGCATATTACGATACTTGGACAGCCAAGGGTGTCATTATTTGGTCCACTGCTAATAGTGCCACAGGAATTCCAGTTTCCCAATACAGAGGACAGTTAAAAATTCTGGATATCACCGATGGAACAAGCAACACCATGATGTTTGGTGAAAAGCATGTGCCTTTGGGTCGCATGGGTATCGGAAGAATCACAACCGGTGGTTCGATCGGTGGAGATGGTTCCATTTACAATGGTGATGATGAGGAGTCATTTGTTCGTTGTGCCGGCCCTGGATATGGAATAGTTTCAGATCCCATGTTGCCATTAGGTAATTTTTTTAGATTTGGGAGTGTCCATAGCGGGGTTTGTCAGTTTGTGTTTTGCGATGGCAGGGTCAAGGCATTAAACAATTCTGTCAACACAACCCTTTTACAAAAGTATGCCTTGCGTGATGATGGACAGTTTGTCGATGATTATTAATCTTATTTTGCGGGTTTCACTTTTAAATTAAAATTGTTCTCACTGCCCGGGTTGATGGTTATGATGAGATCCGTTGTGTCGTAACCACGATATTTTGTATCAAACTGGGGCTTTGGTTGTTGATTCAGGGGTAAATCTGAATTCCCCGGTGGTTCAATCAAGGTTACCTTGTGTTTACCCGCAACAGCCCCTTTTTTACCCATGCATTCAAGTTCAAAAGAACCATCTTTTTGTATGCTTGCGGAAGCATTAAGTTTTTTTGGATTGTCGATGGATTCACATTCGATCATCCCCTGCGTGACGGGTTTGCCGTTATCAAGGACAATAGTACCCTTTGCCGGATAAAGGGTTATCCCATCACCACATCCTGGTAGCAGTAAGCCAAAAACCAAAATGATTGCCACAAATGGGATAGTTGACTTCATGTTAATTACCTTTGGTTCAATAAAAAAAACAGCTAATGTAAGTAAGAATTCTATAAATTTTGAAAGAAATGCAAGCGTTAATCGTCGTAAACTTGAGGTTGGTTATTATCCGTTTGTATCGATTATGAAGAAGCGGGTACAGAAAATGGAACATATCTGCTTTTTTTGGGTGACACAATTAGGATGTTTAAATGTTAACCTAGTTATTTAATATTTGAAATTAATTTAGGAAAGGTGGGATTGTCATGAATCTATGGCTTAAAGTTTTTATCTTTGCCTCACTATTAAATGGCTTTGCAGGCTTGGTTACCAATGATGCGAATGCCCAGGAAGCTAAGAAACAAAAAAATCTCCCGAAGGAATCGTTGAAGGATCCATTGGAGGTTAAAAGCAAGGTTGTCGCGGTGACCATATATTCCGACAGCGCGCTTGTCACCCGGGAAGTCGAAATTCCGCAGGGAATGGGATCCATGGAGGTTGTGGTTTCCTCCCTGCCATCCAAGGTTCAGGCTTCCTCCTTATACTCTGAGGGTAATGAGGGAATTCGCATCCTTGCGACCCGTTTTCGCAATAAACCCATCAAGGAAGATAAACGCGAGGAAGTCAGGAAAATCGAGGAGGAAATAAAAAAGAACGAGATTGAAAACCAGAAAATACAAGCCATGATCACCGCAAACACCGCGAACACAACTTTCCTCAACAAGCTCGAGGGGTTTGCAAGCGCGAGCACGGTGAATGCCACTGAGAAAGGCAAGCTCGATTCCGACACCGCGATATCCCTTTCCAATTATTTGAAGACGGAAAGGGTTTCACGGGCCCAGGAAAATTTTGAACTAACCCAGAAATCCAAGGAGATCCTCGCGGGCAACCAGTTCCTGCAGAGAAAATTGCAGGAGTTGACAAGCGGCACGGTGCGGACTGAAACCGACGCGATCATTGTGATTGAGAAAGTAAACGCGGGTGCGGGAAAGTTGAGGCTTAATTATCTGGTGGACGAATCCTACTGGCATCCCCAGTATAAAATCCGCGCTGGTAAAACCGCAAAGGATGCGGTGAAGGTTGAGTATCTCGCCTCGGTGCACCAGCAATCCGGCGAGGATTGGACGGGTGTTGAGTTGACACTTTCCACGGCGCAACCAATGTTGAACGCTACCCCACCAGACCTAAAAGGGCTTGCTGTGAGCCTGATACCCAAGGGGGGGCCCGTCGCACCGGGAAAACCGGGGACTGCGATCGGGAAAGCCGGGGCTTATGATGCCAACTCCCAGGGTTATATCGCAATTCCACAGACCCCGATGGGTGGCGCGGCACTTGCTGAAATCCAAGAGGCCGCACGCTCCCTGAGAAGGCAGGCCCAGGTTGATGCGAATCGCAAGGATGAAAAGGCAAGCAACGAGATTT
>SXGQ01365019.1_pt1 | contig 23455 bp, 20 predicted proteins | sample 3178371 | NCBI WGS metagenome assembly SXGQ01 (sample SAMN11356859, study PRJNA531348) | freshwater metagenome | isolation source: freshwater sample F1-20 | place: China: Fuxian Lake, Yuxi | collected 2017-12-25 | reverse complement strand
GTCGGCGAGGACGGCGAGGGCCTCGACCGCGGCCTGGGCCGTCCGCGGGTCGGCGTCGTCGGCCGCCCGCGCCACGAGCGGCTCGGCCGCCTCGGGCACCGCGAACTCACCCAGGGCGCGGCACAGATAGCCGCACAGGGTCTGCGACTGCTCCCCCGTGTGCCCCGCCGCCCGCGGCCGGCCGGAGGCGACCTCGTCGGCGAGGATGCTGCCGAGTTCCCGGGCCAGGCCGACGTCGGACTTCAGCGCCTTGCCGCCCGGACCGCGGAGGTCGTTGGCGAAGTTGAGTGCCGCCTGCCAGCGGCCCTCGTTGTTGCGGCGGAGCGTCTTGACGTAGCCCTCCGGGTCGTTGCCGAGCTGGGCGAGCCAGTGGAAGGCCAGCCACACGAAGACGATGATGCCGACGATGACGGCCGGCACGAGGAACAGCTGCACGAGGAAGGCGGCCGTCGGCGGTTCGACAGGCGGCAGCGAATCGTCGGGCGTGACGGTGCGGCGCGGGGCGTCGGACATGCTCGGGCGTTATCCTGGGGCGTGAAGCACGCTCGGGCCCGCGGCAGGACTCCCGATCGGCACGACAAAGTCTAGGAGCACGGCCCCGTGCGTCAACGAAGGCCCGCCGCCGATCCCGTGGCAGACGCTCCGGCGGCATCATCGGCCACCTGGCTGGAGGCGGAGCCCGGGGGCGTCGCAGCGCAGTTGGCGCTCGACGAGGCGCTGCTCGAAGAGGCGCACGAGGGCGTTCGCACGGGGCTCGTCGTTCGCACCTGGATGGCCGACGAGCCGACCGTCGTGCTCGGCTCTTCGAGCCGTGCGGCCGCCGAGGTCGATCCCGACGCCTGCGCGGCCCATGGCGTGCGCGTGATCCGCCGACCGAGCGGCGGCCTGTCCGTCGTGCTCGGGCCGGGCTGCCTGATGTGGTCGGTCGTGGTTCACCATGCGGACGGGCCGCCGGCCATCGACGCAATCCACGCCGCGATGCTCGAACCGCTGGCGGCGGCGCTGCGGGCGGCCGGCCGCGACGTCGTTCGCCGCGGCTCGAGCGACCTGGCGATCGTCGATGCGGCCGGGGAGCGCAAGATCTCCGGCAATGCCCTGCGGGTGCGACGGCACGGCGTGCTCTACCATGGCACCCTGCTCGACGCGTTCGATCTCGACCTCATCGGCCGGGTCCTGCGGCACCCGCCCCGCGAGCCCGAGTACCGCGGTGGCCGGCCCCACACGGCCTTCCTGGCGAACCTCGGCCTCGGGCTGCCGCTGCTCACCGCCGCCGTGCGCGCGGCATTCGGCGCCCGGCGGTGCGAGACGGCGTGGCCGCGGGAACGGGTGGCCCGGTTGCTTCGCGACCGCTACGTCGACTCGGCATGGATACACCGCCTGCCATGATTCGTGGGGGCGGAGGCTGGCCCGGCAATCTGGGTCGACCGGTCGGGTCGTGCGGGATGGGCCATGACGCCGCGGCCCGATGATCGGCGGCGGCCGGCCGAACCGATGCTTCCCTATGGTGACGGGTCGACCCAGGCCCGGGACGGCGCGAGCCGCGGCAAATCAGCCTTTCGCCGCCGGCTGCTCCCGAGTATGGTCCTCGGCCCGATCGACAGGAAGTCGCTCGACAGACCGCAACAGGAGGTTGCCCTCATGCGCCTGCACATGAACGCCGCGGACGTGCGCGGCCTGGTCTCCCGGCATTTCCTGCACTTGGGAGCCGAAGCCGACGACGTGGCGGACGTTCAGGAGAACATCCGCATCGACCGGGGACGCTGCGTCGCGCGTTGCTATCGCGTCGCCGAGATGTTCGCGATGTGGCTCATCGACGTGGGCGTGCTGCAGTTCTACGACGCCGAGGGCGAGATGTTGCACACGGTGAACCTGTTTACGGAGCTGCAGCCGCAGCGGGCCGCCGCCTGACAAGGCCGCGGTCGTGGGGATCGTTCGTGGGTTGTCCAGGGGGTCCGGTCCGCGCTGACGACGGCGTGGACCGGGTGCGGGGATGTCCATGCAGGTGCCGTGTCGCGGTTCCAGAGCGACGGATTTGGCGATCGTCGTGGCCGCGCCGGACGACGTCGCCGCGCTGGAGGAGACGCTCGTCAGCGTGCTCGAGCACCGGCCCGCGGGCGTCGAGGTCGTCGCCGCGCTGGGCTGCGACTACGCTGACCCCTGGAACATCCGCGACGAGGTCCGCTTCGTCGAAGCGCCGCGTGGCGCGGGCCTCGCCGCCTGCATCCAGGCCGGCGTCGCGGCGGCCAGGGGCCGCGTGATCCACGTGCTGGCCGCCGGCTGGCGGGCCACCGCGGGCTGGACGGAGAAGGCCCTCGCCCACTTCGCGCGGGGCGACGTCGCGGCGGTCGTGCCACTGGTCGTGGCCGATGCCGACCGCGAACGGATCGTCGCGGCCGGCGTCCGGACCACGCGGGGCGGGCGGCGGGTCGTCATCGGCCGTGGCCTGCCGCTGGCCGTGGCCGCCGGTGGCCGCGTCGCCAGGCCCACCGCGCCGGTGCTGGAGGCCGGCTTCTGGTCAGCCGACCTGCTCGCGGCCAGCGGCGGCTTCCCGACCGCCTGCGGAGACGCCTGCGCCGATGCCGACATGGCCGCCGTCATCGCCTGCTTGCGCGGAGCGGTGGTGGTCGAGCCCGCGTCGCTCGTCATCGGCGGCGTTGAACGCGTCCGGCCCAACGCCTTCACGGCGGGCATGCAGGCGGAGAAACTGTTCTGGCGGTCGCTCGCCGCCAGCCGCGTCGCTCCGGCGATCGTGGGCCATGCCTGGGAGATCCTGCGGCACGCCGTGGTCGCGGCGCCGCTGGGCACGGTGCCGATGCTCGCGGGCCGGCTTTGTGGACTCATGCAGTGCGGTGGCCACGTGGCCCGGGCGCGGCAGTTGGCGGCGCTCCGCGAGCAGGCCATGGAGGCCGCTACCACGACGCTGCGGATCGACGAAGCCCATGATGGGCTCGCCCCGCCGCGCCGCCAGGTGCCGCCCGCGCCGCTCCGCCGCTCCGCCTAAAGGCATGCGGTGGCGAAATGCCCCTCATGCGGGCCGACGCGGGCGTGCTGTTGCCCGCCAGCACCGGCTGCTAGACTTCCGGTCGGGCGACAACCGCTCCCGTAGCTCAATTGGATAGAGCGTCAGCCTCCGGAGCTGAAGGTTACAGGTTCGATCCCTGTCGGGAGTACTTTCATTTCGCGGCAACGCCGCGCCCGCTGCAGCGCGATTGCGGCGCGGGAGTACCTTCCTGGGGCCCGCCGCGGCGAGGTGTCCAGTCGTCCGGCCGCCGGCCGACCGCCGGAATCGGCCATGCCGCATCGGGTGGCGGAGAAGCCACTTCGCCGCCGCTTCCCGGCCTTAAGATTCCCGGGTGATTGGTCACCTGGCCGGAATCGCGGCAGCCCGCCTCGCGCGAGTCCCGGCCGCCCATGCACGGGCGGGCGCACGGGACTTTTCAGGTGCGGCCATGGTCGCGAGCATCGCGCCGCCGCTCGTCGGCGGCAACACGGATTCCCGCAGCTGGCGGAAGTGGTTCCCCGGCCTCGACAACGACCACCTCTCGCTCCGCGCGGTGCTCGCCACACTGCCGGCGGCGCCGCCGCAGGCGATTCCCTGGATCGTGCGGCTGTTCGAGAACCCGCGGGGCTGGCTCCACCTGCACGGCGCGGTCGACCTGGCCAACCACGACCGGATCCACGTCCTGCTCGGCCGCGGCCTGCTCGACCAGGACGAGGCCTTCGTGATCGGCTTCACGATGGGGAGCACGCGAGCCGTCTCCCGCCTCGAAGGTTTGTTCTTCAAGTACGTCGTCGCCCACGTCTATCCACACCCGTACCGGATCCCGCCCCGCATCCTCGCGGCCTACGACCTCGGACTCGAGGCCGGCCGCTCGATCGGCGTCCCGAACCTCCACCTCGCCCTGCATGACGCCATGCTCGACCGACCGCTCGGCGCGATCCGCCGTGAACTCGGCATCGACGCGCGCCTTCTGCGGGAGTTTTACGCCCGGGAACGGGCCGCCCTGCCCGACACGCCCGCCAGCCAGCGGCTGCCCGTCTGACCCGCATCCCCGGGACGACCCTCACGCCGGCGGCCGAGCCGCGAGCAGCATCGTCGCGGCATGGATGTCGACGATGGCCTCGAGATCCGCGGAGTAGCCGCCGCCGCAGACGATCGCCACGGGCACGCCGGCTCGCCGCGCCGACGCGAGCACGAGGCCGTCCCGCACGGCGAGCCCCGGCTTGGAGAGGGCCAGCCTCCCGAGCCGGTCGCCGACGTAGGGGTCGGCACCGGCGATGTAGAGCACGAGATCGGGACGGGCCCGGTCGAACGACTCCACGACCGCCCGCTCGAGGGCCGTGAGATACTCGTCGTCGCCGGTGCCGTCGGCGAGCGGCACGTCGAGCGATCCGGGGTGTTTCCGCAGCGGGAAGTTCCGCACTCCGTGGATCGACATCGTGAACACGCTCTCGTCGGCGGCGAAGATCTCGGCCGTGCCGTTGCCCTGGTGCACGTCGCAGTCGAGGATCAGGACCCGCCGCACCGCACCGCGGGCCTGCATCTCGCGGGCCGCCACCGCCGTGTCGTTGAAGACACAATAGCCTTCGCCGAAGGCGATACCCGCATGGTGCGTGCCGCCGGCGAGGCTCGCGGCGACGCCGTCGGCGAGCGCCGCCGCGGCCGCGTCCACCGCGGCGCCGGTGCTCCGCAGCGACCGCTCGACGAGCTCCGGGCTCCACGGGAAGCCGATGCGGCGGACTTCCGCGGGCGCGAGCGTTCCGGCGAGCACGCGGCCCACGTAGGCCCGGTCGTGCACCCGCAACAGTTCGTCGTCGGTGGCCGCGTGCGGCACGACGAACGCGAAGGGCGCCCCGGCCGCCGCGTGGGCCTCGAGCCGCTCGCGGAGCAGCGCGTACTTGGCGAGGGGGAACCGGTGCCCCGCCGGCAGCGGCAGGGGGAACGCATCGCAGGGGAAGAGACGCATTCGGGCAGCGTACGAAAAAAGGCCGCACGGCACCGGTCGCCCGTGGGGCCCACGGCGCCTCAGGCCGGCTGCCGTCGGCTGCGGGACGAGACCGGATCACCTGTGCGAAAGCCGACGGACAGCAAGATGCCCGTCGCCACGGCCGCGAGCGCCCAGGTCCCGGGCTCCGGCACCGCCGTCACCCAGGCCAGGCCGTAGTCGATCCCGGTCGTGCCGGACGAAACCTCCAACGCATATCGGCCGGCAGGCAGGTTCCTGGCCCAGATCAACTCCGTGTTGTCGAGCGTGCTGATGCTCTCGTCGAGGAGGGTTCCGAGGGTGAAATCGCTCGCCGAATAAAGCCGCAGGTCGAGGTTGGCGAGCGTGCCGCTGAACACGTAGCTCGTGAACGTGGGCCGAGGATCGGTGTCCGTGGCCGTCATCGTCCGTTGCCAGTTAAGCGAGGCCGTGAGATCGTAGCCGGCTTCGCCCGGACCGATATCGAAGAAATATCGCTGCGGCGTCGAGGCACTGGCCGTGCCGAAATCCCAGCCGGTGCTCGCGGTTAGCGCTGACCCGCTCGCCCCGAACTCACCGGCCACGAGGATGTCGTAACTCTTCTCGATGTTGAGCTGGCCAGCTCCGTAGATCGAGTCGAGCGGCTGGGTCGACGTGTGGCTCCACGACCAGGTGGCAGGCAGGTTTGGGCCCTCCTTGGTGGCCCCGGCCATGAGCAGCGACTTGGCGGCCTGCGGCTGCTGGCCGTTGGCGAGACCGGTGTTGGTGCTCGACACCTGCACCAACAGCGCCGCCGCGCTCGACACGCTCGGCGTCGCCCAACTCGTATACACGGTCGGCACCACGATGTCGGGCTTCTGCCGGCCCGTGCCGCTGTAGATCGTCGTCCCCCGGCTGTGATCGCCGCTCGCGAGGCCGACGACGATGCCGTTGTAGGTGCTCGCCATCAGGGCAGGGATCGTCGAACCGCTGCCGTTGTTGAGGGCGTAAGTCGCGATCGTGGCGTCCCGCTGAACGGCGTAGTCCGCGCGGTCAATGATCGAGTTGTCGGTCGCGCTGTTGAAACTGTAGACCCAACTGTGGCTGACGAGCTTGCGGGTCTCGACATTCGGCAGGAGCGCCGAACTTTGGAGGTTCAGAAACCCGTTGCTCAGCCAGTTGTTGAGCTCGTAATTGGCGATGGTCGAACCATCGACGGTGGCCCCGATCCGCGGCGCGAGCGAATCCGTGCCGAAGAGATACTTTCCCACCGTCGTCGCGTGCCACGACGCTCCCGTGTTCCCACCCGAAGGAAATACATACGTCTTGCCGGTCAGTTGCGGGTCCGACGTGTCGACGCGGTACTCGCCGGTTTGGAGCGCCCCCTCGACGATGGTCGCCGACACTCCGACACCCAGTGGCATCGATCCGCCCAGCCGCGATTGCAGGGCCGTGAAGCCGATGTCGGCTTTCTGGGTGGCATCGAGTTGCCCGTGCGCCGGGGCAGCCGTCAAGCCGGCCGCCAGCAGAGCGACCAACACGCCCACCGCGCGCGGCATGTTTCGCCGCATGGTCATCCGATCGGCATCCAAAAAATCATCTCTTGCCAACCCCTCTGTTCGATTTTAGGTGGGCGAGACCGGCGGGGCCAGCGGCCGGCCGATCATGCCGTTCGGCGGGCCGTCACGAACCACGAGCGGGCGCCGCCGGGGCTGAACTCGGCCCCCGGGATGCCCGGCACGACCTCGAACACGGCCGGCTCGATCGACTCCACCTCCCAGCCGTCCTGGAAGGCCGCCCGAATCTCACCCGTAGAGACCCGCCGCGGCCCCTGCGTGCCGGGCTCACGGTCCGCCATGCAGAGGATGAACATCCGCGCTCCCGGTTCGAGCAGCTGGCCCACCGCCGCCACGTAAGCGGCCCGGCCCGCGTCGTCGAACGTGTGGAACAGGCCGCAGTCGACCGCCGCGTCGAACCGCTCCGGGATCGATCCCACCGCCAACGCATCCATTTGTAGGAAGTTGACGGCCACGCCTCGGGCCGCAGCTTTGGCCCGCGCCTGCGCGAGCGGCGCGGCGAGAAAGTCGACGCCGGTCACGGTGCGGCCCAGACCGGCGAGCCAGATCGCCAAGTCGCCCGTGCCGCACCCGAGATCGATCACGCGGCCCCGAATCCGGTCGCCCGCCGCCACGAAGGCCGGCTGCGGCCGACCGATGTCCCACGGCGGCCGATCGGCGTAGTAGGCGGAAAACCGCTCCTGCGGCGGCGCGGTGGGGTCGTGGGTCATGCAGCGGTCATTCCTGGCGGCGAACGCCACGCACGCGGCGCCGGCGCAACGCCTCAGGGAGGCTAGCACGCCGCCCGCGGCCGCGTCACGCGCAGACCTTTTTTGCCCTTGCGGCTGCAAGGGCCGCGCGGGGAAATTGCCGGTCCCCTGGAGCGTGGCCGCCGCCACGCCCGCGGCTCGAGCCCCGCATGGACCATTTCCCGCTTCTCGACGCCCTGCGGGCCGACTGGCAGGCGGCCTTCACCGGGCTGGTCGTGCTCGTGACGCTGTGCCTGCTGCTCTTCGGGCAGCGGGCCCCCGACATGGTGATGATCGGCGGGGTCGTGCTGCTCCTGGCCGCGGGCGTGATCACGCCGACCGAGGCTCTCAAGGGCATGAGCAACGAGGGCATGATCACGGTGGCCGCCCTGTTCATCGTGGCCGCCGCGGTGGAGCGGACCGGGGCGCTGGCGGCCCTGGTCGACCGGTCGCTCGGCCGGCCCCGCTCCCTCGCCGCCGCCCAAGTTCGGACGATGGTCGGGCCCGGCATCCTGTCCGCCTTCATGAACAACACGCCCGTCGTGGCCCTGATGGTCCCGGCGATCCGTGACTGGGCGCGGAAGCACAAGCTCTCGGTCTCCAAGCTGCTCATGCCGATGAACTGCGCGGTCGTGCTCGGCGGGTTGTGCACGCTCATCGGCACGAGCACGAACGTCGTCGTCAGCGGTCTCGTGGAGGACAAGCGCGGCACGCCCCTGGAAATGTTCGATATCACGCCGCTCGGCGTCATCCTCCTGGCCGTCGGCTTCGTCTACCTGCCGATCGCCAGCCGCTGGCTGCTCAAGGACCGCCGGCCGGCCGTCAGCCGCGGCGACGACCCGCGACAGTACTCGCTCGAGATGCTCGTCGAGCCCGGCAGCCCGCTCGTGGGCCGGTCGATCGAGGAGGCGGGCCTGCGGCACCTCGACAACCTGTTCCTCATGGAGATCGACCGCGGCGGCCACGTGCTGGCGGCCGTCGAGCCGACGGAGCGGCTCGAGGCGGGCGACCGACTCGTGTTCGTCGGCGTGATCGACTCGGTCGTGGAGCTGCAGAAGATCCGCGGCCTGCGGCCCGCCACCGACCAGGTCTTCAAGCTCGTCGACCCGCGGAGCGAGCGGCGGCGCGTGGAGGCGGTGGTCTCGCACACCTGCCCGCTGGTGGGCCGCACGATTCGCGAAGGCCGGTTCCGCTCGACCTACGGCGCCGTCGTCATCGCCATGGCCCGCAACGGCGAGCGGCTGCAGATGAAGATCGGTGACATCGCGCTCGAGCCGGGCGACACGCTCCTTCTGGAGGCGGGCCCGACCTTCCTCGACCGCCAGCGGTCGAGCCGCCACTTCTACCTCGTCAGCGAGGTGAGCGCCGCCGCCGCCCCGCGACACGACCGGGCCTGGATCGCCTGCACGATCCTGGCGGCCATGGTGCTCGCGGCCGCGCTCGACCTCGTGCCGATGGTGGCGGCCGCGCTCGTGGCCGCCTGCGGCGTCGTCGCCACCCGCTGCATCTCCTCGACCGAGGCACGGCGGAGCATCGAGTGGGAGTCGCTGCTGTTGATCGCGGCCAGTTTCGGGCTGGCGCGGGCCTTGGAGAAGACGGGGCTGGCCGCCGCCGTCGCCCAGTCGACGATCGCCTCCGCCGGCGACCACCCGCACCTCGTGCTGGCCGCGATCTACCTGGTGACGATGCTGTTCACGGAACTGATGAGCAACAACGCGGCGGCCGTGCTCACGTTTCCGATCGCCTGGCGGACGGCGACCGACTTGGGAGTCAACCCGATGCCGTTCGTGATGGCCATCACGGTGGCGGCGAGTTGCGGGTTCGCCACTCCGATGGGCTACCAGACGAACCTGATGATCTACGGCCCCGGCGGCTACAAGTTTCGCGATTACGTGCGGTTCGGCGGACCCCTCAACCTGCTCGTGATGGCGCTGACAGTGCTGCTGGCGCCGCTCATCTGGCCCTTTTGACGCCGCGGTTTTGCATCGCGGCCGCGGCGGCGTACCCTGTGGGCCCGGGGCTTCCTCTCCCCGCCCGACCGCCGGCGGACAATGAGCGACATCCTCTTCCATTACTACGCCGTGAACCCCACGTCGTGGTTCTACCTGGCGTCGCTGCTCACGATCGCCCTGTTCTTCAAGTTCAACCGCGTGCTCAGCGTGCGGAACCTCGACCTGCTGGGCCTGATCCTCCTGGCCCCCGGGCTGCTGGCCGTCGAGCACGGCCTTCGCCGCGGGAACGTCGCCTCGCAGGAGATCGGCTTCGTCTGGCTGTTCGCGGTGACGGGCCTGTTCCTGGCCCGCATGCTCTTCGACTCGACGATGGTCCGCCGGCCGTTTCTGGAGCCGAACCTGACGACCGGGGGGCTCGTGTTCCTGGGCATCGCGCTCCTGGTGTTCCTCCTGGCCAACGTGATCACGAGGCGGCCGCAGGCCGACGACGTGGCCGTCGCGGCCGCCGCGGAGAAGCTGCAAACCCGCGAGGGGACGGTCGATGCCGACCAGCTCGCCCGCCAGGGCCCCGGCTACCCGCTGCTCTTCCTGCTGCCGCAGATCTCGACGCAGCGGCTGTTCACGCCCGATCCGGCGGGGACCGACGAGCCGGGCGGCGGCCGCCGCCTGGTCCATGAGACGACCGCCCGGGTGATGGCGATCGTGTCGCAGCTGGCCATCGTCGTCGGCATGATCCTGATCGGCTGGCGGCACTTCGAGAGCCCACGGCTGGGCATCGCCGCGGCGGTGCTCTATCTGCTCCTGCCGTACACGGCCACCATGACCGGCCGCGTGGACCATGCCCTCCCCGGCGCGCTGATCGTCTGGGCCGTGGCCGCCTACCGGCGGCCGTTCACCGCCGGGGCCCTCATCGGGCTGGCCATCGGGACCATCTACTAGCCCGTCTTCCTGCTGCCGCTGTGGTGCAGCTTCTACTGGGAGCGGGGCGCGCGGCGGTTCGCCCTCGGCGTGACCGCGGCCCTGGCCGCGCTCGTGCTCGGGCTGTGGTTCACGTCGCCCGACGCCGGCGTATTCGTGGGGCAGTTGCGGCAGATGTTCGGGTGGATCATGCCCAACAAGGTGGCCCTGGAGGGCTTCTGGGCCCTGCCCGGCCACGACGCCGTCTTTCGGCTGCCCGTGCTGGCCGCTTTCATCGCCCTGATCACGACGCTGGCCATCTGGCCGGCCCCGAAGAATCTCGGCACGCTGATGAGTTGCACGGCGGCGGTCCTGCTCGCCAGCCAATTCTGGAAGGCGCACAACGGCGGCCTGTTCATGGCCTGGTACCTGCCGGTGCTCCTGCTCGTCGTGTTCCGGCCGAACCTGGAAAACCGCGTGGCGATGCTCGTGCTCGAGGCGGACTGGTTCCCGAAGCGACGCCGTGTCGAGCCGGCCACCGACCGCGCGGCCTGAGCCGCTAGCCCCCGCGGCGCGGGTCGTAGCCAGGCGGAGGCGACTGCGACGTGGCCAGCCAGGCCCGCCAGGCCGACGCATCCCACTCGAAGTTCTTGCCCGTCAGCGTGATCAGGGCCTCGAGCACGCGGTCGTTCTTGGCGACGACCGTGGCCTTCTTCGGCCCGCCGCCCATCAAGAGGCCGCCGCCGGCGGGCGTGAAGGCCGCCGTCATCGAGCCCGCGTTGGTGCCGTCGCCCTGCACGACCACGTGCGTGGTCTGGAGCGCGTCGATCAACGGCCCGACCGCGGAGGCCACGCCCAGCCGGCCGAGCGCCTCGGCCGCGCGGTTGACCCGGGCGTTGTCGGGCCCGTGGAGCGCCGCCACCGCCGCGGGCACCGCGAGGTGCGGCCCGATCACGACGAGCCGCTCCGCGGCCGCGATCCGCGTCTCCTCGTCGGCGTGATCGATCGCCGCGGCGACGAGCGTCGCCACCGCGTCGGGCGAGCGGATGCGCGAGAGCGCGTCGACGTACCAGCCACGAACCTGGCGGACCGGCTCCTTGCCGAGGCCCACGGCGAGCGCGGGCACCGCCGCCGGATCGGAAATGCCGCGGATCTCAGCGGCGGTGCGGTCGGCCGTCGCCGGCTCGTCGAGTTGCCGCCGCAGCCGCTCGAGCCGGCCGGTCCACTCCTTGCGGGTGCGATCCTCCTTTTCGGCCCGTCCGAGGAGTTCGATCTCCTGCACGGTCCGCCAGCTGCCGCGATGCCGCACGAAGCCACGCTCGGCCATCAACTCGTGCGGCGGCCGGGGCGCGGCGGCCGGCTCGGCGACCGCCAGGCCGGCGAGACTGACAATCACGAGCGGCGCGAAACGCAACGGCACGACCGCCTCCTTCCGGGAAACCCTCTCCAGTATCTATCGACCAGCCCGGTGGTGCCGCCTTGAGCCCCGCCGCCCGGGGAATCACAGGGGTTTCGTGGCATCCTGGATCAGCCCCACGTAGAAGGAGGCGAAGCGGAACACGATCAGGGCGACGAGGCCAGCCACCGCCGCCCAGGCCAGGAAACCGATGCCCCCCACCGCCGCCGCGAAGCCCGCCCGGGCCTCCTCGTCGAGCCGGCCGGCGAGCCGCTCGAGCGTCTCGGCGGTGGTTCCGGTGAGTTCCCCGACGCCCACGGCCTCGAGCACGGTCCGCGGGAGCCGGCCGTCGGCGGCGAGGGCCTCCTGGAGCGTGGCCGCCTGGCGCAGCCGGGCCTCGACCTGACGCGGGTCGATCCGCAGTCCGGGCGCCGCCGAGGAAGCGAGTGCGACCAGCCGGCCGGCGTCGAGGCCCGCATGGCTCGCGACGCCAGCGGCCCGGCACCATGCCGCCGCCTCGCCGGAACGCACCGCCGGCCCGAGGAGCGGAATCCGGCTGCCGATGGCATGGGCGAGCCCACGATCGCTCCAACTGCGAGCCACCAGCGGCGCCGCCAACGCCGCCAGACCCACGAGGCCGCCCACAGCCGCCACGAACCAGATCGCCCCGACCTTTCCCGCGAGGCCCAGGCCAAGGATGTCGACCGGCCGGCCATCGAGGTCGGTGATCGCGCCGTTGACCAGAATCAGCACGACGACGACCGCCAGCGCCGCGACGAGCCGCAGCGCCGGGCCGGCCAGTGCGGCCCGCAGCGCACGCCGCCCTCGGATGGACTGCTCGAGCGTCGCCGCGATGTCGCGGAGGGCCTCGGCGTCGCGGCCACCGGCGTCACCCGCCGCGACGAGCGCCCGCACCAGCGGCGGAAACGCATCGCCGGCCCGCGCCATCGCCGTCGCCAGGGAGTCGCCTCCGGCGAGGCCGGCAGCCACTGCGTCGAGGGCCGGCCGCCACCGCGCCGGACCGCGGGCGGAGTCCACGGCCCACGCCCGCCGCAGGTCGATGCCCGCCGCCAGCGCGGTGCCGAGCCGGCCGAGAAGATCGGCCAGCACGCGATCGGGCAATCGTCCTCCGCCACTCATCGCCCGCTCCATGCTCTCGCGGGTTCGCCGCCGACTCCGGATCCCGACACTAACACACGACCGCCCCATCTGGTACAACCGCCGCGACGAGCCGTCGCGCCCTTCCCCGCCGTCCCATGAAAGTCCACTGGCAGTCCGTCGCGATCGTGGGCGTGGGTCTGATCGGCGGCTCGATTGGCAAGGCGATCAAGGCCCGGCGGCTCGCCGACCGCATCGTCGGCGTGAGCCGCTCCGCCGCGAGCGCCGACGACGCACGGCGGTCCGGGGCCGTGACCGCGGCGGGTACCGACCTGGCCGCCGCCGTCGCCACCGCCGACCTCGTCGTCGTCGCCGCGGGCGTGGCCGCAATCCCGGACCTGCTCGACGAGATCGACGCCGCGGTCGAGCCCGGCACGCTGATCATCGATGCCGGAAGCACGAAGACGCGGATCGTGTCCGCCTGGGAACGCCGACGCCGATCCCGGCGGGGGCGGTTCGTCGGCGGCCACCCGCTGGCCGGCAGTCACCGGCGCGGCCCGGACGCGGCGGACGGCAACCTGTTCGCCGGGCGGATCGCGATCGTCACGCCGGCGGCCCGCACACCTCCCGGTGACATCGCCGACGCCGGGGGGTTCTGGGCGGCCCTCGGTGCGACCGTGTTCGTGATGTCGCCGAAGGAGCACGACAGGATCCTCGCGGTCACCAGCCACGCGCCGCACATGATCGCCGCCGCCGTCGCCGCCGCCACCCCTCCGGCGCTCCGCCGGTTCACGGCCGGCGGCTGGCGGGACGCCACGCGGATCGCGGCCGGCGATCCCGATCTGTGGGCCGACATCATCCTCGACAATCCGGGCAACGTGGCCGACGCCCTGCGACGGGTGGCCGGCGAGACGGAGAAGATGCTGGCAGCCATCGAGGCCGGCGACCGCCGCCGGCTCGTCGCCGTGCTGCGCCGCGGCAAGGAGGCGCGCGATGCTGTGGGAAGTTGACGTCCATCCCCGGGATGCCGAAGGCGACCATGCGGCGCGGGCCGTCGTGGCTGGCGCCGTCGAACTGGGAATCCCGGGGTGCGAGCGGGCCCGCACCGCCGCCGGCTGGCTCATCGAGGGCGACCTGTCACGGGCCGACGTGGAGCGGCTCGCCGCAGCGGTGCTCGTCGATCCGGTCATCGAGTCGTTCACCGCGGCCGAGGCCGGCGACGCGGCGCTCGTGGCGGGCCGCGACGGGCTGCCGACGGTCGTGCACGTGCTGCCGCGGCCCGGCGTCACCGATCCATCGGCCCAGACCGCCCACGAGGCGTTCGCGGTGCTGGGCCTGCGACCGGCGGCGGTCCGCAGCGTGCGGAAGTACTGGCTGCCCCGTCTCCCCGAGGCGGACGCCGCACGGCTGGCGTGGAAACTGCTCGCCAGCGAGGCGATCCACGACGTCGTGATCGGGCCGCTGCCGCTGCGGACGCTCGCCGGCGGACGTCCCTGGCAGTTCCGCGAGGAGACGGTGGTCCTCGAAGGGCTCGACGACCCGGCGCTCGCGGCCCTGAGCCGCGAGAAGTGCCTCGCGCTCACGGTGCGGGAATTGCAGGCCGTGCGCGACCACTACCGGCGGCTCGGCCGCCCGCCCCGCGAGATCGAGCTCGAGACGATCGCCCAGACCTGGAGCGAGCACTGCTGCCACAAGACGCTCGGCAGCGCGGTCGACCACACGGGCCCGACGGGCAGCGTCTCCTACGACAACCTCCTCAAGGAAACGGTCTTCGCCGCCACCCGATCGATCCGGGCCACGCTCGGCGCCGCCGACTGGTGCGTCAGCGTGTTCCGCGACAACTCCGGCGTGGTGCGATTCGACGGGGACCATGACGTGTGCATCAAGGTGGAGACCCACAACCACCCCTCCGCGATCGAGCCCTACGGCGGCGCGGCCACGGGCCTCGGCGGCGTGATCCGCGACGTGCTCGGCACCGGCCTGGGTGCCAAGCCGATCGCCAACCTCGACGTGTTCTGCGTCGGTCCGCCCGACACGCCCGCCGCCGACCTGCCACCGGGCGTGATCCATCCGCGGCGGCTCTTGGCCGGCGTCGTGGCCGGTGTCCGCGACTACGGCAACCGGATGGGCATCCCCACGATCGCCGGCGCGGTCGCCTTCGACCCGGGCTACCTCGGCAACCCGCTGGTCTTCTGCGGCACCGTCGGCATCATGCCCCGCGGCAACGCCGAGGCGGCCGTGCACCCGGGCGACCTCGTCGTCGTCGCCGGTGGCCGCACCGGCCGCGACGGAATCCACGGCGCCACGTTCTCGAGCATCGAGTTGTCGAGCGCGAGCGAGAGCCAGTCCGGGGGCGCCGTGCAGATCGGCCACGCGATCAACGAGAAGATGCTCACCGATTTCGTCCTCGAGGCCTCCCGCCGCCAGCTCTTCCACGCGATCACCGACTGCGGGGCCGGCGGCCTCTCGAGCGCCGTCGGCGAGATGGCCGCGCAGCTCGGCGCCGAGGTGCAGCTCGAGCGGGCGCCGCTGAAGTACGACGGGCTCTCGGCCACGGAGGTCTGGATCTCGGAGGCCCAGGAACGGATGGTGCTCGCCGTGCCGCCGGGATCGTGGGCCGAACTGGCGGAGGTCGCGGCGGCCGAAGGGGTCGAGGCGACGGCGATCGGCACCTTCACCGGCTCGGGGCGGCTCGTGCTCCGCTGGCACGATCAGGTGGCCGGCGAGCTCGACTGCCACTTCCTCCACGAGGGCCGGCCGAAGCAGCGGCTGCAGTCGTCGTTCGCGCGCGCGGCGGACCCACCGGCCGTGTGGCGGCCGGATACGGCGGCGGCCGGCGCGGTCGCGGCCCGCCTGCTCGAACTCCTCGGGCTGCCCGACGTGGCGAGCAAGGAGTGGATCATCCGCCAATACGACCACGAGGTGCAGGGCTGCTCGGTGGTCAAGCCGCTGCTCGGGCCGGGAGCGGGGCCGGCCGACGGCACCGTGGTCCGCGGCGTGCTCGGCCGCGACCGCGGCATCGTGCTCGGCGTCGGCCTCAGGCACCGGCTCGGCCCGGCCGACCCCTATCAGATGGCCGCCGGCGGCATCGTCGAGGCGATCGCCAACGTGGTGGCCGCCGGCGCCGACCCCGACCGCATCGCCCTGCTCGACAACTTCTGCTGGGGCGACACCCGGCGCACGGAGTCGCTGGGCACGCTCGTCGAGGCCTGCCGCGGCTGCCACGACGTGGCCGTCGCCTTCGCCGCCCCGTTCGTCAGCGGCAAGGACAGCCTCAACAACGTCTTCGCCTGGACCGACGCAGCGGGCACGGCCCATGAAATCTCGAGCCCGCCCACGCTGCTGGCGACGGCGCTGGGCCAGGTGGATGACGTCCGCCGCTGCCTCACGCCCGACCTCAAGGCGGCGGGCGACCGGCTCGCCGTCGTGGGCCGGTCGAGGGCCGACGTACGCGGCAGCCAGCTCGAACTCACCGGCGCCGTCCGCGGCGGCCGGCTGCCGACGGTGGATGCCGCCGCCTGCCTGGCCGCCTGCCGGGCCGTGGCCGCCGCGCACCGTGCTGGCCTGCTCACCGCCTGCCACGACTGCTCCGACGGCGGCCTGGCGGTGGCGGTCGCCGAGATGGCGATCGGCGGCCGCGCGGGCGCGCAGTTCGACCTCCGGGCGGTGCCCTGCGAATCCGACGCCGTCGGGCACGACCTGTCGATCGCCTTCGGCGAGACGCCCGGCCGTTTCGTCTGCGCGGTGCCAGCCGACCGCGCAGAAGCGTTCGCGGCCGCGATGGGAGACGTGCCCTGGGCCTGGATCGGCGCGGTGACCGCCGCGCCGGTCGTGGAGATCAAGACCTCGGCCGGGGGCGCCGAATGCCTCGACGTCGACCGGCTCGCCCTAGCCTGGCGGCGGAAGGAGGGCTGACATGCTCGCGCCCCGCGCACTGGTCCTGCGGGCCCCCGGCACCAACTGCGACCACGAGACCGCATACGCCTTCGAGCGGGCCGGCGGCCTGGCCCGGCGGATGCACGTGCGGGCCCTCGCGGCGCGGCCGGCGGCCGCCGACGACTTCCAGATCCTCTGCATCCCCGGTGGCTTCTCCTACGGTGACGACATCGCCAGCGGTCGGATCTTCGCCCTGGAGATCCGCACGCGGCTGGCCGACGCGCTGGTGCGATTCCGCGACCGCGGCGGCCTCGTGCTCGGCATCTGCAACGGGTTCCAGGTGCTCCTGCAGACAGGCCTCCTCCTGAACGACGCCGCAAGCGGGGCCCCGCTCGCCTCGCTGGCCCACAACCGCTCGGGGCAGTTCGTCGATCGCTGGGTCCATCTGCGGGCGGTTCCCGGCCGCTGCGTTTTCCTGCAGGGCATGGCCGCGTTCGAGCTGCCGGTGGCCCACGGCGAAGGCCGGTTCGTGGCCCGCTCCGCCGCCGACTTTGCGGCCCTCGACGCGGCCGGACAGCTCGTGCTCCGCTACGCGGCCGATGCCCGCGGCGCGACGACGAACCCCAACGGCGCCGAGGGCGACGTGGCCGGGGCCTGCGACGCCAGCGGCCGCGTGCTGGGACTGATGCCGCATCCGGAGCGGTTCATCGATGCCACGCAGCACCCGGCCTGGGCCGGCCGGATCGACCCCGCCGGGCCCGGCGCCGGCCTGGCGCTGTTCGTCAACGCCGTGAAAGCCGTGTCGTAGCACCCGCCCAATCCGGGTTGACGCGGCCGCCCGCGGTCCGTTGAATCTCCGCCCCGTTGCGGATCACGGACCCTCCGGCGGCCCCTCCATGCGACCCTCCCGAGCGTGGCTTTGCGCCTGCCTGCTTGCCTGTGCGACAGGCTGCCGCGCCCTGGTGCTGCTGCCCGGCACCGCCGCCGAGCGACCGGACGCGGCTGCCGCCGACGGCACCGCCGCGCGGTCGGCGCCCCGCACGATCCCCGTCGAGGTCATCTTCGTGCGGTATGCCGACGCGGACGCCGACTTCGGCGCGGAGTTGTGGAACGAGGTCGACGAGCAGGCCGTCGACGACGGACTGCGACGCCGACTGGCCGCCAACGGCCTGCGGGCCGGGATCGTGACCGGCGACCTGCCGCCCCACCTTGCGGAGCGGACGCTTCCCGATCGGGCCTCCCCGACGACGTCGGCCGACGGGGTCGCCGCCGATCCGCCGCTGACGCATCGGCTGCTCCGGCTGCTGCCCGGCCGCCGCAGCGAGATCCTCGTCTCCTCCGGCATCGATGAACTCGTCCTCCTCGAGGAACGCGACGGGCAGGTTCGGGGCGGCACGTTTCGCGACGCCGCGGGAGTCTTCGAACTGAAGGTCCGTCCGGCGGCCGACGGCCGCGTGCGGGTCGAACTGGTGCCCGAGATCCGGCACGGCCCGCTGGAGCGGTCGTGGGTCGGCGAGGAGGGCATGTTCCGCATGGAGGCGGGCCAGCGTCGGCATCGCCGCGACGACCTGGCCATCGGAGTCGACCTCCGGGAGGGAGACCTGCTCGTCGTCGCCGGGGGCGGCACCGCGGCGACGCTCGGCGACGCCCTGCTCCGCGATCCCGGCGGCGACCGCTCGACGAAGCGGCTCGTGGTGGTGCGTCCCCTGGGACCTGCCGTGGACCCGATCTTTGCCGGCGCCCCGACCGGGGCCGGCGACGAGCGCGACGTGCTGGAGATCCGCTGAGCGGCCCCTGGCAACGCCGGCAATCTGGCGAAGGGCTACCGCCGGGCGGAACGCTGACCATGCGGAAATCTGCGGTGCCGCGGCAAGCAGTGCCCTGATTCGGTCTGCCGGCGTGGTTCATGGCGGGATCGTGCCGATCCTCCCTGGGGATGCCGCGCAAGCGGGCGGCACCGGCCGCCGGGGGTGAAGCATGCACGCAGCGTCGAAGAGCGATTCGCGGCCCTCGCGCCGCCGCCCCCGGACCCTCACGGTCTTCGCGGCGGCGTTCGTCGCCGGTGCCGCGGCGGCGGTCGGCATCAACCGGGCGATCGACATCCACCTGGCCCAGCGTCGCCCCCAGGTCGAAAGCGAACCAATCTTCGTGGCGCTGCGTTCGCTGGCCCAGGGGTCGCCGGTCACGGTGTGGGACGTGGCGCTTCGCGACTGGCCCAAGGCGATGCTGCCGACGACCGCGATGCGGGCCGACGATTCTTTCGAGGGTTGCACCCTGCGACACCCGCTTCGGGAAGGCCAGCCGCTGTTGAGTGTGCAGCTCGTCCGCGACGACAGTCGCCAGGCCCACAGCGTGCAGCCCATCGTCGAGCCGTTCACGGCCCCGACGCCCGCGGCGCCCGTCGTCCAGGCGGCCGAGCCCGACCTGTGGACGCCCGCGGCCGCGGAACAGTCGGCCGCCACAACGCCGGCGGCTGAGGCGGGACTCGTGCCGCCACCGGTGACGGCCGCTCCGGCCGGGCAGGTCACCGCCACCGACGTCGCCCCGCCGGAGGCTCCGAACGGCAGCGAGGTGGCGGCTCGCGACGGGCAACCGCCGGCTGGCGAACCGGCACCGCCGCCCAGCGGCGAGCCGACGCTCGCCGAACCGCAGCCCGGCGAACCCACGCTCGCCGACACGCCCCCGCCGGCTGACTTGGAGATGGAGTCCGTGGTCGCTGCCCGGTCGGTGACCGCACCGGCCGGGGATGCGAACCCGACCGTCGAGGATCCGCCCGCGGATGCGCAGGCTGCCATCGCCACCGACGCCGCCGTGGCCCCGCGGAATCCAACCGACGGAGTGGTCCGCTATCTGGTGGTTCCCGAACGGATCGCGATGCAGGCCGACGGTGGCCTGGCGCCGGCCGCCGCACCGCAGCCGCCGCCCGGCGACCGGCCCGACTCGGGGGGAGTGCCGCCCGTTCGGCAACCGGCCCCCACGGCGCGGAGCCGGGCTCCTCAGCCGGCCGGCCAGCAGGCCACCAGCCGTTCCCGCACGCAGACCCGCGGGCCATCGCGTTCGCAGGCGGTACCGCCGTCCCGTCAGCCGCAGCGGCAGGCCGCCCCGCCGGCCGCCGCAGCACCCCGCGGCCTCGGCGGGATGTTTCCGAACATCGCTGCCGGCATCGACGCGATGACGGGACGCAAGCCACGCGAGGCCACGGGCGGCTTCGACGAGGCGGTCGCGACCGACGCCCCGGCCTCCCAGTCGCGCTGACGGCCGATCAGGGCACGACGACGACCTTGTACGCCCCGCCGGTCCGCTCGGCCAGCCGGGCCAGTCGCGGCGAGCGGCGGCCGTCTCCGCCGAACTGGACCACCATGATCCGCGCGGTTCCCGTCGCCCGTCCGAGCCAGCCGAGTTCATCCTCGGCCAGATCGTCAGCGGACGTGCCGTCGGTGAGCACGAAGACCGCGTCAGGCGCGAGCTTCAGCGCCGCGGCGATCGCCTCGTAGTGTCGGGTCCCGCCGTCGGCTGCGATTCCTTCCACGAATCGCGCCGCCGCGCGGCGGTTCTCGTCGCTGGCGAAGATCGGCCGCCCCCGGGCCGCGGCCGGTGCGAAGACGACCGGTCGCTCGTTGTAGAAGATGAGGTGGAATTGCTGGCTCTCGCCGAGGTCATCGAGGCTCGCGAGCAGTTCCACCTTCGCGGCGGTGAGCGGCCGGCCGGCGGGCTCACCCATGCTCGCCGAGCGGTCGAACACGTAGACGAACCGATTGCCCGACGCCTCCAACCCAAAGATGCCCGTCCGCGCCCCGGGCGACTGCGGCGGTGCTCCGCTGGCTGCGGGCAGTGCCGCCAGCACCGCGACCAGGCACAGGCCGTGGGCGCCGTTCACGGCTCCACCACGATCTTGCCGGCGAGCACGCCCGTCCGTCCGACCGTGTTGGCCTCCTGCAGGGCGTGGCCCTCGGCCGTCGCGGCCAGGGGCAGGACGCGGTCGATCGCCGGCCGCAGGCGGCCCGCGGCGAGCCAGCGGTTGATGTCGGCGGCTGCGGCCGCCTGCCGTTGGGGGGCGGCCTTGAACATCGCGAAGCCGTGCAGCCGCAGGCCCTTCACGTAGAACGGCCCGACCGGAAACGCCGGCCGCGCATCGCGGCCGGCCATGACCACGATGCGGCCCTCGTCGGCGAGCATGGCCACGGCCCTGTCGAACGCCGGCTCCCGCTGCGTCTCCCAGTAGACCTGCACGCCCTGCGGGGCCGCCGCGTGCACGGCGCCGACGAGGTCGTCCTGCCGGTAATCGAAGACCGCCTCGGCCCCAGCCCGGCGGAGGGCGGCGCGTTTCTCCGCGGTTCCCGCCGTCGCCAGCACCCTGCCACCCAGGGCCGCCGCGATCTGTACGACCGCCATGCCGACGCCGCCCGAGCCGCCGTTGACGAAGATGGTCTCTCCGGGGGCGAGCGCCGCGTGCTCGACGAGGCCGAGGTGTGCGGTGATCGCCACGAGTGCCACCGCCGCCGCGTCGCGGTCGGTCACGCCCGCGGGTGTCGGATAGAGCCAGCGCTCCTCGACGGCGGCCAATTCGGCGAAGGTGCCCTGGCGGCCGAGCAGGCCCTGGTTCGATCCCCAGACCCGCATGCCCGGCCGCAGCGCGGCCACGTCATCGCCGACGGCCACGACCTCGCCGGCAAGGTCGCAGCCGACGACGAACGGCAGCGGCAGCGGCATCGCGACGGCACCGGAGCGGATGTACGTGTCGATCGGATTGATCGCACACGCCCGCACCCGCACCAGCGCCTCGCGCGGACCGGGCGCCGGGTCGGGCAGTTCGCCGATCCGGATCACCTCGGGGGGCCCGGTCTCGGTGATGAACGCCGCCCTCATCGCATCCGGCTCCGCGTTCGCGACAGCGCGACCCAGCCCCCCGCCGCGATCGAGGCCGCGGCGGCGGCCACGGCGGCGAGGAAGGCGGCGACGGCACGGCCCGCGTCGGCCATCTTCAGGATCCGATCCTCGTCGGGCGACGACGGACGGGCCACACCGGAACGAGCCAGGGCCTGCCAGGCCCGGTAGACGTCGGCGTCGCCGGCCGCGGCCACCGCCCGCCGGATCGTGTCCTCATCAAACGGCGGCCCCGGCGCGGCAGCGAGGTAGGCGGCGGCGGCGAGGGCCAGAGCGGCGGTGAGTCCACCGCCAAGCACGCAGGCGTGGGCGGCGGTCCAGGGCCGCGCGGCCGGCGGGGCGGCAGCCGCCGTCGGCAACCGCGTCAGTTCGCCGAGCCGCGGCACCGCAATCTGGCCGCCGCACCGCCGACAGGTCGCGACGCCACCGGCGTTACCCGGCCCGACTTCGACGGTCGCGCCACAGCCGCACGGGAGCAGGTACGTCGGCATGATCGATGACGGTTGGCGGCGGTCGGGACACCGCGGTGCGCCGCCGTACCGCACGCCGGCGTGCCCGCAGAAATTCTCTCGCCGGATTCTTTTACCATTCGCGGCCGAGAATCGGCCTGAAACCTCGGTTTGAGCCAAAAAAAAACTGGCCTGCGGCGGTCCACAGCGACATAATCTCACGCCCTTCGGAACCGCTCGCCATGCCGGCCGCCACCCGCTATCCTTTGCCCGGCTTTCCCAGCTTTCCGATTCTTTCGCCAACCGGCCTGCGGCATCCTCTTGACAATCGAGCCCCGCAGTCCCGTGTTTCTCGGAAGAAAACGCGGTCCGTCCGCCCGGCCGAGCCGCAGTCGCCGGTCTGGACTTGCCTGCCCCTTGAATCACACTGTCGGCAACCCGAATGATGCATCGACCCGTCCGCTCGCCCGCAGCCCGACACGACGTCGGCCGCTGACCTGTTTCCAGGGATACTTCGAAGGAGCCCAGCCTTGTACGACTCGCTGATCGACGAACTCGAGGACGACGTTGTCTCCAATCCGCAGGAGGTCGAGGAACTGACCGAGAAGGTCGTCGACGCGGAGGAGGCCGACGCCGAACTGCTGGTCGAGGACGGCGAGGCGGCGGTCGTTCCGGAAGGCGAGATCGAGGTCGAGACCGAGATCGAGGCCTCCGCCGAGACGGAGGAGGTGCTCACCGAGCAGGTCGAGAATTGGTCGGACGACCCGGTGCGGATGTACCTCACGCAGATGGGCGAGATCCCGCTGCTCACCCGCGCCCAGGAGATTCACCTCGCCCGACAGATCGAGACGACCCGGGCCCGCTTCCGCGCCAGGCTCCTGGAGTGCGAGTTCGTCTGCCAGCAGGCGTTCCGGGTGCTGTCGCGGGTGCACCGCGGCGAACTGCCCTTCGACCGCACGGTCCAGGTTTCCGTCACCGACCGACTGGAGAAGGACCAGATCCTCGGCCGCCTGCCCCACAACCTGCGGACGCTCGACGTGCTGCTTCGGAAGAACAAGGCCGACTACCGGATCGCCCTGTCGAAGAAGCGGCGGATGGCCGAACGCCGCGAGGCCTGGGCGCGGCTCGGCCGGCGGCGGCAGCGGTGCGTGCGGCTCATCGAGGAACTCGGCCTGCGCACCCAGCGGATCGAGGCGATGATCCCGCAGCTCGAGAAGTTCCTGTCCCGGATCCGCGAACTGAAGGCCAAGATCGAGGCCCACAAGAAGTCCAAGCAGCCGCCGTCCGGACGGCAGAAGCTGGTGGAGGAGTACCGCACCATCCTCAAGGCCTGCCAGGAGACGCCCCGCAGCCTGCAGCGGCGGGTGGAGGAGATCCGCGGCATCTTCGCGAAGTATCAGAAGGCGAAGCGCGGGCTTTCCGAGGGCAACCTGCGGCTCGTCGTCTCGATCGCCAAGAAGTACCGCAATCGCGGCCTCTCCTTTCTCGACCTCATCCAGGAGGGGAACGCGGGGCTCATGCGGGCCGTCTGCGGGTCATCGCGCGCTCCTCGTGTCCGGTCCCGGCCATGGTGCCCGGTCGGCGCTCCGCAGCACGCGCGCGGGGCGCCGCTGCGTGCTAGAACCTGTTCCAGTCGTCCCCACCGGAGGTGTCGG
>SXGQ01518100.1_pt1 | contig 23463 bp, 24 predicted proteins | sample 3178371 | NCBI WGS metagenome assembly SXGQ01 (sample SAMN11356859, study PRJNA531348) | freshwater metagenome | isolation source: freshwater sample F1-20 | place: China: Fuxian Lake, Yuxi | collected 2017-12-25 | reverse complement strand
GGGCCGACCCACGCTGAGCCGCCGCCGAACGGTCTCGCTCCGTCACAGGGACCCCACGGCTCGACCAGCGGCGGGTTTCGTTGGTCGAGTAGGCCGACCGGCGACGAAGGAGCTCGGTCGGACGTATCGAGACCACCCCACGCCATCGCTGGGGGCCGACCCACGCTGAGCCGCCGCCGAACGGTCTCGATACGTCACAGGGGCCCCACGGCTCGACCAGCGGCGGGTTTCGTTGGTCGAGTAGGGCGACCGGCGACGAAGGAGCTCGGTCGGACGTATCGAGACCACCCCACGCCATCGCTGGGGGCCGACCCGCGCTGAGCCGTTGCCGAGTGGTCTCGATACGTCAGGACCTCGCAAGCTCGTCCTGACTACTCGACCATCGAAACCCCTCGCTGGTCGAGCAAACCACCCCACCCCACGCCACCGCTGCGCGCTGGCCCACCCTGATCCCGTGCCGAGCGGCCGCGCTCCGTCGCAGGGACCTCGCACGCCCTGCCCGTCCCGTGGCCGAACGCGTCATCCGACCCAGCGCGCGACCCGGTACTCGACGTCGCCGTGCTCGTCCTCGACAGCCCAGGCGACGGTGTCGTCCGACGCGTGCACGACGCTGAGCCCCGGAAGGTCGCCGAGTCTCCAGATGTCGTGGTCGTCGAGGTCGAGCAGGTACTGGCCCGCATCACCAGGGGCAGACCCGTTGCCCCAGACGGCGAACGTGTCGGTGAGCTGCAGGCTCATGGTCGGCAGACCGGGCTGGTGCAGCTCGACAGCCTGCTCGTCGCCCGTGGCACGGTCGTGGACGACGAGTGACGAGCGCCCGTCGTCACCTGCCACGACCCACGAGAGATGCGTCGGCGTCGCAGCAAGCGCGTTGACCTGCTCACCGTCGTCGAGGGGGATGGTGAGAACACGGTTCGACGAGCCCGTCTCAGGGTCGACACTCAGCACGTGCGCGGGGCCACCGTCCGCCCGCCCCTGGGAACGTGGCGAGCTGAGGACGAGCAGGTGCGCGCCGTCCGAGGCGGGTAGCTCCACGTCCTTGAGTCGGCGCACCTCGCCGCGACCGTCGAGGTCGCGTCCGAGCACGACCTGGCGGACGTCGCTGCCACGACCGTCCGTGGCTGCCCAGTAGGCCGTGCTGCCGGCGATCACGGGGCGCGTCTCGCCGACGGCTCGCGCGACGCTGTCCGTGAGCCGACGGGAGTCGCCGAGGAGCGTGCGACCGCTGCCGTCGCTGGACCACACACGCCAGTCGAAGGCGTCCATCGTGATGCTCGACGTCTCCACCCACACCCGATGCCGTCCGTTGTGTGAGAGCGCGGTGACCTGCGTGGCGCGCGACGGCGCCGTGTCGTACGAGAGCGTCCGATCCCCCGCGTCACCCAGGGTCCCGACCCGAGGCGTCCCGAGGTCCGTGCCGCTTCCTTGGGAAGTGGCGATGTCGAGGTCGCCCGACGCCTGCGTTCCGAGCACGGTGACTCCAGGGCGACCCGGCCTGGTGCCGAGGACCCGTAGCTCGTCGGCGCCGGCCGGCTGTGCGTCGGGCAGGGCTGTCAGAGTGGGTCTGGCCGACGGTGCAGCGTTCTTCGACGGGGCCTGCGGGGAGCAGCTGGTGAGCGCGGCGGTGGCGACGAGCGTCGCCACCGCCACGCCGACGATGCGCACGGTCACCAGGCGATCCCGTTGTGGCGCAGCCACTGCGACGTGAACGAGCTGGTTCCCCACTCGAAGTAGGGCACCGTCCCGTAGCGGTCGCCCCAGATGCTGGACGACGGATCAGCGATCTGCAGGAAGTCGCCGTTGGTGTGGTACCCGTAGAAGACGATCCAGTGGCCGATGGTCTGGTTGACCGGGTGTCCGTTGTAGTGCCGCTCACCGGCCAGCTCGACCGTGTCGGCGGCAACCGGCATCCCCTTGCGGCCGATGTTCGAGAGCACGGCCGACCGCACCTGGCTGCTGGTCGGGGTGTTGAGCTGTTGGTAGTGGTCGGCACCGAGCCAGGCGTTCAACCCCTTCACGAAGTTGCCGCTGCCCCAGCTCGTCTTGCCGTTGGCCGCGGTCTTCATGTGGCTGGAGTTGCCCATCGCGTCCTGCGACAGCGCGGCACCCGTAGCCCTGCTGGCGGTGGAGACGTTCCGCGCGGCGAGGTAGGCGTGGGCGATCATCTGGCCGGACGCGGGGCCGCAGAAGTAGCCGTTCTTCTGTCCCCAGTGCTTGAACGGGAGCTTGCGTGCAGCAGGTGTCGGGGTGGGGACGTCGTCAGACGCGGCGGCGGTCCTCGAGGTACTGGTCGAGCCGACGGAGTCGAAGGTCTGGGCGGAGATCTCTCCTCGCTCCACCTTCTCCTGCAGCTGCTTCTGCTGGGTGATCGTGAGACCCGCGGCAGCGGGCTCGACGTCCACCGCCTGGGCGGGGAGTGGTCCGAGCGCGAGCCCCGCCGCAGCGAGTGACAGCGTCGCTCCCGCGGTGGCACGCCTCAGGGTCGGACTGATGGGCATGGCTTCCTCCTTCGGCCCGCCCGGCGCGGGCCACCGCTCCACCGTCCCGGCGCTCGCTGCGAAACCACTGCGACGCGGTCGCAGCCGTTCGTCGGCCGCAGACGCACGCGACCCCGCCCAGCGGACGCTGGGCGGGGCCGGGTGGGGGTGGGTCAGGGCAGGACGTTGAGCAGGGCCCTGCCGGCGGCGAGCAGCTCGGCGACGCGGTCGGTCGCCAGCGCGTACTCGACGGTGCCGCCGCGTCGGGTCGACGTCACGAGGTCGGCCCGACGCAGGACGGCCAGCTGCTGCGACAGCGACGACGACTCGACCTCGATGTCGGCGAGCAGCTCGCGTACCGCCATCGGCCGGTCCTCCAGCAGCTCGAGCACCCGGATGCGGACCGGGTGCCCGAGCGTGCGGAAGAGCTCGGCCTTGCTGTGGTGCAGCGGCGCGCTCGTGGCGGACACCGGCTCAGGCGTCGTCGAGTGCCGCGGCGACGCGGCGGTGCGCCTCCCAGATCTCCTCGGGCAGTCCGTGGAACTGCTCCAGGTGCACCTGGCGGTGCCCGATCTCCTCGCGCCAGCGGTCGACGTCGATCGTGAGGATCGTGTCGAGGTCGGCCAGGGCCTGCTCGTCCAGACCCTCGAGGAGCAGCTCGTCGCGCTTCGGGATGACGCCGACAGGCGTCCGCTCGCCCTCGACCTCGCCGTTCATGTACTGCATGAGCCACACGAGCGGGCGCAGGTTCTCGCGGTAGCCGGGCCACAGGAAGCGGCCGTCGTCGCCGCGCTGGAACCAGTTGACGTGCGCGAACACGGGCTTCTTCTGGGCGCGGGAGAAGACCTCGAGCCAGTGGGCGGCGTAGTCGCCCTCGGAGTAGGACATGAACGGACGCATCGACATCGGGTCGTAGCGCAGGACGCCCTCGAGGCCGTCGGCGGCGGCCGTGGCCTCGGCGCCGAGGGTCAGGCCGTCGTAGACGCCCTCGGCGACGTCGTCGATGGCGCGGACGAGCGGCTCACGGTCGCGGGTGCGGCCACCGAAGATCACGCCGTGGATCTCGACGCCCTGCGGCTCCTCGAAGTCCTTCGCGACGTTGGGCACGTTCTCCAGCGTGGTGGTGAAGCGGCTGTTGGGGTGGGCCCACGGCGCGTCGACCTCCTCGCCCTGACGGTCGGCGATGAGGTCGCCCTTCCAGTCCTCCCAGCCGTCGAGGTCGGTGGGCTTGTCGCCCTTGCCCTCCCACCAGACCTCCTGGGTCTTGGGGTTGTAGGCGACGTTGGTGAAGATGGCGCCGGTGCCCTCGACGATGGAGTCGACGGCGGTCGGGTTGGTCTTCTCGTTGGTGTCCTTCGCGACGCCGAAGACCCCGTTCTCGGGGTTCATGCCGTAGAGCTTGCCGTCGTCGCCGACCCACAGCCAGGCGATGTCGTCGCCGTAGAACTCGACGTAGTAGCGGTCGCCGAGGGCGTCGGGGGCGAGCGTCATGGCGAGGTTGGTCTTGCCCGACGCGGACGGGAAGCCGCCACAGATGTGGTACTTCTTGCCGGTCTCCTTGTCGACGATGCCGAGCAGCATGAACTGCTCGACGAGGAAGCCGTTCTTCCAGCCGTCGTAGGAGCCCTGCCGCAGGCCGTGGGCGATCTTGCCGAGCAGCGCGTTTCCGCCGTAGGAGGAGCCGAAGTGCAGGATGGTGCGCTCGTCGGCGACGGTGACGAAGTACCGCTTGTCGTCGGGGGTGCCCTGGCCGAGGTTCTCCAGGTCGCCGGTGACGTGCACGGCGCGGACGAAGGAGTCGCCGAGGTCGTTGATGTACTCGGCGCCGACGCGGGCCATGCGGATCATCTGCAGCACGACGTTGCGGTTGTCGGTGAGCTCGACGCCGGCGGCGTACTCCTCGAGGGGCGAGCCCTTCGGTGCCATGAGGTAGGGGATGACGTACATCGTCTTGCCCTCGGAGGCGCCGGTCATGAGCCCGACCAGCTTCTCCTTCATCTCGGTGGCGGGGCGCCAGTTGTTGTAGACGCCCTTGTCGGCCTCGTCGTGCGTGGCGACGATGGTGCGCTCCTCGGCGCGTGCGGTGTCCTTGAAGTAGGAGCGGGAGTAGTAGCGACCCTCGCCGGCGGGGAGGAGCTCCCCGGCGTCGAGCGCCTCCTGGATGAGTCGGGCGTCGTCGGCGGCCGAGACAACCTCGATCTGCGAGGCGCCGGTCACCCCCGCCCAGTGCTCCACGTACTCGCGCACGTGCGTGTTGGTCAGTCCGGCCTTGTCGAGCGCCGCCGCCACGTCTGCCATCGTGTCGTTTCCTCTCGTTGCCCCGTCCGGGGACACGTTCCGGGGGGTCCTCCCCCGCAATCGGTTGGAGCGACCGTACCGGAGTTGAAGAACTTTTCATCTACCTGGTCGTAACAAGTGGGAAATGTCACGGGTGCCTGCACGTCGTGGCGCCTGTGCTGCCAGCGCTCGCCGGGGGAGGAGCGCCGACGCTCGCGCGCTCCAGCCCCGCAGATGATTGAGGTTTCAATGGTTTCTCGCACTGCGGACGCGCCGAACCGGACCTACCGTTCAAGGATGCTCATCGATGGTCACGAGATCGAGTCCTCGCTCGCCCGCGAGCGACTGTGGGACGAGCTCGTGTCCCTGGAGAACATCTCCGAGTGGAGCGCGCTGGAGGAGTGCGTCTCCACCGACAGCCCGGTCCTGGATCCTGCGTCGTCGTACGTGTGCAAGCACCACAACGGCCTGCACGGCGTCGACGCGACGGTGCACGTCGCGGACTTCAGGGCGGGTCAGTGCCTCGCGCTGCGCACCGAGACGCCGATGGCGGACCTGCTGGAGACGATCGAGCTGCACGACCACCTGACGGGCAGCCGCCTGACGTACTCGGTCGACGCGACGTCGGCGTCGTTCGGTCCCGCAGCGACCGTGTGGCTGCACCGCCACGTCGTGTTCGTCTGCGAGAAGCTGAACCAGTTCGCCAACCGCGAGCTGGTGTGACCTGGTCGGTGAACAAATTTTCAACCAGAAGTTGGTCAGAACCTGTTCAGTGAATAGGTTAGGGACATGTCCCTCCTGATCAACCAGCAACCGACGCCCTCGGGGACGCCGGTGCCGCTGGCGAACCCCCGGCCCGTCTGGGTCGGCTGCCTCTGGGACCACGGCGGCGAGCAGGTCAAGGAGCTCGTGCCCGCCATGGCAACCCACACCTACGAGAGCCTCGTGCTCTGCGACTTCTGGGATCCGCGCACGGGCGCGAACCGCCTGCACTGGATGGAGCGCGAGTTCGTCCGAGATCGTCCGACGTCGATCGCACCCCCGAAGCGACCGACGTCCGAGCACCCTGCCGCTGCACCGTCGCCGAAGTTCGACGTCGGCAGCTGATCCTTCGCACGCGTCGCCGGCGGCGACCGCCGTTGCTCCCGGTGCTGCTCCCTCCGCAGCACCTCTGAGCCGGTCGGTCGCCGCCGGCGTCTTCATGTGCGCCGTCCCCCCGAGGGAGCGTGCTCCCCACCGCGGACCTGCACCCCTGGTCACGTCCGTGGACGGCGGTCTCGTTCGCCTCACATGGCGAGGTCCCTGACGAGCGCGCCCCGTGCGCCCGCTTCGGACGGCACCGGCTCGAACCAGGCGGCGACGTCGATGTCGGCGCGCCACCGTCCGAGCCAGCGACGTGACCGGCTCACCCCGGCCACGAGGGCCGCGACGTCGGCGACGTCGACGAGGGCCGCGAGCCGGTGCGGGCCCAGGCGCGACCAACGCCCGCAGTGCCGATGGTCGGTGGCGCCCAGCTGGTCGTCGAGGACGGCGCGCACCAGCGCGAGACTCAGCTCGGCCTCCACATCACGCAGCGCGCCACGGTCGCACTGCACCAGCTCATCGACGATGACCTCGGCCACCAGCACGCGCGGCGACGCCGCGAGGCACACCCGCTCGAGCTGGCCACGCAGGTGCTCCGCCCCCGGCGTGCCGGTGAGCGGGTTGTCGACGTCCTCGCCGCGTCGGCACCGCTCCTTGGTCCATGCCTCGAGCGCCGCGCGCGCCACGTGCGGCGTGGCCGGCGAGCGGCCGGCGGCGAGGAGGGTGTCGTCGATGCAGGCGAGCAGGCCGTGCAGGTCGGCGCCCTCCTGGGCGTGCAGCCGTCCGAGGCGTGCCGCGAGCGTGGGCTGCCAGCCGCCTCCCGGCGTGCAGCGCGCCAGCAGTCCGGCGACGTGCGCGATGTCGTCGCCGGGACCCCCGACGAGACGCAACGTGGGGGGTCGGCAGGGCAGGGCTCGGATGCTCACGGTGTGCCGCTTCCTCTCGCCCCTGGAATGACGGGACGTTCCCGCCGACGAGAGGAAAGGAGTGGGTCACGGTGGGACGATCACGCGGATCTCCTTGATCTTTTTTCCGAATTTTGCGTGACGGGACGATGACGACGCACTCTTGGTGACAGGGCTACCCCCCAGATCCCTCTTCACCAGCCGAATGGCGACCCATGCCTGACCTCTTTCTCGACCCGAGCGACGCCGAGCTGATCCAGCGCTACCGCGATGGAGACGACGACGCCGCAGGTCCCCTGTTCGAGCGCCACCACCCCCCGGCCGTCCGTCTCGCGACGGCCCTGGCCGGCCGCTCCGCCGCCGACGACCTCGCCTCCGAGGCGTTCGTCGGTGTGCTCCGCGCGATCCGCAACGGCGCCGGACCGGAGTTCGCGTTCCGCCCCTACCTGCTCACGTCGGTGCGCAACGGCTTCTACCGCGCGTCGAAGGCAGCGTCGCGGGTCGACCTCTACGAGGACGTCGACGAGGCGCCGGTTCCGGCGGCGGGCGACGGCGTGGACCTGCGCGAGGAGTCGAGCCTGCTGGCCCAGGCGTTCGCGACGCTCCCAGAGCGGTGGCAGGCGGTGCTGTGGCACACGACCATCCACGACGAGTCGCCCGAGCAGGTGGCGCAGACGCTGGGGATCCGCCCGAACGCGGTCTCGTCGCTGGCGCTGCGCGCCCGTGAGGGCCTGCGGAACGCGTACCTCACCGCGCACCTGGGCCAGACCGACGACCCGGAGTGCCGCGAGGTGCGCGAGCTGCTGCCGGCCTACGACCGCGGGAAGCTGCGGCCGCGCGCGCTGGCCAAGGTCGAGGCGCACCTCGAGCACTGCGAGGGCTGCAACGAGGCCGCGCTGATGGTCGGCGGCATCACCGCCAACCTGAGCCTGCTCCTGCTGCCCGCGCTGCTCGGCGCGCCGGGCGTGGCCGCGTTCGGCGCCACGAGCAGCACGGTGGGCACCGGTCTGGTCGCGACGTCGTCGACGACCGGCGGTTCGTCGTCGGGCGGCTCGTCGTCGTCCGGCGGCGCCGCTGGCGCGTCGGGGGTGGGCGGCCTGGCCGGTGCCGGCCTCGGCGTCGTCGCCGCCGTGGCCGCGACCGTGCTGGTCGCGGCAGTGGCGGTGGGCGCCGTGCTCGTGTCGCGCCAGGACGACTCCTCACGGGTGACCGCGAAGGAGTCCCCCGGCGCCGTGACCACGCTGCCCGAGGTCACGCCTGAGGCGTCCGAGTCCCCCACCGTCGAGCCCACGGTCGCGCCGTCCCTCCGACCGCTCGCCTCCACCGTGCCGCAGGCGACGCCCTCGGCGTCCCCGCCCGCGGCACGGCCGGACCCCGCCGATCAGCACGCCCGGCCCCAGCCTGCACCGGTGAAGCCCGTGCCCACCCCGCGGCCGGCGCGCCCCGACCCGACGCCGAAGCCCACCACCGAGCCCACCCCGGAGCCGACGGTCGAGCCGACCCCGGAGCCCACGCCAGAGCCGACCACCGAACCCACCCCTGAGCCGACGCCCGAGCCCACTCCCGAGCCGACGCCGACGCCGGACGAGGACCTGTCGATCTCGGCGACGGTGGAGAGCACCGCACTCGAGCGCATCGTGCGACTGACGGTGGTGGCGACGCGCGACGTCCCGCAGGTGACGCTGACGTTCCCGCAGGAGCTCTCGGTGGGCTGGGTGCAGCAGAACGGCTGGTCGTGCACCGGAGGCGGGACGTCGAGGGTCGTGATCTGCACGGCGTCGGGGCCGAACCCCGGACCGCTCGTGGCGTCCTGGTCGCCCCCCGAGGCTTCCGGTTTCTTCGCGACGGTCACGTCGCCCGGTCGCACCGACCCGAACCTGAGCAACAACACGGTCTCGGTCGACTGACGGTCGTCAGCGCTTCCGCGTGCCGAGGCCCTTTCTGCCCTCCCTGGTGTGCAGCTCCAGGTGGGGGCAGGCGTATCCGTACTTCAGCCGGCAGCGCCAGCGCCTCCAGGTGCGTCTCATCACCCTCCTCCTTCTGATCCGAAGGTAGGGAAGAAAGATGACAAGAACGTGTCACTTCTGGGTGGGCTGCGTCACCAGCGGAAGCGTGCTTCCGGCATAGAGAAACCCCGCTGATCTCGGGGGGTGAATCAGCGGGGCTTCGAGAAGAACACTACCCACCGCCTCCACGCGCGTCAGCGTTTTCTCCACATTCGTCTCGACGTTTTCCGATCCCGTCCGACCCGACTGCATTCGCGCTGACTTTCGCCCGCACGCCGTCCGGGTCGATTGCCCTGTCGTTGCAGGAGGCACAGGTCCCGGACGTGTCGGGGATCACCGTTTGCCGCATGTGATGTCACACCTCGTTCACACAAAGTGGTCGTTTCTCCCTGGAATTCCCCCTAACCTGAGCGGGTGCTGGCCCGGGGGAGCACACTGAAGAAGCTCGGAGAACGGTGCACATGACCATCCAGGACGTCGGCAGGACGACCCGCTCTATCCATGTGGAGCCACTTCCGTCAGCCCGTACCGCCCCCCGCACCGCACGCCCCGCCCCATCGGAGACTCCTCCCATTCCGCACCGTCAGCGCCGCACCCCGTGGCACCGCTCCTACCGGCACGCGGTGCTGACCGTCGATGCCCTCGTGCTGCTGGCGTCCGTCGTCCTGGCCGAGTTCATCCGCTTCGGTCTCGACCCGGTGACGCCCACCGGAACGAGCCTCACCTACACCGCTCTCGGAGTCTTCATCGCCGCCGGCTGGTGGGCGATGCTCCAGCTGTACCGCTCCACGGACGAGCGGATCCTGGGCCACGGACCCGATGAGTACCGCAAGGTCGTCCAGGCGTCGGTCATGGGCTTCGGCCTCCTCGCGATCGTGACGTTGCTGGTGAAGCAGGACCTCTCCCGCGGCTACCTCGCCATCGCCTTCCCGGCGGGCCTCGTGGGCCTGCTGTTCGGCCGCAAGATCCTCCGCACCTGGCTTGCTCGGCGACGTTGGCGCGGGGCGATGTCCACCAACGTGCTCGTGATCGGCGGCACGCGGTCCGCGGAGTCCATCGAGCGTTACTTCGGCCGCCACCCCGAGGCCGGGTTCCGCCTGACCGGCGTGTGGGTTCCCGATGAGCCGGAGTCGTTGAACCGCTGGCTCGACGTCCCGGGGCGTTTCGTGCCCGTCCTCGGCAACACCCGCAGCCTGAACGACGCGCTCACCCTGGCGGATGCAGGAGCCGTCTTCGTCACGGACACGGAGCACCTCGGACCCAACGGGCTGAAGGATCTCACCTGGAACCTGCAGGCGACAGGGGTCGACCTGATGGTCTCGCCGAACGTCGTCGACGTCGCGACGCCGCGTATCACGCTGCGCAACGTCGGCGCCATGCCGTTCCTCCACCTCGAGAAGCCGCAGTACGAGGGCGCCACGCGCTGGGGCAAGGTCGTCTTCGACCGCACCTTCGCGACGCTCGCGCTGCTGCTCCTGTCGCCCGTCCTCATCGCTGCAGCGCTGGCAGTGAAGCTGACGTCGAGCGGCCCGGTGCTCTACCGCTCGGAGCGCATCGGTGTGGGCGGCGTTCCGTTCGAGATGCTGAAGTTCCGCTCTATGGTGGACGACGCCGACGAGATCAAGGCGCAGCTTCAGTCGGACTCAGACGGCGTGCTCTTCAAGATGAAGAACGACCCTCGAGTCACAAAGATCGGCGCGTTGCTGCGGCGCTACTCGATCGACGAGCTACCCCAGCTGTTCAACGTCCTCCGAGGCGACATGAGTGTCGTCGGTCCCCGTCCCCCGCTGCGCTCCGAGGTGGAGCTGTACGACGAGGGGGTAGGTCGGCGGCTTCTCGTGAAGCAGGGAATCACTGGCCTGTGGCAGGTGAGCGGTCGTTCCGACCTGTCGTGGGAAGATGCTGTCCGCCTCGACCTCGACTACGTGGAGAACTGGTCACTCGTGAGAGACATACAGATTATCTGGCGCACTGTGAAGGCCGTTCTGCTTTCAGATGGAGCCTACTGAGTGAGCGATCACTACCGAGGATTCGACATCCGGCATCCGGTCGGGCTCGTCGACTTCGTCGCCTCCGACCTCGACACTGCCGCCACGGAGGCCGTTCATCTCTCCCGGGAGCCCCAGGGGCAGCACGTGCACCTACTCAACGCCTACAGCGTTACCCTTGCGGAGAAGGACCCGGCCTACCTGAGCGCGGTGCAAGGTAGCGCCATCAACCTCCCCGACGGCAAGCCCATCGGCTGGGTGTCCGCGCTCAGGCGCGACGAGAGTCCCTTGAAGCAGATGCGCGGCGTCGACTTCTTCTTGCGTACCGTCGAGGTCGGCTTGCAACACGAGCTGAGCCACTTCCTCCTCGGTTCGACCCCCTCGACCCTCAGCCTGCTCGAAGCCTCTCTCAAGAGTCGCTTTCCGGGCGTCACCATCGCTGGCACGTTCAGTCCCCCGTTCCGAGCGCTGACGGACGCTGAGTTCCAGGCTCAGGACGAGTTGATCTCCGCTTCTGGCGCGCAGATTGTATGGGTCGGGCTCGGTACACCCAAGCAAGACTTCGAGGCCGCACGACTGTCCAAAGCCCTCCCCGTGACCACGATCGCGGTCGGCGCTGCGTTCGACTTCGTCGCCGGGACCATCTCGGAGTCGCCGCGGATCATCAATCGACTCGGCCTCGAGTGGGCGTATCGACTGTGCAGAGAACCCCGGAGGCTGTGGCGCCGGTATCTGATCGGCAACGTCGAGTTCCTTCGCATCGCCGTTCGCTCGTGGGCTTCGAAGTGAGCACCGCAAAGCAGTGGATCTTTCGCCGTGTGGCCGTTCGACGGTCCGTCACGGTCGGGCAACGCTTCCACGTCGGCCCCAATAGCAGGCTGTGGGCGCCTCGCTCGCTCGTGGTCGGGGACGACGTGTACGTCGGCAAGAACGTGACCATCGAGGTCGACGGGACCATCGGCTCAGGCTGCCTCATCGCGAACAACGTCGGAATCATCGGTCGCACAGATCACGACATGCAGGAGCACGGAACGCCGATCTCGAGAGCACGATGGGTGGGTGATCATCCCGAGGCGCTGTCGAAACCAGTACACATCGGTCGCGACGTGTGGATCGGGTTCGGTGCCATCATCCTGTCCGGGGTTCGGATCGGGGACTCCGCGATCATCGGTGCCGGCTCGCTCGTGACGAAGGACGTGCCGGCGAACACCATCGTTGCGGGCAACCCGGCATCGCCGCGAGGAACCCGTTTCGCCAGTGACCAGTGGTCAGACCATCTCGACGTCGCGTTCGGGACGCCACATCCGTGAAGGTAGAGGGTCCCGTGAGCGGGCGCATTCCCAGAGTCGGAGTCGTGCACCCCTGGCTGCCGCAGTACCGGCTCGAGTTTTTCGAGCTCGTCGCGAAGCGAGCTCCCGACTGGGGCTTCGAGCTCGTCGTGCTGCACGGGGCGCCGCCGCCGGAGCTGGCCGCTCGACGCGACTCCGTGTCATCGAGCACCTTCATCGAAGTTCCCGACCGATTCTCACTCGGCGGACGCGGAGCCATCTGGAAGGACGGTCGAGTCATTCGCGAACACGGCCCGTGGGACGCACTCGTCCTGGAGCAGGCCGTTCGCAACATCGAGTCATACCGGTGGCTGGCGCAGCGCAAGGTACCGGTGGCCTTCTGGGGGCACGGTCGGACCTACACCAAGGAGGTCCCGCGCGCACAGGAGTGGCTCAAGCGAGTCCTGACCCGGCGCACTCGATGGTTCTTCGCATACACGGACGGTGGCCGCAAGCACGTCGAGTCCATGGGGTTTGATCCGTCCAGAATCACGGTCGTGAACAACACCATCGATGTCGCTCGCCTCCGATCCTTACTGCGGAGTGTTCAGGAGGCAGACCGCCAAGAACTGCGCTCGGAGATCGACGCCTCGGGGCCGGTGCTCACGTTCATCGGGGGCCTTGACGATTCCAAGCGGATCGACTTCCTGATGGACACCACCCGGGAGCTCGCCCGAGTCGTCCCGGAGGCGACGGTCGTCGTGGCAGGCGCCGGACCGCGGCAGACTGACGTCCGAAGCCTCGCGGAAGCGCTCCCGAACTTGAGGTACTCGCCGCCCGTCTTCGGTTTCCAGAAAGCAGTGCTCCTCAGCTCGTCCGACTACATCCTCATGCCCGGACGCGTTGGACTCGTCGTGATGGACAGTTTCGCCTCAGGCACTCCGATCATCACCACACGATGGCCCCTTCACGCCCCCGAGTTCGAGTACCTGAGGCCTGGCGTCGACTCCATCGTCACGCGCGACGACGTGGGCGCTTACGTCGAGGCCGTCCGCGATGCAGTTCGAGCGCCGACTACGGTGAGAACGTCGATGCGAGACGCAGCACTGGACTCGAGCCAACGTTTCTCGATCGAGGACATGGGCTCGCGCTTCCTCGATGGCATCCGGGAGTTTCTGGTGCAGGAGGGGAAGCTAGGAGGCTCGCCTTGATAATCCATGTCGTCATGACGTGCCACAATCGCCGTGATCACACCGTGAAGTCGCTCTCGGCGCTCCGTGCTTGCCTGGAGAAGTCATCGCTCGAGGCCAGCATCCACCTGTGCGACGACGGCAGCACCGACGGCACTGCTGAGGCAGTCACGTCCTCCTGGCCCACGGCTCACATACTTCAGGGCGACGGTTCCTTTTACTGGGCCAAGGGCATGCGCGTTGCTGAGGACCACGCACGCGGTTCCGCGTCACCTTCCGATCTGATGCTGTGGCTCAATGACGACACGGAGCTAGCGGAAGACTCTCTGCAACGTCTGGTGGACTGCCTGAACCGTCACCCGCGATCGATCGTCGTGGGGACGACCGTCGCCGATTCCGCCTCGTCGGAGAGCACGTACGGAGGCATGGTTCGAAATGGTCTACATCCGTTGCGTTACAGGCTGATCGGCGTGACAGACGCAGACACGTCTGTGGATGCGATGAACGGGAACATCGTGCTGCAGACAGTCGAGACATCGACAGCTCTGGGCGGCATCGACGGGAACTTCTCCCATGCCTGGGCCGACATCGAGTACGCGCACCGAGCTCGCGCGAGCGGGCGGGAGGTCATCGTGGCTCCTGGCAGTCACGGACGGTGCAGCCGCAATCCTCCCGCACCTCGGCTGAACTTTGCGAAAAGCTGGGAGCGCTTCAGGTCCGTCAAGGGTGCAGGAAACCCCAGCTCGCTGAAGCGCCTTCTCCAAGCGGTACGGCCAAGAACGTGGCCGTTCTTCTTCCTCTGGTCCTACATCGGCTTCGTCGTCCGCTGGACCGTGGGTGCCGCCCGGCCCGGGAAGCTGAGCGCGTGAGCTCGATGAACTCGAGACTTCTCATCTCGTTCACCACCCGACCCGGACACGGCAGTGAGGGCGGGGTGGGGTGGGAGTTCCTCCTTGCCGCGCTTCGCTTCTGCGAGGAACGTGCTGAGACTTTGCACTTCGTCTACGACTCGAGGGACCACGCCGCGATCTGCCATGCACTTGGCTCCGGAGCAGTTCCCGCCAACCTGCGACTTCATCCGGTTTCTCAGCCACGCGCCACTGCGCGCTTGTCGGGAGATTCCAGGACCCGGATCAGCTACCTCGGTTGGTGGTGGAACGCGCGACGCGTCGTCAGACGTCTGGTCAGCTCCGGAGGCATCCGGACATCCCATCAAGTGACGTTCGCGAGCTTCTTGCTCCCCTCGGCGCTCCACAGGCAACGCGCGACGCGGTGCATCTGGGGTCCCGCCATGCTTCCCACGTCCGTGGTGCCCGCGTTCGGCCAGACACGAGACGCACGGATCTCCGGGCTGCGAGCCTTTGCAATCGCGCTCGCGGGCCGAGTGAACACACGCGGTATCGACACGCTCGTGGCCACGAACCAGGCCACAGCCGATCTGCTGGCACGTTTCAGGGAAGACGTCGTCGTCGAGCCCAACATCCTCGTGGCACAGGAAGAACTGCCACCCGAAGTCCCCGCCGACGAGCGCCGCGACGTGGTCGTGGCCGGGCTACTCATCGCACGTAAACGCCCATGGCTTGCGATCGACGCCATGGCCGACCCCCGCCTCCAGGGCGTCAAGCTGCTCCTCGTCGGCGACGGTCCACTGCGAGCACAGCTCCAGGAGAGAGCCGAGGCTCTCGGGGTGTCGGATCGAGTCTGTTTTCTGGGCCGACTGAGCCACGCAGAGACTCTGCGGGTCATTGCCCAGTCGAGGATCCTGCTGCATAGCGCTGCGCGCGAAGGAGCTGCCTGGGTCGTCGGCGAAGCGGCGTCCTGCGGGACCCTCGCGCTGGTGCTCGGTGATTCTGGCGCTGGTTCGACGGCACTGCTGAGCGCGAATGGCAGTCGCGTACTGACCCCCACGCGAGATGTCGTCCAGACGATCTCTGACCATCTGGTCGAAGCTCTCGCCTTGCCGACGCCCCGCCGTTCGGAGCGCTGGCGTTCAGAACGACTCGATGAGCTCTTGGACACGTGGTGGTCGTGAGCAACCTTCTCCGAGAGACTGCCGGCCACCGGTATGCCCACATCGACGCCATGAGAGCGTTGGCCGTCTCGCTCGTGGTCGTGGCTCACACCAACATCGGCGGCATCCCCGGTGGCAGCGGGGTCACCATCTTCTTCACCATCTCAGGCTTCGTCATCGCCAACCTCGTCCTAAGAGAGCAAGGCTCGAGCGGTGGCTTCGACCTTCGCAACTTCTATCGCCGTCGACTGCGTAAGCTCGCGCCGCCTCTCCTCGTCGTCGTGATCATTCCGACGGCTCTCTACTCGTGGTTCGGCGGAGAGATCACCTGGAGGCCCGTGCTTCTGCAGGTGTTCTTCATGTTCAACTGGGTCGCCGAGCTCGTTCCCGGTGACATTCACATCCTCCCGGGAACCAGTGTGGTGTGGAGCCTGTCCATCGAGGAGCAGTTCTACATAGCGTTCTCGGTGGTGTGGCTCCTGGCGTTGAAGGCGAGTCGACACCCTCGACGGACCCTGGCGCTGGCGTGCGCGATGAGCATCGTCGTCTCGATGGGGCTGCGCTTCTATCTCGCCCTCGACCCCGACAACTCCGCGCGGATCAGTTACGGCACAGATACGCGACTGGACGGAATCGCTCTCGGGATTTTGATCGCACTGGGTCTCAACAGCTCATTCGCGGATCGTCTTGTACGGCCTCGACGAGGCTGGGACCTCCTCATCGTCGGTGCGGTCCTGATCTTCCTGCTTTCTCTGGTGGTGCGAGACCAGTACTTCCGTGACACGGCGCGCTACACGCTCCAGTCCGTTGCGGCGGGGGCGACCATCATCTACGGATTCGTTTCGTCGAGCTCACGTCTTCGCTCCATCTTCGACCGCTTCGTGACGAACACCGTCGTCCAGTTCGCTGGCCTGGCCAGCTATTCCATCTATCTCAGCCACGATGTCGTCATGCGACCCCTCAGCCGAGTTCTGGTCAGCTGGCCGACAGCCCTACAAGTACCGGTGCTCGCCGCGGTGGGCTTCGGTGTCGGAATTCTCGTCTGGCGCAGTATCGAGGTACCCGTTCTACGAGCCGGAAGGCGAAGGCACCATGCTTGACCTCCTCCCCGGAGCCCTCCTCGCACTGTGCGCGGCTGGCTTCGTCGCCATCGCGATCTACCTCGTCTCGCTGTACTCCAGCGGGCGCGAGCATCTGCTGCTGTTCCTTGTCTTCCTGCCGGCCGCCTTCTTCCAAGAGCTGCCCGCGCAGCTGGCCTCGGTGGGGGGGTTCGGTGTCACCACGCCCGACCTCGTCTGCGCAGTTCTGCTCGCGCAAGCGCTCTTGAAGCCCCAAGCTTCACGGGACCGCAGAGACCGACTCCACTCCGGCGTCAAGTTGTCGCTGGCCATCTGGCTCTTCCTCGTCGTGTTCTCCCTCCTGCGGGGCACGGAGGAGTTCGGGTTGCAGCAGGCAGTCAACGAAGCTCGACCGTTCGTCTACGTCGCGATCATCACCATCTGGTTCCTCTCCGTCTTCAGCGACGATCGAGCCTCCGCAGCCATGGTGAAGGTCGCGCCCGTCATGATCGGCGTCCTCCTGACCGTCTTCCTGGTGCACGTGGCCACGAACGGGCTGGGGTCCTCGACGACGGTTCTCATCGACAGCGCGGGCAATCCCGTCGAGTCGAGGGCCCTGAACTCGGGCCAGAGCTTCCTTCTCCTCGGGCTCAGTTTCGCCCTCTTCTTCTCCCGAGCGAAAGGCATCGTCCATCAGGCGTTGCCCGCAGCCGGCTTCCTCGCGGTGCTCCTCGCGCAGAATCGATCCGTGTGGGCAGCGGCCGTCGCAGCAGGCATCGCCGTCCTGCTGATCAGCGCGTCGATTCATAGGATGCGGGCCGTCGTCCTGGGCCTCGGAGCGCTCGGAGCGCTCATCGTCGCCTACATCGCGAGTCCAGTCGCACGGGGCGCCTTCGACCAAGTGCTTTCGTCCTCGCGAGACTCCCGGACCTACGACGGACGCGTAGCCGGGTGGATCGCACTGCTCGACCAGCAGGCACAGTCAGACGCGCTCGACCGCATACTCGGTCTGGCATTCGGCCACGGGTGGGACCGGCTCCAGGACGGGATGTTCGTCGTCTTCTCACCGCACAACTGGTACGTGACCAGTGCGCTTCGCATCGGGTATGTCGGTGTGATCCTCACCGTTGCCATTCTCGCCATCAGCATCTGGCGAAGTACGGCCCTCCGCGAGAGACCGGAAGTCATCGCGACCGCAGTGAGTCTGACGGTGTACTTCTGGGCATACAACTTCGACTGGTACCTGGCGCCCATGTTCGCCTTCGTCGTCGTATCTGTGTGGTCACGTCCATTCGAGCACGAGCGCTCGCGGCCGCGGCCGCGGCAGAAGAACCGTGTCGGTTACGAACCAGCACGAAGCACGTCGTCGAAGATCTCGAGATAACTCTGCGCGCTTCGACTCAAGTCGAACATACGTGCCCGTAGCGGACCCGTGTGCGCGGCAGTCACTCGGACCTTCTCGCTCCGAAGGACGGCGAGCATCGCCCCCATCACCGCTTCAGCATCGGTGATGTCTACCAGGACGCCCTCACCGCCCATTACCTCTGAAACGGCTCCGCTGCTACTCCCGGCAATGACGGGTAGCCCCGCAGCCATCGCCTCGACCAACACCATGCCGAAGGACTCCTCCCTGCTGGGATGCAGGAAGAGGTCCAAGCCGCTCATCCACTGCGGTACCTGATCTGGGTCCAACGGTCCGAGGAAACGAACTCCCGAGGTGAGGCCCTCCGCCTCGGCCCATCGATGCGCCGATCCACCTCGCTCGTAGTCCACGCCTGCCACATCGAGCTCGACGGGAATCCCGGCGTGGCGCAGGAGGTGGAATGCCCTCATGGCAAGGCGGGTGTTCTTCCGTTCGGAGAAACCTACGTTCAGCATTCCTACTCGCGCCGGCTGGTGAAGGGTGCCATTCCCCGCCGAGAAGTCGGTCAACCGCGTGCCGTTGGGAACGATGTGACAAGGCCTCCGGAACACCTCCTCCACGTTGTTGGCGACGTAGGACGAGGGTGCCGTGAGAACACCTCCGCCGGTCAGGCACTTCACCTGCATCAGCGCCCTGAACCACCAGTACGGGTGCCGGTTCATCCGAGCGATTGCCGGTGCCCAGTCGTGGACGGTGACCACTGCTGGAAGAGTCGAGCGCTGGGCTGCCAGCCCGAACTCATACGTCCAGTGAGCGTGACAGATGTCCGCACCACTCGCTTCAAGCTCCTGCTCGATCAGCCTGCGCTCCTGCTTGAAGAAGTCCAGCGCGCGATCCCGAGCTCGACCCCTCGACGGCACGACGCAGACGTTCAGCCTGCTTCCTCTGAACCATGTGGGCGCTGTGATGCCGGCTGGTGACGTCGTCACGACCGAGACCTCATGCCCCGCCGAGAGATATTCGTGAACCAGCCCACTGGTGCCGGCGAACGGATAGCCCGGGATCGAGGAAGGGACGCTCACCTCGCTCCGAAGCAGAGACAAGGTCACGGGGCCGGCCACCGCGATGTGCATCAGGAGACACGACCGATCTCTCGGGCGGGGTTGCCCGCGACGACCGCACCAGAAGCGACGTCCTTCGTCACGACCGAACCGGCCCCCACGACCGCCCCCGAACCGATTTGAACTCCTTTCAGGATGAGCGAGCGTGCCCCGATGAAGACGTCGTCACCGATCCGGACCGCGTCGGAAGCCTGGGGCTTCGGGAAGGCCCTGAATCGACGCGGCTCCTCCGCACTGTTCCCCACCTCATGATGATCGGAATCGGTGATGAGCACACCACTCCCGATCAAGACACGCTCGCCGATCACGATGCGTGCTGCACAGCTCAACGTCGCGCTGGTGATTCCCGTGCTCGCGCCAACCAAGATCTCAGCACCCGGGAGGATGGTTCGAAGCACGATCGGTCCTCGGGCTTCCAGAGTGTTCTTCGCCGGCAAGGAGTTGAGGACCACTCCGGGCCCGAGGGAGACCCTGGACCCCTTCGACATCAGGACGTGCGCGGTCCCATCGACACGTACATCGTCGGCGACATCGACGCCCTTCCGGCGTAGGAGAACTGCGCGAGCCCTGTACCTTTGGCGACGTACTGCACGCACGGCGCCCCTGAGAGGCCGTCGAGCCAGGTAATACCACAAACCCACGTCACCTCAAGCAGTGTGCTTCCAGTTCGCCCTCGGCGAACCTCGAGACCCCAGTATAGATTCCGGAGGTACGCCACGGTGCGAGTCCTGTACGTGCCCAACGAGCGTGGAACTGCCCGCCAGCATGGCATGAGGCGCGCCTTCAAGAATCTTGTCGATGCGGGCCTCCTCGAAGCATGGTTGCCGTTCAGTGCGCTGTGGCGGGTGGGTCAAGGAGACGCCCCCGCAACGGTCCAGAACCAGCTCTTCGACCTGGCTCGGGACTTCGAGCCCGACCTGATCCTCCTCCAGCACCTCGGCGGAACCGGCTTCGACGACTTGACCTTCGCTCAGCTTCGGCGTATAGCGCCGCACGCGCAGTTCCTCCATCACGAAGCCGACCCGTACACCCGCTTCGTCCACCCACTCCCGCGCGAGGCGAGGGCCGCGGCGGCTGCCTGCGACGTCTCGTTCGCTGTCGGCTCCGGGACCTTCCTCGACAACCTTCGACGCGCCGGGGCGCCAGCGGTGAGATGGATCCCCAGTGTCTACGTACCGGACAACCTGCGAGAACCCGACCCGCAGGACGCACCGGAGTTCGACGTGGTCATGATCGCCAACCGCAATCAGCCTCGGCTCCGAGGACTGCCCAACAGACGAGAACGAGCTCGATACGTCGCGCTACTCAGCCGCCGGTACGGCAGCCGGTTCGCGATCTTCGGGCGAGGCTGGAGCGGCCCATCCGCCCAAGGATCAGTCCCGTACTCACAACAGCAGTCGATCCTCGACTCCGCCGTCGTCAGCACGAATTGGGACCACTTCCGATCAGAGCCCCAGTACTTCTCCGACAGGCTGCCGACGGCGCTCGCATCTGGGTCGCTCCACGTCACCAGCAACCACCGAGGCTACGAGCACGTATTCCCCAGCGGCACCGGACGCTTCCTCGGCCTCGCTGCGACCTTCTCCGACGCGGTGAGGCTCATTGATGCGCAGCTCGACACCCCAGCAGCAGAGCGCGAGAGGCGGCGACGTGAGGGCCAGGCGTTCGCGGCGGCCAACTTCCGCCAAGACGACAACCTCGTGTCCATGATCAACTGGCGGGATACGGTCATCGACCCCGAACGAGCAAGAGATTCGTGGGACACCACTGTGACGATCGACCTTTCAGTCTGATGACCCCTTGCGAAGCAGACCCAGCTCCCTCGCGAGGGTGACTGGAGGGAGGCTGGACCAGCGGAGCAACCGGAACGCCACTGCCCCCGAACCGATGAGCGCCGCTGCTGTCGCTACGCGGGAGGACGTCGACAGAGCGATCGCCGTCGCGTGGGCTGCAATCGCAAGCGAGATGGTGAACAACGCGAGAGAGCCGTAACGCCGGAGAAGCAGTTGGAGCGACAGCAGCCCGGCCCGTGCTGCCGCGAAGATCTGGTAGGCGTGCATGATGGCGTAGACCACGGGAAGCGCTACGACTGCTGGCCAGATCGAGCGTTGATGGAACACCAGGGCCATGGCCACGCCCTGGACCGCGAGGGCGAGGAGCGACGACGAGACGACGATACGGAGACGTCCGACGGCTTCCAGAGCAGAACTCAGAAGAACCGTGGCGGGCTGAATTCCTCCCGCCAGGCAGAGCGGGATGCCGAGGAGCCCAGCCTGCCGCCACTCCGCACCAAGAACGACGGGAAGCAGCCACGGGATGACGGCAGACCCCACCACCCCCAGCGGAAGCGTCACCCAAGCGAGAAGGCAGAGCAAATCTGGCCACAGCGTGAGCGAGCGGCTCGCATCGTGGCGATCGTGCCGAAACTCCGGGTAGAGCACCGGCACGATAGCGGTCTGTAGCTGCTGGAACGGCAGCGTCGTCAGAACCTCCGCCCTGTTCCACTGGCCGATGGCGGGTGCACCCAGGACGTTGCTCGCCCCGAATCTCGGCAGGGTCGAGCTGGCGTACTGAATCATCGACAACCCCAGAAGTGACCAGCTGAAGACCAAGAGGTCCTTGGAGGGAAGTCTCAAGGTGGGTTTGACGTAGCGTCGGAAACGAACAAAGCAGACGACGACGACGACGGTCTGCGCCAGCAGGGAGGAGATGACCAGCGAGGTCGCTTCCGGGCGGAACGCCGTGAAGAGACCTCCGAGGATCATCCCCGTCACATTCGCGGACAGTGTCACTGCCGCCAGGAACTTGAAGGCGCCCAGCCGCCGCGCCAGACCTGTGACGAGACCGAAGAGAGGGGCAGTCAGGGTGTTGATGGCGAGGAGCAGCACGACGCCCTGAGCTCCTGGCACGCCCCAAGCAGATGAGAGCGGGTTCGCGAGGAGACAGTTCACCGCGGCCACGAGACCGCCGACCACGACCGAATAGGTCAGTAGGGTGCCGATGACATTTCTGTCGAGGGTGAGGAGCCGCCCGACCGTTTGACTCATGCCGCTCGACGAGACCAGGACGAAGAGCGCCGAGATGGCGAGGGCGACGCCGTAGAAGCCGAACCCTTCTTCGTCCACCAATCTGGACGTCAAGGCCGCGTACCCGAACTGCGCCGCGATGGTGAAGAGCTGGGCACCATAGGTGTAGACACTGCCGACGAGGAGACGCCTCGCGTTGCTCATCCAGACTCATCTCCGTGGCCTCGGCGGAAGCGCAGTGCGCGACCCAGTTCGTCTCCCCGGAACGAGCCGTCGGCCTCGACAGGCACCCACCGACCCTCGTTCGGGATTCGGTGCCACCACGGATGACGCGCCAGCACCACACCCCGGGAGGCGAGGGCAGCAGTGAAGCTGAAGGAACTCGGCGACGTGACGATCACTGTCGAGGAGGCGAGTTCCAGCAAGTCACGGTCCCGATCCCCATTCAGCCGCAGTTGGACACCTTCACGCAGCAGGTCGTCGTAAGATCCCTCGTTACCAAGACCGAAAGCCCGAACCGGAATCTCACCGAGCACCGGGTGCTCTCTCAGCTGGCGAACGATCTTCACGTAGTAGTCGAGCTCGACCCACCGCTTTGCCACTTCATGCGCGGCGATCTCACCCTCGTAGGCCGGTCGTCTGATGTGGAGGGAGATCCATTCTGGGCCCTTTTCGAGCTCGTCGAACAGGGAACCCAGACGCCCGCCGGCGAACGCAGAGCGCACCAGCTCCGAGGCCGGCGTCTGATCCCAGCGACCCTGGTCCACTGCCAGCCTGAAGCGCACAGGCCCCATCGCCGCGGACACCGCCTCGACCGCGGTCGCCAGCAGTGCTTCACGAGATCCGGGCGCTGTTTCGTCTGGCACGCACGGCAGCCGGCGAAGCCGGCCGCTCTGACCCCCACCGACCGGGAGCGCGAGGAGTCCACCAGCGTCCTTGTTGAGCGTTCCGCCTACGAAGCGCAAGCCGAGATCGTCCGCCCACAGCGCTGCGGAGATGTAGTTCGAGATCTGATGGCCGAGGAGGGCATACGGATGCGGGAACGCCTCGAGCGTGGACGCCCTCAGCCACGCACCGACCTCCTCCCCGGATGGAAGGTCTACCGGTGCGTGTCGCGTATCCCGGCTCCAGAAGGACGCTATTTCTCGGGCATTCCTCCGTCGTTCCATCCTGAGACGAAGCCGCTCTGGCAACGTGGAGATGGGCCTGAGTCTCACGGAAGTCCTCTCGAAGTTCACCGGTCCGGCGCGCAGTACGACCAGCTCGACCTCGTTCGCCGGAGAGATCGGACCAGACCAACGTTCCCACAGCGAGAGAGGCGCAAGCCGTCATTCCTCGCAGAATCCCAGCCTGCGCCGGAAAGGTGAGCCAGGTTCCCCAGCGCACAGCCTAGAATGACGCCATGACGAAGCGCGCGTTGATCACCGGCATCACCGGTCAGGACGGGTCGTACCTGGCTGAGCTGCTGCTGGGCAAGGGCTATGAGGTCCATGGCCTGATCCGTCGGGCGTCGACGTTCAACACGTCGCGCATCGACCACCTGTACCAGGACCCCCACGATCCTGAGACGAAGCTGTTCCTGCACTACGGGGACCAGTCCGACGGGGCCCGGCTGGTGTCGCTGATGTACGAGATCGCGCCTGATGAGGTGTACAACCTCGCGGCGCAGTCGCACGTGCGGGTCTCCTTC
>SXGQ01659303.1_pt1 | contig 23474 bp, 18 predicted proteins | sample 3178371 | NCBI WGS metagenome assembly SXGQ01 (sample SAMN11356859, study PRJNA531348) | freshwater metagenome | isolation source: freshwater sample F1-20 | place: China: Fuxian Lake, Yuxi | collected 2017-12-25 | reverse complement strand
TGTGCACTTCGTCTCCATCGAGCCGAGGGAGACGTGGGGCGTGAGCAGCACGGTGCCGTTCTTCGGCGCGCTCACTGCGACGCCCGTGACGGCGATGCTGCACCCCGCTCTCTTGGAGCGGACGTGGATCTACGAGATCGACCGCAGCGATTCGGTCGTCCGCTACCTCGCGGCGGACACCCCCTTCACCGCGTCGCTGCCCCTCGATCCCATGCACGGCACCGTGGGCGTCGCGCCCCCACTCGGCGAGGCGCGTTCATCGCTCACCCCCGGTTCGTGGGGCGGCAACATGGACACTCCCGAGATGCGTGCGGGGGTGACCTGCTACCTCGGCGTCAATGTCGAGGGTGCGCTCATGAGTCTCGGCGATGGGCACGCTCGACAGGGTGAGGGGGAGACATGTGGCGTCGCCGTGGAATGCGCCATGGACACGACGTTCATCCTCGACGTGGTCCCCGGCTATGCCACCGAGTGGCCCCGCCTGGAGAGTGACGCGCACCTCATGACGACGGGATCGGCGCGGCCCCTCGAGGATGCCTTCCGCATAGCCCACCAGCAGATGGTCTTCTGGATCGCAGAGCTCACCGGGATGAGCCATCTCGACGCCTATCAGTTCGTCTCGCAGGCCTCACTCACGCCGATCGCTAACGTGGTCGACACCAATTACACGGTCGTCTGCAAGATCCCCAAGGCGCTCCTGCCCGGAGTCGTCGCCATGGGCGGCCTCCACAGACGACTGCGGAAGGCGGCGGACGCATGGGCAGAGTGAGCAGGTTCGAGATCGACCTGGCCCTGGCCATGCGCATGTGCGCGGCGGCCCTCGATCAGGCTGCGGCCGACGGAATCCTGGTCTCCGTTGCCGTCGTCGATGCGGGCGGTCACCTCGTGGCCTTCCAGCGCATGGACGGCGCGGAGATCGCCGGTCCGGTGCTCGCTCCGGACAAGGCTTTCACCGCGGTGGCCCATCGCATCGGCACCCATGATCTGTCCGACCTGGTGGTGCCTGGGGGTGACCTCGTGGGCATGAACGCTGCCGATTCCGGCCGCTACATCGCCTTCGCCGGGGGTCTGCCGCTGTGGGATGGCGACCGCGTCATGGGTGGGGTGGGGGTGAGCGGAGGTACCGGTGAGCAGGACCTCGCATGCGCCCAGGCGGCCCACGACGTGTTCGCTCGGGAGCTGACATGACGCAGAGCATCGGGCGGTTCCGCTTCATGGACGCCCAGCGGGTCAACCTCGATGGATTCGCCGTCCCCGATGCCGCTCTCGGCCTGGTCGCCTTCGACTCGCCGAGCGATCCCGAGCCGTCCTTGGTCGTCACCGGAGGCGTCGTCACGGAAATGGACTCGCGATCCCGGACTGACTTCGACCTGCTCGACACCTTCATCGCCGAGCACGGCCTCGACCTCGCGGTCGCCCCCGAGGCGATGGCTCTTGACGATCTCGCCTTCGCCCGCATGCTCGTCGATCCAGGCACTTCCCGAGACGAGGTAGTCCGGCTCGCCGGGGGGATGACGCCGGCCAAGCTTGCGCGCAGCCTGGCGCTGCTGCGCCCGGCCGAGCTGGTGATCGCCATGACCAAGTGCCGGGCTCGACGCACGCCGAGCAATCAGGCTCATGTCACGAATCGTTCGGATGACCCGCTGCTGCTGGCCGCTGATGCCGCGACGGCCGCCGCCTTCGGCTTCCGCGAGATCGAGACGACCGTGCCCGTGCTCGGCGATGCACCGTCTAATGCGATCGCGGTGAGCATCGGCGCCGCGGTCGGCTCCCCGGGCCTGCTCGTGCAGTGCTCGGTGGAGGAAGCGCTGGAATTGGAAATGGGCATGAGGGGGCTCGTCTCCTACGCCGAGACCGTCTCGCTCTACGGCACCGAGCAGATCTTCATCGACGGCGACGACACTCCGTGGTCCAAGGCCTTCCTGACCTCCGCCTACGCCAGCAGGGGCATCAAGATGCGCGTCACGTCCGGGGGCGGCGCCGAGGCCCTCATGGGCGGGGCCGAAGGGCGGTCGATGTTCTACCTCGAGGCGCGGTGCGTGGCCCTCGCGCGCGCCATCGGCGCGCAGGGGGTGCAGAACGGCGGCATCGACTCCGCCTCCGTCGCCGGCGCGGTGCCCGGCGGCGTGCGCAGCCTCATGGCCGAGAACCTCATGGTGATGCTGCGCAACCTCGAGTCGTGCACCGGAAACGACGCGCTGATGAGCGAGTCAGAGGTGCGCCGTACCTCCCGCACGCACCCCATCTTCATCGCCGGGACGGACTTCATCTGCAGCGGCTTTGGCTCGATCCAGCGCTACGACAATATGTTTGGGCCGAGCCAGTGGAATGCAGAAGACATCGACGACTACCTCGCCATGCAGCGCGACTGGGGTGTCGACGGCGGCCTGCGCACAGCCGAAGAGCGCGAGGTTGCTCGCCTGCGCACGCGCGCGGCCCAGGCGGTGCGTGATGTCTACTCCGCGCTGGGCCTGGCGGACTTCCCCGAATCCTGGGTGGATGAGGCGATCGACGCAGCCGGATCCAAAGACGTCCCGAGCGCGGATCTCATGGTGCCGCTCAGCGCCGCTCGACTGATCCGCGACACCGGCATCACGATGCTCGACGTCATCGCGGCCCTCGATGAGTGCGGCTACGAGGAGGAGGCCGAGCGTCTCCTCGCCATGCTGCGGGCCCGGGTCGAGGGCGACTACCTGCAGACAGCGGCCATCTTCACCGAGTCGATGGACGTGCTGTCGCTGGTCACCGATCCCAATGACTACGCCGGCCCGGGCACGGGCTATTTCCCCTCGGCGGAGCGCCAGCGCGAGATCGATCGCATCCGCCAGCAGCGCTCGGTCGAGGACCTGCGTGGCCAGCAGGCCACCTACGCCACCGATGAACTTCGCGAGGCAGGCCCGGCAACCCAGGGCAATGACCCCCGCGATGTCGTCATCGCCGTATCCCCGGCAACCGGCCGGGAGATCTGGCGCACGTTGAGTGGGCTGACGGTCGTCGAGGCGCTGGAGGAGTTGCTCGCAGGACTGGAGGAAGAGGGCTGCGCCGGGCGGATCGTCCGCATCAACGACACGATCGACCTCGGGCTCATCGGCCTGACAGGTGCTCGACTGGCCGGGTCGGGGATCGGCATCGGCCTACAGGCCAAGGGCACCGCGCTCATCCACCGTCGCGACCTCACGCCGCTGGCCAACCTCGAGCTCTACAGCGTGGCCCCCACTCTTGACCGCGCGGCGTACCGCCAACTCGGCGTCAACGCCGGGCGTCACGCCAAAGGATCGACGCCCGAGCCGCAGCGCAATCCCTACTCGGACGAGGCCATCGAGGCTCGTTATCACACGGCTGTGGTGTCCCTCGTGGCCATCGAGCGTGAGTGCGCGACCGCGGGGGCAGCGCCGGACACTCTCACACTGGTGGCGGTGCCATGACCATCGCGCGATCAGGCCGCCCGGTGTCGGAGGTGACCCTCGACGCCGTGCGCGCCGGCGAGATCACCCCCGATGATGTCCGCATCCACCCCGACACCCTGCAGCACCAGGCGCGTGTGGCCGAGCAGCATGGCAATCCGCAACTGGCCGCGAACTTCCGTCGCGCCGCCGAGCTCACGCAGCTTCCCGACGATCGGGTGATGGCGATCTATGAGGCCCTGCGGCCAGGCCGCTCGTGCGTCGCCGATCTTGAAGCGATCGCGGCCGAGATGGAGGCGGCGGGAGCCGTGGCCAATGCGGACTTGATCCGCGAGGCAGCGCGGGCCTACGCCGCGCGTGGCCTGGCGACGTGAGCGCGGTCGCCGGTATCGATATCGGCAATGCGACCACCGAGATCGTCATCGCCGTCGAGGGTCAGCCTGTCCTGTGGGATCGCATGCCGACGCGCGGTGTCAAGGGCAGCGTCGCGTCGGGTGAGGGTGCGGCCCGCCTACTCGCGCGGATGGAGCGACGCCTCGGCCAGCGGGTGGACCTGGCGGTCCTCACGGAGCAGCATCCTGTCGAGACGTCGTGCGTCGATATCGGCCTCGCGCCGACGAGCACCGGCAGGCTCGCGGTGCTCTCACGCGGACCGCTCTCGCCAGCGGGCAGCGGTGTGGGTGTCGGCAGGCCGGTGCCGGTGGAAGGCACGCCGCACGCGGCTGACGACCCGGTGGTGCTGGTGGCGGCCGACCCGCTCGGCTTCCGGGCCACGGCGGAGCAGGTGCGTCTGTGGCGAGCGGCCGGTGCTGACGTCGTCGCCGTCGTGCTCGCCGGCGACGAGGCACGCCTGGTCCGGGCACGGATCGACGTCGATCTGCCGGTGGTCGACTCGGTGGAGCCCGAGGGGGCGCTCGCGTGCTCCCTCCTGGCTGTGGAGGTCGCCGGTGAGGGGCGCGCCCTGTCGGTCCTGAGCGATCCCCTGCGCCTGGGCGCGGCACTCGGGCTTGGCACCGACGAGCATGCCGACGCGGTGGCGGTCGTCGCTGGGCTACGCGGCTCGCGCAGCGCGGTGGTCGGCGTACTCCCCGCGCTCCCTGCGCCGACCGCGGGGGATGAGCAGTCGTGGTTGAGTGAGTTGCGCGCGCAGGCCGATGACGTATGGACCGTCGACCTGCGTGAGGTGGTGAATATCCCCGGTTGGCGCTCGGATGCGGTGGAGAGCCGCTTGATGGTCCTGGCTGCCTTGAAGGCAGCATCCGGCTCCGGCCGCCATGTCGAGGGACTCAGGCATCGCTGGCATGGCGAGGTGATCGTCTTGTCGTCGGAGGTGGAGGCGGGGCGCGCGGGCGCCCTCACGACGCCCGGGGTCTCCGCCGACGCCATGGTGCTCGATCTGGGGGGAGGCACCCTCGACATGTCCGATGGTCACGCGCAGAGGACGGCCGCCGGATGCGGCGACATGCTTACGGTGGCCGCCGCCGACGTATTGGGGATTTCGCGCGGCGCGGCGGAGTGGGTCAAGCGTGGCCCGGCGCGCCGCATCGAGTCGCCGCAGTTGGCCATCGAAGAGGATGGGGGTCGGCACTTCCTCGATCCCCCCGCTCCTGCCGGCTCGGTCGGATGGCTCGTGTGCCAGGGGCCGGGTGGGCCGCTTCCCTTTGCACGGCACCTGTCGGGCTCGGAGTGGCGGATGCTGCGGCTGGCCCTGAAGGAGGCCGTCATCGGGGCAAACGTGCGGCGCATCCTGGCGGATGGCGCGGGCGAGGATGTCGTCCTTGTGGGTGGTCCGGCGGGAGACGACGAGCTCGCCGAAGCGGTCGTACGCGTGCTTCCCGGAGCGGTCATCGGCCGGGCCGATGTGGCTGGCCTGCTGGGGCACCGATGGGCGGTGGCCTGGGGGCTGGTCCTTGCCGCTGGCGACTAGGGGACGCCTGTACCCTCTTGCGCGGTGGCGTGTCCGAGCGGCCAAAGGAGCACGCCTCGAAAGCGTGTGTGGGGGCAACTCCACCGTGGGTTCAAATCCCACCGCCACCGCCATGCAGATGGGGACACCCCAAGGGGTGTCCCCATCTGCATGTTCGCGATGCGCGTGCGTGGGAAGAGTGCGGCGGCCGCTCCCAGCGCCTTCTTGCCGTTCTCCGGTACGTGCTTCGCGTGACCCCGCGTGTTCGCAACATGCGTCGAGTCGTCGCCGTCACCCTTGTCCTGATGTTGTCCCTCGTCGGCGTGCCAGCGGTGGCGGCGACTGACCCGGCGCCCGCGCCCGTGGCTCAGGCCAAGGAGCGGGCCGCCCTGCAATGGAAGAAGTGCGGGGGAGGCAGCCCGGCACGTGCGCAGTGCGCTTATCTAACGGTGCCACGTGACTGGGCGCGCTCGGACTCGGGGACCTACCGGATAGCCGTCGCTCGGATCCCCGCTGAAGTTGCTCCCACGAGGGGTGTCCTTTTCTTCAATCGTGGCGGCCCTGGGCTTTCGAGCATCGGTGCGTTGGACTTCATCCAGAGCCGCCTGCCGCAGGCGGTCCGTGATTCCTTCGACATCGTGACTCTTGATTCGCGTGGCGTGGGTGGCTCCCAGCCCACGTTGACGAACTGTCGTACCCCCGAGCCCGAATTCCCGGCCACCGGGCCCGTGGACTGGGACGTGGCCGCTGCCACCTATCTCGCGTCGAAGTCAGGGGCCCTGCAGGCCTGTCATGAAGTCAATGAGACCGACGCGGAATTCGTCGGAAGTTGGCAGGTCATCCGCGACATCGATGCGCTGCGCCGTGCGCTTGGGAGCAGTCACATCTCATTCTGGGGCCTGAGCTACGGCGCCACCCTAGGCCGCGCCTATGCGCAGCAATTCTCGCAGCGGCTACGGGCGCTGGTCCTCGACGGTGCTAGCTCTCCGACCCCGTCCGTGGGTGACTACGCGCGCGAGCACATCTGGGACGACGCCACGGCTATCCAGACCATGCTCGGCGCCTTCGGTGCCAAGACCACGCGTGGATACCGCACCGTCATGAACTACCTCGATGGAAACGTGTTGACCACCGAGGATGGTGAAACAGTTACGCGATGGACCGTGTCGCAATTTCTCGTCAACAATGCGGCGTACCAGCTGAGGTGGGAGCAGTCCAAGGCGCGCATCAATGAGTTGTACGACGCCATTCGCAATTCACGCTCGATCACGCGGGAGGAGTTCAGGCGCTTGAAGGCGGACTCGATCAGGCCGCGAGACGATGGCGGCTCGAATCCGGCTTACCACTTCATCAATTGCTCCGATATGCATGATCGCCCGTCATCGCAGGTCATTGCCGGTGCCGCACAGCAGGCCGCCAAGGTCGGAGGAACGGCGCTGGGAGCCGTCCCGATGGGAGAGGGCACCATGTGCGCGGGCCTCCCCCCGCTAGGCAGACCCCTGCCGCCATTGGAGGGGACTCTGCGCTTGGCGATCCCTCCGGTCATCGTGAACGCCGTGGGTGACAACCGGACCCCATGGCTCGGAGCGCGTGAGACGGCCAACAGCTTCACGGGCTCGTCCATGGTCACCTATGTGGGCACTCAGCACGTGGTCTACGGAGGGCCGTCTGCGTGCGTCGATGCCGCGGTGTCGACGTACCTGCTTGATCTCACCCTGCCGCCACGGTCCGTCGCCTGCCCGCTGGTCTACCCCTAGGACGTCATCGCAGGAGGGGCTGGACCCGAACGGATATCGCCCGGATCAGCCGGTTTGTGCTCGGATTGGGGCGTCCGAAGCGGCCTGCGCTTGTGTGACCTGCGTCACCTCGACACGCCGTGACGACACGCCGGTTCCTAGGGGGAGGGAGCCCGACACGCCCGAGTCGAGTAGGCGCGAGGCGGGTGGGACGGATGTGACGAGTCCGTGACCTTCCTGTTACGTTCCCATGCCTATGTGGAGTGACCTGCCTGACCAGTCAGATCTCGAGGACCGCCGCGCTGCCCGAGCGGAGCGCCGGGCCCGGGCTCGGCGCAGCCGTCTTCAGCGCCTCTCGGTCACCGTCACGACCCTGACCCTGATCGCCGTCGGAGGCGTCGTGGTCCTCGCCCGTCCGGCCGCCGAGGTGACCGCCGCACCGACCACCGTGGTGGCACCTGCTCCCTCAGCCAGTGCCTCCGAGCAGGTCGTCGAGGACAAGCTCCGCGAGGCCCTCGCCGCAGGCTCGGGCGAGCCGCCAGCCGTCACTGCTGAGCCCCCCGCCTCCGAGACGACGGTCACGGTCGCCGCTCCCACAGCCGAGGAGACCGCCGCACCCAAGGCACGCACGGCCAAGGCTGCTGATGGGCCCTCGGCTCTGCCCGCCGAGGAGCTCCCCGTCGCCAGCGAGGGCGACTACGGCACCGTCATCGAGGTCGCCCAGCGCGCGCTCGATGTCGAGCCCACCGGCTACTTCGGCCCCAAGACCAAGGCCGCCGTCGCGGAGTACCAGGAGGCCATCGGCCTGCCCGCGACCGGCCAGATCGCGACGTTTACGTGGTCAGCCCTCGGCGAGGAGACGGTGACTGCTGCCCTCGGTGCTGCGGCCACGGCCGACGGCTTCGTCGACGGCGAGCCCGCCGATATCCAGGAAAGCCCCGAGCCCAAGTCGGAGCCGCGCAACACCGACGCGGGCGATCCCCCGGTGCTCGAGGAGACCGACAGCGGCGAGTCCGTCGCGGTCGTGCAGCGCGCGTTGGGCGTCAAGCCCGCCACCGGCTACTTCGGCCCCATCACCGTCAAGGCCGTCAAAGCCTTCCAGTCCGACAACGGCATCCCCACGACCGGCGTCATCGCGACCTACACCTGGGGCGCGCTCGGCAAGCAGACCGCCCGCGACGCCGCCATCGCGCACGCCACCTACGGCACGGCCTTTGGCCCCGGTGCCCCCAAGGGCAACGGCGGCGGGGGCGGCTCCGGCAACGGCGGCGGCAACGGCGGCAACAGCGGCGGCGCCGGTGGAAACGGCAACCTCTTCTGCCCGGTGAAGAATTTCTACTACGGCGACGGCCTCGGTGCTCCCCGCCCAGGTGGTCGCACTCACGCGGGCCTGGACCTCATGGGCAATCGCGGCGAGCCGATCTACGCGATCGACTCCGGCACCGTCACCCGCTCGGGTTACCAGAGCAATGGCTCGCTCATCCTCGACATCACCGGCTCACGAGGGATGTACTTCTACGGCCACTTCGACAAGATCCTCGTCGGATACGGCGACAAGGTGCAGGCCGGCCAGCTCATCGGCTACATGGGTGACACCGGCTCCCCCGGAGCGGTGCACCTGCACCTCGAGGTGCGGCCGAACGGATGGTCGGGTGGCTATGAGGATCCGGTGCCGCTGATCAAGTCGCTCTGCGGCTGAGAATCAGGCGCAGCATCAGGTCTGCGGCTGAGAATCAGGCGCAGCATCAGGTCTGCGGCTGAGAATCAGGCGCAGCATCAGGACTGCGGCTGGGAATCAAGCTCCGAAGGGCGTGAGCGTGCCCTGGTCGGTGGGCACCTCGGTCGTCGCGATGACGAATCCGAGGTAGACCCAGACGACGATTCCCAGCACGACCGACAGGATCACGAAGAGCCGGGCGGTCTTGGCCTGCTGCGCGGCCGCCGTCATGTCACCACGCTTCTTGGAGCCGTTGGCCTTGATGGCGAAGATCAGCGCTGGAATGCCCAGTGGCCATGCGCAGAAGATGATCGACAGGATTGATGGGATCAACCAGTCGAAGACCTTGGGCGTGTCGGTCGCCGCGGCCGTCATCGACGGCGGAGGTGCGGCGGGGTACGCCGGAGGGGGCTCGACGGCTCCCGGCCGAGGCCGCGTCTCCTTCGTCCACGCGTCGCCGGTCCAGTAGCGCTGCAGGTGGTCGGTGAAGGGGTCGTCGTACCACCCGGCGGGCATGGGCGCTGGCGTGGTCACGTCATCAGCCTAGGAGAAGAGGGCGCTATAGCCATTGAGGGCCGGCTGACCTCCGAGATGAGCGAAGAGGACGGTCGAGGTCGGATCGATCTCGCGGGTCTCGACGGCGTGGATAAGCGCAGCCATGGACTTACCCTCGTAGACCGGGTCGGTGACCATGCCCTCCGTGCGCGCGGCACGCTTCATTGCCGCGATGGTTGTCTCGTCCGGGATCCCATAGATGCCCGCGTGGAAGCGCTCGTCGAGCTCGATGTCCGCCTCGGTGATCGATCGATTGAGACCGATCTTGCGCGCGGTGTCGTCCGCAATGCGCGCGATCTGAGCCTTGGTGGCCGCAGGCTTGGCTGATCCATCGACGCCCAGGATGCGGCGCGGACGCGCACCCTCTTGCTCGAGCACGGCGAAGCCCGCCACCATGCCCGCCTGGGTCGAGCCCGTGACGGAGTTGACGATGATGGTGTCGAAGAAGACACCGAGCTCGGCCTCCTGCTCCGCGAGTTCGTAGGCCCAGCGCGCAAAGCCCATGCCCCCCAGCGGGTGGTCTGACGCACCTGCCGGAATCGGGTAGGGCTTGCCGCCGGAGGCCTCGATCTCCGCGATCGCAAGCTCCCAGCTCTCCTTGAAGCCGATGCCGAACTCCGCCTTCACCAGGCGTACGTCGGCCCCCGCCAGACGGCTGATGAGGATGTTGCCGACCTTGTCGTAGACGGAGTCGGGCCAGTCCACCCAGCTCTCCTGGATGAGGACGCACTTCATGCCCGCGCGCGCGGACACCGCCGCGACCTGGCGCGTGTGGTTGGACTGCACGCCACCGATCGATACGAGTGTGTCGCACCCCTGCGCGAGTGCATCGGCCACCAGGTATTCCAGCTTGCGTGTCTTGATGCCGCCGAAGGCGATGCCGGAGTTGCAGTCAGCGCGCGTGGCCCATACCGCAGCACCGCCGAGATCGGCTGTGAGCCGCTCGAGTGGGTGGACCGGGGAGGGGCCGAACAGCAGGGGATAGGCCGGATAGTCGAGCAGGCTGGGCATCGCTCTCCTGGTGGGGGATGGGGTGTCGCACCTTCGTCACGCCGACCCTACCCAGCGGCAGGATGACCTAGGGTCGGGGCATGTCGCTCGTGCTCGCCGCGAAGCGCGTCGTCGACGCCGACGGCGAGCGGCCCGATGCCTGGGTGCGGGTTGAGGGCGATGCGATCGTGGAGATCGGGTCGGGGACTCCGCCCGATCAAGCTGTCCGCGCAGACGTCCTGCTGCCCGGCTTCGTCGACCTGCACTGCCACGGTGGTGGCGGGGCCTCCTTCACCTCCGCGGACCCCGACGAGATCGCCGCGGCCGCGGCCACCCACCGCGCTCACGGCACGACGACCATGCACGCGAGCCTGGTGTCTGCGGAGTACGACGACCTGATCTGTCAGGTGCGCGCGCTCATCCCCTTAGTCGACGACGGCACATTGCGCGGCATCCACCTTGAGGGCCCCTGGATCTCCCCGTCCTACTGCGGCGCGCATGATCCGCGCACGCTGCGGGATCCGGCCCCGGATGAGGTCGCGCGCATCCTCGATGCGGGCGAAGGCCGTATCGGCATGGTGACGCTGGCCCCCGAGCTCCCCGGCGCCCTCGAGGCGATATCCCTCATTGTCGAGCGTGGCGCCATCGCCGCCGTGGGGCACACGGCGGCCGATGGCGATGTCGCCCGCGCTGCCGTCGATGCGGGAGCGACCGTGGCGACGCACCTCTTCAACGCGATGCCGCCCCTGCTCCACCGCGACGCGGGGCCCGTGGGCGTCCTGCTGGCCGATGCGCGCGTGACATGTGAGGTCATCGGCGACGGCGTACACCTGGAGCCGGACGTCGTGGCTCTGGCGCTCGCGGCCGCACACGGCCGAGGGGCATTGGTGACCGACGCGATGTCCGCCGCGGGCGCGGGCGACGGTGACTACCGCATCGGCGGCCTTGATGTGGTCGTGCGCGATGGAGTGGCGCGACTGCGCGAAGGCGGCAGCCTGGCCGGCAGCACGCTGCTCATGGACTCCGCCGTGCGTCGGTCGGTGCGACTCGCGGATCGCTCGCTCGACCAGGCGAGTTCGGCCGCATCACTCGCCCCCGCTCGGGCAATGGGCCTCGGTGATCGCGGCCTTCTCACGGTGGGTCAGCGGGCTGACATCGTGGCCCTCGACGACGATCTCCGCGTGATGCGCGTCCTCCGCGGCGGCGCGTGGGCCTAGTCCACCCCTCGCGCTCGCCCCTCGCCCCTCGCGCTCGCCCCTCGCCGAGTGTGCAGTTGCGTGCATGGATTTGGCTGGTTTCGTGCACGCAACTGCACACTCGACCGCGCTAGAGGCGGAGGGGACGGCGGCGTCGCGGCGGTGCACCCCCAGGGCACGAGGGCCGCGTTGTCCACAGGTGGCGCGCACTAGTGCAGTGACTTTCGTCGCCCCGGGCAGCGTGCCGGGATGTCCAGTTGCGCATGGCAGGTCACTAACTCGTCCCGGTGGGACTACCGCAGGGGATTCTGGATGCCGACACGTGGTGTCCGGCTCCCTCATGAGCGCCGCGACCTCGTGGCCAGGTGTGAGGCCTTGCTCCTGGCATTGCGGGGGCCCCTCGCCTTCTCCGGCGTCACGTCCATCGCACTTTGGGATGGCGTCGAGGGCCCGGGTGAGACCCTCGAGGTCACGATTCCCGCGCATGTCGATCCGATCCGCAGAGCGGGGGTCAGGGCCCGGCGGCGGGACCTCTCCGAAGGCGATGTCCGCCAGGTACGGGGCCTCCCGGTCACTTCGCCGGAGAGAGCCTTCGTTGACCTGGCTGAGCGCCTGAGCGTGCCACGCCTGGTGGCGGTCGGCGATGATCTGCTGAGGAGGGGGCTGTGCACCCGCGCTGACATTGCCGACATGGTGGGTCGCAGCGCCGGTCAGCGCGGCGTATGCGCGGCGAGAAGAGCAGCCGAGCTTCTCGACCCCCGCGCGGAGTCTCCACGCGAGTCGCTCACGAGAGCCATCATTGTCGAGGCCGGACTCCCTGCGCCGATCCCCCAGGTCGACATCTTTGACAACCGCGGACGCTTCATCGCCCGCGGTGACCTCGTCTACGAGGACCTGCGGATCGTCATCGAGTACGACGGGTACCACCACTTGACGCTGCAGGGGCAGCGTCGAGATGCCTGCCGACGTGGCGACCTAGGTCTGGAGGGATGGCTGATGGTGACGATTGTCCCGGCCGACGTCCACCGTCCTGGCGAACTCCTCGCCAAGGTAACCCGCGCACTGCGCTCGCGGGGCGCGCGGATCTCCCCTCGCTGAGTGTGCAGTTGCGTGCGCGATTTCGGCCCGAAGCGTGCACGCAACTGCACACTCGGCGGCTCTGCGCGTCCTCCGCGGCGGCGCGTGAGCCTAGAGGGTTTCCGTCACCTTGCGCAGGCCGCGTGGGGCATCCGGGTCGTGGCCTCGCGCGATCGCCATCGCATTGGCGAGCTGCTGCAGGGGCATGATCTGCAGGATTGGCGCGATGTCCTCGCCGGTCTCCGGCAGGGGGATGTGCGCGGCCGCACGTGGGGCCCGCGCGACATCGCCCTCGATGAGCACGTCGGCACCACGCTCGGCCAGGCGGTCGAGGACGGGCTGCATCGCTGCGCCGCCCGGACCGAAGGGCACGACGGCGATGACGGGTCGGTCCACGTCGATCATCGCGAGCGGACCGTGCATGAGGTCCGCGCTGGAGAAGGCATGCGCGGAGAGGTACGACGTCTCCATGAGCTTGAGCGCAGCCTCGCGCGCCGTGGGGTAGGCGTAGCCGCGGCCTGTCGTCACCAGTCGCTCCACGAAGCGATAGCGCGGGGCGACCTCAAGGCCGTATCCGCGGTCGAGCACCGCGCGGGCGAGACCGGGGAGGACATCGGCGCGCGAAGCGTCACCCCCGGCCCACGACTCGACGAGCAGCCACGACGCGAGGAGTTCGCTCGTGTAGCTCTTCGTCGCTGCTACCGCGCGCTCCGGTCCGGACAGCACGTCGATGTGGGCATCTGCAGCTGCCGCGAGCGGTGACTCAGGCGCGTTGGTGATCGCGATCGTCCAGGCTCCCGCCTCGCGGGCCCGGCTGGTCGACTCGACGAGGTCGGGGGAACCACCCGACTGGCTGAGCGCGATCCACAGCACGTCGGAGTAGTGGGGCTGGGCGCCGTAGACCGTAAGGGTGGAGGGAGAGACGAGCCCGACGGGCAGGCCGAGCCGCACCTCGATGAGGTACTTCAGGTAGAGCGCGGCATGGTCAGAGGTGCCTCGAGCGGCGAGCAGGACAAAGCGAGGATGGTGTGCGGCGATGTCGCGGGCGACTGCCGCGATCGGCGCGCGACCGTCGTCGAGGAGTCGCGCGAGCGCTGCGGGCTGCTCGGCGATCTCCGCGGCCATGGTCGTGCCGCGTGCGACCTCAGGCATCCGGATCCGCGACGACGCCAAGGTCGCCGGGGGGCGGCACAGTATGCTCGACGCGCAGCGCCGCGCCCATGGCGCCACCGAGATCGCCGAGCGCAGCACTCAGCACCTGCGGCTCCTTTTCGGGCAGGATCAGGTGCGGTTGCATTGCGTCGCGGATGCGTTCGGCGAAGGGAGCCCCTAGCCGACAGCCGAGTCCGCCGCCGATGACGACGGCCTCGACGTCGAGCAGGTTGACGGCACTCGCGCATGCGAGCCCAAGCGCCCAGACGGCCCTGTTGATGAGGTCGACGGCCATGTGGTCGTCCTTCTCGAGGGCCTTGGCCCACACGCCGCTCGACAGCCGCGTGCGTCCCTTCTTCTCCATGATCTTGAGGAGATCGCTGTGCTTGCCGTGCTTGATGCGCCGGCGAGCCTCGATTTCCATCGCCGCGCGCCCGGCGTAGGCCTCCAGGCAGCCCCTGCGACCGCAGGGACAGGGTGCGCCGTCAGGCTCGACGACCATGTGTCCCACCTCGCCAGCAGCGCCGCGTCCGAGCCAGAGCTGGTCGTTGACGACAATGCCGCCGCCGACGCCGGTGCCGCAGAACACCCCGAGCATCGATGTGTAGGGGCGCCCTGCGCCGAGTTGGGACTCGGCCAGGACTCCCACTTGCACGTCGTTGGCCAGCTCGATGGGTACGCCGAGGGCCGTGCGCATGGGTCCGGCGACAGCGACGGTGCCGAGCCAGTCGGGCAGGTTGCCCGCGTGGCTGACGGTGCCCGCATCGTGGTCGATCTGCCCGGGGGATCCGACACCTACGCCCTGGAGCGAGCCCATATCGGCGTTGGCGTCAGCCATGGCGTCGCGCACGGACTGCACCATGGCGTCGATGACACCCGATGAGCCGCGGTCCTGGGGCGTGGCGATGCGGCATTGGCCGATCACGTTGCCGTCGACATCGACAACCGCAACCTGGATCTTGGTGCCCCCCAGATCGACTCCGGCACGCAGCATCAGCGCGACCCCTTCTCCTCGGGTGCGGGCCAGCGCCCGCCGTTCTCCCAGTAGCCCTGGATCTCCTCCAGCTCACGGCCCTTCGTCTCGGGCGCGAGGCGCCAGACGAAGATCCAGGCGAGCATCGCGAGGATAGCGAAGATCCCGAAGGACCATGCGCCGCCAATGGTATTGAGCACGGTGAGGAAGAACTGCACGATGATGATGTTGGCCAGGAGGTCCGATCCGAGCATGGCACTCGAGCCGTAGCCGCGGAGTCGAGCCGGGAAGCTCTCGCTGGAGTAGACCCAGACGAGTGCGCCGAATCCGAAGACGAAGCCGATATTGATGCCGGCCAGGCCAAGGAAGCCGAGCACGACCTGCGCTGTGGAGAAGGTGTCGCCCTCCTGGGTCGCGAAGGTTACGACCATGGCGAGCTGCGACACGACCATGATGGTGATGCCGGTGAGCAGGATCGGGCGTCGACCCCATCGGTCGACCACGCTCATCGACGCCAGGACCGCCACGAGAGCGATGCACTGCACGAGGGTTGCCATGAGAATCGACTGGGTGTTCGTCGTGACGCCCATAGCTTGGAAGATGCGCGGGCCGTAAGCCACCGTGGCGTTGATGCCGGTGATCTGGATGAAGAACCCCAGGCCCACGACAAAGACCGTCGCGCGCAGGTAGGGCTTGCGCAGCATCTCCGTGATGCGCCCGCCGTGCTCGCCGCTGATGGCGGCCTGCATGGTCGCGAGCTCGGCGTCGATATCTGCATCGGGATCCGACCGTGCCAGTGAGGCGCGGGCTTCATCAAGCCTTCCCTTGAGCACGAGATAACGCGGGGTCTCCGGGAGGCGCAGCAGCGCCGGGATGAGCAGGACGGCCGGCACCGCCGCGAGCCCGAGCATGATGCGCCAGTTGATGGCGTCGCCGAGTCCGCTCAGGGCCAGGGCGGCGAGGTAGCCGAGGATGATGCCCACGACGGCGGCCACTTGGTAGGCGACCAGTGTGGCACCGCGGATGCGCGCGGACACCGACTCGGCAACGAAGATGGGTACGGCGACGAGCGAGACGCCGATCGCGAGGCCCAGGAGGAATCGCGATACCTCGAGCATCGTCGGCGAGACCGCGAGGGCACTGGCGAGGCAGAAGGCGACGTAACTGAAGGCGACCGCCACGATCGTGGGCTTGCGTCCGAACCGGCTGATGATGAAGCCGCCGGAGAGTGCCCCGATGAGCTCGCCGTAGACGGTCGCCGTGACGATCGTCTCGACGGCCTCGTCGTTGCCCTGGAGGCCGAAGTAGTCCTGGAAGTAGAGCTGGGCCCCCGCGACGTTGGAGCCGTCGTAGCCGTAGATGACCCCGAGAGTGGCGGCACTGAGGGCGACCACCCATGCCGAGGGTGGAATGCGACTCGCAGCCACCATGGCGACCCTCCCCGGGGCAGGCTAGTGAGAGGACGGAGTCGGCGTGAAGAATCCGTGAACATGTCCCGGGAGTTGAGGGCAGCGCATAGGGTCCGCGATTGTGGTGAAGCGCAAGGCATCCAGCGGTCTGCTGGCCCTGGGTGCGCTGGGAGTGGTCTTCGGGGACATCGGCACCAGCCCGCTCTACGCCTTCAGCGAGATCTTCGCTGGCGCCCATGACATCGAGCTTGCCGATGATCGTGTACTAGGTGCCCTGTCACTCGTCTTTTGGACGCTCACTCTCATCGTGTCAGTGAAGTACGTCCTCATCGTCATGCGCGCCGACAACGAGGGAGAGGGCGGCATCATGGCCCTCGCATCACTGGCGACGTCAGCCGTGCGACGCCACCGGTCGGCAGCCATCATCATGGTCTTCGGCGTGCTGGGCGCAGCACTCTTCTACGGCGACGGCATCATCACCCCGGCCGTATCAGTGCTCTCGGCGGTCGAGGGCCTGGAAGTCGCCGCGCCTGGCCTCGCGTCCCTCGTCCTGCCGATCGCCCTGGTACTGCTCGTGGGGCTCTTCCTGATCCAGCGGTTCGGCACGCATCGAGTCGGCTCCGTCTTCGGACCGGTCATGGTGGTGTGGTTCGTATGCATTGGCGCTTTCGGGCTGATCAGTGTGGCCCAGTCACCCGGTGTCCTCGTCTCGGTCTCGCCGACGTACGCCATCGACTTCCTCGTGAGCGATCCGGCCGTGGCCTTCCTGGCGCTCGGTTCTGTGGTGCTGTGCGTTACGGGTGCCGAGGCTCTCTACGCCGACATGGGCCAGTTCGGCAGGCGGCCCATCCGGATTTCCTGGTTTGCCATCGCTTCGCCCGCGCTCTACCTCAACTACCTCGGGCAGGGCGCCCTCGTGCTCCGCGACCCCCAGGCCGTGGACAACCCGTTCTACCTCATGGTCCCGGCGGTGCTGCAGTTGCCGATGGTGCTCCTGGCGACCGCGGCCACTCTCATTGCGTCCCAGGCCGTCATCTCGGGCGCCTTTTCGATGACGCAGCAGGCCATTCGCCTGGGATACCTGCCCCGGATGACGGTCACCCACACCTCGTCACAGGAGCGAGGCCAGGTCTACGTCCCCTTCGTCAACTGGGCGCTGATGATCGCCGTCGTCGGTCTCGTCATCGGCTTCCAGGACTCGTCCAATCTCGCCTCGGCGTACGGAATCGCCGTGACCGGGACCTTCGTGATCACCACCTGCCTTATCGCCGTTGTGGCCCGCCATCGTTGGCGGTTGCCACTGTGGATGGTGATCCCCGGCTTCCTCGTGTTCCTCTGCATCGACGGCGCCTTCTTCCTCGCTAATCTCACGAAATTCGATCATGGTGGGTGGTTCCCGCTCGTCGCTGCGTCGCTGATCTTCAGTGTCCTTGCTATCTGGCGCTGGGGCTCGCTCCGATTGCAGAGGGAACTGGCCGACTTCAGTGTGCCGATGTTGGCTCTCCGCGAGGTGGTCTCGGCGCCCGGCGTCGTGCGCACAGGTGACACCACTGTCTTCGTGACGGTCGAGGAGGGATTGCCCTACGCACTGATTCAGCAGGCGCGCCTGCTGCATGTCGTCTCGTCTCGCATCCTCATCTTGAGGATGAGCACGGCGGAGAGTCCTCGCGTCGAGCCACCCGAGCACCTCACGTCGGCGGACTTGGGTGACGGAGTCATCGAGGCGACGCTGCTCGCGGGCTTTATGGAGAGGCCCAACCCCGCCCGAGCAGTAGCCGATCTTGCCGCCACCTATCCCCAGCTGGATCCGAGCAGATGCCTCTATGCGTTCTACTCGCCACACGTCGAGGTCACCCGCCAGCCACCGGCACGTTGGCTGGCGACGGAGGTATTTGCCCTCGTGCAACGCAACGCCACGGATGTGCAGCGCTTCTACGGCCTACCCGTCGAGCGCGTCGTCGACCTCGGTCGGGTGGTGCGGCTCTAGGAGGCCGCGGGACTCGGGCTCTCCTCCGCGGGCGCGGAGGTGTCGCTCGTCGGCGCAGCGGAGGGCGAGCAGCCGGGGCCGCTGGGCGATGGGGAAGGCGCGGCGAGTGCGGCATCGACCTCGGACTGCGGGGCGACGGAGGTGTACGCCGCACCGAGCACCGTGTCGACCGTGGCGTCCGTGCGGCCATCGTCGACAAGTTCTGCGCCCGGGAGGTAGAAGGCCATGAGCCGCGCCGCCTGCTCGCCGGACGGACCGTGACGGATCTCGGCAACACCGGTGATGGTCTTGGCCAGCGGGTCGTTGTCGATGACACCGATGAGGAAGCCGCGCACCTGCAACTCCTCGGCCGTCGAGGCCGCGAGACCTGCGCGATCAGTGGCGTTGTAGACATTGGTGGTCACCTGAGCCGGGCTGGGGAGGCCGGCCCCGGGCGTGACTGTGACGGTGACGCAGGGCTGAGGCTCGGGCGCCGCGCTCGTGGCGGAGCCGTTGGTCGGCGCGGTGGTGCTGCCGGCATCCGAGGAACCCGATCCCTGAATGATGCGCGAGAGGCCGTAGCCGGCGCCGAAGAGGATGACCATGCCGATCACGACGAGCACGACCGCCACGAAAGGACTTTGCTTCCGCCGGTGACGGGCGCTGGGCCGAGGCCCGCCGCTGGGAACGCTCATCGAGCCCTTCCTCCTGGGGTGATCGACGCGGGACTCCCCGCGCGGTCATTTAAGTCTAGGCGCGCACAGGCCCTGAGTCGTGGCGCGACGCGGTGGGTGATCTCACCGTGATCTTCCGGAGTATCAGAGTCGACCGACGCCCGCCGAGCAGGACGCCGGATCCGCTTGGGTACCCTCGGCGGCGGAGGATTCGCCTAGTGGCCTAGGGCGCACGCTTGGAAAGCGTGTTGGGAGCAATCCCTCAGGGGTTCAAATCCCCTATCCTCCGCGCTCTGCGAAGCCCGGGCGGTCCCACCGTCCGGGCTTCGCGTTGGTGCCGCGAGATCCGTGCGGCCACGTGCCCGTGGGCGCGGCGTACACTCGCTCCGACCCCCCGCGCGGCGTCACCCCGCTGAATCCCCCAGGGCCGGAAGGCAGCAAGGGCAGGCGGGCTCTGTCGGGTGTGCGGGGGGTCCCGCACGTCCGCCCCCGGGGCTAGGGTGACCGGGTGTCCACGGCCCTCTACCGCACCTACCGGCCGGGGCGTTTGGCCGACGTCGTGGGCCAGGAGCACGTCACCGAGCCGCTCGCCCGCGCCCTCGCGAGCGATCGCGTGCATCACGCCTACCTGCTGTCCGGCCCCCGCGGCTGCGGCAAGACCTCGACCGCTCGGATCCTGGCCCGTTCGCTCAACTGCGCGCAGGGTCCCACACCGGACCCGTGCGGGGAGTGCCAGAGCTGCACGGACCTGGCACCCAACGGTCCCGGGTCCATTGACGTGATCGAGCTCGATGCCGCCAGCCACGGCGGTGTCGACGATACTCGCGAGCTTCGGGAGCGCGCGATGTTTGCCCCCGTCTCCTCGCGCTACAAGGTCTACATCGTCGACGAAGCCCACATGGTCACGCCCGCGGGCTTCAATGCGCTTCTCAAGCTCGTGGAGGAGCCGCCGGACCACGTGCGCTTCATCTTCGCGACGACCGAGGCGGACAAGGTCATCCCGACGATCCGGTCGCGGACCTTCAACTATGGCTTTCGACTGGTGCCCACGCGCGTGCTCCAGCAGCACCTGGCGATGGTCTGCGAGGCCGAAGGGGTGCCCGCCGATCCTGCGGCGCTGGCCCTGGTCGCGCGCAGCGCAGCCGGCAGCGTGCGCGATGCCCTGTCGATCCTCGGCCAGCTCATCGCCGGGTCCGGTCCCGAGGGCCTGACCCACGACGAAGTCTCCGGTCAACTCGGGGTCACCGACGCTGCCCTACTCGACGACACCATCGACGCGATCGCGTCCGGCGAGGGAGCACGACTCTTCTCGGTCATCGACCGGGTCATCGACGCCGGGCAGGATCCGCGCCGCTTCGCGACGGATCTCCTGCAGAGGCTGCGCGATCTCATCGTGCTTTCGGCAGTCCCGGGCGATGAGGCCCTCGCCATCCTCGATGCACCCGACTCCGAGATCGAGATCATGCGCGCACAGGTCGCCAAGCTCAGCCTGGCGGAGCTGTCGCGTGCCGCGGATCTCGTGAGTGACGGTCTCACGCAACTTCGTGGTGCGACCGCACCGCGCCTGCACCTGGAGCTCCTGGCCGCGCGTCTGCTGCTGCAGTCGGCAGACGCGTCACCCGCCGGACTCGCCGTCCGGCTCGATCGCCTCGAGCGCGGTGCGCCTGCGGGCAGTCCCGCTGCTGCGCCGTCCGCTCCCGAGGCCCGTCGCGCCCGCGATCCTGAGCCCCCGGCCGAGCCTGACGAGGCCGAAGAGCCTGCGCGGCGCCCGTCGACCCGGGCGAAGCCATCGGCTTCGCCTACCCGGGGCGAGAGCGTGGCGGGGACCGCACCACCGCCACCGCCACGAGTGTCGGCCGTGCTGCCGAGTGCTTCAGCGCCGTCGGATGAGCCCCCTGCCGCCGCCCCGCCGGTCGCGCCGCCGAGTCTCTCCGATCTGACGATGATGTGGCCCGCGATCCTCGAGGGGCTGGCGTCCATGTCGCGGGTGGGATGGATGATCTTCAGCGACTCGCGCCCCCTATCCCTCGACGCGGGAGTGCTCGCCGTGGGCGTTCCCGAGGAGAGCAAGGTGCGCAACGCCCGCACCAGCGGTCACGCGGAGCGGCTTCGCCAGGTGATCATCGACGTCATGCACGCCGATGTGCAGGTCGACGTCGTCGCCACCGGCTCCGCGACCCCGTCGCCGAGGGTCGACACGCCTGCCTCCGATGAGCCAAGCCTCGATGACTCCGACAGCGACGACGACGTGAGCGGCGAGGCACTCGCGATGCGCGAGCTCGGAGCGACGGTCATCGGCGAGATCGAGCAGGGCTGAGATGTACGACGGCATCATGGCCGACCTCATCGACGAGCTCGGTCGCCTTCCCGGCATCGGCCCCAAGAGCGCCCAGCGCCTCGCCTTCCACATCCTCCAGGCAGAGCCGACCGACATACGCCGTCTCGCGGAGGTGCTGGTCACGGTCAAGGAGCGCGTCCGCTTCTGCACGACGTGCGGGCACGTCACCGAGGAGGAGGAGTGCCGGATCTGCCGCGATCCACGCCGTGACCCCCACTCTCTCTGCGTGGTGGAGGAGTCGCGCGACGTCATCGCGATCGAGCGCACGGCGGAGTACCGCGGTCGCTACCACGTGCTGGGGGGCGCGATCAGCCCCATCGACGGTGTCGGCCCCGATGACCTGCGCATACGCGAGCTCATGCAGCGCCTTGCCGATGGTCAGATCACCGAGGTGATCATCGCGACGGATCCCAACCTCGAGGGCGAGGCCACCGCGACCTATCTCGCGCGCATGCTCTTGCCTCTCGGTCTCGAGGTGACGCGCCTGGCCAGCGGGCTCCCCGTGGGGGGAGACCTGGAGTACGCCGATGAAGTGACTCTCGGCCGCGCCTTCGCCGGGCGACGTCGCGTGGACGGCTGACGCACCCCCGCCGAGTGCTGGCTCGCGACACGCTTGCGCGGCGTGTCGAGCGCCACAATCCAGCACTCGGCGCCACGGGGCGTGGTCGCGTCTGCGTCGCGGGCCGATAGACTAGGAATTCGGCCGTCAGATGTTCACCCCATTCGGGGGTGGCCGGTGTGCGTGCCTGGGAGCCAGCGTGGGCCTCGTCGTGCAGAAGTACGGCGGCTCTTCGGTCGCCGACGCTGCCAGCATTCGCCGAGTCGCTGCGCGCATCGTCGCGACTCACCGGGCGGGCCATGGCGTCGCGGTCGTCGTCTCGGCGATGGGCGACACGACCGATGAGCTCCTCGACCTCGCCGAGCAGGTATCCCCGAAGCCGCCCGGCCGCGAGCTCGACATGCTCCTGACCGCAGGTGAGCGCATCTCCATGGCGCTGGTCGCCATGGCTATCAACGACCTCGGTGAGGAGGCCCGCTCCTACACCGGCTCGCAGGCGGGACTCATCACCGACTCCTCTCACGGCGCCGCGCGCATCATCGATGTGACTCCCGGCCGCATCCAGGAGGCGCTCGCCGCAGGAGCTATCCCCATCGTCGCGGGCTTCCAGGGCGTGGCCCAGGACACCAAGGACATCACCACCCTCGGTCGCGGCGGCTCTGACACCACCGCGGTGGCGCTCGCCGCCGCCCTCGGTGCTGATGTGTGCGAGATCTACACCGATGTCGACGGCGTCTTCAGCGCCGACCCGCGGGTCGTGCCCAAGGCGCGCCAGCTGCAGGTCGTCACCTACGAGGAGATGCTGGAGCTGGCGGCAGCCGGCGCCAAGGTCCTCCACCTGCGCTGTGTCGAGTACGCGCGCCGCTTCGATCTGCCCATCCACGTGCGGTCGTCCTTCTCCGACCGCGAGGGCACCCTTGTCCTGTCCGAGGCCGCGATCGCGGCCCGAATCGCCGCGGGAGACACCATGGAGCAGCCGATCATCTCCGGCACGGCCAGCGATCTTAACGACGCCAAGGTCACTGTCGTCGGCGTCCCGGACCGACCGGGCGAGGCAGCCGCGATCTTCAGCGCACTTGCCGACGCGGGGATCAACATCGACATGATCGTCCAAAACGTCTCGGCCGCGTCGACGGGTCTCACCGACGTCACCTTCACGTGCCCCCAGGGCTCGGTGGGCAAGGCGACCGAGGCGCTCTCGGCGGTGAAGGAGCGCATTGGATTCGCCGATCTCCTCACTGACGAGGGCATCGCGAAGATCTCCCTCGTCGGAGCCGGCATGCGTTCTCACCCGGGAGTGTCCGCGACATTCTTCAAGGCGCTTGCCGATTCCGGAGTCAACGTCGAGATGATCTCGACGTCGGAGATCCGCATCTCCGTCGTCACGCGGGCCGATGTCGCACAGAAGGCGGTGCAGGCGCTGCACACCGCCTTCGGGCTCGATGCCGCCGGCGAGGCTGGCGTCTACGCCGGGCCCGGCCGCTGATGGACCTCACCGTCGCCGTCGTCGGCGCCACCGGCCAGGTCGGCGGCGTCATGCGCCGTCTGCTCGAAGAGCGCGACTTCCCCGTCGGGCGCATCCGCTACATCGCGTCGGCGCGCTCCGCTGGCACGACGCTGCCGTGGAAGGGCACCGATGTCGTGGTCGAGGACATTGCCACGGCGGACCTCTCGGGCATCGACATCGCGCTCTTCTCGGCGGGAGGCAGCACCTCCAAGGAGCATGCCCCGCGCTTCGCCGAGACCGGCGCCCCCGTGATCGACACTTCCTCCGCCTGGCGCAGGGATCCCGATGTGCCCCTGGTCGTCCGCGAGGTCAATC